>Ga0247610_10000379_pt1 | contig 65108 bp, 57 predicted proteins | sample 174DNAGHGhighgp2_FD_193483 | JGI IMG/M metagenome (GOLD analysis project Ga0247610, IMG submission 193483) | Sheep rumen microbial communities from Palmerston North, Manawatu-Wanganui, New Zealand - 1742 DNA GHGhigh gp2 | ecosystem: Host-associated > Mammals > Digestive system > Stomach > Rumen...
TTAACTTGTCTATCTCGTCAAACACAACATCATTTAAGACTTTTATGTATGTGCCCTTCATACCGGATGATCTTGACTCAATTACTCCGGCAGATTCAAACTTTCTTAAGGCATTGACGATAACGCTCCTTGTGATGCCTACTCTGTCAGCGATCTTGCTGGCAACAAGTATCCCTTCCATTCCGTTAAGCTCATCAAAAATGTGAACGATGGCTTCCATCTCAGAAAAGCTCAATGTACTGATAGCAGATTTAACGACTGCGACCTTTCTTGACTCTTCCGCATTCTCCTCGTTTACTGCACGAAGCATCTCAAGGCCTACAACGGTAGAACCGTATTCGCAAAGGATAATATCATCTATATCATACATCTGACCTGATTTATATATAAACAGTGTTCCAAGTCTCTCACCCGCTATCTCTATTGGAGCTATAATAGCAGTAAACTTGCTGACATCAGTATCTTCAAATCCAAGAGTCTCAAGATTTACGTTTTCCTTGGTTGAAAGGACTGCTAGCATTCTCTCATTTAACATCCCATCGATAAAGCCACCCACTTTATCTTTTATAAGCTCATGAATGACCTCAACGTGGTCAGTGTTGTCAATACCGAGCACCTTGCCCTTCTTGCTGATGACAAGAACGTTGCTGTCAAGGATCTCCTGCATGACAGCACATATATCATTGAACACAACTTTGCTCGAATTGTTGTTGTGTAAAAGCTTTCCGATCTTTCTGGTCTTATCCAATAACTGAACACTGCTCATAGATAAATACCTCCCAAAATAGTATAATATTCCTCCAATGGCACTTCCTTGGATATAATTTTATCACAATTGGTGTGATAGTTCAAATATTTTTAGACAATTCCGGCTGTTTGTCTTATTATTGATTTTTCTAAAAAAATAACCTCGAACTTACTCGAGGTTATCCTGTAAAATATTAATCCTATATAATTATGAAAATATGTTGACTAATTCACATCATCAGTAAGTCGATGAAGATAGTCGTTGCAAGTTTCGATTATATCAAGTGGAGCTTTTTCAATAAGTGTTGCACCTCTTACTTTCAAATCAAGAGTCCTAATTTGAAAGCACAAAACAACACCTTGTGTTTTTGTTCTACTATCCAATTCTACTTCAAGCGGATAAGTTTTTTTGTGGGAAGTAATAGGGAGCACTATATTAACCCCTCCAGGTAACGGGACAGAATTCATAACTAGAACCGGTCTGAAACTCCCCTGTTCATGTCCTTGCGTAGGGTTAAGATTAACTTTTACTATATCCCCTTTGCTAAACATCAGAATATCTCTCCTCCTACATCTTCACCCCAATCAATATCATCTGCCACTCCCAGATCATCTTGAGTGAGTTCCGAAAAAGGCTTTCCATAAAACTGCTCAAACATCTGTGATGTGCTCTGTTCTTTTTTCATAAACATACCACCATCTTTTAATTCAAACGTGATCTGATCACCGGCCTGCAATCCCATAGATTCAGCTATCATTACAGGAACCCTTATTCCGAGGCTGTTGCCCCACTTAGATACGGCTACATTCGTGGTTACACCTCCTTTTGATATACATAGTATATCATTTCAGGTGCTTTTGCGAGTATCTAGAGATCGCCCTGCATGTTTATTCCTGTTTCGCATTCTCAGAATAGTTGCACTCTTCAGACATGCATACAAGTTTTGCACCTCTGTGAAGAAGCATCTGTCCGCATTTAGGGCAAAGCTTTCCAGAAGGCTTCTGCCATGTCATAAAATCACAGTCAGGGTTATCGATACATCCGTAATATTTTCTTCCCTTTCTTGTAGCCTTTATAACTATATCCTTGCCACACTTTGGACATGTTACTCCGATCTTTTCATAGTAAGGCTTTGTAAATCTACATTCCGGGAAACCGGAACAAGCCTGGAATTTTCCGTGAGGTCCGTACTTGATAAGCAGGGGACGACCGCACTCTTCGCAGAGCTCACCCGATTCCTCGTCTCTTATCTCAACGTTTTCCAGCTCCTTTTCGGCAGCAATGACAGCCGCATCAAGATCCGGATAGAAATTCTCTATGATAGTCTTCCACTTTACGCTGCCTTCTTCAACTGCATCAAGCAATGCTTCCATGTTGGCGGTAAATGTAACATCAACGATACTTGGGAATGCATCCTTCATAAGGTTGTTTACGATCTCACCCAGTTCCGTTACATATATATTTCTGCCTTCCTTAACAATATATCTTCTTGCAAGGATAGTGCTTATCGTAGGAGCATAGGTACTTGGTCTTCCTATTCCCAGTTCTTCGAGAGCTCGTACAAGGCTTGCTTCAGTATAATGAGCAGGCGGCTGAGTGAAATGCTGCTTGGGATCATAATCAGATACCTTTAGCGTATCACCTTTTTCAAGGTTGCAAAGAAGAGTATTCTTCTCTTCTTTTTCTTCATCAGCTTCCGTATACACGTTTCTGAAGCCTTCGAATACTATCTTGCTAGAACCTGCAGAAAATGCATGTCCTGCGGCTTCAAATTTTACGCTTGTTGTCTCATACTGGGCTGCAGACATGCGTGAAGCCGTAAATCTCTTCCATATGAGCTGATAGAGCCTTAACTGATCTCTGCTTAACGAGTCCTTGATAAGCTGAGGTGTACGTGCTATATCTGTCGGTCTTATAGCCTCATGAGCATCCTGGATCTTCTTTCCTGACTTCTTGTCTTCGATAGCTTCACCGACATATTTATCGCCATACATTGACGCGATATATTCCCTTGCTGACTTTTGAGCCTCGTCAGATACTCTTGTAGAGTCAGTACGTAGATAGGTTATGATACCAACGGTACCCTGGCCCTTTATCTCAACACCTTCATAGAGTTGTTGAGCAATACGCATAGTCTTTGATGTAGAGAAATTCAAAGCCTTGCTGGCTTCCTGCTGAAGTGTTGATGTCGTAAACGGAAGCGGTGCCTTTTTGGTACGTGTTCCCTTCTTAACATCCTCAACAACAAACTTCTTGCCTTCTATATCCTTTATTATCTTATCTATTTCTTCCTTATTCTTTATCTCACCGGAATATGCAACCGTAAAGTTCTTGCCAGCCTTGTCGCAGATAAGACCTGCATCCAACGACCAGTATTCCTCAGGGTTAAAGGCATTTATCTCATCTTCTCTATCACAGATGATCCTGAGCGCAACAGACTGGACACGACCTGCGCTTAAGCCTCGCTTTACCTTTGCCCAAAGAAGCGGTGAAATACGATATCCCACACATCTGTCAAGACAACGTCTTGCCTGCTGTGCATCAACAAGGTCCATATCGATCGATCTTGCATTCTTTAGAGATTCCTTGACAGCATTCTTTGTGATCTCATTAAAGGTGATACGATACACTTTTTTACCGTCAAGTTTTAAAGCTGCCATTAGATGCCAGCTGATAGCCTCTCCTTCACGGTCAGGGTCAGTTGCAAGATATATCTTATCTGCCTTCTTGACTTCCTTACGCAAGTTAGCAAGTATGTCGCCTTTTCCTCTTATTGTAATGTATTTTGGTTCATAATCATGTTCAACATCTATCCCGAGTGCAGACTTGGGCAGATCCCTCACATGACCGTTACTGGCCGCAACACAGTAATTATTCCCCAAAAACTTTCCTATAGTCTTCACCTTTGCAGGTGACTCAACTATTACAAGATTCTTTGCCATAATGTTTCATTCCTTAACAACGTTTTTCGTGCAACACTATACAATAAAAAACTTGCGATGTCAAAAGAAAAATACATTTAATAATAAAAAAGAGCCGAAGCTCTTTTTCTATTTTATCTCTTTCTTAAGTTCCTCATACTTTTTCTTGTAGACCATAAGACGCTCAACCTGCTTCTTTAAGTCTGCATTTTCCTTTATGAGTTCCTTCATGCTCATGTTCTCTGCAGATGGTGCCTTTTCCTTCTTGACAGCGCCTTCAAATGCCTCTTTAAGGTAACGATACATTGTAGCCTGGCTTACATCATATTTTTCCATAAGCTCCTGTACGCTCATCTCATGAGCCTCTTTACGCAAAGTACTCATCTTGGGCTTATTCTTGCACGGTCTTCCGCCTTTTGCTATCCATATCATATCTTTTGCCATAGTAATCTTCCTCCTTATCAAAATCTGCCTAACAAATCTTCATTCTTCTGCATATATCATAATGCATAACCCTTGTGATAATCAAGAGAAAAAAAACGGGAGAGTCATACTCTCCCGTTAAGAACAATAGTTATCTCAGATCATATAACTGAGTAAAGTTAATGTTGAGAGGCTTCATACTATCATTAGCAGGAAGTGAAAGGAACTGTCCTGTTGATGCTAATTCAGCCTTATCCTGCTCAAGTGTCTTATTAGCACTCTGGGTTCTCAGTCTTGTATAAATAACAGCATGATATCTGCTATTTACGCCCTGAAGATCACCATTCATAAGATCGCTGATTCTAAACTCAAGCTTATATGTTCTGCCGTTGGTAAGAACCTGATAATCAGAAACATCTGATTCTGTAACATTTCCGTTACGATCTGCAGTACATTCTTTGATTGAAACAGGTGTAATGATCTTATACTGCTTTGTATCAACCGTAATGTCACCGCCAGAAGGAACTTCTACGTAATACTGTGCTACTACAGGTTTAAGGTTATCCTGAAGATTATTATTTATAGTCTTAAAGTATACAGTAACTGTATCCTGCAACCAACCATTAGCAGAACCGCCTTCGTCAGCACTTAGTGACATTGAGATATCATAAGGCAGATACTCGCTTGTGATATCTTTAGCAACCAATGTAGCATCATTCTTGTATGATGCATATGGTGCATGTGTACCAGCATTGTATGCAGCAACAAGAGTATTTACAAACAGTTTCTTCTCTTCGTCGCCGTTAATCTTATTATGACCAGCGCCGGTGTATGTAATATTACCCTTATTATAGATATAGTAGTTATTACGTACATCATTGTAATTTAATCTGTGATAATTCTTTCCAGATGTACCTGGCATACTAATCGTATACCAAACAACTATATCATCATCGTAATTATCATCAGTATAATCAGTCTCAAGATCCAGCTGGAAGTACTGATGGTGAGTCGTTGCTACAGTAATATACTCACTAGCATAATAATTGTTATCTGCTGCTTTTTCAAGCTTTCCAATTCTGAAAGGATACTCTGTAATCTGACCTCTGTTGACTCTTGCAACATTAGTCAATTCTCTTTCTCCATTACCTGCCTCAGTATTTCTCGTATAACGAGCTGAAATCTCACCCCAGTTAAGACTATTCTTTCTTAACAGATCGGAATCTGAAAATCCTATCGGATCTCTGTCGTTTACGCTAGAGAAACGTGTATCATATGCTGAAACATACTCTGAAAGTGCAGTACCATCGGCAAAAGTAAGATTCTTTACATTATCAACAACATATCCGTATCTATCCATACCCTGAATATCACGAAGATATCTATCAGCCATTGTACCCCAGTCAGTACTGTCATAATCATATGCACGAGTTGAAGTCAAGTCATGTGTAAACAGCACACTTCTTCCGGTAAGCATGTATTCACGTATTGCTAATACTGCTTCTTTAGTCTTAGCTAGATTATCAGTTCCCGATCCCTTAAACTCGTAAACATCTGTGAAGCCCATTACGAGCATGTCATAATCATACAGCTTTTCAAGTCTGGTTTCGGTTCCGCCAAATATCGTGCCTGTCTTATTAACAAATTTTTCTACAGTTTCAATATCTATCTCTAGATCGAAATCATTAACCTGTTCATATAGTTGTTGCAGTCTTGCATCAGTAACAAGATTAAGATTAAGGTTTGTTGCTGCATTACCTTCCTTACTTCCATTGCCCTGGCCTGTAAGCTGTAATACTCTAATAACAGGCTTATTGGTCAAATCTCTGATTGCTGCATAATCCTGAACCGCACTCTTAATCTGAGCATCCTCGCTTCCGCTCCTGTTCTCTATAAACACGAGTTTCCAAGGTATAAGTCCTACATAGCCTTCTGGAACAAATCTTGAAATTGTATATGTTGCACCGGTCGACAGATGATACTTACCATCATCCTGAACATACATTACATCACCATTATCGACATTAACGATATCCAGACTATCCAATGCCTCTACACCTTCAAAACGTCCATCTGCATCATGGTCTATGTAAAGCTTACAATCATAACTTGTGTTAGTAGTATCAACTGCCGCATCATTGGTAAGTCTAACTTTGTAATCCAATGAATACTTACCAACATTATTCATCTGCAGATAATAATGCACATCACTGTCATTAGTATCATAAGGATTATAAAGTGGCGGTTGCTCTATCAACTCTACCTCAAGCTTTGAAATATTAAGATATCTTACAAAGTTCTCTCTATGCTTAGCATATGAAGCACTATCAGATGTTGAAGAATTAGCCTCAAAGTTTGTTGTTATCTCAACATTCTTATACAGATAAGCATAATCATTTCCATCTTTTTCAGTTGTACACCAGTCAATGAAATCATACAGATAAGACTCTTCCTCTATACGATCTGTATCAATTGATAATGTTCCATCTGAATTCTTAGCTATCTTACCACTGCTATCCTTATCAAAGAATTCATCAGACAGGATTACTGCATATCCGGCTTTAACATAGTTTTGTAACTCACGTAACTTATCAGGAGTAATATCATTACCGCCCATGCACCATGTACCATTAATACCGGTCTGACCATTAGTGGTAATCTCATCACCTGTATGCCTATATACATAATGCGTTCCATCGTTAGTTACTACGTTCTTGGTTCTGCTCGCATAGGTTACTCTATCACGAGTGTATGTATTTTCATACGTAACATTCATGTATGCGGTATCCATACCTATATATATAAGATCGTACATCTCATTGATATCTTCGATCCTACCTATAAATTCCTTGGTACTCATACCAGTTACCGCAATGTTTTCTGTGGTATCAGACACATTAGTCTTAAACCATTTCTTCTCGAAAATATCACGAATATCAGCTATGTTAGTAATTCTATAGTAATTATTTACATTAGTGTTATAGTATACGTCTCTTATCGCATCTATCTGTCTGTACTGTTCCGGATCACCTTCTATATCTCTGCAGTAATATGGCTCAAGATCGAGGACTCTTATTCCAGTCTTACCTACAGTACGTCGTCCGCCATAATTGAGAATATGTCTGATACAAGTAAACTTGCTGATGCTGGAGTTAAAATTATCCGTATTCTTTCCAGCAACATTCAAGTAAAACAGTTCTTCTTCGATATCCCTTTTAACATCGTCAAAACCAAAGGTTGAAGTAGTTGTCGGTAACGTAAATCCATTTAATTTTGCATCAGAATACGCTTTGTCGCTGTCGCTATAAATGGCATCATGACATGCACGGTCATCATTGACAAATACTGAGCCTGTAACATGGCTGACATCTATAGTTGAATTATAATACGCGCCACCAAAATTATGTAAGTTTTGAATAGCCATCGGACTTAAATTGAAAGTATTGTCATCATTTAAATAGCTCTTCAGATTAGAAAGATCTTGTTGCAATAAGAGCAAATACATCCACTTAAGGTAAGGACAAGTTGTTGTATTGAAATTGGGTCCAATACTTGTCGTAAGACAAGTCATATTAATGACTACAGGCTTGTTTTCTTCATATACAGATCGTACTAAATAAGCAGCTGCATGCTGATCCATATCTGCTGAGTAATTGCCACCTGTAAAATAAACCAGATTAGCTTTACTAATATCATCTATTGTTACTTCAGAAGCCTTCTTGGTTATAACATCAATACATATATTCGAGCATTTATCGGCATCAACATCTAAAACGTACTTTTTGAAAAGCTCATTATTAGTATATCCACCTTTATGATAATATGTATTAACTATATCACCAGTATAATCAGGAGCGAAATCAAATCCTTTATTACCAGCAGCAACATAACTATAAGGTTCTACTGCACCTTTCTTGTAGTACCATACGTGATACCAGGCAGGAGTTTCAGCCGATTCATCCTTAATTCCAAAATCAGCGGGATCCTGTGTGGGGTCATTTACGGAATTAAACTTAGTATATACCTCAAAATGATTGTGTGTAGCATCTAATGTATCTGAAGTATCTACAGGATGATGCTTGGCTGAACTAATATAGAATAAATCTACTTCTTCCGATTTATCAGCAGTTCTTACTGTGCAAAGTTTCTTTTGTGTACCGCCGGTATATCCTTCAACGGTCATCAATTTCGGGAAAGAATCATCTGCTGTTCCAGATAAAGTTCCATTTACATACTTTTCAGTTCCCTGAAGCGGGTGTTGCGTATTATCTTCAGCCTTTACAAATACAAGATCTGTTCCAACTGTAGTGATATAGCCAAAATAGGAAAGTATATCACCATCTTTCAAGTAAATAACATCGCCATCAGAAAGAGCTGACGTAGACGACATCTGATATGTATGAGTTACCGTTGTTTCATCATCGGTATCGTCATCAGGGGTACCTTTATCATCTACAACTGTTTCTGCTTCATCTTCAGCTGCTAACGGCTCATTATATGTATAATACTTGGGATCGTAATATTCACATGTAAGTCCAGTAAGTGTAGTTGTTGTATTAGTATCAGGATCAGTAACATCAACATCATAAGTCGTTGTGTATCCATGATCTTTAAATGGATGCTTAGACATATCAGTTATTTTTGTATAAGTATCCACATTATAAAATTTTGTTGTATCCGTACCAGTCTTTGGTCCGAAATTTATGTAATTCATGTAGAAAACACCAGTCTGATCGCTTCCTGGTTGTTTTCTATATACATCATCTATTGTTAAATTGTATTTAGATTCAGCATCCCCAATATTAACTTTTAAGAAGTCGCTTGTCTGATCTGCTTCCTCATAAAAGCCATATTTCGCTGGCGTTTCAGCAGCATTTGTATTCTCAACAAAAGAACCATATGACTGTCCAACAATAACGCCCTCATCACCTGCTTGATATCTATTAGCATAAGAGGAGCCTTCATCATAAGCCGTATAATTAAATGCATAACCAGATAGTTCACTATAAGATGACGGAGCAGTAATCTGAGAAGGATCATGCGTATTCCCCTTCATATATCTGTCATATCTCTCGCTCCAAGAAGCCATATCAGATATAGCCTGAGATCTATAATCATCATAGTAACCAGGTTCTTCACCTGCTATTGTGTAGCCTATACGTGCAGAACTGTAATTATCGACAATTTCAAGTATATAAAATGGCTTTTGAGCACTATTTTCATTAACTATTGTTTCAACTCCGGGTAGAGATGGCCTAGCCAAAGCAACAGATGAATCGTTGTACAAGGCTGTCCCAACAATAGCAATCGTAAGTGCACCTGCTATCGATGCCGATATCAATCTTTTCTTTTTCTTCGCATTGTTACGCTGCATTCTGCATTCCTCCGCATAAAAGCTTACAAAAATATGTTACTAACGATTAGTCTAATTAATTCTGCCCTCTGATCTCAACAAAGTTCTGATCATCCAATTTATTGGGATCATATACTATCTCATATTTAACTTCTGACATAGGCTTTAAGTTGTTATCACTGTATACATTATTACCTGTTAGTAAATATGTTCCTGTTTTATTTCCTTTGCTGTCAGAAGCCTTGAAGTTAACATTCACAAACTTAGGTTTAGTGTTAGGATCTACAGTTGATGTAGGATTACTGTATTCAGCCATATAATTCTTAAAGTTGTTTGAGTTCATATCAGCTGTAAACCCTACGATATATCCATTGCTATAATATCTAGGATACTGTGAGAAGAATGACTGCAGACTAACAGGTGTTCCGTTCTTCGGTATTATAGTTGGAATTTTGTTATAGAAAGTAAATACAGTGTTGTTTGATGTCTCATTTGCTGGTGTTGAAGCCTGACTGGAGATAGTTACAGTTCCAGTATTCGTGGCACTGAATGCAACACCAGTAGTCATTACTTCAAACAATCTTACTGTCTTATCCTCAATTCCATCTATATGATCACTTACATAATTTCCATTTCGATCAACTTTTACTGCTCTCTTTAATTGTAAACTACCAACAAGATCAAGTGTCTTTGAATTGTTTTCATGATAAACAGTCATCGGTCTAAGGATAACCTTAACAGGTTTATATGCAATAATTGTCTCAACTGGACCTGTCCAGTTTTCTTCTAAGTCATTACCTATTCCGAATCTGTTACCTCTTGTATCTGTTGCGTAACACAAAAGTTTAACCTGATACTCTTTGCTCCAATCAAGCCATGACTCTGAGTCTACATATACATAACTTGAACCAGGTGCTGATCTGTACCAGCCATCATCCTCACTTGTCAAACCTGTCGTTTTAAGGGATATGGTTTTACCGAAATTGCTTCTGTCATCTCCGGTTTTACCCCATACATCAGAACCATTTTCCTCTATCTTCCAATGATATGTATAATTTGAAACAGAATCTGTTTTCTCCCATGATGCCATTACAGCGATTTCTGAACCTCTTCTATTATAAATGTCATCCTGCTTATTAAGGCTTAATTCATTATTCTCACTTGCATCCTTGATTCCGGATATATTAAGCGTGAGACTTTCAGGCGGGAGCTTTGTTCCAGCTATAGTAGGCGCTTTAACGGTCGCATAGAATCTCACCTTGCATCCATTAAGTGCCGATGTTGCACGGAATGTATATCTGTGACTTGCTTCATCAAGTTCAAATGTACTGCCAAGAGGAAGTGCTATTACCCTGTTATCCTCAGATAATACAGTTATTCTCCACGTACATAGATCTCCGTTATACTTTATAGATCCATCTGTGTATTTTATTTCAGGATAAATAATATAATCCCTGTAACCAACATACTCGGTACTTCCACCATTCTTTACGCTGATCAGCTGTTGCGGATACACACCGTCGTTTAATATATTTAGTCTGATTGTCTGATATTTCGATGTATCATCAACGCTTGTACATTTTAATATGAATACAGAGCCGGCTGAAATCTTGGTCGGATCAACAGTAACCACGCCGTTTGCATCAACACTTATACCATCTGCAGGGTTCTCAATCGACCATACAGCAGCATATTCATGAGTTGTTTCATATGCAGAAACGATATAACTGAAAGGAACAGAAACAATCGCTTCTCCATTAAGTCCTATATCTGTAGTCTCATTCTGTGTGAACGCATGATCATCTCTGTAAATTGTTACATATCTGATCGTTCCATTAAAGAATGTGTCTTCAGAAACAAGAAGAACTTCACCTGAAGGAGTAACACCCTTTACAGCATTACGTAATGCTACTACCTGCTGTGAACTTATTTCTTTACCTGAAACTTCAAATGTTATGTTGAATTTTATCTGACCTTTTTCAACCTCATCAAGAAAGAATTCAATATCTTTAACGTCTTCACCCAGCAAACTTGACGATAAACCATTAAGATTATCAGGATTCAGATCATCAAATAGCCCGGAAGCATATTGAAGTTCATTTCCGCTAAGAAATATCTTAGTCATTTCATACTTATAAGTATGAGTAGTCATTCCGGATCCGGTTATACCCATATCCTTCTGACTGTATACAAGCAATGTCTTGGTTGAATCATCATAGCTTATAGCATTACTTGCTTCGATCAATGAATCTCTAAGCCTGTTAACGACAACCTGTTGCTCATACTGTAAGCCGACATCCTTTCCGGTCGAATTGAAGTGATTACTTCCTGCACTCATGAGTCCGAATACAGCTACACCGGCTATCGCTGAAATAGCAAAAGCCACTATTAATTCCACCAAAGATAAACCTTTATTATTCTTCAAATACTTCATACACCTGCACCCGCTTAATGGTTAACTGTTACTACTGTTCTATCTTATGCTTGCCTGTATCATTGATAAAAGTAATATGATATGTTTTTAAACCGCTTGTAATATCTAGTGTTTGCGGCTGAGCTGCTACCAAGACTACGTTAGGCTCATCTATTGCGCCTGATCCGGTGAGCACACAATTGGTCTTTACACTGTCATATAGTCCCGTTGCTCTATCAAACGTGAATCCTATTCCAGCCGTAGTAGAATTAATATCATAAGATCCGCCTCCACTTGTAGTGGTCAGCGTCATCTTTACTCTGTTATTACACAAGTATCTGTGCTCAGCACCAAGAGCAACTTCTGTTGGCATATAAGTTCCTGACCCTGTAGCACCAAGAGTTGTCATCTGCTTAACCGCATAATACCCTTCTCTGTCAGCCCAATCATAGAGAGAAGCATCCGATACGTATACGATATTTAAATCTTCGCTGTAACGACTCATAGCTCCGGTCTTAACTTCATTGAGCTGAGCGCCAATCTTTTCAGCCGCCTGTTTTGCTTCAGAACCTATCAGTAATGAAACTGCCAAACTTCCCATTCCCACCATCAATGCCATGATCGCTACAACCACAACAAGCTCTATGAGCGAGAATCCTCTGTTGTTCATCTCTTCTCTCTTAGTACTCATATATTATTCCTTCTTCCAGTTCTCATATGTTACAAGACCTTCAAGAGAGTTAGCTCCTGAATATCCGTCTCCATAAGAAGAATATACGTAGTCATTACCGCCTTCAAGACAACTTGCTATAGCATATGTCAATCCGGCATCCTCATATCCAAACTGCAAACATTTAATTACAAGATCAGGTTTCTTCGTGCAGCTTAATGATGAAGTGCCTGTGAATTTCAGTTCTTTATCACATAATATTACGCCATCAAAAGCTGTTGAGCTTACAGTTACATTGCCAGTTGTTATAACAAGATGGATATCTGTATCATTGACAGAAACATCTTCAGTAGCAACTATAGCTATATTTCCTTCTGCATCGGTAAACTTCATTGTCTTAGAATCTCCGGCACCTGAAACATCAACCGTAACACCGCCGAACTCATTTGTGCCTAATGCAGCTATTGAAGCTTCACCTCTGTCAATGTATGCTAAAATATCTTCTTTCTTCGATACTACATTTTCAAATACGATCTGTCCGTCAGGATCATTTATATCATTCTTATCGGCAGCTGTATCAGTTTTGTTCATAGCACCCAGCTCACTTATATTCGGTATGAGCTTAGATGTATATGCAGTAAATACATTAGTGCTGTTATTTGAATCAACAGATTTCTTGTCACTGACATTTTGTTGAGTCTCAGCCCAAATACTTATCACATTTTGACCATCAACCTGCTGAGTTACATATGAATAACCCGCTCTGGTCATATTTCCTTCTGTTAAATCAGGAATAGTGATCTTGTCAATGTAATTATCAGCATATCTCTTAGAGATATCTTCATTATGATTATAGTAAAGCTGGAAGTAATCGTTTGCGATCTGTTCAGCAGATATCGTACCGATTACTGCTCCTGATTCATTTCTTACTTCTTTTTCACCAAACAGCATGTAAAAATATACTATAGACTCTGTTCCTATCGTATCATTTACTCTTATCTGATGCGTATATACCTTAGGCTGTGTTCCCGATGCATCATACTGGATATAGTCCATGAGTTTAGAACCGCCAAGTGTTGATATAGGTGTATCATCAGAAATCATCACATACTGAGTTTCGCTATCGGTATGTAGCTTATCGTATGCTACCTTAGCTAACAAGTCATTGTATTCAGCCTTGGTTAACGGGTTCTTTCCATATAATGCTCTTCCAGTCTTCTTGTCTACACCGATTGCTTCTGCAGGAACCAAATACATGAGCTGATCGGATTTTACTGCAATGGATTCACCTGTAGTCAAGTCTTTGTACTCTTCTGCCGGTGTATCTCCGTCATGATAATGATTATTATTTGTCTTTGCTGCAGATAATCCAAGGTAGGCATGACCATAAAGCTTCATATCCTTAACTCTTGAAAAATCAATTGTAGTATTTTTACCGTTTACAAGTATTGCGGAACTGTTTTCAGCATCAGTAAGCGAATTCCCGTAACCATTGTAAACACCATTTACAATAGCTTTAGGATTTGTTCCGGCAAGATTTAAGTCATTTGAAAGATTTACTGTTCCAGTAATATTAACTGTAGCTGAAGTAGCTTTAATATTCTTAGCCCATACAGCTGTGCCTTCCTTAACAACAAAACTTTGATTCTGTACATCTATATTGTGTTTAACAAGAACAAGATTGTTTTCTGTAACGGTCGTATTTACATTTTTTGTAAAGAAATTGTTTGCATAAATGTTTCCATCGATATTAAGATCACCGCTTGCTCCGGAACGAGTCACGCCACCATCTGCAATGAAGCAATAATTTGTGATATCAGCTAAAGCAGAGTTCTTTGCAAATTCAAATCCGGGATAATTAAGTCTTATATCTGTCTGGATTACAGAAACGAATCCATATACATCTTTGTAGTAAACCTTGACATTTTTCAGTACGATACCACTTCCTGAATAGGTGTACATATCGCCCTGTTTGAGTTCTTCGTCTGCTCCTGTCGTTGTGTTAAATACAACGGCGGTAAGAATTGCGCCATAACCATCGCCACTACCAGATTCACCCGAAGAAGTATTATACTCATGCCATTTTGTACTTTCCTTAAGAAATTCCTCGAGTTTTGCTACATCATATTTCTGATGATTAGTTCCAGGAACTTCAAGGTAACTCCAAAGCTTAGTATAGTATTCAGATTGTATCAACTGGCTCTTCTCAGAATTTTCATAATCTCCGTAGTTTTCAAGAACATGCGTGTAAGAAGAACTTAAGGAATCGGATACTCTTCTCTGAAGTCCGACAGTAATCTCATCAAGGACCTGCTCGGCCGAATAGAATGTATCCTTTCCCCTTTCATTGACAACTTTCATCTTGTAGTTTACCAAGGTGGTCGTCAATAATATGCTAACCAAGGCTGCAACAAAGCCGATCGCAACGATTACAGTTACGAGAGCCATACCTTCATTGCCTTTAAGGTTTTTCTTTAGCTTTTTCAAAATACTCTTCTTATCCACTCTTTTGCCCCTCATATCAACACTAAAAATTCTACTGCTCGTGTCTTAGCTTTGTTCCTTCCATCTTGGATACTTCTTCTCCAGTAGCAGTGTTTATTACTCTTACTGTTACTTTATATATACGAACATTGGTTTCGCTCTTCAATCTCTTTCCATCTACATCAGATATGGTCAGTTCATCAAGTAAAGCTGCTTCATCTGCAGGATTAGCATAAGCCCTTCTTGAACCCGCTTTAAATGAAATGTCCAGACCCAATCCATAATCTGATGCTGTGTCATTTGTACTATATGGTGTTCTCAAGGTTGTTGTCGCACTTGTCTTAAGAAGATTTGTCTTTAATGAGATTCCAGCTTTGCCTTCGCTGCCAAGATTGTTTTCAGTAATGAATACCTTTAATCCTTTTCCAAGTGTTAAATATGTATCTCTCAATGTATTGTTCTCGTTAGCTGCATTATTCATAGCCACAAGATAAAGATCGGTTTTTACATTTGTAGGATTCTCTACTTCTACAACGTCCTTTCTTATCGCACCGCCGCCGGTTGCCGCGGTATATCTAGGATAGTAGAAAAGATATATTCCACTCAGATCATTATGAGTAGCTGTATTATCAAATAGGTAAATAGCCGATGTAACATGTGTTCTGTTTGCCGGATCCACTATACTACCAGCGTTGCAATAATACTGAATCTGCATACTTACTTTTACAGCATTCTTTGTGTTGCCTTCATCATCTGTGTAAGGTATTCCGGTGTCTTCTATCTTAAATACAATATCTCTTGTTAATTCTCCTCTAAAATACTTCCAATCCTTGTTGGTGCCAGCTTCAGCACTCTTTGTCGCATACCAGTCATATGCTTCTTTGTCATATCCACTTGGCATTGTATATATAGCGCAATCTCTTACTGATATAGGGCTGAAATCTGCCATATTCAAACTGTTAGCATTTGGATATGCCATATCACCATTAGGATCAACATTGGCATTTAAATCAACTAATACCCTATAATCATCAGGGAGATCCGCATTGATTACTGTGTCATCATCAATTTCAAAGTGTATGTCTTCTCCCGAACCGGTAACCCCACTGAAAGTCGTAAAAATATCTTCTGTAGGCATATTACGGATTTTTTCCATTACATTTTCAGATGCAGTGGTACACCTTGACTGAATCTTTGCTTTTGCATTTGTCTGTGCGCTTGTTGCAAAGGAACGAAGAAGCGGCACACAAACAACCGTAAGTATGATCATGGCAACCAATACTTCCAGTAACGTAAAACCTTCATTATTTGTTTTGATTCCTTCAAACTGTTTTTTCACGCTTCTTCTCCCAATAACTCCATACATAACATTTGCTCAAGAGAGGCAAAAGCCTCTCTCAAGCATTTAAATTTCTTTACTCTGCAGGTGTCTCAAGATTTCCAGCTGCTACATCAGCATCACTGATAACTCTTGTATTAGTTGCATTAAATACATTAGATACACCTGTAGGAACACTAGGTATAGTTGCCGGTGTATGATCTTTGCCGGTACCAACCATGTAGTACATATTCATGCTAAGGCTACCTTCAAGGTTTCCAGTTTCGGTATTATATGCTGCGCTCAATGTTTCAATGCTCTTCTTGTCATTCTGAGCGAAAACGTAATCAGCCATACCTTTAAGGCCATCGTAGGTAGATTTGAAGCCATAGTTCACAGGAGCCTTATATAGATGCAACTGTGTTGCTCCTTCCTCTTCAGATGATGGAGCTTCTCCAACGATAACTTCCTGAAGGTTGTCCATGGCAATAGATTCAAGTATGAGCTGTCCTGCATTAGCTCTTTCCATGTTAGCCCAATACATGATCTCATCTTCACGGATCATTCCTGAAGGATAATCTTCAAGCAGTTCTTCTCTCTCAGCCTTTAATGTTGTCATTCCCTGTTCATACTTAGACTTCTGAGCATTAACTGCTTCATACTCATCCTTTGTTACTTTAAGCGATTCATTTTCAACCGCAAGAGCTTCCTTTTTTTCTTTTATAGGACTAGCCACAAACATCCAAACAAGAACAGCCAGCACTATGCCAATCAAGCCCTTTATCAGATTCTTTTCTTTATTGCCTAATTTCATAATCGTCCGCCCCCTTTCTTATTCCTGTGCCGGTTCGTCAACTGTAACATCTTCTTCCGGCGCTTCAAGCTCTATGGGAGCATAAATCATGTTGGCAACAAATGCGTATTTGATCTCACCCGTATCTTCAATTAAAAGTTCCGATACAGACGTTGTATCTGTTGTAATGAAGCCTTCTACCTGTTTTAACTTGCTTATAGCATAAGCAACTTCTTCTTTAGTAGCAACCGTTGCATCAAGTGTCACTCCAGCTCTTGTAGCTGTTAATGAATTTAGCATAAATGTGCTGGGCATCTGGCTCTCGAGCGTGTTCATAAACTTTACAAATTGCTCGTTTCTGTTGAGTGTTGCTGAATCAAGCGCTTCAACATATTTAACATCATTTTCAAGCTCAAGATAGTCAAGATACATATCGTAAACAGGCTGGAGCTCTTCTATCCTAGCTTTGTACTGTGCATTCAACTCCTGCTCCTGCATGTACGGCACCATGGTTATGGCAATCATAGCAATTGAAGCGATTACGCCACCTGCGAGAACAAGCCAAGCGATTGCATTGCCTGTTGCATTTGCATCTCTACCTTTTCTATCCTCTTCTTCAGCACTTTCAGGATAGAATCCTATGGGAGCCAGGACAGCACCGATACATCCAACATATTCGCTGTATGTAGTGCCTCTGAAGATTCTGTCAATATCTATGCCAGCAACTCTCGTTATATCTCTGATTTTAAGTCCGATTTCGCTGGTAAGTAAAACATCAAGTCCTGTGAAATCAGCGCCCAAGCCAGTGATTAACATCTTTTCAACCGGTCTTTGGTTGTGGTTGGCATTGTAATAATCTATAACTCTTATGATACCGCCCGCAAGAGATCTGAGCGTAAGAGTCAATTCACTTCTTACAGCAAATTCTTCTTTGGGGTCTTCCACGTCGCACTCTTCAAACGAAGGCATAAGAACCTGTTTAGATCTTGCAACATTTACAGCCTTTTCATAGTCTTTTGTATCTCCAAAGATGTCAGTCTGCATCAGACCCTTGATTGCTTCATCAATTCCGTAGGGTATGGTTCTGTTGAGAGTTGTCGCTCCATCTTCAAGAACCATAAGAAGCGTTCCCTTCTCATCAACCTTTACTATGAGTTGAACGCCATCAGAACACTCGTCTTTGGCCGCCTGGAATACAGAGTTACCATTGTAATCAAGCGCTGCTATTGAAAGTCCGATTGCCTGTGCAAGTTTTTCATAGCTCTGGATCAGCTGCTTAGGCGCTGCCAAAAGAAGCAATTTATAGCCTATCGGCTTACCTCTCTTTGATTTTCCGGCAACTTTTACTGTTCCGGAATCCAACTCAGCCTTAACCTGCTCAGCTTTTGTGAGCGGTTCTTTTCTCTCCTCTTTCTTATCTTCTATCGCATTAGAACTAGCATCTTCTTTGGATTCATACTCCAATCCAATAATGCTGTGAGAAAACATATACTGGCTTCCGTCAATCGGGAAATAGTCATTGAGGTTTGTTCTCACAAGCTCTTTGATCTTACTCTCCTTACAATAAGGAATCCTAGCTTCTCTCGTAGCGATCTTTGAAGAAGAAATCGTAAATACAGCTCTTCTGGTCTTAATACGTTTAACCGTAAGCATACGCAAGAAAGTGTTGACAAATTCATCATCTGCATCAACGATACCATCTTTCAGCATGCCTTCGGGAGTCGTGACCACAAAGCTGTTGTAGATTTTGGGACTCTTTGCTCCAAGATCAGTTTCAATAACCTTTGTGAGCGAGTTTCCCATTTCGATACTCAATACTCTCTCTGCCATCTCAGTTCCCTTCCTAGTTGATAATAATATCTCTATACATTAGATTTATATGGGTAAAAAGGCTATGCCTTATTACTTTCATGAGTAAATGTGCATTTGCGCACAATAATACAAGGTTAACTACTTATGTAAATTATAGTTATGTTAATTCGTAAAATCAAGCAAATTTTTAAATTTTACGCAAAATTATGTACTTTTTTTCAATTCTTCTGGAAATCTGCCGAATTATATGCCGAAATTATGTCAATCCACCTTAGAAGCCGGCATATTTTAGATACATCTCTATCATCTTATCTCCCCACAGAACAGCAATCGCTATTCCAATGCTTAGATAAGGTCCCATAGCCAACACGCGGTCAGCTTTTGATACTTTCATTCTTAGCACATGCAACGGTGCACCTATGATGCATCCAAGCGCAAAGGCTAGAATTATAAGCTTCCACCCTATGAGAGCTCCCGCCGCAGCCATCAACTTCATGTCTCCGCCGCCCATAGCTCTTCCATCTGTAGCAAGAATCAGTAGGTAAAGTGGAATACTGACTGCAAGGAAGCCAATCACGTGGTCTAACCATTCTGTGTAATGAAACGCAGTCATGATCAGCCCCAGCGTCAGTATGAATATGTTGATTCCTGCAGGAATCTCATAAGTTCTAAAATCAATTACACTAAGTGTCAACAAAGCCGAGAATAGTAACGCGTAGAGTAGGGAATCTACGCTTATCCCCTTCACTATTGCCACCAGCAACCACAATATTCCGTTAGAAGCTTCTATTATAGGATATTGTGGAGAAATGGGTGCTTTGCAATATCTGCATTTGCCCCTAAGTAGTATCAGCCAGCTGAAGAGTGGTATGTTATCATACCACTTCAGCTGATGATTACATTTCATACAATGAGATCTGACTATCGCAATGTTCTCCCCCTTAGGTATGCGATAGATGCATACATTCAGGAAACTGCCAATCAATATTCCATATATGAATACTATGCTAGCATAAATAGGGTGCATGCGATGAAGTCCTCACTGTCAGATTTTACTGATTGTGCTGCTTGTATGTGCTTGCGCCTGAAGATGTTGTAAGAACCCATGTACCAGCTGATACGTGGCAAACGCCTGCATCAACATTGTAAGAAGCTGTGAATTTTGTTCCAACACCAGCAGGATTACCCTTTGTTACAAGTTCTTCACCGATAGAAGAAACGTTTGTTCCTGAGCCTGTAGCTGTAAGTGTCAAGCTGTTTCCAGATGTGATAACGTTGTTAGCGATATCAGCAAGAACTGCTGACTGGATGTTCTGAGCGTTAGAAATATCTGTAGATCTTCTTGAGCTCTCAACATACTTGATGAACTGGGGTGCAAGTACACCTACCAGAACTGCCATGATCGCGATAACTACGATCAACTCAACGAGTGAAAAACCTTTGTTGTTCATTTTCTTCATAATGAATTTTCTCCTTTTCTTTTGTTAGTTTTCATCTTTTTATCTTAAGCACCAGACCCCTACAACCCGGTGTTTAATTCATATTTTATTACAAGTTATCCATCGCCTGGTACATAGCGAGCATCGGTGCCATGATTGCTCCAATCAGTACTCCTACTACTCCAGCAAGAACAAGGATAATCGCAGGCTCCATAAGGGCCATGAGTGACTGAGTCGCCATCTCAACTTCTTCATCATAATAATCCGCTAGCTTTGTAAGCATTTCCTCTGAATTACCAGCTTCTTCGCCGATCCTCATCATGTGATAAAGCATCGGAGGGAACAATCCACTGTCTTCTATTGGCTCTGAGAGTGGGACACCTTTCATAACTTCATCTCTCGAAAATCTTAAGGCATCCTGAATTAATACATTTTGCATTGTATCTGCTACAATCCCTACTGCGTCAGTTAATCCTACACCTGCAGCAAGTAGGGTTGAAAGAGTTCTTGCCAACGAAGAGCACGCACTTTTTACAACAAGATTTCGAATAGCAGGTACCTTTAACTGAAATGTACTCCATGCAAGTTTTCCTGCATCAGTTTTAAGCCAAGCCTTAATACCAAGTACTGCAGCAATGATAACAGGAAACAGTATAAACCAGTATGCAATAATAAAATCGCTGGCCGCTACAACTGCTTGTGTAATCTTAGGCAATTCCGTGCCGAGATCATCAAACATATCTGTATACGAAGGTATAACTTTTACAAGCATAAGGATTACTACAGCAAGTGCAACGCACGCAACAACTATAGGATAAATCATTGCTTTTTTTACAAGTGCTTGTGTTTTAGCTGATTTTTCAAACTGATCAGCCATTCTATCCAAGCTAACTTCCAGTGAGCCAGAAGCTTCACCAGCAGCAATTGTCGTGCACATTAAAGACGGGAAAACGTCAGGTTGCGATTCAAGTCCATAGGCTAGCGTTTCTCCTTTCTCTACACTTGTCTGCACATCTCTGATAGCCTGTGCCAATCTAGGGTTTTCAGTCTGCTCTCTTAGCAAACTTAAGCATTCGATGATCGTAACGCCGGCTTTTGACATTGATACAAACTGTCTGCAAAATACTGCCAATTCTCTCGGAGTGATTTTTTTCTTCATTCCGAAAGTTATCTCTTTGTCCAGTATACCTTGTTCTTTAACATTGGTGACTGTCAAACCCTGATTCTTAAGTTGTGCTTTGGCTGAATCAGGATTTTCCGCTACAATAGTTCCTTTTACCTCTTTGCCATTTGCCGTAATGGCTTCGTAGCTAAAATCTGCCATAATTTTGCTCCTATTCCCTTATTAGTCTCTATACATTTATATATCCACATGCCAAGCATGTTGATTACTCATCAAATGAAACCTTCTTCATCTCACTTATGGAAGTTATTCCGTTTAACACATACCTAGTAGCGCTCATCCTCAGTGTGCTCATGCCATCCTTGAGCGCCTGTTCTTTGATATCGTCAGCCGTTCCCCCTTTTGATATTACGAGCTTGAGCTGATGTGATAATTCCATTATCTCATATACGCCGATTCGTCCCTTATATCCAGTTTCGTCGCACATCTTGCATCCGCAAGGCTGGAAGATTGTGTACGAATCGCCAGGATGAATATTTAACAGTTCTTTCTCTTCATCAGTTGGTTCATATTCTTTCTTGCACGCAGGGCAAAGCCTTCTTACAAGTCTCTGTGCCATGATACCAACCACAGAATCAGCGATCAGGTAAGGTTCGATACCCATATCAGCCAGACGTGTTACTGTGCTGGCTGCTGAGTTTGTATGTAACGTACTAACAACCATGTGACCCGTAATTGACGCCTGAACCGCTATAGACGCCGTCTCATTGTCTCGAATCTCACCAATCATGATAATATCAGGGTCTTGTCGAAGAATAGACCTAAGCGCTGAAGCGAATGTAAGTCCAGCTTTATTGTTCGTCTGAACCTGATTGATTCCATCTATGTTTGCTTCGACAGGGTCTTCAACTGTAATAATATTCACTTCTGTCGAATTAAGTTCAGACAATGCTGTATACAATGTCGTCGACTTACCCGAACCAGTAGGTCCGGTAACAAGCAATATGCCGTGAGGGTTCGATAAGATATGATCGAATACCTTCAGTTCCTGTTCGTTAAATCCAAGATCAGCCTTATCTCTTGTAAGTCCGGTCTTAGAAGTAAGTCTCATAACTATCTTCTCGCCATAGACCGTCGGAAGAATAGATACACGAATATCATATTCCTGTCTGTCTACCACCTGAGTGATACGTCCATCCTGTGGCTTTCTCTTTTCAGAAATATCCATTCCACCAATTATCTTGATACGTGCAACTATTGCAGGAAGTAACTGCGGAGAATAATTGCTTCTAACAAAGAGCGAGCCATCTATTCTATATCTTATTCGAACGCCGCTTTCCATGGGCTCTATGTGAATATCGGAAGTTCTTTGTCTTACAGCTTGTTCTATCATGCTCTTAACAAGCTGAACGATAGGCGAATTCTCAATGTCAGTATTTGCTTCTTCATCAGCGTTTTGAGCTTCTTTAGCTTTTCTCTCATCAGCGTATGACTGAAGCTTACTATCAACATCTTTGTGTCCAAAGATCTTATCTATTGCTCTTGATATATCCGCCGTTGTGGATACTACCGGTTCAACCTGCATGTTGGTGATTATGCCGATATCATCCATTGCCATCATATCCATAGGATCCGCCATGGCGACATGAAGAATATTAGCAGAGTCAGCTGCTATTTCGTATGGGATGCAGTTGTATTTCTTCAGCATCGCAGGAGTCAACTGCGGATAGAGTTCAAATAACTTCTTGTCGACCTCGACCTCTGCCAAGTTGACCATGTTGTAGCCAAGCTGATTAGCCAGTGCTACCGCGATTGAGTCGTCACTCGTTATCCCTAAGTCAACAAGCGCTTCGCCGAGTTTTTTTCCACTCTCGCGCTGTTTTCTGAGTCCCATTTCCAGCTGTTCTGGAGTTATGGTTCCGCTCTTTATAAGTAAGTCGCCCAAGCGCATCTTTTTGCGCTGAAGTCCTATCATGCTCAATGATGTATCCTCACGATGTCATATTTTATCTTGTCTGGTCTGTAGCTCCCACATAATACCAGTTTCCAAAATTATTTGCAGTGCAGTTCTCTGGTGGCAAATCCACCTCTTCAAGTCCCTGGTGGAAAGCGATATACCTTCTTCCGCTCTCACTGCACGTATATATCGTTCCGCCACTTATCCAGAAATGATCTCCTCTGTCAATTTGACCATCCTGAGTGCCCACATCAACCCACATGGTTCTGTTTGCAGTGGCTGCTTCTATCAAGGTATCTTTGTTGTAATTCAATCCATTTGTAACTATAACAGCCTCGCTTTCTGATCCGCACAGGTAATACATCGGGTCTCCAGCTTTGCTCTTATATATCTTCAACTTTCCGTCTGCACTGCCGTATCTGTTGATAGCGCAGAAATAAATAGTCGATCCGCCTGCGGTTCTAACGGGAAACAGTCCAGAAGGAACATTGACTTCAATATACGCATCACCGCTACTATCTATATCGTTCCACCTTGGGTCTTCCGGATAAGGCCAATATGAACTCAAGTAATCAGGATTGTCTTCTTCGTCGTTAGGGGGATCTTCCGGCGGATCTTCAGGCCCTGGGCCGGGTGGTGTGTAGCTTCCTGACGGAGTGTCAAAATGAGGATCTATGGTTACTAGCCCACTTCCAGTCCACGTGGTCATGTCTACCGCAACATCAGCGCTATGTTCGGGACTGTTGCATACGCAATGAACTATTCCATCAGTTACAGTAATAGTCATAACTCCGTGATCAGGACATTCGCAATGTCTTTTGAGTGCCTCCTTCTCGACCTCACTTATAGTAGAAGGTAATGCCGCAATATTAGTCTCAGTAAGTGTTACCCCACTAAGAGTCGATAGTGGAACTGCCCTACCATAGACAAGCTTCTCGCAGATATTTACTACTGCTTCTCTGTTTTCTACGCAGGCAGTTTCTTTCTTTTCTTTTGTATATCTTGTGAACTGTGGTATTAAAAGTCCGCTCAATGTTACTACTATTGCTATAGTAACAATAAGTTCCAGCAACGAGAAACCATTATTATCAGTTATTAACCGCACATTACTATTACGTTTTACAATCATCACTATACCTCTTTAAGGGTACACTATACCCACCTTTGTTCTTTATGTTAACACATTGTCCTTCCAATTACAACACTTATGTTAAAAAAAACTTAATTTTTTAAACCTTTTTCTTAATTTTTCTTAAGATTGAATTCGGATGCTATTTTCGCGACGTTTTACTTGACTTTTTTTCTTTTTTTCTCTGCTCTTCTCGCATCAGAATACCTATAAACATAAAGAAGTAACACACTGTGTTAAACTTTCTAACTCCAAAGAACGAACTAGCCAAATAACCGATAATAACGCCCGCAGCAATCAATTCGTTCATAGATATGTTTTTTAACAGTTTGCATTTATCTATGCACAACCTGATCAATCCACCAAGATATAAAACCAATCCTGGTATTCCCATAAAAAATGCACATTCAAGGAATTCATTGTGCGGTGTATTCCAAATAATAGGATTTTTGTCTTTATCTATGATAATGTCCGGACCATATCCTACTATTGGTCGCTGTATTATTCTTTCTATAGTATTCTTCCATAATGCAATTCGTCCCGTACCCGCATCTTCATACCCCTGAGCTTTGTTCTTAACTTTAAACAGATCATGAAAGAATACTACCAAACTCGGTCCTATAGTACTGCCAAGAACAGAAGTAATAAAACCATAGTAACTTAGTAGCGTAAAGACTGCTATGATAACATGCGGGAGTATATGCATATAGCTTAGACTTCCCTCCCTTATCCACCAAAGAGGCAATATTATTATAGCAGTGAAAACTATGGCCAGATAAGCACCTAATGTATCATTGATCATCAATGCATAAACATTAATGATCATAGACATAACACACAGTAGTTCTTTAAATGTGTTTCTATCTTTTTTATCTATAGAAAGTTCTCGATAGTATAGTCCCATGGTAGCCATAAAAGCCATAACTATTATGTATCCGTAATGATTACTGTTTGTGTAAGTTGATACACCAGGAGCAAGTGTAAATATTTTTAAGAATGGGATGCTATACTCATACGCCAGCATTATCATAGCAAGGACATCTGAAACAATCACAAAATGCCATACAAGTTTTTCTCTCTGTGCATTGTCAATGATCATATATACACACATCATAACACCCAGCATATGCAGATGTGACATGTATCCACTAGACAGAAAAGATGCTCCCCATATTGCTCCCATCGGATTACACGAAAAAGCTACCGGGATTATGGTCCAAATAAACAGAGCAAGCCAAAACAACATCCATCTTTGCTTTTCTCTAATACTAGGAACCAGTTTCTTGACGTTTAAATTATTAATATGAATCTTTCCTAAAAAATATACAAAAAACCACATGAGCATTATTGAAAAAATGAAGTTCCATAGTGTCATGCATTTATAATTGTATTCATATGGATCATAATATGGCTCATTTACAGTCATGAGATAATTTATTATTCCTGCAAACAATGGAGCATAGCAAAGCAGCGTAGCTAACCCATACGCTATAGTACCAAAGTTTTCTTCTTTGATCACATTATATAAATCTCCAAAGTTCTTGCATTCTTTAAGCTTGTCCATATCTACCCTCACTCAAATATATTCCCCGTTCTAATCATGTAATCCGGTTCGTAAGCTGGATATTCAGTTACACCTTCATAAAATGGACCGCCGACCGAATCGGTTCCCATCTCATTCATCAGATAGGTAAAGTAGAAACTTCTTACCCTTCCAACCCTCTCCGGGGAAGCATCTTTTCTGTTCTTGAATTCTTCTATTGTATATGTCTTGGTATAACCAGTACTTAATCCATAATCTGTTAAAATATCGCTGAACACATTTACACCTTTTTCACCATTCATGAGTCTTTGAAAAGCACCTTGCATATCCGTATGCGAAATAGGCATATCTGATATCTGCAATTCATGATGCTCATCATATCCTTTTATGAGTAAAAGCGGTGTCTGAGAGAGATAATGTCCATCTTCATACTCCCATGAACCGTGATCAGCCATCACTATCAGCACCGAATTATCGTATACTCCTTCTTCTTTCATACGTTCAATCCATGTTCTGACTATTCTCAGATTAAACTTGGCGCCTTCCTCCAAATCCACTTTATTGGGGTCGGTAGTGAAATTGAAATCACTATCATATTGTCGGGGGGGATGCACACCATGCACATGATAAAAATGAAACACTTTATCATCTGTCAGTTCAAAATCATGTTGCATCTCGTTGATCCACAGGATATTATCCCAGTCATATGCCCCGATTAGGTCATCCTGTTGTTGGCTTCTATCTTCGTATTCCGCCATACGATTCGCTCCCACTTCAAAGAACGCATTATAGAAATATCTCTTTAGAGGTGTGGGGGCATACCGAAATCCAACTATAGTATAATAATCCTTGTATAATTTGCTTTCGTATATTGGTTTAAGCCTCATCAAGGAAACGTTGTCAAAAAAGCCTGACGCTTTTCCTTGTGGCAATGTAATCGAAGTATAGATGTTTGTATTCCATCCTTCTTCAGTTAATCTATTAAACAATGCGGAATCCAAATATGCTTTTTCTGCATACTCACCGTATGTAATATCTCCATAGTATAATTCACCGGTCAGTATTGAAGGTATGGCATAATCAGTAAGATTATAGCATCCCATAGTATCTCTGTAAAACGTAAATCCATCATATTCATCCAGCCACCTTAACACATCTTCATCTTCCAGTTTTTCCGTAAACAATCTGGAATCAAAATAATCGAGTAGCAGTATATTAATATTACGATCTCTAGAGTATAATCGCTCGTTTTTTGTTGAAGACATCTGTGAAATCTTCTTTTCTTTCCCATCTCCAACCCCATACTCTATAACAAGTGTAAAAACGGCGATGGCACAAATCAATAATGATATTGTTTTTGATAGTTTGATAAACTTTATTCTGCCAAATCTGCCATAAACTATAAGCATTATAAGGGAAATCCCTGCCCACATTACTATGCTTGTAGCGTTTTCCCACTTATACGCATCCCATTCAATAAATGAGCCATCTATTGCCCCGTAAGGAATAGGAATAAAATTCCCCTGTATATATGTGGAGATCAGTACAACTATTACTACATAGAAAAAGATCCCTTGCAGCTTATCTCCTATCTTTGGTATCATTTCAAGCAAAAATCCCACTACAAACATGGATAGAAAGGTAATTATGGTAATTAGTGCTACACAGGATATTATATTATAAGCATCTAGCCATAGATCATTCTTATTACTATATAAAAAATCTAACGGTGCAAAAAAACATAGTACAAATGCAAATGCAAAATACAACAATCCTAAATCACTTATGCTTTTTCTTTTGAATAATCCCTTGACATCCATATCATTCTTTTTTCTCTGTATGGCCATCTCTGAAATATTCCAGAGCCACTGCCAAAGCAAGAGAAATCGCTCCTATTATTGCCCCACATATGATACCAGGCGATCTGTATTTCATAGTAATCAAATGGTTACCAGGGGCCAGATTAACACATATTAATGCATTTCTATAATCACCAATCTCACATTTCTCTCCGTCAACTTCTACATGCCATCCCTTCATTTTAGGAATGGTTATCAGCATATTCCCGCCTTTACCGGCATCGATAGTCCCCTCAAACTCCCCCTTTCCGTGGGAAGTTATATTCCACTGCCTTTTGTTGAGAGTATCTACAACCTTCTGATACACTTCTTGATTCATATATCCAAGATGTGCTTCACCAAAATAGATATTGCTTCTAGCATCTATACTGATTTTTTCACCCTTTTTAAATTCTCCCAAATACACTATAAAACTGTTATTTATTGAAATAAAGTCTCCATAATCATTTCCATTCACATATAATTCGGACATTATCTCCCCTGTCCGTTGATTATATGGATTATCGTTCGCCTCAATAGAGACATTGTACTTTTTCCTGTCCTGACTATCAGCCCACTCCATATATAGCCATACACTGCCTGTATCTTTGGCCTCGGTTTCGATCTGAATCCATTTGGCATAGTTGGGATCAGATAATTCTTCTGTATGAATTATCTCTAGTTCTTCAAATACATCCTCTTCTATCCCTGATAATTCACGAGCTATAGTGTTCTGATTGGTAAATGCATTATTGGATAATTCCAAACCTTCATCACTCGAGTATTCCACCATATAGCCAATGGATAATGCATCCTCATTTTCAGCCAACGTATATAACCCATCACGTGCTAAAATGTCATCTCCATTAATACCTCTTGCATAATTCAAGCGGTATTTCGCACCGAACAGACTCTCTTCGAGAAGAGTTCTATTCCGGTCAGTCAGATTATGATCCGCCTGATCTTCTCCGAGGGCTCCAAGAAAATCCATTGTCTTCATATCATAATTTGAAGAGAAATATCCAAATCCATTATATCCAAGCCATGCCCCTTCGTCGTGTGTATATGAAGCGTTATCTGATATCCTGAAAACACCATCATCCTCAATTAAACTTAGAAGCCTGCTTTTGGATTCTAAAATCCTGTCATATTCACTCCTTGGTCTATAATGTATCTCCTCCATCAGCTTTGCTGTCACAATAGAGCTATTGAAAAAAAGCTCCACAAGCACAAAACCGCCTATAAGGAATTTCAACAAAATAGATATATCATTTCCCTTAATACGCGCCAACAATGCATCTGCACCTTTCTTAGCCACAATTATAAGTAAACAGCAAAACGCAAACGCGTAACGTACCTCAAAGCATGCCGTATCATGAAAGCCATGTAACGCTCTGTCAAACGGAGTGAAACACATTGAGAATAGATAAAAGAGTATCACAAAACCATAAGCAAGTTTTATCAATCGCTTTTCTTTTCCCAGAGCAAAAAACAGCAAAACTAATAGAAGCGTTCCTGTTCCGCAAAACAAGAAAGGCAATCCCCCATAATATACCGTATCATAACTGCCCGACATAAATTGTCCTGCTAATCCTCCAATTGAATATCGCCATGTTTCAGGAATATACTGTTCCTCCACCATCTTTCCTTGTGACATGGCCAATATGCCTGGTAGTACTATAGGACAGGATATACCTATTCCCAACAAAGCACTTATTACAAATCTCTTTAAAAGTTGAATTTCCCATTTCTTCGTTTCAAAAAGTCGGATTATCAGATATATAACAGCAAAAACCGCAGACATAAATGAAATATAATAGTTCAACATCAAAGATGCTGCAACTGAAGAAATAAAAACGATTGCTTTTTCTTCTTTAAGCATCTTTTCAATTCCAACAAGGATTAATGGCAGCAGCATTATACCATCTATCCACATGATATTCATGGCATATGCAACATTAAAAGACATTAGGGCATAACTACACGATAACAAGTAGGTAAAGAACAATTGCCTGTTACCTTTGATATATATCAAATAACAGCCAAAGCTCAATCCGCACAATCCTAGTTTAATTATTGTTACAATATAAATATAATCCGTAAGATATTGAACAGGGATGAATACAGCTAACCAAGCAAGTGGAGATGTTAAATAATATGCAAAGTTGCCCCAAAAATTCACCCCAAGAGCCCCAGTCATGCTGAAGAACAACGAATTGTCTGTTGACTTCATGTTTCTAAGCATTGCATAAAAAGGCATATATTGAGCCTGCATATCCATGATGAGTATTGTGTTCTTGCCCCCGACATATATCCCCTTAAGAGCATATGCTATAGCTATTATCACAGCTGGTGTCAGTGCCGACAGCATCAAACATATGATGTTTTTGCGATTTGACATTTTATTCATCTTAATATTCATTATCCCTGCCATCATTCCGTTGATTTATTCCTGTAAATCCATAGTTTGCTAATTATATAAGTAAAAGCTACAGAAAAAGGAGGATTCAACCATGGTGCAATAACCTTAGAGATTCCTAATAGATCAACCCATATCCATAACAGGGAACCGTTTAGGACAATCCCTGTGAATCCATACAGAATATATGATTTTATGATTATCTCTTTTGAGCTTCGCTGCTCTCCTTCCTTAATCTTAAACACATATCCGTTATTCCAAAAATATGACCATAGAACGCTTATTGCAAATGCTAGGAAGTTTGCGACTATATAATCATAATGCCACTTCAAACCGATAAGTAGCCAAAGAATAAACATGTTTATAAAATATGCGATTGCTGTATTTGATAATCCTACTATGCAGAATTTTAAAAACTGTTTCATTTTAATGCAAAAACCAGTGCTAAATTGCCCTTCTAATTATTATAAAGAACCAAGCTATGATTGGAATGATATACATAAAGATAATAATTCCAATCGTCAACAAATATATAATCGGCCAAGAAATCCCACCTATATGATCGCAGATATTCATTATAGCCCCATGTCTGTATGCCACTACCACAATAATCATAGTTATTATGCCTACAGCCAAAAAACATAATCCTACCGAAAAACCTTTGGGCAAATACTTTAATTCCAGATTCACCTCTCCTTTGTTCACAGGTATCATCATCATAGAGTGATTCAGACCTGCCAGGAGTTTAACTGACTCTCCATCTTGTTTCGCCTTCCAGCCCTCATTATATCCAATCGGTATAAAAATATACCCATCATTCGAAACGGTCCCATTTATATACAGTTTTCTTTTCCCATACGACACTTCTAAATCCTGTCGCTCTTGTAATCTACTGACCGCATCTTTTAGTAACTCCGTATCCATCGTACCTATTCTAATACCCTCGATCAAAGCTTTTTCTTCACCTTTAAAATATTCATTCATCTCGAGTTTTACTTCTACATTCCCGCCAGAATACATGCCACAATCGATAATTCCATTCTGAAAAGGTGTCGGATAAAAGATGTTATCAGTATGCATCAAATATGGCATAGAGACATATTCTCCATCAATTTGTATAGAGAAGCTATGCATCATGTCAGATGAGTACATATATACTTTTCTATTTCCATTTATTGGTAACTTTACCCTTACAGAGTCGTATTCCGTTATATCATATTTCAAATCCGTTATTCTGTACTCATCAATAAGATTGTTATTGCTTTCAGTAATTGCTCTAAATAATAGATTCTGATTTTCAAATAAATCATCCGTATACTGCAGATCTAGCGTTGTACTTGTCAGTATCCCCAAAGGCATTCGCTCTTTATATTCATAATAGTATTTATTTCCCCATTTATTTATCAGAGAATAAAGAACACCATCTCGTTCATTCTTGGTAACAACGGTCTTTACGCCAAACAGAATATCAGAAAAATAAGTCCCTCCATTATCGAGAAATCTTGTATATGCAAGTGAATGTCCAAGAGAGTAGAGATTATCTCGGATTGCAGGATTAGTTCCCCATGTCCAATTCGATAATGCTGACGTGCCTGTTACAAATGGATAATTTGTGATCATGTTATTATCTGCATCCTTATTTCTACAAAAAGGTCCTCTCTTATCCATATTCTCGCCTGCTTGTAACGCTTCGTTTAACAGCTGTAAATCACATTCCTCAGAATACTCATACTCTGGGCCTATGAACGAATACACGCCAAGACATGCCTGGATGATTACTATGCATCCGATAACCCCGCAGATTACTGGTTTTTTCTCTGAGCTAAACGCACATAGCACACAAATCACAATAATGGCTATAACTGCTATATAACCTTTATACATCTCAAAATTACGTATACCATACTCCCCGAAGCCTCTGACAAAAGAGAACAGTACAACAGCTATGAAGGGAATGATCGCTATAGATATATAAGTTCCTATTCTTTTTCTAAGACAAGTCGTACTCTCCCATTCTTCACTGACAACATCTGTCACCAGGCTTATTGTTTCAAATGAAAGCATATATCCAAATCTCATCGGGAAATGGACATAGCCCCCCATATGCCATGTAAGATTTATTCCTTCTATAAAGATGGGTAGTAACAAAAGTGTAATCATAATAATTCGATTACAAAAACGCTTTAATGACTTCCTTTTAATAACAACTAGAAAAATAAGAATCGAAAACAGGTATTCACACCCATACAGCATAAACTGTTTTTGACCATTTTCATTACATATTATGGTAGTTATTGAATCCAAATACCCCATTTGAGTGGCTGAAATATTTGTTCTATTAGACTTCAATAGCAATTCCATCATTGGTATCCACGAAAATGATGAAAACGACAAGGATACGCCTGTAGTAAAGGCAAGAAATGCCGATACTGTTTTCTGGTCTGCACGAACCATTTTTCTCATCATGAGAAAAGATCTGACAACGATATATATACATACCATAAACATCAGATAAATATTGCTTATAAATCCCACAGTCATCGCAACAATATATGGGAGTATTCTTTTACTCTCTATCATAAGCTCGAGAGCATAAACAATTATGGGGAAAAGACATACTATGTCCAAGAAGTTTATATTTGTATAGTATTGGATAATAAATCCACAAGATGCATAATTAATTCCCGTTAGAACAACAAAAAAGCATTTCATATCTGAATGCTTTTTTGTGGTATAAAACGACATAGTTGCTGCAGCAATCGCCATTTTGATCAACAGTAAAAAAGACATGTAGCCTATAACACTATCTCGACCAATAAATAAAAAGAATAAATTGAATGGGCTAAACACAAAGCTTCCCATTGTGTCGCCCATTGAGCCCCCAAGACCGGAATACCAATCCCAGAACACTGACTTTATGCCATGCAGCACATCCCATGTATGATAATACAAAGGAATCATAGACTGAGTCATATCATAATATGCTATACTATTATTGCCAAATGGATAAATTCCCTTCAGGGCATAAACTATAAGCAATATAATCGCAACAGTCGCAGATGCTCCCGTATATTTTACTATTCTTCCAGTTCTATCCTTCATTCTTAACCTTTTCAAAAATAAATGTTGCTATTGCCCCATCTTTTTCATCTTTGAGTTTCTTTCTAAGTCCTCGAGATTTTATAGATTCCAGTGTTCCAGAGATAAAACCTGTACCATTATTTCTCTCTGTATGACCTATTCTGATATTTCGAGCCATTTTAGGAATGGCCGGATCAAACTCGGTACCAAAATATGACTCTTTGAATCCTTCTGATGTCATAAGATGTTCTAAACTCTTATATGTATGAATATAGAAATGTCTCGGTGGATCAAGTGTATACAGATCAGTACCGTACTTTTCCCAATAATACCTTGAAAAAAACGGTATCTGGATTATTAGCTTACCACCATCATTCAGAATTCTATATATCTTATTAACAGTCTCTTGTTGTTCATATATATGCTCTAGAGCATGTAACATTATTACAGCATCAAATTTCTCATTTCCTTCGTATCCCAATACATCCGTTTTCATTATCTGAATGCCATCAGAATCGATATCTTCATCAATAAAGGGTTCAAGACCATACAATTTAGTATATCCTAGCCTTTTTAGCCATTTTAGAAACTGTCCTTCGCCACAGCCTATATCCAGTATTCTGTTATCCCTTTTTAACAGTTTTATAAAAGAATAGTCTATCGGATATATTCCACACAGAAGTTTCCCAATAATATTGCTCTCCCCATATTGTTGCTTCAATTCTCTATATAGAAGCTCATTCTTTAATCCTCTTTTGTTCATATTAAAGGAATAATAATGATCGGTATCATAATACTTTCCTATATCATCAGGTACATCACATATCTGTAAAGCCCCGCATCGTCTGCATATAAAATAATAAAACTTTCCTTTTGTTCCATACAGAGTAGCATTTAATTGCACTCTTCTGTTATTTTCTATATTTTCGCATATTCTACATTTATAAGCACTCACTTATTCCTACCTATCTGTAATTCAAGTATGCCATTTTGTATGCTTTCATTATGATTTTTGCAATAGACGGAGAAAATATCTTGCTGAACATGTATATGTCATCATGTTCCCTGACACTATTATCTATACACTGTTTGCTAGTCGCCAGATCATGCACTCTATAATAGACAAGATCTCTGGGTTCAAACAAAAAACTCCCTTTTTGTTTGGCAAATTTCCAATATGTATCCCAGTCAAGATCATACTTTAATTCTGATGTAAATATATAAGCTCCTCCAATTGTCTTTCTGTCATACGTGACCGTTGGACAGCAAATAGAATTCCCAAACGAAAGTATAGCCTTTTTAATAAGTGTCTTATCTGAAAAAAATGGGACAAGCATGGGTATACTTAGTATGAATCTGATAACACTATTTGCATCCTTATGTGTATCACCAATCCCGTCTCTCATATTCAATGGTCTATACGCTGTATAAAAAATCAGGAAATCTCTCTGTTTTTTCATTTTTTCATAAAAGCATTCAAGATACTGCGGACTGTATAGATCATCTTGATGAACCAATGTTACATATCTGGTATCTGTGCTATTACATGCGAAATTCCAATCCGTCTGAATATCGCCTTTTTCAGGATTGATCACAAGACTAACGTTGTACTTGTCTGCAACAGACTTTATATGATCATTCGGAGTCGATGTGCATATGATCACTCTTGATGGAAGCTTTTGATTTATAACTGACGATACCGCTTCATCGAGGTATGGTGATTCCCCATAGGCACAAACGGCGAATGTATGATCCTTCAAATGTCTCATTTTCACCTAATTCTCCTTGACCTATATTCCATCAGTTCTATCCGATATGATGTAACGCGGACGATGTTTGACTTCCATATACACCTTCCCCACATACTCTCCTATGACTCCCATACATATCATCTGTACTCCCCCAAGAAAGCACATGATAAAGATCATGCTGGACCATCCTTTAACCGTTCCTCCTGTCATCCATGCAGCCACACTCCAAATAGCACCAACAAAACTTATAAAGGCGATTATGATTCCTATAGACATGATTATTCTAAGTGGTTTTATCGAAAGACTGGTTACACCTTCCATTGCAAATGATAACATCTTACAAAGAGGGTAATGACTTTTACCGGCAACTCTCTTTTTTCTCTCATACATGACATTAGAACTCTTAAAGCCAATTAATGGTACTATTCCACGTAAGAAAAGATTAACTTCTTTGTAATCTTCTAATTCATTTAATACCTTAGCAGATATCAGCCTGTAATCTGCATGATTAAACACTATCTCTGCCCCAAGTAATCTCATGAATCTATAAAAGCATTCCGCTGTTAGCTTTTTAAACAATGAATCAGAATCCCTGTTGCTTCGTACTCCATATACTATCTCAGATCCTCCAGCATATTCATCTATCATCTTCTCCATAACAGATACATCATCCTGACCATCACAATCAATCGAAATCGTTATATCGCATTTTTCTTTAGCTTCCATCAGACCAGCCAAGATTGCATTCTGATGACCTCTGTTTCTGCTCTGCCTTATGCCAATAAAGTGTTCATTCTCAGCACTCAATCTGCATATCTTATTCCATGTGTCATCATTACTTCCATCATCAACGAACAGTATCCTACTGTTCTCAGATATTCTGTCATTTTCAATCAATCTCATCATTTCATCAAGAAACATGTAAGGTGTTATTTTGAGAGTCTCTTCCTCATTATAACAGGGTATGATCATATACAAACATACAGTCTTCATTTATACTTCACCTACTAATCGAACACACTATAGATAATTATATCACTTCGCTTTTACGTTTTGATAAGACTATGATGATCATCAAGAGGCTTATCACTCCTATAATTAAACCAATAAACACTCCCGGGGATATAAACCTTATATCAACGCTATGTACTCCACCAGTAAGTGGGATAGTAAGCATAACATTTCGATAATTTCCGGATCCTATACGTTCACCATCTACTTTGATAATCCAGCCATCTATTGCCGGTAAAGATAATAGCATTTCTCCTCCTGCACCTGCATCTATGGTTCCTAAGAAATGACCATTCTCATGTTCAGTCAGTATTAACTGATTCTGTTTTAGTTTGTGAATCACTTTTTGATACACTTCTTCATCCATATATGCCACGTGAAATGCTTCATAATATGTATTACTAAAAGTTTTGATCGATATCTTTGCATTCGCCTCGTATCTGCCTAAATAAATCAAAAACGGCGAATCAGATTCCGGATCTATAAACATTCCCAGATCTTGACCATCGACTACTAGTTTCGTATCCTTATTTCCATTAAAACTTATCTTATCATCTGCTTTTTCAAAATAAATCCACACCGGTGAATCAGATTCCGTTTCTATCGTAAAACTTGTAATCTTTTCATAATCATCTGATTTGGTCTCTTCAAAAGCCTTAGGTTCTAATTCAACAAAAACATTCTCATCTATACCAGATAGATCCGATGCTAGCATATTTTGATTTTCAAAGGCATTCTTGTCCAACGCATCATATTCTGTTGATTCCGTATCAGAATAAATCATATATCCTAAAGATAGAGCTGATTCATTTTCTGTCAGAGCATATAAACCACTGGTATCTATTAATTCTCCAGCATCACTCCAATCCAGATATGAAATTCTGTATTTTGCCCCTATAAGTGATTCTTCAAGCGGTGTTCTCCTACTGTCCTTTAGTATATGATAAGACTGATTCTCCCCCAATGCTCCTAAGAAATTCATTACTTTCAAATTGTAACAGGAAGAGAAGTATCCAATGCCATTATATCCAAGCCACGCTCCATCATTGAATGTATAAGGTATGTAATCTGATACTCTGTAGAATTCCGCGTCTTCTATCCCCTCTATCAATTCCTTTTTAGAGTTTAGCACCATATAATACTCAAGTCTCGGACTATATGGTAATTCAACCATAATCCCCGCTATCAGAACTGAGCTGTTTATATATAGCTCAATTAATACGAATAAAGTCACAATTGCTTTCAAAAAACTAACCAAGGAAAGCTTACTAATCTTTTCATAAATACAATCTATTCCCCTATATGCTAATATCAGTAAAAGGCAACTGAAAACATACGAATATCTCACTTCAAAGCATGTTGTTTCCTTGAAGCCGTGCATGATTCTATCTAGTGGGATAAAACACATTGAAAAGAAATAAAAAGCAATAAAGGAAGTCCATAATAACCTATTTCTGATACTGTCTTTTCCTTTTATCAAATATATCATTACAAGAACTACTGTACCCGTGCCGCAAAATATCAGTGGCAGTCCGTCATCCATTAACGTATTATATCTGCCAGACAGTAGTTGGCCTACAATTTGAAAGATGTTATACCGAAACAAATTTGTTATAGGCTTCGCTTGTTCATCAAGTTTTCCATTTGCAAGGGCCAATACACCTGGAAGCAGTATTGGCATAGCCAATCCAATCCCCATCAACGCATATAAGCTAAAACCGGAAACCTGCTTTATGCTCCATTTTTTGATCTCCGTCAGTCGAATAAACAAGTATCCAACAGCAAATACTGCGGACATACCCGTTATATAATAATTGAATACCAAACTTAAAAAAACTGAAAAAATAAAAAGAGCCGGCTTGTTCTCTCTAAGAATTCGCTCTATTCCCATCAAAATCCAGGGCAACATTATAACTGCATCTAGCCACATAAGATTCAATGAGTATCCCACATTATAGGACATGAGCGCATAGCAACACGAAAGAAGCACAACAGCCAACTTGTATTGTTTTTCGCGATATGTATATAGAAGATAACAACAAAAGCTTATTCCACAAAGTCCAATTCTTAATAGAGTTAAAAAGTATATGACATCTGGCAATTTTTCTAATGAGAAAAATTCTGTTATCCATGTTAATGGTGAGAATATGTAATATGCAAAACCCCCAAAATTATTAGCAAGAGCACCTGACAGATTTAAAAACAGAGAATTATCAGAACATACAATACGTCTCAATGATGCCCAAAATGGCATATACTGCGCACCCATATCCATTGTTAAGATAGTGTTTGGGCCTCCAAGATATATGCCGACTTTGTGGTACGCAAATATTATTATAATTATAGGAATAACAAATGCCCAAACCAAGCATATCCCTATACATTTGTTTGTATCAACGTGCTTTGTAATTCTCACTTATATATCCCATTTTATTCAAGTATCAAACTCATCATTTACGATTTTTTCTTAAGTCAAATATTATATATATTCGCTTTATATTCGTTGATATTATTCCTTATCCACTCTATCGTTTCAGCTATACCCTGAGCAAATGTATATCTTGGAGTCCAATCAGTCAATGCTTTAATTTTCTCGTTTGATCCCAACAATCTGTTTACTTCAGATTTATCCGGCCGTATTCTATGCTCATCACATACTATTTTTGCTGTTGGATTAATCTGTTTAATTATCTCTCCAGCCAGCTCACCTATTGATATTTCCTGTTGGGTAGCTATATTGATTTCCTGCCCTATCGTCCTGTCAGATTCCGCGATAGCTATAAAACCAGCTACAGTATCCTTTACATAGTTAAAGTCTCTTGTAGGTGAAAGAGATCCTAGTTTAATCTCACTCTTTCCACTTAAGAGTTGCGAAATAATAGTAGGGATGACAGCTCTCGCAGACTGTCTCGGGCCATATGTATTAAATGGTCTTACTATAGATACTGGGAGATCAAAACTTCTGTAAAAGCTCTCTGCTAATCTATCTGCTCCAATTTTCGTGGCTGAATATGGAGATTGTCCTTGAAACGGATGCTTTTCATCAATAGGAACATATTGAGCAGTTCCATAGACTTCAGAGGTCGATGTCACTAAAACTCGTTCAAGATTTTTATCTCGTGCAGCTTGAAGCACATTCAGTGTACCTTTGATATTTGTATCAACATAAGAATCCGGAGAGTGATAACTAAACGGTATTGCTATTAAAGCTGCCAAATGATATACTTCCTCCATTCCATTCATAGCTTCTCTGACACCATTGGGATCCCTTATATCTCCAGTGCAAACCTCAACATTATCCATTATGTCTTTGGGCAATGTATCAAGCCATCCCCACCTGTTAAATGAATTGTAGAACGAAAACGCTTTTACACTATATCCTTTTTTTACCAATTCTTCCGTGAGATGACTTCCTATAAACCCATCTGCACCAGTAACAAGTACTCTTTTTATCACTCTTCAACCCTCATTTTTTCAAACAACATTACATTTTTTTAACTCTGTTTCTATATGTTGTTTCTTATTTGTAATCATAAACGACAGTATTCATCTTCACATTCTTCCCAAGTTTTGGAATATATACATCTTTATACTCATCCAATACTTTAATCCCACAAGATGTGTACACATTCAAAGAAGCAATATTATCCTCTCGAATACTCCCTATCATTCTCTTGAATCCAAGTCTTTTTCCTTCTTCTAATCCCAACTTAATTGCTTCCTTTGCATAGCCTCTGCCACTATATTCACTTAGAATAGCACACGGCAAATCATAATCGCTTTCATTTGGAATAATATACAGATGACCTACTCTTTCTTTCTTTTCATTTTCTATTATATATATTTTGCGCGTTCCCTTTTCAGAAGCATTCTCCACTGCTGAATAAAAGAACCTCTTCAGATTATCAATGTTTGGCCTATCATTCCCCCCTGTCCAAAAAATATTAAAATCTTCTGACTTTAGGTGATAGAAAAAATCAAAATCATCTTTTGTTGCTAATCTTATAGAAACCATTTAGTCAATCCTCTTATAACGTGATACCATCATCTACATTAAACGTTCTATTTGCAACTCTGCCTATCACTTTATCCCAATCTCTAGCATGAGCGCCAATATCATTTCGTTTAATACAAATATTAGATTCACTAAACACTTCACCCTGATGAATCATTCGCTGAGCGACAATGCGTTTTGTAACAACAGTTGATATTGTCTTCTCACAGCTCGTTGGTTCTTTTATCCCATTACCCAAGCATTGTTCTGTAATTCTAATTCCTTTCACCAATTCTGAAAATCCAACGGGATCCGAACTAGCCACATGATCTGGTCCTTCCATGTTGCAATCTAATGTAAAATGCTTTTCAATTATTTTTGCCCCGAGTGCTACTGCAGAAACAGCTACATCTCTTCCTATCGTATGATCGGAATAACCGACAGGAAGATGGAAATAATCTCGCATTGTAAGCATGGCTCTAAGATTAACATCTTTGTATAGACAAGGATAACTCGTCGTACAATGAAGTATAGATATATCAGTAGCTCCACCTTCTTTAAGAGCATTAATCGATATGCCCACATCAGCCAATGTACTCATGCCTGTACTCAATATTATCGGCAACCCTTTAGAACCTATGTATCTTAAAAAAGGAATATTCTCAATATCCCCAGAACCAACTTTTATAAAAGGAATGCCCAAATCTATAATAAAGTCTAAACTCTCTGTCTCATCCGCAGTTGAAGCAAAAACAATGCCTATTCTATCACAATGAGCTTTTATCTTCCTAAAATCATCATATGATAATTCTAGTTTCTTTAGCATATCAAACTGTGATTCTATTCTTCCTGTGTTCTTCGCCTGATAATCAGCCTGAGCAACATACCGAGTAATCAGATTCTCAGTTTTCCAAGTTTGAAACTTAATGATATCCGCCCCGCATTTCTTTGCTGCATCACACAGTTCTAACGCTAAATCAAGTCTACCATTGTGATTAACTCCTGCTTCAGCTATTATCAAACATCGGCCATCCATTACACTTCCTCCGAAAAACACTTTATTAATATCTATATTTCAGTAATCTATTACCATATACTTCAATCATTTTTTCATTATCTTTTTCCCACTCTTTGCATATCGAAGTATACTCTTGTTTATTAAATATCTCCTTACAAATATAAAACTGCTTTTCATTACTACTGAAAGCTTTTTTAAACTTAAATAATGAATCATCTACTGCAGAAGTTGTCCCTCCGCCAAGATGAAACTCTCTGATTCCTAAATCATGCATTTCACATGCAGTCTTCCATATCAAAAGATTATTTGCACCTAGGCTTGAGTATTCTCTATCGCTACCTTCTAAATGATAGTGGCCATACAATTCTGAGTACATGAATATCGCGGCACAAATGAGTTTTCCGTTCTTTCTTACAGTTCCTAAAAACGAGCAATCAGAAAGTGATAATTTCAATTTTGCAAAATACTGATCACTAAACCAATAAAACTCATCAGCTAACAAACGCTTCATAGTATCCCTATATAATTCTATAAACTCATCATATGATGCATAATCATACTCCGCTTTGTATACTAGGCCATTTTTTTCTGCCTTTCGAATCATATTGCGATTCTTTGAGGATATCTGTTTTGTCCAAATATCTTCAATATTGCAAGATGTTTCTATTGCAACGGTCTGTCTGTCATATAGGAGCTGGATCCACCTTGATTCGCTCGTGATATCCATATCTTGTATGATAAATCTATCATTACCCAGTAAAGGATGAAGGCGTGAAAAACCACATACATAATTGTTTTCTTTAAAACAATCATACATGCAGTTATATGCTTCGCGACACCATTCAAAATCATCACAATTAGAAACAGGACCACCATATCCATATGCGGTTTCAAAATCGTGATAGCTTTTGATTTCTCCCCTGAGATAAGGCATAAGCATGATTCTGCCGCCATCAGTGCATGCAATGCACAATGCTTTATGTTTGGGAGACTCATATAAAGTAAGATATTTCTTCGTAAAATATATATCTCTTTTTTCTATGGGAAATGTCGCTAATAATTCATCCCATTCTTTTACTATTTTACATTGCATTTTCTAACCCGCGTATTATTCTCTCCATATCTTCTTTGTCGTATCTTTGATCACAGATCAATGACAATTCCATTTTGTACAAATTATTATTTCCCTGCATATCTATATCTTCGACAGGCCAATGAATTGGCGCAAATATATTCTCATTGAATAGCATTTTTCTTACTTGATCTCTATTTTTAATCAAGATTGGGATAAACAGCGGAACACTGTTCACACTGTAAAGATGATCAACATTTAGTCTTTCTAACTCGTCATTAAGAAAACATGCATTTTCTACTCTTCTTTTTGCAATACTAGCAAAATCCGTTCTTTCATACAACAACCCACTTATTCCAGAGCATGAATAACGATATTCCTTATCCATCATTCGTTCGCCCTTATCAATAAGTTCAAGCGATATGGAATCTCCAATCATATCTTTATGATTTTTCAAGAGATTACCAGCTGTTTTATATAATGCATATTCTGATGACTTATCATATACTTCTAACTCTGGCATTGCATCTTTAGCAATAACATCAGCACCGTCCGGAACAGCAAACCATTTACGATAACTTGTAAAACAAAAGTCAAAATCAAGATGCTGACCATATCCATAATAGTTTTGCACATCATCAACTATTATTCTAACATCCTGATAATATGATCTAATGCTCCTTATAGTCTCATCCAGGTTCACCATTCCGAAATAAGATATTAAAAGAATAGCTTTTTTTCCATTTTTTTCTCTTAATCCATTTTGAATACTATCAATATCTGGATTAAAATCCATTGTTATGTGATAGTGTCTAACTTGAATTCCTAATCTATGTGGTACCTCAGCTATTGACTTGCATATATAATCCGGCAACAGTATTTCATCCACATAATCCTTTAAAGAATCAAGGATAGCATAAAAGCATGTTCTTCCAAGCGAGTATACCGGCTTTTCTGAACGGTTAGGATTCTTATGTAATGCTGTGGCATCTATAGCATATTCTCCACCAATAACCTTCGTATCAGCCATATAATCATAATTCCTTAGTCAAAATATCAATTATTCTTTCAGCTGTATGACCATCACCCCAATAGTAATCATTATTAAGATGTGATGCATTCATTGCTTTATTAATTGATTCCTCAATACTTGTTGTATCAGATTTAGTCTGTATTACATTTTCACAAAAATGTCTTCCCTTTTGTCTATCACCTATGTTTATTACAGGCACACCCAATGTCGGAGCTTCAGTAATACCACTACTAGAATTACCTATAATAAATCTGACTTGTTTCATATAGCTTAAATATCTTCTGTTTCCCAAAGACGGAATAACCTTAATCTTATCCGGGGTAGTTTTTGCTATCTTATCTAGATATTCGTTGATCAGTTTCCCACCAAAATCAGCGTTTGAATATGTAGCCACAGTCTGTGCTCCATCTATATGCAATAACGATGAAATACAGTTCTTTACAGTAATCAGATTATAATCTATGCTCTCCTTAGTTTCCGCATGAAATGTAAACAATATCCATTTACTATCTAAATCCAATCCAAGATTACTAGCTAATTCCTCTCTGCTCATTAGAGATTCTCTGTAAAACGAATCTAATCCAGGTTCTCCCACAAACCAAACGTTTTTAGCTGAACCTCTCATACGTATTATATTATCAGCGCTATCTTTAGTCCCTGGAAAATGATACTCTGCAAGCATCGTTACAGCATTTCTAATTCCGTCATCAATAGCCCCTTCTGTAACGTCTCCCCCTGAAAGATGAATGATAGGTATGTTCATGACAAAAGCTGTATTTACAATCGGTAAGAGTTCATATCGATCACCGAGGACCGTCAAATAATCAGGTTTCAATCTTCCCAATACATGAGAGAATTCTTGAGCCATTAGTCCCATAGAATAGGCGATTTCTTCTGTAGATGTCGTATCAATTCTAACATCTATTATCTCATTAATCTCAAATCCATCATCACGGATATTATCGATAGTGTGACCCTGTTCTTCTAACAAATGAGCTCCAGTTACCAACAATTGAAGCTCAAAATCAGCCGAATTATCTATCTCTTTCATTAGCCACTTTAGTAGCCCATATTCAGATCTTGACGCAGTAACAACACATATTTTTTTCATCGTATTATCCGTCATCATAGCAATGCTTGATTAAGAATTATTCTTTCATCATCACTTCTGCTATTCTAAAATCCAACTCCTCGTCGATATCAATAGATCTTTCTCGCGGCATCACATAAGCATAGCAATTACTAGAAAGAATCTCCTCATCTGCTCTATCTAAAAGTTCTCGTTTAATAAGATATATTGCTCCATTTTCCCTATAATATTTGGGCAAGGCCTGACGAGGCATACTACTGTATTTATTGAAAAACTCATCCATATTGCCATCTTCCGGCAATGTATTTGCCCATAGAGGTGAATGATCCATTTCCGTCAAAGACTCTACAACTTTTGCTTGTTTTTCAGACATCACCCTAATGGCTTTCCTAATATCCTCAAATGTCCTTAACGGTGACGTTGGTTGCAAAAGCATTATTTCATCAAAAATTTTTCCTTCTTCTTCAAATCGTTGTATTACCTCTCTTACAACATCCCAAGAACTTGCTTCATCCGAAGAGTTGTATTCTGAGCGAAGGAAATGAACATCAGCGCCAAATTCATTTGCTATTTCTGCATATTTAGGTGAGTCAGTAGAAACAAATACTATCTCAAAGGCTTCACTCTTTATCGCCGCCTCAATAGTATAAGCAAGTAAGGGTTTACCGTTTAAAAGCTTAATATTCTTATCTCTCAAACCCTTTGACCCGCTCCTTGCAGGAATAATCGCAATTCTTCTATTTGATTCTAATACACTCTTCATTTTTATTCACGCCATCTTTTTGTATCATTCAGGTTAAATCTCCTTGTCACATAATCGCTTAGCCACTTTCCGCGATTATTAAACTCTACTTGACATATTATCTCTCTTTTTAATCATTCATCAGATATTACTTTTAAGCCGACGTTCCATATTCTCCATAGAATCAAACTGTCCCATATCTAACCATAAACTGTCACTTATAGGATACACTCCGACTCTTTTTCCATCTGTACGCATTCGTTCGATGACGTCTGGCATATCAATTGATTCATTATCACCTATATAATCCATAATACATGGTTCTGCTATATAGTAACCCGTATTTGTAAAGAAATTCAGTTTGGGTTTCTCATTGAATGATACGATTTCTCCACCTTCTGTAAATTCAACTGTTCCATATGGTATTTCAAAATTCTTAAGTGAGCACACCATCGTAACATCATTGTTTTCCTTAACATGATGATTAACAATTCTTCCTACATCTTCCATTATCAAGATATCACTGTTGGTCATTATAAAAGTATTGTCAAGCTTACCTTCCAATAGCTTTAATCCTCCACCAGTACCGAGTGGAATGTCTTCATCAATAAACTCTATATCACATTCCAATTTCGCATCAGCAAAATATGCCTTTATCATATTTTTTTTGTAATTAACTATTATAAAGAATTGATTGCACCCCGCTTCACTAGATAGATTAATAATCCGTTCACAAATAGGTATGTCATCTATAGGAATCAATGGTTTGGGAAGTATTTTAGTATAGGGATATAACCTTGTTCCCTTTCCACCAGCCATAATAACAACTGGTATATGTACTTTATCGATATATGAACGTTTGCGAACGTATCTTTTATATAGTATTCTAATGATGTGCTTATCACTATCTATAACAGGTATTACAGTTATACCTTTGTCTAGCATTAATTCATCAACTTCATCTATACTGTATTTATCATAAACAAAAGTAAAACTATGATTAGCAATACTGTCTACAGTTGAACCCAAATCAACTCCAGCTAATATAGCCCTCCTAATATCGCCATCCGTCAAAGAAGCGCATATTATTCTTGTATCATCAACAACAAATAAAGCTTTTATAACTAAACCATCTAATATTTTTATTGCTTCTATAATAGTTTTATCTTTCGAAATTATATTATCTTGACAATTACTTGATTCACTAATCATATCAATTCCTTCCAATGTGCTAACCAAATCTTCACACAGTTATTATATTCATACATATAAACTATACCCTATGTATTAATTTCAACCTACTCAATTATGCTTTTGATAACAGTTAACAATTTATGCTTACAAATATATAACCCTATGCAAATAATAGATACATATATACCAACAAATATATATCTTACAGTAGACATCATTAGTACTTTTGTGAATAAAAACATAGCGGTACAACATATAACAATCATACTCACTACAAATCTATAACTATAGACATTTTTGTAGCCATATTTCCACACAATAATCATATGTATAATAAGAAGCCACAAATAACTGGAAAACGTTGTATAAGCGGCCGCAGAATATCCGTAAAGAGGTATAAAAAATGCATTTAACGAATAATTAATAATCGCCGCTGAGATACTTGCTAATGCCATCCATATCGTTTTCTTTTCAAATTGTTCAACATTTACGAATAATCCATACAAAAACTGTAGTACACAACCAGAAGCAATTGGTGGTATAAGAAGTATTCCATCAGAATACGATTTACCTCCCAAAATATTGATAATTTCTGGAGCCAACAGTATTATTCCACTTGAAACAACCATAAAAGCCGCCATGTAGCTCTTGGACACTTTTTTTATTTCATCATACGCTTTTATGTGTAATTTATTCCCCAGCCAAGGTCCAAATGCCTTGTTAAATGCGACAAGAAACATAGTAATAATAGATGCGCATGTGTACGCCAAACTATAAATTGCATTGTCCTCTGGTCCACATATTCTTGTTATCATTATTCGATCAATGTATCCCAACACCATCAATGAAAGCAAATGCGGAATATAAGGAATGCATATCGGTAATGCATATTTCCAATAATCTACTCTTATTCTCTTTCCAGATCCAATCATACTCCACCATACAATCCCCCCCATAACTATCGTAGGAATAGATGCTCCCAGTATTCTCCCTTCTAATTTATCACTACAAACGCTCACCAACAGAATAGAAACTATTGTCGATCCTATGCTAACAAATAAACTAACTATGATGTTTTTCTTATATTCAAAGCGATATGCTTCCCTCGCCAAATATAAACTTACAGCCGGTGAAAATAATAAATAGACCATCATGATATATATATATTTTTTTTCAATACCCATAAGGAGTATAAAAAAAGGATTGAACAGATTAATGATCATCATCCACATTACACAAGATATACCACTCAGCACCATCATTGAAAACACATATGAGTCAAATTCCTTTTGGTGGTCATATCTTGCACTAATCATAGTAGATTCTAAATTTAGCGAAACAAATATCGTTGCAATTGATAGGCATGACGTATAGTTATAAAACAAACCATAATCCGTTTTTGATAGAATTCTTGAGAAAATAGGTGTTGTTATAAAACCGGTTCCTTTAGTAAAAAAAGTTGCAATCGTATACCAAATCCCTGACTTTAGTGCTTTAACATCATTATTCATATTCTTACCTATATTATTTGATACTATCTATTCTGTTATGAAATTCCCAAACTTGCAAAAACACTTTTATACTGCTGAGTAACATCAGTGGCACACCCAAAATACTCTCTCGCAGTAGTATAATCATCATAAATGTCTCTTAATGATCTCTTGTCTATTAAATCATGAAACTCTTTTTCATCAGAAAATTTCAGTATATTGACATTTCTATATGCATCAGCAATTTGATATTTATCATTTAAAATATAGGTTGGTACTCCATATTGAATTGCTTCGATTAAAGTCGTAGAATTTCTTACTACAGCTATATCTATCATCTCCAAAAATTGATTTAATGTTTTCTTTTTCTCAACAAATTTGACTATTCTTGCATCGTTGAATTCTTTTTGATATATATCTATATCACATAGTGGATGTAGTTTTACCAATAATTTTTTATTAAACATTTCACAATACGACGCCATGGTTGATATTGTCCTTAGATTGTCAGCTCTAAAACCATCTCCATCAACTAGAACACCGATAATTTCTATTTTATGGCAGAACTGTTTCTCTCTCTTCTGTTTATTTACATATGAAAACAATCCTACTACTATCATATTGTGTTTATATCCTGCTATTCTCCCTTCAGATAATGTAAAACGACTATTCGCTATGAAATAATCACTATGAGATCCAATAAAAGCCCATGCATTGAAAACTGAGCACATTGTCCCATGTTGTAATGTTATAGTTTTTTTATTCTGCATATTGAACTTTTGAGTGAAATAACAATCTGTCAAATGTACATCACATATACTCACTAACTTGTCAATTTCTAAGTAATGCTTCCTGCAATATTTTTCAAAAAGAATATATTCCAAATATGCCTCATAAATATATCCAATATAATACATCCTGTCTGATACGGATCTAAATACAATTTTCAACTGTCTATTCCACATTATCAACTCAGTGACCGAAAATAGCCCCGCTAGATTAAGCCTGAATTTGTCAGAAAAATACATATACAGATTATTCTCCGATAATTCTACAACATTTCGAAAACTACTTTGAAAATCTTCTCTTCTTCGAAGCAAATTATTCATAAGAAAAAGAGTTTCAGGCGTTCCATGAATTTCAAATTCAGCATTAGAAAAGAATGCAAATCTCAGAATACGTTTTACTGCTTTCTTTATCGTGTTCAATCTTGTATCTTTTATTCTTAGCGTATGCGGATAATATAATAAATCTCCAATCCTAACATTATCACATTTATAGAAACTTATACTGTTTAGAACATCAACAAACGTTCTTTCATCTGGCGCAATGTTTTCTTTGTTATTCATATCTTTAGTTCTGTATTCCATCCATCTCGGATATTCTTTTTATATAGTCTTTTTTCCAGTAAAAGTGATGGCATAACCCGTTTAATTATTCTTTTAATCTCTTTACGCAGTCTGTATTTTCGTAAAGCTTCTATTTCTTTATAGTACTGTTCTTCACTGATCAGATTCCTTTGCCTTCTTGACTCAATTCTTTCTCTTAGCAAATCAATCTCCGATGTTTCACACATAGATAATCCTTCAAATTCGTATATCGAAATTATCTCTTGAAAATATCTAAATGATTTATTATTCATATAACAAAATACAAAAAAGTCATAATCTGCACCAATTCTGTATTTAAGGTTGAAAGGATGTTCTGTCATCAGTACATTTTTAACAAAAGAGCTTTGATGACAAAACGGTATGTCATCAATGATACTGTCTATGGGCCTAGCTTTTTCTAATCTAGTTAACCCATTACTCTTATATACCATGGTATCTCCATAAATAACATCAGTATTATCATTGTTCTGCGCAAACAGTTTAACTTTCTCCAAAACCATTTTATCCCAATAATAGTCCCCAGCATTCATGAAACCTATCCATTTTCCTCTCGCCATGCGTATTCCCTTATTCATTGCATCATAGATACCATTATCCTTCTCAGATATGAATCTATAATCGATTTTATTCTTTTCGAATTCGCCCTTATAGGATTCAATAATATCGCCTGTACTGTCTGTCGAAGCACCATCTATAAGTATATATTCATAATCTTTACAACTCTGTGTAAACACCATTTCAATAGTATGCCTAATTTTTTTTTCTGCATTGTATGTAATTGTTATTACAGAAAAAAAAGGCTGTCTATCCATGTCTTTTTTGTTTCACTCCTCTAGTAAGTCTATTCTTTATAATATACAAAACTACCACAGTCCTGTATAAACCCAATTTCAAAAGAAATACACCGGCAAGGTGTGCATTAGAAATATCTATATTCCTAAAATCACATCTTTTTATGCTAGACCCAATCTCTGAATCCTTATAGTACCTCAAAAGCTCTTCTAGTCGTTTTCCAAAGCCAGTATTCATTCCCCCTCTTGCAGTATTGACAGCATTAGTTAGTGCCATTAAACAATGATAATAATCCAATTGTCTCAAATATTCAGCCGGAAGCTGTCTTCTTAAATACATGTTAAGTATTGTGGAGCTTTTTGAAATGAGTTCATTGTATTTTAATGTAATGCCATTCTCATTGTATCTGTAATGATATAACGGTTCATTTAGAATATATATCCTTTCACAAGCAATCAGCATAGGATATACCAACGCAGCATCTTCGCCTATACATATGGAATCGGGTACTCTTTTTTGGTATTCCATCAACAGATCGGTCTTATATAATTTATATACATGTGGTCTAATTCCAAACTCATCAAATCTACCTGTAAAAATCATTCTCGGATATATCTTTTGTTTCAATAGATTTTTGTCATATAGCCCTTCTTCAAAATATAGATCTTCTACTTCACTACTATCCCCCTCGCATATGCATGTACATATAACCATATCAGCATTATAAGTCGACGCATGGTCATGTAGTTTTTTGATATATTCTTGATCTACCCAATCATCGCCATCTATATAAGCAGTATACATTCCATGGCATTTCTCTACTCCAGTTTTTCTAGCAACTACTCTGCCTTCATTATCCTTGTGTATAACCACTACTCTACTATCTTTAGCGGCATACTCATCACATATTTGAGCAGAACCGTCTATTGAACCATCATCAACTAAGATTATTTCCAGATTACTATACGTTTGGTTAACCAAAGAATCCAAACACCGTTTAAGATACTGTGCCACCCCATATACAGGAACCACTATGCTAACTAATTCATTCAGTTCTTTTTTTTCATCATTTGTTTTATCTGACATATTCTATTTTGGGATTAAAGCACATTCCGTCTAATGTACTTTTTAGAATTATTCCTATGCGATTTATCTTTTGAGATTTAGCCTTTATTAATACCCTTGCGATATGCACTGGTGTTCTTGCTAAGATATGCATTATCCCTTTGATGCCTTCTCTTTTATAGAGATACATCTCATTTCTGTATGCATATCTGTATCGTTCTATTCTGTCTTCAGAATCTATCGCAATGTTTGCTCCAGTATTTGACTTGGTTTTATGGATCACTTCACTGTCTGTAACTACATAGCATTTGTATTTTAGTGATATCCTTCTGGTATACTCCCAATCATCTGTCCATATAAAAAACTCCTTTATAGGGAGTCCTACGTCTTTTATTACATCCATAGATACATACAGTGACACAAACGAAGCTATGGCTGCCGGTATATATTTTTCATTGAATTCAGTTATATTCTTAGTCAGACTGCTTCTCTGTACATTGATCTTGCACAGCTTTCCGTCAGTCCACAGTACTTTGCTGGATAAGAATCCTGGATGATCAAGTTTTTTGTATGCTTCAACAAGTTTTAGTAGTGCTTCAGGCTTTGGCAGGCTGTCATCGTCCATCAGCCATACATATTCGTATTTCATATTGAAAGCTTCTTTAATGCCATACTGGAAGCCGCCTGCACCTCCTAGATTGCTTCCGGTATCCTTATATATTATCCTTGGATTCTCAAGGTAATGCACTATCGCATCCTTGGTTTGATCTGTACTATGATTATCTATTATCAGTATATCGAATGCATCATATGTCTGATTCAAAAGGTTATCAAGGCACTCAATCAACAAATCTTTTCTGTTGTATGTAACGATAACGGCCACTATTTTGTTGTACATTTTCTTATTCATCCGGTGCAAAAAATCTTATAAACCCTAACATACAGATAATCCATACTACTGTGAATCATTCTAATGCATCATAGAATTCTTTCTTAGTATTCATTAATCAACTTCATTTCTTTATCCGCTAATATGACGATGAGCTGAATACTTCTTTCCCATCAAATAAACTACACGCAATTCAATTTTATCACTAATGAGTTTTCTCTATTAACTTAAATACCCTTTCAGTAATTGGGCGTTCAATACACCAATATGTAGTTCCAACTACAGTACAAATAAGGACATTTAATCCCAGCCTAATTATATTACTAGAAACATACATATAAACCTTATTTGAAAATATCCAATAATATAACATTTGGACCAAAAACACATTAAATGATGCTCTTCCTATATATTCTAATACCTTGCATGAAAGCTTTCTTGGAGTCATTAAAAACTTCATAAATGGAACAATAAGCATCACTGCAAATACCGAAGTACTAGTCCATTGATTTGTCACAAGTGGTTTAAAAGGCAAGTATTCAAATAGTAAAATGTATACTGCTCCCCCAGTTCCAACAAGGTAATACAATATATAACTAGATTCACGACAATACTCATTTTTGCAATAAAGGAATACACCAAAAGACAGTATAAAAATGTATCTCAACGCACAAAGTCTATAGACCCATGGTTGCATATCTAAAACATATTTTATTATTTCAAATAATACATTAGTTAAAAAAAAAGAATAAGACCTTTATGTTCAAACTTTTCTATTACCCCCACTACTATAGGCATTAGAAAAATCACCTGAATCATTACCACAAAATAATATGAACCAGGTCCATATCCACCATACATACATATATGTCGTATAATCTCTGTTAACGGAATTTTAAAAGCACACAAATTTATAATTACCTCAATAACCAATATTGGCATAAAAGGAATAACAAATCGTATGCATTTTCGCATTAACTCTCTAACTCTATATAAATCACGTATCGTGTTTTTTTCATAATTCAAAGAATACAAATATCCTGTAATTACCATGAATACAGGAACTGCCATATCAATCCAAAACGGGAACAACAATACCTTTCGTATTTCTTCATCGATAAAATAATGAGTGATAATAATGCAAAGACTGCATAATCCTTTATAAATATCCAAATACTCTAATCTTTTTCCTGCTCTATTACTCATAATTTCATGCTACAATCAATACATATCCACTTTCATTTAACAATCTACCAACCGTATTATTCGATTCTTATTTCCTTGTATTCACCAAAATTTCCGAATTCCTGCTACTCCCCATCGTATAGTGTTCATTACAGCTACTATTGGATTTTCTTTGAGGTATGATCTATAAAAATTATACTGTTTCTTTATGAGTTTCTGCTTATTGCCTGTCACACTTGTACTAAGTACTCGATAACTAGCCAGTATCTCAGGATTTCCATATGCCTTACCATCAAGTTTTACCATATCATACCAATAAGCATAGTCATCCCTTATGCTCTTAAGCGACTCATCTAGATATAATTTGCCATGCTTTGCTGTATCATAAAGTCCTGTCAGACAACCTATATAGTTCATGACCTTCATATGCTTTGGCGTTATCATGCCTTTTGCTATTGTAGGTCGTAATATCTCTTTAGAGTTCTCATCTATCCTGTTGTATGAACAGAAAACACAGGCTGTATCATTAGCTTTGATGAATGCAACCTGTTTTTCAAGAAACTGAGGTGTCCAAAGATCGTCTGCATCAAGTAGTGCTATATATTGACCTTCCGACTGACGTATACCATTATTCCTTGCAGCTGCAGATCCGGCATTTGCCTGTTTGATCAGCTTTATACGATTATCCTTGTCGACATACTCCTGAACTATCTTTGCAGAATCATCCTTAGATCCATCATCTATAACAAACATCTCCCAGTCTTTATACGTCTGCGCAAGTACTGATTCTATGGTCTCTTGTATGTATTTTGAACCGTTATAACACGGGGTGATTATTGATACTAATCCTGCCTTCAAACTATATTTCCTTCAAATCTTAATTTTTCTTAATATTTTACCACATTAGTAAGATAAATAAAAGAACCGGTTTATGTTCACCGGTTCCTCCTCATTTCTCAAAGTAAGTTTAGACGATCACGATTAATAAGTCTTTTTTCAAGTTTTTGTTATCATTTGTTATCATTTCGATTTTGTTTTATCATTTGTTATTAGTTGTTATCTTTCTTGTCAAAACTATGTTAAAGTATGTTTTGGACTTTAGCGTTTCTTGTGAAGATAAACTATTTGTTTTTCTCGACATTAAACTCGTAGCTATTTTCGAAGTTTAAACGCAATCTCCAAAAGCTTATCTCAAACCTTTCAGATTTGATTCTCATAAGATTATCCCAAGCATCATCTCTGCCAAGAAGACTCATTTCGCCATATCATACTATATTACTATCTGTATCAGCATAAAGTAAGTATTGATAGCTGTCTATCAATATAATTTGTCATTCAAACAAATAACATTGGCTTTTATATCAAGCCACATGTATTTATAACATTACTACGATCTTAATATAGTATAACAATCCATTTTTCAGTTTATAAAAATGCATCATAGTACTTCCTAAGCATATCATCCGTTGTATTATATCTATTTTCTCCCCAGAATCTGTCATCCAGTTCGCAGATACAGTTGTATAATTCTCCCACTCTTCCTCTGTTCTTTGGATCTTCTATGGATATCTGTAATAATTCCTTTGCTTTGTCGCAAAAACTGCGAGCCCTTTCTTTATTCCCTTTCTGCTCCCACTTGATAGCTCTGTTAACTTCACTTCCAATATTTGAAATCTGAGTTTCGATATTCATAGAATACCATTTTTTTCTTAATTCTACATCATCTAACAACGTTGTATCCATTTATCGACTATCTCCTTTATCATTTCTCTTTTTTCAGGACTAGATACATCTCTACCGCCCCTCGGAAACCCATCATCCCTGTTGCGAGGAGGATTGATAAGAGAATCATATTCTATTTCATTATCCTCATATATATTAAATCCATACAGAGAAGACTGTTTAGATCCGTTATTTAATAATAGTTCCTCAAGATCAGCGTGCAAAGCAGCATTTACTGCTAGGATCTGTCTGTCTACATCCGCAACAGCTTTTACCATCTTATCTTCAGGAAAGTATTCTTTATCATCGTATTCAATCACTTCTTTTATACTCATTTTCTTGTTAAGAATAATCATAGAGTTCACCTGTCTTCATACTAGTATAACACTGAAATCAAAATCATAAATTGTGACAAGATTATATCATTATTTCTATAATAATAAAACAAACTATTTGTTTTCCTTGGCATCAAGTTCATAAACTATTTTTGGTGTTTAAACGCAATCTCCCAAAGCTCATCTGCAACTGTTTCAGATTTGATCCTCATAAGATTATCCCATGCAGCATCTCTGCCAAGAAGATTCATTCCGCCATGCCATAACATATCATTGTCTATAACCGCAAAATGTTCCTCTACCTCATCTCTTTCTACAACTTCTACGCCTGAATCAATCAGCGTGCTGATCATACTCGAAAAGAAAAATGAATTACCAAATCTCACCTCATCAGGATTAGTAGTTATTACGGTAACCTTAACGCCATCTATTATCACACTGTGGAAAATATCCACCATTCCTTCCTCTTTTTGCAAAAACATCTTCACGTCCCCAGAACATCGAATAAAAGCGTACTACCATTTCATCTGTTATATACTTATTGTTAATCCTTCCTCCCTGATCAGGATCATATTCTGCAGATTCCTCTATTGGATCATCAAATACATCCTTTATCTCATAAGGAATATTTTCTTTATCAAGAATAGATTTCAATTCAGCATTTTCTATTTGAAGTTTTCTGACTAATTCACGTAGGGAATCTAGATTATAAGATTCAATATTCATTTTGACCCTCATTTATTTTTCTTTAAACATAGTCCAGATCAACCTTTTTTAGGCTGTTTTCCTCACAAAAGACTTTTTCTTCACTTACTATAGCCCAGTTCCATATGATAGATATTTTCATCATGAACTTGAAATAGTTCTCCAAATATGTATATTGCTTATAAGCGCATCTATGTATTGTGTATATATATAAAAGCCCTGCATCACTATAACACTCATCATATACTATGCTATTTTTATTTATTCCTTTAAATTTCAAAACAGACCTAGCAACTAATAACGCATTTTCCGGAGGAAATTGTTTTTCATAATCCTTAATAATGCTATCATCAATGCACTTTTTAACTCTAGTTATGGAGTTAACTGTATATACATATTTATTCTTTTTAGCACGCTCCGCTGCTGTCATATATCTTATTCCTGTATGCATTTTGATATTATAAATTTCATTCGAGGCTGTGATATCAAATTTTGTCCATACCGAACCCTTCTTCTTTTTGTCTATTTTTCTGAATGCTTTTTGTATCTATCGGTCCTTAAATTGTAGTTGCCTAATGTCACCTGAAAATCAAGAAGCGGTTCTTTCGAACCGCCTCATCCAGTCTTTTCTATCTGATTACAATTCCTTTACCCAAAGTCCGTGCAGATTGCAGTATTCATATACCGCTACAGCCTTTTCATCTGCTGTCATTAAAAATTCAGCCACGGGCTTTTCTTCGGGTTTCAGATATTTAACCTGATAACCTTTAGATGTCTCGAGTACAATGAACTGGATGTAATGAGCTTCCATCATGGGATGCTCTACTTCTCCGACCTGTACCTTCACTGTATTTCCGTCAACTGTAACTGCAGGGATATGCTTTTCATAAGCACCGTCACTTGTTCCGGGAGTAAGCTCTTTCATGGGCTGTCCGCAGCACATAACAGGTACACCTGCATCATTTAACTTAACTATTATATTTTTGCAATGCTCACATATGTAAAATTTCATTATTTTGCCTCCTGTTTAATAATTTTCTGCCTTGATCTGGAAATATGCCTGTGCATGGTTGCATACAGGACACACTTCAGGTGCTTCTTTGCCGATAACAATGTGACCGCAGTTGCTGCACTGCCATATACAGTCACCGTCTCTTGAGAATACGATCTTGTCTTCTATGTTCTTTAGAAGTTTTCTGTATCTCTCCTCATGTTCCTTTTCTATTGCTGCAACACCTTCAAAGAGCTCAGCTATCTCATCAAAGCCTTCCTCTCTTGCAGTCTTAGCAAATGAAGGATACATCTCATTCCATTCATAAGACTCGCCTTCTGCAGCCTCTTTTAAATTCTCAATGGTAGTTCCGATCCCTGTAAGGATCTTGTACCATATCTCGGCATGCTCCTTCTCATTTGCCGCAGTCTCGGCAAAGATGTTTGAAATCTGAACATACCCTTCCTTCTTTGCCTTTGAAGCAAAGAAAGTATACTTGTTACGTGCCTGTGATTCCCCGGCGAATGCTTCAAAAAGATTCTTCTCTGTTTGTGTACCCTTAAGATCCTCTGCTCTGCATCGCCACTTGTTTTCTGCCATAATGTCTCCTTCCTGTGTCCTACACTGCAATTATTGTACTTCTATAACATGTTGTTTCTTTTCATAATCGTCCGGTATATCATATTCCCAGACTGTATTACCGTCATCGTCCTCTGAAATCTTTATAAATCCCTGCAATCCATAAAAATCTTTTACCATTGCATTTTTAGCAGTCGGATAATAGTATCCTATCAGTTTCTTTATCCCTGCTTCCTTTGCCTTCTCAACGAGCTTATCCATCATGGCATATTCCATATCTCGCTTGAGAACCCTGCAGCTCATCAGCCATAATTTGATATGAAGTTCATCTTTATTTGGACCGTCTTTCCTTCCTATTACGATGCTGACTACACCATTATCTCCGAATCTGTCTTCGAGCTTTCCATAGAGCGTGATGTGATCACTATCTGAGGCTACTTCTTCAATCTCGCTCTGGCTGTATCTCTTTGTTGTAAGATTGAACTGATTGCTCTTGTTGGTAAGCTGAGCAATGCGTGACATATACATAGGGATAAAGCTTTGTATCTCGGCCTTCATCTCAAGTGACTTAAGATAATCCTCATAATCTGCAAATGACGACTGCATCTGTTGCCTTTTTGCATTTGCCAGATACATCTCATTTCTCTTAAGATCATCTCTAGATAGATTTGTAACCTCAAAGTATCCTGCTTTGTCTATTGTCTGTATATAGTGCTCTGCACTTTCTATCTCAGGGGTTGCTACTCCTGGAAGCTCACCTTCGATTATAGCTCGTTCAGCCGGATTATCATCAACAAATACAAAGCTTTCAGGAAGCAATGTCATCTCATTTGCAGTTTCTGAAAGGTTCATGCTCTTTGGATTCCAGTTCGCTTTAAAGCTTATGAAATCATCTCTTGTAAGGATACTGTCAGGTCTTTCAAATCCGCTTAAGGCATTAGCTTCATCATTCTTTGAATTCACCGTAAGCAATACGCCAAGCTGTTTATGAAGTTTTATATACTCCTGAAATTCACTGTATGTCTGAGCAAGTGAAGTCTCCTGCCCAATCTCGATATTATCTGCTCCGTCATCACCGATGATCCCACCCCATAATGTATTGTCAAGGTCGAGATTGAAAGCCTTCTTATTCTTTCCATATATGGATTTTATTATATTTGCAACATTGAATGACAGATATGGTATCGCAGGTACTGCTATACCATATTTGTACATATGCCAGTAATACGGATCTGACCACTTCTCCAAGCCGTATGATGCAGAAATATAGTTTACATCGCAGATAAAGAAGTTATCATGTGTCTGAGCATACTCATAAAATGCCATGTTTAGAGTAGTTACAAAGTTTACTCTTCCGTGAAGATCACTCGCATCCTTGTTTCCCATAAGTCTGAAGAACAGATACTCAAAGTTATTCTGTATAATAGGACAATGATATCTGTCTTTTATCGTATCCCACAATCCATAAAACTTATCTATTACTGCCTCTCTCTTGCTGTCTATGTTCTCCTTTGTATCTGATATCAGCGGGAAATCAGTTATATTTCTGACACATGTACAGATATATATAAGATCCGGAGCAAATCCTTCCAGCTCGGGATTAGGAAACATACCGTCTTCATAGTACATGTTGTACTCAGACTCATAAAACTGCGGCCTTATTCCCTGGTTGAGCAAAAACAGTTCCAGCATCAGTTTAATATTCTGAGTTGTCTGTCCCCCCAGTATAGCTATCTTTTTATCTATGAAGTTGATCTTTTCATCCGAAAGCAATTGCTTTTTATAGCTCTTTTTCTTTTTTAGCACTTCTTCCGGATCAAAAGGATATTCCAATTCTTTCATTATCGTAATACCTAATTTAGTGCAATATACAAATAATAAAAGCCGCATTCATCGCTAAGAAGAATACGACCTTTTGATCACTTCTGGATTTTGCAGGATTTAACCCGCTACGTCAAGATTCATCCCGCTAAGCAAGTCTCTGTCTTTGTTCTTCATGTTCTTTACATAGGGATTGTCTTCATTCTTGTACTGTATCTTGGTAGTGGTAGTTCCTCCGGATACATATACCCTCCCGCACTCCGGACACACCGCTGTGTGTATTGCTACCGATGCCTGCAGCACCTTTCCTCCGTCTTTCGCTGCTTTCTGATAAGCATTTGAAACATGTTCGCCCTCATGAGCTCGTACCCTAGCCCCCGCCGCACTCGGATCTATGTGCTGAGCAGTCTGAAACGATACATCACTCTCATCAGAACCATCCTTATACTTACGTTCCTTACAAGTCTGACATTCTGCTGGTGAAACCCTTTTACCGGGATGTACAGTAGTATCCTCTCCAGGATTAACGATAGCCTTACCTGTTTCAGGTATTCCTTTTATAGACGCACCTGTACCAACAGCTGCACTGTATGCGCCGCTGTATCCGTTATTCAATCCATATCCGTATGAACCGATTCCGAATGGCATCATAGGCATCTCCTTCCTTGAGATACTATTCTAGACTAATCATATCACAAAATTATTTTTATTGCATCATCAATATTTTCCAGGATAATCGGTTCCCGTATCCGAGCCGTACTTTTCAAGATACAACTGAGGATCCTTTTCCATCTTTAGCATAGTATAAAATGCCCTTATTAACATCTTGTTTGGATTTGACTGCATGTCATATAATCCCCTGTCAAGATCTGATTTGAAATGATCCATCTGCCAGATCATTATATCGACAACTGTCATTCCGCAGACGCTGTATTCTCCAAGGAATCTGTTATTTATCATGTAATAGATGTATTCTTCCCTGATCTTTTCTGATCCATTTATCAGATTGATGAATTCGCTGACAAATGCATCATCTTCTCCTGCATTGCCTGCCAAAAGCTTAGTCCAGTCTTTTATTTCATTTTCATAATCAATTTTAGACATATCAATCCTTCTTCGTAATCCCTTGTAAATGTTTAAATACCTAAATCCCTGCTATTCTTTGTCTCTTTATCATAAGTAATGATCTGTTTCTTCACACACTCCAAAAGCAGGACGCATACTCTCTATCTGGCTTCGTGACAAACCATACTTTTTAGCTGTTATCTCCCAATTCTCTTTGACTATCGTAAGCATTTCCTTTGCATAAACAGAAGCTTCCTTTTCAGAGATTCCAAAACGGGGCGCTGTCTGAATAGCCAGTTTTATGGATATGCTGTTATCCTTATCATCCACAAGAAGCGATAATTCATCTCCGTAAGGAACAGGATTAACGTGAAGCCTCACACGACTAAAGTCGCGTGCCTCCATTAGGTGTCTAACGACACCTGCTCGCTTTAGGCGAGCGGACTACATCTCTACTATACAGCCAAAACTCAGCCACTTGCATCTATTAAGATACAAGTACCGCATTTAAGCTAATTAACGTAGAAAATGTGCAGGCGCTTCTCTTAGTACATTGAGGAACTTTTGCCTCAATGTCCAACCTTGAACTTTCATCCAGGGATTTTAAGATTTCACGTATGAAATATCTAGCTCCGATATTATATGAAGCCGATAGATCACAATTATAGGTTTTGCCAGTTTGGAACTTACAAAGCTCATAAGTATTAAAACCGCCATGTTTACCACGGGATACTGTGCCGCTTCCATCGTAGGCAAGACGGGATGTTTGCCATGCACAGATATGGCTTATGTGCATACCAAGTCTGTGAGCTTTGTTTGCAACCATGGATTGCACTTCCTGACTGCGCCATAGCTTTAGCATCTGTTTTTTAGAACCACGGACTTTGCCATTTTTATCTAAATGCTCGAATACAATAGTATCTGCATTATAAAGGACTGCTATATTCGTGATATAGCTGGCAGTCTTACTGGCAATGTCATGGTTAATGCCCTTAACTTTAGCCCAGAGCCTCGGAGTATTACAATTGCCTTGCCGCTGTGCCTTTTTGATGCGGTTAATGCTATGCGTCAGATGGTCTGTTTCTTTGGAGAGTTTGCAGAAATGTCTTCCAAGAATAGTGCCATCCGAACGTATTACAGAAACCGTTGCAGCGGTATATATACCGAGGTCTACGGCGACAATAGTCTGTTCATATATGGGTGTATCACCAAGCGAGACCGTTTCCTTAAATGGGAAGTCTAAAAACCATTCCTTTCCTCGCTTTTGAAGTGTGGGAGCGCATTGCTTACGGGTCCGGCAGCGCCTGATTATATAATCCATATCGGATTTTCGAAGATCCACGGTTATCCAATCCCATGTATTACGGATATACACTTTAAGCTGCGCTGTATAGTCATCAGTCTGATCATACATTACTGTACGATACATGGAAGGGAAAACATAGCCGGCCTTTGGATATGACGGCTCTTTCCCAATGGGATCGTCTTTCCAATTAGCGAGATTGCTCTTATAAGACGATACTTTGCCTATGGCTTCATTTATGGCGCTGCGGCGCATATAGCATGGCATCTTATAGAACTTACCGTCGAAGTCATATTGGGGAGTGGGATTATCTTTTGTGGCATGAGTAAGCCTTTCAACGTACTGCTGTTGCAGAAGCTTCCCCTCTATGGCAGATATGGAATCCCACTCGTCAAGGCATACGCTGATTAGAAAATCGGTAGCTTTGCGATAAAAAGATACTGTGTCTTTGAATATGTGATTGTAATGTTTGATCTTAACACTGTAGGTAGAGTATATTTTCATATCGCAAAACCTTTTTCGGCATCATTTCGTCTTTTGGCTGTTGATATATGCTTTGACCTGTTCGAAGGTCCGATCGCTCACGGTCGCTACAAAATACGATGGATTCCACAAGTGGCCACCCCATAGCTGCTTCTTTATCTCGGGATGCGCAATAAACAGCCACCTAGCTGTATTACCCTTAAGTACCTTTATTGCATCTGAGAGTTTTAGCTGCGGCTTGCAGTCAACAAGAAGATGTATGTGATCAGGCATTATCTCCATTGCGATGGGCATCATATCCAGGGATCTGAGTGTTTCGGCCAGATATTTCCTTACATCGTATTCGATAATGCCCATAAATATAGGTTTCCTGTACTTGGTCACCCATACGATATGATACTGAAGGGAATATATATATCCTCGACCATGTGTAACATCTTGAGGAATTGACATATAGACTGATTTATCCATATTTCTATTATACCATACCAAGAACATATGTTCAAGCAAAAACCGCCTAACTCACGACTAAAGTCACGAGTGTGCGGCGGTTAGTAATCAACAACAGTGCGATATGGAATCTGAAAGTATTCGCAGGATTCCATCCTATTCATCCCCATATCATTTCGAGGTGATTTTACTTCTGTTGCATAATCCATCTATAATTATCCTCTTTATCTTTAGTTGTCTTCATTATAAACATATTATGCAGTGCATCAACAAATTATTACCAATATCTATCCCTTGCATCCTCTAGTTCAATCAAAGCATTATATAATCGCTCTTGTAATTCTGCCTTAGTTAAACTGTTCACATATTTCCGTAGTTCTATATAATGCTGTCGTTCCTGCTCCTCTTCCTCTTTTTCCCATTCTTCTACTTGTTTCAGAAAATCCTCAGCAGCATTAGGCTCTGCGGTAAAATAAAGAGCAATCATATGTTTACATACAACTCGTCTACCTTCTGCAAAAGGACAATTGCATATTGATTTTCTTGGATGCATTGTTTCAACATGAACGTTATAAGTATTGCCTTCACTTCCCGAAACTACACCTTCATATATGCCATCGTTTAGCTTTTTCCAAGAAACAACTTTTTTGTTTTCATAATAATCCATGCCTCTCCAAACGGAATTACCGCTGGCTGTTTCTATTATTCCCATAATAAATCCTCTCTAATATTTATGATTTATAATATTATTTACTGCCTCCTGTAAATCATTAGAAAAATCATCTAGTTCCCTTATACTAATAATTTCTTCTCTCACTAATGCGGCAATATCATATATAGCAGAAGATTTTCTCATATCTGTGATTAACACACCTGGACACTTTTTATCCTGCTTTATTCTCTTTTCAAGTTCCCAAAATCTTTTTGAAGCTGGCTCATCCGTTTGCATAAAAGCAACATATTCCGTTAGCAATCTCTCCATATAGCTTTCTTGCCAGATGCCAATCTTTTCTCTATATTTCTTCCAATCGTTTTTAGAAATCTCGTACATAGTCACCCCTCTTTAATTTATTTGTATCCAGATTGTACCCAAAATATTATTGTTATCAAAATATTATCATTTGCCCGTTATCAACGCAATTGCAGTATACAAAAAATGCAGTATGAATAATGAATAATTATCCCATACCACACTTATTTGTTCATATTTATTTAATTTAGCTTATGCTGTCCTTCCAAACCACCGGGGACTATTCCAGCTCTAGAAAGGCATCAATATCTTGCGAAATTGATTTTCTTTTGTAGCTATATGTTGTTGTGGTTTGACGCATATTCCAGCAATTTTTTGCTTTTTATAACTTTTTGCAACCAAAGTGCAACCATTAATATCGTTTGTAATAAAAGAATTATATATCAATTTATCGTTTGTGGCAAACGATAAATTCTATTTCTATTTGCACCCTCTGCTACTATCATATTACGTTTGGCCATAGACGCAAGAATAACCCTTGTTCGATCAGGCCCAAGGCCAATAACTGCAGCAATATCAACTGTTTTAGCCTTATCCACCCTGCCTAAATATTCAAGTATTGCATATTCTTTTGCCGTTTTTTGTTTATCATTATCATTTGTATTTATCGTTTGTCGTTTACTTTTATCGTTTGTTTTTATCGTTTGTTTTTCATCGTTTGAAAAGGCACGGTACATATTAACTCTAAGGGCATTTTCCATATCGATAAACTCAACCTCTGGAAGTCCATACTCTTTGGTCTGTGACAATATCTTTGGAATACCGCTTCCCCATTGTTCAATAAGATTCATATAAACAAAAGCATTCGCGATACCATGATTTCTAACCTTTGAAAAACCTTCTTTCATCTTCTCAATCGTAACTCCCGGCATCAGTCCACCAGGAGATGAGATTTCAAGCCTGTTATCATATATTGCCACCTGTACAAGACTTCCCTGTAAAAAACTGCAGTTAACAACAGCATTGATAATAAGCTCTCGTATACTCTCCGGTGGCAGTTCATAAACATCCTGTCTGTGAATACCCTTAATCCTTGCTCCAAGATGAATATTACGAAGAACAAACTGATATGCCTGCTCTACCTGCTCCCAAAGATTACCCTCATACTCTCTTTTATCTACAAAAATCCCACGTGTATTGCCTTTAAATACAGCACACTGAATCTGAGACATTACGCCATCTAAGCCTCTCAGATAATAATATGCATACGTTGGGCGAATAACTCCGTTTTCTTCCTTAAGAATTCCCCAAGTTATCAGGTTATTCTTAGTAGGAGTCTTAACCTTTTTAGCATCTTTCTCGTCCATACAATTACGCTGTGCCTCTTTTTTCATGTCCTCACAAAAGCTTTTAATATCTGCATCTGTTACTTCAATGTCTTTATTCACAACATTATCAAAGGATCTGTTCTCATCCTCATAGTACATTTCCTGGATAAATGGT
>Ga0247610_10000380_pt1 | contig 64821 bp, 52 predicted proteins | sample 174DNAGHGhighgp2_FD_193483 | JGI IMG/M metagenome (GOLD analysis project Ga0247610, IMG submission 193483) | Sheep rumen microbial communities from Palmerston North, Manawatu-Wanganui, New Zealand - 1742 DNA GHGhigh gp2 | ecosystem: Host-associated > Mammals > Digestive system > Stomach > Rumen...
TATTAAAATTAATAATTTTTATTTTTTTTTTTTTTATTTTTTTTATTTTTTAAATAAAAGTATCTTAATTAATTTAAAAATTAATTAAAAAAAATTAAATAATCATTTAATATTTATATAATTAATATAAATATATAATAAAAATGAATAATTTATATGTAATAATAAAAAATAAATTTAAACAAAAAGAAAAAAAACAAAAATAATAAAAAATAATAAAAAATAATTTAAAATATATTTAAAACACAAAAAATAGAAAAAATAATCGAATTAATATAATTTTATTAAATAATTTTCATTTACTTTAAAAATATTATATCATTAAAAATAAATAGTTATAATAAATTTAATTCTTCTAATCTTAAATATCTACATTTAATTAATTGTAATATTAATGAATTACATAATATTCCTTTAAATTTAAATTATTTATCTTTAATAAATTGTAAAAATCTTTTTCATATTAATTTTCTTTATTCATAATAATAAATATATTTTTTTATTTTAAATTTTATATTTTTAATTTTTATTTTTAATTTTAATAATAAATATTTTATTTTATTTAAATAAAATATATAAAAAAAATAAAAATGATAGAAATAAATAAAAAAGAAATAATAATATTAATTATTTGTTTAGTTATTATTTATATTATTTATAAATATTATAAACCTAAAGAGAATTTTGATAATATAAATACATCAAAATATTATTTAACTACAGAAGATATAGTTGATAAAGTCAATAATGATAATTTTATGATAGATTTAGAAGAAGTTAATAAATTTGAAGAAGATACACAAAATAATATAATAGATAATTTTAATGATGATTTTTTTAATTTTAAATCAAGATTATATCATAATTCAAGTTATTTTGACCCAGTCCAAAAAATTAATTCTATGGAACAATCTAAATTATATAATATTGGTATGAAAATCAGTGATATTTATGATGATATCGCAGGTTCAGGAGATTTCCGTAAAATTAAATAATTCTAAATCTTATTTTAAATATAAAAATAATAATAAAAATAAAAAAAATAAAAAAATAATTTAAAAGAAAAAATGATTAATCATATTTAAAATTATAATCTTCGAAATATTTATTAAAAAGTTTATCAACAAGATAAAAAATAGAAATAAAAATAGTTAATATAATTGATGATATCAACAATAACAATATAACAAAAAAAATAATATTCATAATACCTTCAAAGGTAAAAATATTAATAATATCCATATCAACAATATTAATAAGATTAATAAGATTAATCATTTATAATATAAATATAATATAATAAAATAAAAATTAAAGAATAAAAATTATAATAAATAATTTTAAATATATTTATAAATTTTTTATGATTTCATTTTTTTTATTAATTTAAAAAAAATAATAAAGAATAAAAAGAAAAAATAAAAGGATAAATTAAAGAAGATGATTATATTTATTAGGAATAAAAATATTATCACAATTATTAATTTTTAAGAATTCCAATTTATCAAAATTATCAGGAATTTCTTTAATATTTCCAAAAGATATTATTAAAGATTTAAGATTAATTAAAGTATTAGGAATTTTATTTATTTTATCACAATTCCATATATCTAATTTTTCTAAATTAATTAATTTTTCTAATATATTATTATTATCACTACATCTTCTTAAACTTAAATTTTTTATTTTTAATATATCTTCTTCTTTTAATGTATTTAAATCTTTATTATTTAATATATAACTCATTTTTAATTATTATTTAAATTAAAATAAAAAATAAAATTTAAAATAAAATAAAATAATAATAATAAAAATAGAATAAATTATTTTTAATTAGATTTATAAAAATTAAAAATAAAAATAATAAAAAATAAAAAAAAGAAAAAATTAAATATTATTAGCATCGTTAATAGTAGATTGAAGATTTTTAATAATAGATTTATATTTATTAATATCATTTTGTAATTTTTCATTATGTTTTTTTAATAATTTAATTTTATCTTTATATAAATTATCGATTTCTTTAATTTGTAATTCTAAATTTTGTTTTTGAGAAATTAATAAAATAATATCTTGTAAAATTCTTTCATCATAATTTATATTTATTTTTGAATTATTAAAATTAAAACAAATAAAATTAATATCATTATTATTTAATTCTATATTTAAATAAAATTCTAAATTTAATTTTAATTTAAAAATTTCTTCTATTATATTTTCTTGATATAAAAATATATATCTCTCTTTATTTATTTTATTATCTTCATTATCTTTTTCTTCATTATCTTTATTATATTCATTATCTTTATTATATTCAATATCTTTAAAATCTTTATTATAAATATTTTTATTATTTAAAGATGAATTATTAGAAATAGAATTATTAAAATTTTTAACAATAAAACCGAAATAATTAAAGAAAATATTTTTTAAAGTATCAAATTTATTATCTTCAAAGTTTTTAACATAAAAATAAATATATTCAAAAAATATTTTAATAAAATTAGTTTGAATAGAATTATAATTTTTATCATTTAATAAATAATAATTATAATCATAAAATTTTATTTCATTTAAATTTTTATTTGTAAAATTTCTATATATATCTTTTATTAATATTCCTTCTAATAATTTATATAATTCATCATCATTATTTAAATCATTTATATATATAGATTTATTTGTTGTTTTATATTTTATATATGATTTATCAAAATTTATTCTTTTAATTTTATTATTTAAAAAATTATAAAATTCTTTTATATTATTTATATCAAATATTATATTATCCATCCTTTTTTATTTTTTATATATAATTTATAATTTTTAATTTATAATTTATAATTTATAATTTATAATTTATAATAAATATAATAATAAATTATAATAATCAATAATTAATTTATTATTAATTTATATAAAAAAAAAATAAAAATATGTCTGAATTAACTGAAACGGATAATAATAGTTTTGAAGAAGTTAAAAATAATGTCGAAGAAATAAAAATTAATGATAATAAAAATAATGATAATATAAAAGATAAAAATGAAGATAAAGAAGAAAATAAAAAAAAAAAAGAAAAACAAATAAATAATGAAAATGAAAAAGAAAAAGAAGAAAATAAAAATATAAAAATAAAACTAATTATAACAATAATAATATTAATATCAATTATAATTATATTTTTAATTATAATAATTAGTTTAACTATTAAAAAAAATAAATATAAAAAGAAATATGAAAAATGTTTAGATTTATAATTTTATTTTTTTATTTTTTATTTTTTAATTTTTATTATTTTTAATTTTTAATTTTTATTTTTTATTTTTTATTTTTTAATTTTTTAAAATTAATAATTAATTAATTTTATAAAATAATTTAATAGATAATAAAATAATAATAAACATAATAATAAAATAATTAAAATCTTTATCAATAGTTAATAAATAATAAATAATATTAAATAATTTAGAGAAAATAAATTTAAAAATAATATATAAACCATAAATTAATAAACAAGGAAACATTAAAATTATTAATTTTCCAAAACTTACATTTTCATCAAATAATATAGTTAAATATATATATACAAAGAAAAATAAATATTTACCTATATTTTTTATTGTTTTATTAATTGTATTATAATTATTTTCATCATTATAATCATCATAATTATCATCATAATTATCATCATTATTATAATTATTATCATCAACATCATTATTATAATTTATATCATTATCATAATGATAATTATAGAAATCATCTGGATAATCATTATCAAACATATTAAAATAAATGAAAAAAATATATAAATTAAAAATAAAATTAATTTAAAAATAAAAAAATAAAATAAAGGAAAATAAAAATCAATTTTTATATTAAAATAAAGAAAAAATAAAAATAAAAGAAATAAAAGAAAAAAAAGATTAAATATAATAAATAGAATAGACGATATCTTTAGAGATTTGGATATTAATAGAGGATTTTTTATTAAATTTAAGATTAGTAAGATTATCTTTATTAAATTTTTTACCATTAGAAATAATAAAATCTATTTTTTCGAATTGGTTATAAATAATAATAGGGATATCGATAATTAAACTTAAGATAATTAAATAATCGAAGACATTATCTTTAATTTTATTAGTATCACCCATAAGATTAATAATAAAATCATAATCATTATTAATAACATCATTGATTTTATTTTGTTTATCGATAATGAAATTAACGATTTTAGATTTAATATATTTTAAGATTTCATTTTGTTTTAAACTAAAATATTTAATATTACGTGTATAATTATCTTCATCTTTATTATATAACCAATTTAAAGAATTACAATAAGCTCTTAAGATAGTATTATTATCTTTAAAAATTTCTTGTTTAATTTTATCATTAAAGACAATTTCTTTAAATTTTTCTTGAGTATCATAAATTTTTTGTTGTTTTTTATTATCTTTTTTATTTTTAACATATTCTTGTTTAACATCATTTAATTCATTATAATAAGTAATAAAAGGATTAGAAGCATCATTATTAGATTTCATTAAGATTTTTTGATTATCTTTTTCATCAAAGAATTTTTCATTAACGATTTCACTAACTTCATAACCATCTAATTTTAATATTTCTTTCATTTGAATACCATTATTTAATAATTCAGTAATAATTTTATTAATAAAGATAACCGCCATTTTTTTAGATAAAGAGAACATACAAATTTTATTATTATTTTTAGATGTAAATGTATAATGAGGAGAATTAGAACAATTTTTAATATTTCTATTATTATTTATTTTATAATTATCTAAATTTAATATTTCTTCATTATCAAATATATAAACAAATTGTTTATTATTATCTTTATTATATTTAATTTTATTATCTTCAATTAATTCATTATAAATATCAATTAAATCTTTATTATTTATAATTTCATATATTAATTCTTTTAATCCTTTTAATTTTTCTTTATCATTTAAATTATTATTATCTAATATATTTAATATTTCTTTTTTATTTGTTATTGTTAAATAATTACTTAAATTATATCTAAATAATTGATAACTTTCATTATAATATTTATGATAATTCATTAATTTAATTCTATCATCTATTTTTTCAATATTATTATCTTTATCTTTATTTTTTTTAGAATATTTAACATTATCATCACTACTTTCACCTTTAAGATGTTTTTTTTCGGAATAATAAATTTTATTCATAATATTTTCATCAATATCTTTATAAGAAGACATTTTAATTAATTCATAATCATTTATTTTATTAATTAATTCTTCTTTAACAGGAACATATAGATTATTAACAATTAAACCATTAATTTTAAATTTATCATTTTTCTTTTCATTAAATATAATTTTATTAATAGTTAAATCTAAATTCAAATCATTTTTTAATTCATCATATATTTTAATCATATCTTTATAATTTAAAATATAATCATTATAATTATCAATAATAGGGATATTATATAAAGAACCAGAAGATTTAACAGGTAATAAATATTTATCATTTAAAATTAAATATTTAACTTTATTTTTAATATCAATATATTGTTTAGTAATTATATAATTTTTATTATTTTTTTTAGAAATAAGATTAAATAAATCTTTAGCAGTAAAAATAGAATAATCTTTAATTATATTTTCAGTTAAATTATCAAATAATTTATTATAATAAGGTTTAATAATATTAATAATTTCATCATTATTATTAAAAATTTTAGTATAAATAATTTTTTTATTTTTATATTTTTCTTCAGATTTAACTATATTAATAATAGGATAATAAGCATTTTTATCATTATATATAATTATTGTATTTTTATTTTCATCATATTTTTCTTCATTATTAATTATATTTATTTTAACATTAAATTTAAATGAACTATATAATTCATTATTTAAATTAATATCTTTACTAAATAAAATAATATTAATACCTTTATTATCTATAACTTCAGGAATAGTTAAAATATGTTTAATATTATTAAAAGAAAAATTATTAGTTTCTAAATATTTTAAATAATTATTTATTGTTTTATATTTTAATTTTATTTCTCCATTATTTAAAGCATTAAATATTAATTTTGAATTTTTATTATTTAATAATGATTTTTTTATATTTAGCATTATATCATTATATGATAAATCATAACATTTACTTATAGCAGAGATAAAAGTATTATCAATAGTCCCCATTTTTAAATAATAACCTTCAGTATTAATTAAGAAATTTTGAATTTTCATATGTTTATCATTTAATTTATTAATAAAATAATCTAAAATAGGAGGTAAAAAAGATAATTTATTATCAGTTAAAATATTAGTATCATTTAAGATATAAATTTGTTCATTAGTATTTTTATCAGATAAATCATTTTTATTAATTTTTTTACCTATTCCAATATCAAATATATTTTTTTTCATTATATTATTACTTTCACTTTGATCTTTTAAGAAACAACAAGGCATTAATTCACCATATGGATTTTTTGATTTTGTTAAAAATCCTATATATATAAAATCTTTATTCTTTATAGGTGAACAAGTATAATAAATATCAGTATTATTACTATCATCACTTTCTCCCGTTCTTTTCATTCTAACTAATTTTAATGTTTTCATTTTACCATTTATTTTAAATTGTTTCTCATACCATCCATATGCTTTATTAAATTTATATCCATCATTTATAACATCATTTATATTATTATATTGTATTGGTCCTCTCGGTTTTTCTTTAGTATTTTGACAGGCTCTTGAATATGATAAAATATTATCAGTCGCAGAATATCCAATCCTTAATTTATCATATTTCTCATATTTTTTTATATTTGATTGTTCATTTGAATAATCAACAAAATTAGACACTAAATATCTTCTTTCCGCAATATTTTTAATATTATTTAAAATATTTTTTACATAATCATATTTATCATTTTTATTTAAATATATCTCAACATATAAATATAAAATTGTATTTATTATATTATTTATTAATATTAATTGTTCTATATTTCTAATTCCTGATAATCTTATTTTATAATTTTCTTGTTTTTTTCCTTGTATTGAAACTTCTATCCCCGCTGTTTTATATTTAATATTCTCATTTATATATTTTGTTTTCTTTTTATATTGTGTAATCTTTGGGTATTTTTCTATTACATTATTAAAATAATATACTGCTTTCTCGTGTATTATATTAAATTGTTTTTCTATAACATCTATAATTTGTTGTGATGTAGTATCATAATTTTTTAAATAATATTTAATTCTATCTTCAATTTTATTAACATCTTCATATTTTGAAATTCTCTTATACCTTAAATATGTCCCAAATTTAGAAACATTCTCTTCTGTTTGTTTTGTTGTTGATGTTCTTTTTTTTGGGTCAATCACTAAAGCAACATAAGGATAAAATAATTTAGAAAATTTAGATAAATCATTATGATTTATAGATTTATTATTTTTAATATTTATTTTTTCAAATAAAGTCATAAAATTAATTTTAAAATCTTCATCTTTTGGTATTATAAATTTTATATTACTATATTTATTTATCTCCGTTATTAAATCTCTTATTATATAATTATATTTATTTATATCATTTATATTTACATTATCTTCTTCTTTAAAATGTAATTTATATTTTAATTGTCCTAATATATTTATATTTACTGATAAAGGAAATTTTCCTTCTAAAGCATCTATTTTAAATGTTAATCCATATTTATTATTATTAAACCAATTAACTACTTTATTATAATAATCACTATCTTTAACTCTTTCATTAATAATATTTTCATTTAATTTAAAAATCATATTACCATTATTTTTTGTATATTGTATAAAAATATATTTCTCATCTAAATTAAAATTATTAAATATATTGAAAAAATTTATCTTATTCACTTTCTTCGAATTTGATATCTCTAAATCTACGTGTATCTCTATTTGTATTAAATTCTCATTATTTATTATATTTATATTCTTATATTTATTCGTATCACTTACTATTTTCTCTATTTGATTATTTAATACTATATTCACTATATTATTATCATAAAACTTTTGAATATATTTTCTCTCTATATCATCATTATTATTTAAATAATTTATTATATGTTTATAATCCGCTAATGATATATATGGAAAATATATTTTAAAATATGTCTTCGTTAAATTCTCATATTCTTTCTCACTAAAATTATTATTATATCCTAATTCATTATATATATCTATCATAAATATCTCATAATTATCTATATAATCCATATAATCAAATAATATATCATTATCTAATTTCTCTAATTTTATCTGATTTATTGTTAATGCTAATCTCTCTGATAATATATTTATTGGATTTCTTAATTCACTATATACTTTTATATTACTATTCGGACAAGTTTCTACTTTCAATAAATTAATATGTTCTAACCATTTTATTCCAAGCATAACTTCCTCTTTCTTCTTCTCATCATAAAATTTTTCTCCCCATAAATATACTCTGGAAGGCATTAAATAATTATAATCCCCATATTTATTATGATTTTTTATTTTACTAAATATTTTTAATTTTATATTCTTAAATGTATCATCTATATTTATATACTCATCATATATATATATCTTCTTTATATTATTCTTTAATTCATCATCATATATATTATCATCCTTATCTGTCGGTAAATCTATCATATTCTTCCTTATCTTCTCAAAATCCGCTATCTTACTTAATTTATTTAAATCATTCTTATTATCCTCATTATTATTATCTATATCTATATCTTTACTCGTTTCATCTATCTCTTTATTCTCTTTATCTTCTATCTCTATCTCACTTATACTATCATTATTCATTTCTTCCTCATTTGAATAATTTAAATCCTCCGTTTCTATATCTTGTATATCTTTATCCTCCTCTATTTCACTATCATCTATATTCCCATATAAACTTTCATAATCTATTTCCTCATATTTCTCATTCTCTTCTCCTCCAAATTGTAACCCTTGATTTGATTTATAATTATCTCCTTCACTATTTATATCATCATATTCTAAATTCTTATTTTTCATTATTAAAGAACTTATATTTTTATTCTTTATATGTATTCCATATGTTTTATATGATGATATTACTTTTCTCTTATTTATCCTTTCATTAAACCATTCTTTTATATATTTACTTTTATTTTCTATAAATTTCTTATTATCTATATTAAATGTATTATTTATATGGTATTTATTCCAAAAAAATTTATACCATTCTTTTCCATATTTCTCCTCTAATAATTCTATCTCATCCTTTTTTAATATATCTAATGTCTCTATTAAACTTAATTCTTTAAATTTCTCTATTATACTCTTTATATTCTTCTCTATACTCCCTATAAATATATACTCATAATATTGTCTCTTATTATATTTATTCTTCACACCATATATAATTTTTATAGGTGTATTATATACATTATTTAATTTATTACTCATTTTTTTCCTCTTTAAATGAATAATTTATATAATTATCTTTTATAAAAAATATATTATTTATTCTTTATTATTTTTTCTTTCTTAAATATATAACATTTTATTATATATTTATTTATTTTTTTTTATGTCTAATAAATCTTCTAAAAAATCTAATAAATCTTCTAAAAAATCTAATAAATCTTCTAAAAAATCTAATAAATCTATAAATAAATCTAATAAATCTAATAAAACAAAAAAAACTAATAAAATAAATGAAATAAAATTAAAAAGAGAATTATTAAATGATGTTCCAAAAGAATATATAAATTATAATCATTTATATGGTTTTCCACCAATAAAACCTAAAAATAATAATTATGAAAAAAATGTCGCAACATTCGGTATTAATACTAAAATACAAGATATTAATAAAATTCTTAATTTAGGTTTTTAATGTGTTAACATATATTTATATAATATTTTCATTAATATTATCGTTATTACTATTTGTATAATTGAATATATTAATTTCTCTATATTATATTCTTTTATTTCTTCTTCTATTTCTTCTATTTCTTCAATTTCTTCTTCTTTTTCTTTTTCTTTTTTATTTTTAGATTTAGATTTAGATTTAAATTTAATAAGAATATTATTATTAATAAAAGGAATTAATAAGGTTTCATTAATAGAAGAAGATAATAAAATAATTTGAGAAGCAATAATACCAGAACAAACAAAAAATAAAAAATCACAATTTTTTAAATATTGTTTTAATTCCATTTAAATATTTTTTTTAATTATATTATTATATAATTAATAATGAATAAAAATAATAATATTATTATAGATTTTTTAAATCAATTTTATATTGTAAATAAAAATATAACCTTAGAAAATATAAATTATGATATTAATACTAAAAATTTTGATGTTATTTTATTATTTAAATTAAATAAAAATCTTAATACTAATACTACTAAAATTATTTATTTAAATGATTTAGATACTAATGATAAATTCTATAATGATTATTATGATAAATCTATCGAAAAAGTTAGTGAATATATTTTTTATATTAAAAATTTCTTAAATCAAAATGTCCAAGATATCTTATTTAATGATTTTGTTATTAATAATAATGAAATTAATGATAAAATTATTATTGGTGCCGGTTTATATCTAATTCATTCTAATTATTATAAAGTTTTCGTCCATAAATATAGTAATTTCGAAGATATCTATTGTTTCTTCTTCTTAGATAAAAATTAATCTCTCTTTTTCTTTAAATTTTATTTTTTTATTTTATTTTAAATTAAATTTTTTTAATTTAAAAAATTATTTTTAAAAATTATTTAAAAAATTATTTTAATTTAAAAAATATTTTTATTTAAAAATTATTTTAATATAAATTTAAAATAAAAAAAAGAAAAATAAAAAAATAAAAAATTAAAAAATATTAGGATTATATTTTAATTCATCGGTAGAATATAATTTAACTTCATAATTTTTTTTCAATTCCTCAATATAAATATTATCACCTGTAAATAATTCTTTATTATTTTTATTATTTAATTCTATTTTAATCATATCATTACCATCACTAATAATAGTGTAATATTCCCATAAAATACTTCTCGGATATTTTTCCCTACCATATAATTTTAATATTTTATTCTCATATCCTTCATTATTTATTAATATTCCTATTAAATGGTAATTATCTGGATACCCCTGGGTCGCTATATTTATATATTTTCTAAATCCTATATCTCCTATTTCACTCCTTGATGGTCTCTTACTCGGTTCTTCTAATATATCATATATCTTTTTTTCATCATATCTTTTTATTATATTATCATTATATAATTTTCTATAATAATCTTCATCTTTATCTTTATTTTCTATTATATAATAATTATTATTATCTTCAAATCTTTTATTTCTTTTCTCTTTTTTTAATTTATCAATTAATATATATTGTTGTATTATAGATATTATTATAACTATAATAATCGAATATAATATTATTATATAAGATATCATTTTTTTTATTTTTTGTTTTGTTTTATATATATTTTTAATAAAATATAAATGTCTAAAGAAAATTCATTTTATAATTGTATTTATTAATTTAATATAATTATAAAATTAAATTAAAATAAAAAATAAATTAAAATAAAAAATAAATTAAAATAAAAAATAAATTAAAAAAAAAAAAAAAAGAAAAAAAAATAAAAAATGAATAAATAAAAAAATAAATAGAATAATTAATATGTAAGATAATAATTTTTATTTTATTTTTATTTTATATATAATTATAATAATAATAATAAATATGTCTAAAGAAAATTCAAATTATAATATTGATGTTTATATTATTAAACCAAATGATATAAATATTAATGATTTAAATGATTTAAAAGAAAAAGTAGATAAAGTTATACAAAAAGAAACATTAACAATAACAAATGAACAAAATAGAAATTTAATAAATTTAGTGAAATTATTAAAAACTGAACATAATAGAGTAATTAATAGTGAATTAATATTAGAATATCCAAATTATGCTATTTATTTAATATATGCTTATCCATTTGATGAAAAACAAAAACCTAAAGATGAAAAAGTTTTAAAAAAATTTTTAGAAAGTAAAAATAATGTTTCTCAAATTTTAACTGAAGAATATATTTTTGGTAATTCTTTATTATTAAAAGTTGATACTAATTTAAATAAAAATATTTCTCTATCTATTGATGATGTTTATGATATTTTTAGATGTAAAATGTTTTGTAGTTGTTGTATAATAGATACTAATAATAATATTAAAAGAACTTTTAAATCTTTTAATGAATTAAAAAATTATTCATTTGATAGAATTACTATTGACGATACTGAAATTAATGTTTTATTTGATAAAAATACTGAAAGTAAAGAAATTAATTATTATGGTTCTTCTTTATTAAAAAAAATATTTCCTATTTATGGTGATGTTATTATTTTTATGACCCGTGCTTATCAAAATTCTTATGTCGATCTTCCTGTTTTACCTGAATTTTTAACTAAATTATTAATTTATATCACTAATGAAGATATCGAAATTAATAATAAAGACGCTAATTTAAAAAATAATAATCCTTATTTTTATCCTAATTTTATTAAATTAATTAATCTTTATAAAGATAAATCTATTAATTTATCATTTGTAGAAACTATTAAAAATAATGTCTCCGTTAATCAAATTTATCGTGAATTTAAACAAAATTAATTTTTTTTTATTTTTTTTTATTTTTTTTAATTTTAATTTATTTTTATTTTATTTAATAAAAATAAAAAATTGATAAATATAAAATTTAATTAATTATATTTTAAAAATAAAATAATTATAATTTAATTTATATTTAATAAATTAAAAATGGAACAATATTTAAATAATTTACAATCTAATTATAATATATTAATTCAAAAAATAAATAAACAAATAAATAGTAATATCTATTTTAATGAAAAAAATGATGAATATATTGAATTTAAAAATTATACTGATATATTTATAAATAAATTTATTCAATATTTAACTGATACTTTTAATATTGAATTCAAAAAATATAAATATAATTCTATTTGTTTTAATAATTTCTATAAAATATCTTTAGATAATTTACATATCTTTAAACAAATTAATTATATCGATTATAAATTACTTAATAAAGATAAATTATTTATTTCTTATTTAGAAAAAAATATCGAACCTACTTTAATCCCTAATATTAATAAATATGATGAAGTTATTAATGGTGAATTAATAGAATTTAATATAGATAATATTATCATCAATATTATTTCTTATAATAACTATAAATTTATTAAAATCTATATCAATAATAATTCTAATAAAAAAACTTTACATAATATTTTATCTAAAATTTAATTTTTTTTTATTTTTTTTATTTTAATTTAATTTAAAATAAAAATTTAAAAATTAAAAAATAATAAAAAAAATAAAAAAATATATTTTAAAAAATAAAAAAAATATATTTTAAAAAATAAAAAAATATATTTTAAAAAATAAAAAAATTATTTTTTTAAATTAAAGATTTTTTTAACATTTTTAAATTTAGGTAAAAAATCATCTCTAATATACATAATTATTTCTGGTTTATAAGTTGTAAAATAATGATAATATGAATTTTCACTAAAATCGGTATAATAAATAAAAGATAAATATTTATCTTCATCAATTTTATCTATATTTTTCATATTCATAATTCCATAATTTAAATTAATTTGTTTTGTTTTTAATTGTTGTGGAATTTCATTAAAATCATCTTGATAAGTTTGATTTAAATTTTGTTGTTGTAATTTACCACCATTTAAACTATTAAATTGTTTTTTATCACTTTCAAATATTTTTACCTTTTTTTGTTTATTTAATTCTAAAGGATATATACTATATAAATCATTATCAAATATATAATAATTATCATTTTCATCATATAAATCTTTAATAACTGTTATAATATGTTCAAAATTAACATCATTATTATAAAATGTAAAACCATATAAAGTATAATTATAAATTTTATTATCAATAGATTTAATTGTTATATATTTATTACATTTAACTTTATAAATATCATTAATAGTTTTATTACATAATATTAAAATACCTGGTAAATTAATCCAAATATTAGATGTATTTATAATATTTTCTGTAGTTGTATTATCTCTTAAAAAGAATGAAAAAAATAAATGATTAATTAAATTATTATTATGTAAAACTGAAAAATTAAACATATGATTAAAAATATATTCATTAAAATCTATTCTTTCTGGATAAAATAAATTTAAATAATATTTTAAACCATATATAAAATGATATAAAAATTTTATATCTACATTTCCTAATTTATCATTATTTTTATAATATTTATTTATAAAATTATATTCAAACCATTTAATATATTTATCTTTCGTATATTTATATTCTTCTATATAAAATATTTTATATAAATTTGTATCTTTATATAATTTCATATATTCTTGAAATATTGGATTACATATAAATAACATATATATTACATTTTTATAACATCTCCCATCTAAATTATTTAATAAATTCAATACTATATTATTTATTTTTATTATTTCCGTCTCATATTGTAAATTTTCTCTTAAATAATATATTATCTCTGGTTCTGGTGTTATCTCTTTCCTTTTATCTAAATTAAATATATTTAACCCTTTTATTAAATCTTTTTGATAATAATATTCTTCTTCTTTATTTGGTTGATATATTTGATTTGGATTAATCCTTAATAAATCATTTTGTTCCATTTATTTTATTATTTCCCTTTTTATATAATATTTTTAAATTATAATTAATTTTATTTTTTATTCTATTTTTTTTTAATTTAATAAATAAAAATAAATAAAAATAAATAAAAATAAATAAAAATAAATAAAAATAAATAAAAATAAAAATAAAAAAAATTAAGGAATAGGAATATTAGGTTTATTTCTTATATTATTATCTTCTTTTTTATTTCTAATATTTTCTTCAATAATTAAACCTATAAATCCAAATAATAAACTACAACTTATTATTAAACTAATCATTATATTTATTTTATATTATAATATATATTATAAATAAATATTATAAATAAATATAATAATTTATTAAACTTTTTTATTTTTCATTTTTTTTATATTTTAATTATAAAATATAATTTTTAAAAAATATTTTTTTCATTTTTTATTTTTTATTTTTTATTTTTTATTTTTTTTATTTTCCAATTTTATTAAAAGCTTCTTCTAATTTACTTAAACAATCTTCGGCACTCTTAATATTTTCATTATATTTAGTTTCCATATCTTTTTCATTTTCTTCATTAGTTTTATTATCTTTTTCTTTATTTTTATTAGAAGTTAAAGCTTTTCTAATCATATCATCCCTACGTTCTTTTTCAATTTGTTCTTTTCTTAATTCTTGTTCTCTATAATTTTTCATAATATCATTTAATTGTTCTTCATAATATTCTTGGTCTTTAATATCTTCAATATTAGGATTAAAAGGCTGCCAACTTCCAACTGGTGCAATAAAAATATCAAAATCATTATCTATTTTTCTTAATTTTTGTGTATAAGCGCGTGCTTCTTCTTCTGTTCCAAAAGCACCTCTAAATTTAAATAAATCAAATTTACCTTTTCCATTATTATATTTCTCCTTAGGTAAAAATGATAATAATACAAATTTTTGATTTTCTATAACTGGGTCTATTGTATAATATTGTATCTTCTCTGTTTTATTTATTTCTTCCATTTTTTATTTTATATATAATTAAATTAATTTATCGTTTTTATAACTTATATATAATTTAAATTATTTAATTTATTTTTAAAAAACATATTTTTATTTTTTATTATTTTTTTAATTATATCTCAATTTATAAAATAAATAAAAATATATAATTATTAATTTAATTTAAAAGAAATTAAATTATTTAAAATAATATTTCTATATTTATCATCTAAAAAATCAAATTTATAAAAATTATATTATTCATCAAATGATAATATTTTTATTTTTTTTTATAAATTCTTTTATTAAAAAAATAAAATAAAAAAATAAATTATTTATTATAATAATATTTATTTAATTTATAAAATTTTTTTAAACATTTTATTTTATTTTTTTTAAAATAAATTATAGCATAAATATTAGCATCAATATTATTTTCTTTTTTTGTTTTTTTTCTTAACCATTTCATATAAATAGATATAGGCCCAAATCCTTTATTCATATTACAACCATTATTTTTTAAATAATCTCTTAGTATATTTTGTGTTAATAAAAATTCATTCATTTTTTATTATAATATAATTTATTATAATCTAATTTATTATTTTTTATTATATTTTTAATTATTAAAGTTTTCAATTTTTAATTAATATGGATATAAATCTTTTAATTTTTTTGATATATAAACATCATCTTCATAATAACCATTATATTTTGTTATATCAAGAATACTTAAAGTATCATTATATTTTATAGTTTCATATAGAATATTTTTATCAATCTTATATGCAGTATCAACATATTCACTATATATATATAAATACTTTAAAGAAGAATTATATTTTAAACTTTTAATTAATTCATTTTCATCATTAATATAATTATAACTTAAATATAATTCAGTTAATGAAGAATTATATTTTAAACTTTCACTTAATTCATCTATATTTTCTATATTATTTTCAACAAAATCTAATTTTTTTAAAGAATAATTAAATTTTAAACTTTTTCCTAACTCATCTATATTTTTTATTTTATTAAAACTTAAATCTAATTTTTTTAAAGAAGTATTATATTTTAAACTTTTTCCTAATTCATCTATATTTTCTATTTCATTACATCTTAAATTTAATTTTTTTAAAGAAGAATTATATTTTAAACTTTTTCCTAATTCATCTATATTTTTTATTTCATTACCACTTAAATCTAAAACTTTTAAAGAAGAATTATATTTTAAACTTTTAAATAAATTATTAAAATTTTTTATTTTTTCATTATCATTTAATTTTAAAACTTCTAAAGAAGAATTATATTTTAAACTTTCACTTAATTTATCTATATTTTCTATTTTATTATTACTTAAATTTAAATATTTTAAAGAAGAATTATATTTTAAACATTCTCCAATTTTATCTATATTTTCTATTAAATTACATCCTAAACATAATTCTTTTAAAGAAGTATTATATTTTAAACATTCTCCAATTTTATCTATATTTTTTATTTTATTATCATATAAATATAATTCTTTTAAAGAAGTATTATATTTTAAACATTCTCCCAATAAATCTATATTTTCTATTATATTATCATTTAAAATTAATTTATTTAAATAAGTATTATATTTTAAATTTTTTCCTAATTTATTTATATCTTTAATTTTATTTTTACTTAATTCTAAAAATTTTAAAGATGAATTATATTTTAAACTATAACTTAATTTATCTATATTTTCTATTTTATTATCATAAAAAGATATATAACTTAAAGAAGAATTATATTTTAAAAATACACTTAAATTATCTATATTTTTTATTTTATTATATCTATAACTATCATCATTATAATCATTAAAATTAAATTTTAAATTCTTTAAATTTTTATTAGTTTTTAAATAATTAATTATTCTATTTATTAGAATATTAATATTTTTTTTGTTATCATAATGAAAAAAATTATCATTTATTATATATGATGTATGTTTATTATTAGAGCTATAATAAAAATAATCGTATTTCATTATATTATTTTTTAAAATTAAAATTAAAATAAATGATATAAAAAAAATAATATAAAAAATAAAAATCATTTTTTATAAAAAATAAATTAATAAATATTATTTCATTTTATTATATTTTAAATTTATTTTTTATGTATATTATTTAAAAAATATATTTTTCTCCTTTAATAAATTTAATGTATTTTTTTATTATTAAATTTAAAATAATATTATTTTATTTTTATAAAATAATAATTATAAATAAAAAATTAAAAATAAATATTAAAATAAAAATTAAAAAAAAATAAAAAAATAGAAAAATAAAAATTAATCATCATCATCGAATAAGATATAATCATCATCGATATTTTTATCATCATCATTAATAACATTATTAATTAAAACATTATCATCAAAGACATTATAAGATGTATTCATAGAATTAATAGTATATTCAGAATTCATAATCATATTAGTGTTTAAGACTAATTTAAAAGCACCGGTTCCACCATTAATAATTTGTCCGGTCATAATTCTACTTGAAACACCGACACAATCATCTTTTTCATTAAAAACAGCGGCAGTCATTATTTGCTCAATAGGTTTTTCAAAAGAAATTTTACTTAATAAAGAACCATCAATTTTTTTAAGACCATTTCTATCAACAGAGATAATAAAACCGTTTCTTGTCATATAATCAATTAAAATAGATAAATGATTATAAGAGATATTATAACCGGTTTCTTTCATTAATTCATTGATAATAGCGGTTTTAGCGGCTTCAATACCGAATAAATGATAAATTTGATCAATATTATTAGTAATACTTTTATTAGGATCGATAAATTTAATATTACGGATATCTAAAATATTTTCTCCGGCAGTTTTAATAATATATTCTTTAATATTTTTTATAGAATTATCTTTATCTATAATACTTATAATAGTATCATCTTCTAAACTCGTTTCTCTAATATTTTTCATACCTTTTAATTTTATATTATCTATAAAATCATCAACTATTTTATGTAATGTTTCTATTTTATAATTAACTAATTTTAATCTTAAATGTATCATAGGGTCGATATCATTAGTATCATTACAAGAGATACTATATTTATTAATAGAAGATAAGAAAGATAATTTTTTATTAGTATTATTATCGATTTCATTAACAAATTGGACTAAAATATCTCTTAATTCAATATTTTTTAAAAGTAATTCTTCTCTATTAAAATGAATTTTAATAAGCCAAGGTAATTTATCATTTTGTTCTTCTGAAGTTAAATTAAAAGTTCTACCAATTCTATCTTTTTTCTTATGTTCAACTTTAGGGTCATAATAAATTTCAATAATATCTCTAACTTCACTTAATATTGTTTGTTTAAGATATGTTGATATTTTTTCACCATAAATTTTATCTGTTAAATGGTCTTTATCTAATCTAATTATCATACCTGGAGTAGAATTTTCTTTAGTATTATTTAAAATTTCTGTAATTCTTTTAAATCCAGTTGTTGTCGCGGTTTTAGAACCGACACCGGTTAAATGATGAGAGTTAAGATTAGTTTGTGTTATATTTTCACATATAGATTGAGCGGCTAAACATCCTACCATTTCACCGGCATCTATTATATGATGTTGTAAATCATTTTTTAAATTTTCCATAATATTATCAAATAATTCTTTAGTTATTTTATATGTTAATATACATTTTTTTGGGGCAAAAGTTTCATATAACATTAATTTAAGAATATTTTTAATACAATTTTCGTCTTTAATTAATAAAGAATTTTTCTTTTCTTCATAACCTAATAAAAATTTACTATTATTATGATTTAAAAATTCTTCTATTTTATCTAATATATATTTACATTCTATTAAATTTCCTTTTTTCTTATCTCCATTTATAACCGAATTAATTTTAATTATATTTAATGGAACTTTAAATTTAGTTATTTCTAAATTATTAATATTAGAATTAATTTTAACTTTTCTTATATAATCTCTTAATTCTTTTAATTTATTATAAAAATCATCATTATTTTTATCATTATAATTTTTTATATCTTTTATTTCGTCTTTTGTAAATGTAAAATTATTTTTTAATTCTTCATCATTCATTCCTAAAGATTTCATAGTATAATCATATAAATATATAGGATTAATTCCGGAATCACCATATATAAATTGTATAATATTATCATTTACATCTCTCACCGTATTATCATAAGCGACGTGGATATCTTCTAAACTTTTAACAATTTTATGTTCGACATAACCGGAATCAGCAGTATTTAATTGAATTTTAATTAAACCTTCTCTTGCAGTAATAGCATTATTTAAAAATTCAGTAAATGTTAAACCATCATAAAAACCGTGTTGATTAAATCCTCTTTCATAAGCAGTATTTAAATCTTGATTAAAATAAGGATATACTCTTCTATTTAAATTTTTATTAAATCTACCACCTTTAGTCGCTTGTTGTCCTTCAACGGCGATATTTTTACTAATACTATCCGGTTTAATTTTACCAGAAGAACCCGAATTTTTCATAATATTTAAATTATTATCTAAATCAAAGTTTTTTAATATAAAATCACCGATATCAGTTCTTATATTTGACAATTTTTCGGTCATTTTCATTTCATAAATATCCGAAGAACAACTTGATGGGTCATTTTCGATATCAGTAGTTAATTCATTAGATTTTAATAAAACATTTTTAATCATAGTTTGGATTTGATCTTTTAAATCTTTAGATATAGAAATATCTTTACAACTTGTAGTATAACCAAACCATAAAAAGAAATTATTAATTAAAGTTTGAGCATTATCGAAAAATTTTTTCATTTCATCCGCATTATAAAATTCTTCAACTAATCTTAATAAACTATCCGTTTCACCATCTTTTAAATATTTTTTATTTATACTTCCTTCTATTAATTCACCATTTATTATTTTTACATCTGGTTTAATAATTGTAATTTTTTTTGGTATAATTAAAGAGAAAACCTCTTTCCCTGTATAAAAATCTTTATTTATATGTGTAAATTCATAACTTTTATCAATTGGTGAATTTAAATTAGATATTAAATTCATTACTATATGTTTTGGAATTTTAATTTTATCATTACTTGTTATTATATAAGTTCCAACAACTGCATCCATTTTACAACCATAAACCGGTTTCGAAGTTTGTGCATTAACTAATAATTTATTAACTGCTGCTAATTCTTCTAATTCAATTTTTGATTGTATTGATCTTGGTATTGTTATATTCATTTCATCACCATCAAAATCGGCGTGATATGGTTCTGTCACACCTAAATTTAATCCAATTGATATAAAACGTGGATCTGTCATAACTTTAACATAATGACCCATCATAGAATATTTATGTAGTGAAGGTTGACGATTAAATAATACAATATCACCATCAATTAAATGTCTATCAACAATATCACCCGGTTTTAAAATAATAGGTTTAGTTGTATAAGATAAACTCATATGATTATAATTACCATCATCTCTTAAAATATGGACAATATTCGCACCAGGATAATTATCAGGACCATTTAAAACATATTTATTTAATTCATCAATATTATATGGTGTTACCATTTCACCAAAAGATAAAGTTTTCGCTATAACTAAAGGAATTCTAACTTCATTTATACTAATACAGGTATCAGGTGAAATAACAGAACGAGCAGAATAATCTACTCTTTTCCCCATAAGATTACTTCTAAATCGTCCTTCTTTTGTTTTTAAACGCGAAGTTAATGATTTACCTTTATCAGACGCAGAACCAGGTAAATCTTTAATTTCATTATCATAATATTTAATTAAAGCAATTTGTAATAGTTTTCTATAATTTTTTTGTAATTCTATTTTTTCAGGATTATTATTTAAATCAGTTAAAAGTTTATTATTTCTTACTATTTCAGATAAATAACTCGTTAAATCATCTATTTTTATATTTCCTACTAATCCTTCAACTTTTACCGAAGGCCTTACGTGCATCGGTGGAACCGGAAAATTAATATATAATAAATCTTCCGGTTTTGTATCTTTAAATCCAAAATATTTTAATTTCTCTCTTGGTATCTTTTCTAATATTTTTAATACTGTTTCCGGATTTATCGGACAATTTAATTTCTCCTCTTTATCTGGATATTCTATATATATATCAAATATCCCTTTATTTAATTGTTCTATCGATTTTATCTTCGGTAATATCGCTTTACATACTCCACATTGTTTTGCATCTTTACATAATAATATTAATTGTTCTAATCTATTTTTTCCTTCATATTTTCTTAATTTATTCTCTAATTCATTATTCGACAATGATGTTCTAAAATTACCACATTTTATACATATACAAGATAATATCTTCTTTACATAATTAAATAATCCTATATGATATTCTACTCCTCCTAATACTATATGCCCAAAATGTCCAGGACAATCTATATAATTTAAATTACAAGTTTGGCACGTATTATTATCAGTTGTTGTCCCCATTCTCGTATCTATTAATCCTCCGGCTCTCGGTTTTTGATTTTCATATAATTCGTGTTTTTTTATCCCCTCTTCCATTACCGAATATTTTTTTACTTTATTATTATCATATATCTCAAATTCTATTCCTTTTATCGGTGTATATGGTTCCATCATTTTCTTAATTTAAAATATATGAAAATATTTTTTTTCCTTATAAATATATTATATTTATAATATAATATTAATTAATTTATATTTATTATATTATAATTTATACTTATAATATATATTTATTCATTTTTTTATTATTTATTTTTTTTATTTATTTTTTTTTTATAAAAATAAATAATTATTAATTTATTTTATTTTAAAAAAAATTTTTATATATAAATTATTATCTTACATAATGTAATATCATCTTCTAAATATATTTTAAAAGTTTTATTATAATTTAAATATTTAATTAATTTATCTATATATTTTTATTAATTTATATTCTAAATTTAAATTAGTTAAAAAAGAATTATATTTTATATCCATTTAATTTATATATATTTTTTTATTTTTATAAATTGAAAATAATTTATAAATATAATTATTTTTTAAATTATCAAAAATTTTTAAATTATCAAAAATATCTATATTCATTTCAAAATAATAATTAATAATATATATATAATAAAAAAAAAAGAATAATTAAAAAATTATTTTTAATTATCTCAATTAAATTAATTATTTCAATTAAATTAATAATTATAATTAAAAAATATTTTTATATATTATTAACATTTAAGTTCAAAAAAAATTTTAAATTTTTTCTAAATTTATCTTCATTTTCTATTTTATTACTACATAAATTTAATTCAGTTATAGAAGAATTATATTTTAAACATTTTTCTAATTTATCTATATTTTTTATTTTATTACCAATTAAATATAATTCTTTTAAAGAAGAATTATATTTTAAACTTTCAGCTAATTTATCTATATTCTCTATTTGATTGTATCCTATATATAAAATTGTTAAAGAAGAATTATATTTTAAATAATCACCTAATTTATCTATATTTTTTATATAATTATCACCTAAATATAATTCTTTTAAAGAAGAATTATATTTTAAACATTCAGCTAATTTATCTATATTTTTAATATCATTATTACATAAATTTAATATTTTTAAAGAAGAATTAAATTTTAAACATTCCGCTAATTTATCTATATTTTCTATATTTTTTCCAGATAAATCTAAATTAGATATTTCATTATTTTTTAATTTTTCATATAATATATTGTCCATTTCAATAAAATTTTTTAATTTTATATATATCTTCAATTTTAATAAAAATAATAATATTTATTATTATTTTTAATAAAAAAAAAATAAAATCAATTTTTAATAAAATATTATCAATATATAAAATTAATTGTATTAAATTGATTTAAAATATAATACATTTAAATAATTAATAAAATAAAAATAAAATTAATTTTTATTTTAATGATAAATAAAATGAATTTTATTTTTTGTTTTAAAAATAATTAAAATATTATTTAAGAAAATTAAAAAAGATTAAAAAAGATTAAAAAAGATTAATAAAATTATAGATATTATTAATATCATCAATAAAAATTTTATTATCTTTATTTATAAAACCATTTAAAATTAATTTATGAAGATTAATAAAATTAGAAGATAATTTAATATTATAGAAATTAACTAATTCTAAATATTTAATATTAATTAAATTTTTAGGAACAATAATAATATTATTATTTATACTTTTATTTTTATAAGTTAAAGATTTTAAATTAATAAAAGTATTAGGAATAGATAAATTACAACAATTATTTAAATATAAATATTTAAGATTAATTAAATTATCTGGTAAAGATTTAATTTTAGAATTAGATATTTCTAATTTTATTAAATTAAATAATGTTTTAGGTAAATCCATTATATTTATACAATTATTTAAAATTAATTTTTTTAAATTAGGTAAATAATAAGGTAATTCTTTAATTTTACAATCATTTAAAATTAATACTTTAAGATTAATTAAATTATCAAAATCAATATTATCAATATTAGATAAAGTTAATTTTTTAATATAAAAGGTATTAAAATTAACATCATTAATTAAAGAATTAAAATTTTGTTTATTTAAAGATAAAGATTTATATAAATTATTATTTAAATATTTTTCAATTAAATTTGATTTTTTTAATGTTATATTTTTATAAAATTTATTATTATATATCTTTAAATAATTTAATTTATGATTTATTATAATTGTATGTAAATTACAACAATTTATTATTTTTATATTTTTTATATTTGGTTTATTTATATTTATGGTATGAATATTATTATTATTTTCTATATTTAAAGTTGTAATATTATTACTAATATTTAATCTATCATCAATATAATCTAAATTATATTTATTTGTAATATTAAATTCATTTTTACATTCTAATAAATTTTTATCATCTATAAGATTTAATATTTTTAATTTTGAATTATTTAAATTATTATATAATTTATTTTCATCTATATTAAAATTATTATAACTTAAATATATTTTTTCTAATGTTTTATTATTTTTTAATAAATCATATATTTTATCTATATTTATAAAATTATTTCTAATTAAATTTATATATTTTATTATTGTATTATTTTCTAATGTTTCTAATAAATTATTTATATCTGTTATACGATTACATTCTAAATTTATTTTTTGTATTGTTGTATTAATTTTTAATAATTCACTTAATTTATCTATATTCTTTATTAAATTTTCACTTAAATTTAAATATGTTATCGTATTATTTTCTTTTAATATATCACATAATTTATCTATATCTTCTATATAATTATTACTTAAATTTATTGTCTTTAAATTTTTATTTTTTTTTATTTCTTTATATATATCTTCATTAATATCATCTAAACTTTTATCACTTAAATCTAATATATTACTCATTTTATTGTTTTAAAAATAAAATTATTTATTTATCTTATAAATAAATTTAAATTAATTAATTATCATTTTTTATAAATTCATTTATTTATTAATTTTATCAATTTTTTATTAAAAATGATTTTTTTATTTATTTAATTATTAATTATTAATTTATTAATTAAGGATTATTTTAATAAAAATGGATGAAGATGAAATAATAGATAATAAAATATATGAACTATTAAAAAAATAATAAAATAAATGAATTATATTTAAGAAATAAATATATTGGAAATATAGATAAATTAGCTGAAAGTTTAAAATCTAATTCTTCATTATATAAATTAGTTTTAAGTAAAAATCAAATAAAAAATATAGATAAATTAAGTGAAAGTTTAAAATATAATTCTTCTTTAGAATATTTATATTTAGATGAAAATAAAATAGAAAATATAGATAAATTAGCTGAATGTTTAAAATATAATTCTTCTTTAAAAGTTTTATATTTACAAAATAATCAAATAGAAAATATAGATATATTAAGTGAAAATTTAAAATATAAATATCCTTTAGAAATATTAAATTTATCTAATAATAAAATAAAAAATATAGATAAATTATATGAAGGTTTAAAATATAATACTTCTTTAAAGGGATTAATTTTAGTCAATTGTAAAATAGAAAATATAGATATATTAAGTGAAAATTTAAATAATTCTTCTTTAAAAGAATTAAATTTATCTAAAAATAAAATAGAAAATATAGATAAATTAAGTGAAAGTTTAAAATTTAATTCTACTTTAGAAATATTAAATTTAAGAGAAAATAAAATAAAAAATATTGATGAATTAGGAGAAAGTTTAAAATATAATTCTTCTTTAAGAGAATTAAATTTATTTTATAATGAAATAAAAAATATAGATAAATTAAGTGAAAGTTTAAAATATAATTCTATAAAAGAATTAGATTTAAGTGGTAATAAAATATAAAATATAGATATATTAAGTAAAAGTTTAAAATCTAATTCTTGTTTAACATATTTAAATTTAGGTGGTAATAAAATAAAAAATATAGATATATTAAGTGAAAGTTTAAAATATAATTCTACTTTAACATATTTATATTTAGGTTGTAATAAAATAGAAAATATAGATAAATTAAGTGAAAATTTAAAATATAATTCTTGTTTATATTATTTATGTTTAATTAATAATAAAATAGAAAAAATAGAAAATATAGAAAATATAGATAAATTAAATGAAAGTTTAAAATATAATTCTTGTTTAAAATATTTATATTTAATTGATAGTTTCAAAAATTATATAAATTTTTATTAAAAGAAATAAATATTAAAAAATAATTTTTAAAGAATTAAAAATTAAAAAAAATATTAAAAAATAAAAAAAATAAATTTTAAATAGGATAAATATTATATTCTTCGATACAATCAGCGGTTTCTCTACTATCACCGTCCGGTGTTCCAATTTGTTTTAGAGTTAAAGGTAAATGGAAGAAATCATTAACATTAACATTTTTATAACCACTATTTAAATCAGTAATAATTTTAATATTATTATTAGGATTAACAGAAATAATTTGACCAATAGAATAATTAGAAATATCAACATCTTTATGATAAATAACGAAATCACCCGGTTTAGAATTTTCAGAATTAATTTGTTTTCCATTAAATATTTGTTTATGGTCTTGTGTTTGATAAGAAATAGCTTTAAATTCAGTATCATCTAATTCAGTTCCAATTCTATTATGTAAGAAATTTGTAATTTTTTCATTTATACAATTAATAAATACATTATTATTATCAATATTAGAATTACAATAATTATATATTTCATCTAATAATTTATTAATTTCTTCCGGTTGAGATGATACACCATTTAATTTATTAATATCATTATTTTCATTAAAGTTATTTGATTTTAATGTATTAATTAATATTTCTTTAAATTGATTTAAATTAATTTCATCTGGTTTATTAGGATTTAATTTATTAATAGTTTCACTTATAACAATTGGTTTAAATTCTTTTTTAAGGAAAGGTTCTTGAATTAAAATAGGTTCATCATTAGGTCCAACTAATATTTGTTTATCATTAAATTCTTGATTTAAAATTTCTGTTCTAAAACTACTATCTAATAATATTAAATATCCCATATTTGGAATATAATGTTTAACTCCATTTATATTATATATCCAATATTTTGTTATTGATGGTTCTGTTTTTAATTCTTTTATAAATATATTATCTCTTATATTAAAATTAGGTATTATTATTTTCTCTTTTATTAAACAATGATAAGCACTTAATAATTGTATTAATATACTTCTCCATTCTTTTATAGAATGTATACCATCTGAAACCATTACTTTAGATTTCATTTTATTAACATATATCTTTTCTATCCATTTTAATAATGAATATGTCGGGCTTTCTGTTAAAGCCATTAATAAATCATCTTCATAAAATTCATCATTTTCTATAACTGGTGCTTTATTATCTTTAACTAATTGATTATAATATGGTAATCCTTTAAATATAATTCTTAAAATTTCTTGAATTTTATTAATACTTTTTTCATTCATCGCTTTTTCAAATTCTTCTTTTAATTTTAAATTCTTATTAAATATTTTTATTAAATCTCCAACTATTTTATTTATACTTACATTATATTCTTTTTTATATCTTCTTAATTCTTCTATAACATCGTTATTTGTTAATAAATATTTTTGTAATGGACTATTTTTATTTATATATTTCTTAACATTAAATTTATCAAAATTTAATCCGCTTTCTTTACATATCATATATCCATATAATAATACAAAATTAGGACATATCTTTTTATCTAATATATTATCTTTAATTTGTTGATATGTTATAATTTCTCTATAAACATTTGAATTAAATCTTATTTCTGGATTTTTATTTTTATTTACTTCTCCTTTATTTAATCTATATAATCTCATATTCATACCTGTTCCATCATTTTTACATTTACTTCCTTCTACTCCATCATATAATATAGGATAACAACTTTGATAAATTAAAAAGTTTTCTGGAATTGTTTTATATGGATTATCATTTACACCATCTAAATTATATGTGTATGGGTTAAATGTTGTTGTTTTTATTTTATTAAATATACAATTTGGTCCTTTTTTAAATAATACTATATCACCATCTTGATTATTTAATATATTACTTCTTACGTGTGATAATATTATATTTCTATCTACTAAATTATTCATTCTTGATATTGATAATGTTTTTGGTAGCATATTTTCATATATCATATTAAATTGAGTTGGATCTTGTAATGGATTAGCATTTCCAATTGAATAATTATTTATTACATTTGGGATAATTAAAGGTTGTATAACTTCTTTAAATTTCTTATCTATAAATTTATCTTGTTGTATTTGATTATTTGGTATTTTAAATTGATTTGGATTTAAATTTTGTTGATTTGTTTGTTTTTGTTCTTGTTTTTGTTCTGTTTTATTAAATGGTTGTTTATTTTGGCGGGAGGAAACATCATCTTCTTTTTTATAATAATTTGGTGTATTTGGATTATTCGGTTGATTATTTGAATTTATTATTGATGTTTTTATTGTGTTTCCTTCATTAACATTTCCTCCCTTTATTGAAAATTTGAATTATTTATAAAATTCTGTAAATCATTTAAACTATCTGATGTTATTGTATCTCCTCCTGTCCTCTTTATTGCTGGATATTCTGGAATTGATTGTGGTATTTGTTGTGGTTGTATTATTGGTCTTGATATTGGTATATTTGGATTTATTGATGGTATTGTTTGTGGTATTGCTTGTGGTATTGTTTGTGGTATTGTAGAAGATATAGGTAAAATATTTGGATTTGATATATTATTTGGTATTTGTAAATTATTTATAGGTGTTTGTAATGGTTTAATTGAAGATATATTATTCTGTGGAATTGATTGTGGATTTAATTGTGGAGGTAAAATATTTTGTGTTGGATTTTGAGATGGAATTTGAGAATTTAATAAATCTTTTGTTATATTATCTATTGTTTCTGTTATATTTGAATTAGGTAATTGATTAGGTAATTGATTATTTATATTTTGAGGTATTAAATTTGGATTTGATATTTGAGGTAATTGAGGAATTTGAGGTTTACCTAATACTGATGATAATGTATTCATTTCTTCTGGTTTTGTTTCTGGTTTCTGTTGTTTAAATACATCTGCTGCTTTTATATCACTATTTATATTCGATAATGATGATAATGATGATGTTGCGGTTGATGTAGTTGTTGAATTATTAAAGAATACTGCCGCTTTTTTATTTCCATTCTTTTTTATTAATATTTCTGTTCTACTTAATGGCTCATCATATATATCATCATCTAAATCCTTTATATTTAATCTATTTAATTTTATTCTTATTTCTTCTTTTTCTTTCTTTCCTGGTTCATATATATTATCAAAATCATAACTCCTAAATAATTTCTCTTTCTTTTCTTCTTCACTATCACTATCATCACTATCATCATCACTATCACTTTCTTCACTATCACTTTTATCATCACTATCTTTATCTTCACTATCACTTTCATCATCACTATCTTTATCATCATCATCACTATCATCATCATCATCACTATCATTATTTTTATCTTTATCTTTATCTTTATCATCATCACTATCACTATCATTATCTATATCTTTATCAAAATTACCACCACCATTAAGAGGTGGTTTATCACTATCATCATCACTATCTAAATAAAGGTCAGTATTATTAATTTTATTAATAGAGTTAATTTTATCTTCAGTAATTTCAGGGTCATTAGATTTTTGTTTTTTACCACCGATAAAGTTATCATCGGTGTCATTGGTATCATTGGTATCATTAACAATATTTTTATCATTATCACTTAAAACATTATTATAAATATCTAAATCACTATCACTATCTCCACCGGTAATATTATCATCATACATATTAATAGAATTATCATAATTGAAATTTTCTAAATAATGGTTAAGTTCATTATCAGAAATAATATAATCTAATTCACTATCCATATTTAATATTTTATTTATATATATTATATTTTTAAATTTATGATTTTTTAAAATATTATTTATTATATCATTAATAGATAAAATTCTATTATTATTTTTTATATATAAATTATTAATTTTTTCTATATTTAAATCATCATCAAAATTAAAATTAAAAATAAAATCATCTTTTAATATATCTTTAAATAATTTATTATTAGTTATATTAAATATTTCAATTAATAAATTAATAAAACTAACTAAATCATATGAAACTTTAAAATGTTCATTTTTATTTTGTATTAAAAATTTATAATCAATATCAATATTATTAAATCTATAAATTTTTAATATATATTTTGTTTTTAAACAAATAGTTTTATTAATATATTTATAAACTAATACTTCTTCTTTTGGTAATTCATATATTAATAAATCATTAATTTTTATTTCATTTAATTGAAAATCAGGGAAATATATTTTTATATTTATAAAAGATAATAATAATTGTAATAATATAATAAATGTATCTTCTTCTTTTATATTTTTGATAAAATCTTCAAAATATATAATATTATAATAAGCTTCTTTTAAATTAATAATATAATCAATATTATCATTAATTTTATCATTATTAATTTTATTTTTTAAAACTTTACCATTACATTTAAAAGAAAATATATTATGTAAAATATTAGGATTTGTTATTGATGATAAATAATAACAACATATTAAATTATATAATTCTTTAGTTAAATTTTTAGAATATAAAGATATATCAATAAAATTATATAAATCATTATCAATATTACATAAACCATATAAATTATCATTTATATTTTTATTAATTTTAATATTAGATAAATTATTAATAAAATTATTATCATTATTAAAAAATAAATTATTAAAATTTATATTATCATCTAAATTAATAATTTCATATTCAAAATTTTTTCTATATTTATTATTATATAAAAAATTATATAAATGTTCAGTTAATTTTTTTATATCAGTTTCCATTTTTTTTAATATATTTTAAATTATACTATATTTATTATTTTTAAAATAAAATAATAAATAAATTTTAAAAAATATTTCTAATTTTTTTTATTTTTTTTACTTTTTAGATTTCTTTGATGTTCTCTTTGTTCTTACAAATTTAGCATCAAAATCTTTAAATTTCTTCATACATTCATCTTTATGACTATCGAAATAACTTATAGCCTTTTTATTGGCTTCAGTGGAATTACTTTCTTTAGTTTGGTCTCTTAACCATTTCATAAATTGAAGTTGAGGTCCGAGGCCTTTATCAGATTTACAACCGGCTTTAGTAATATGTTCTCTTAATTTATTTTGAGTAGTAATAAATTCGGAAGGTTTTCTTCCTCCAGTCATTTTTTTAGAGGATTTCTTTGAAGATTTTTTTGATGCTTTTTTAGAACCCTTAGAGGTTTTTTTGGAACCCTTAGAGGTTTTTTTAGAAGATTTTTTTTTACCACCTTCAAAATCAAAATCGAAATTAGAACTCATTTAAAAAATTAAAGATTAAAGATTAAAATTTTATAAATAATATTTTTATATATATAATTATAATAAAAAATTAATATTATATATTTATATTATTTTTATAATATTTTTATTTTTATATTATTTTATAATATTTTTATTTTTTTAAATTTTATAAAATTCTAAAAATAAAACTTTTAATTTTAAAAAATTTGAAATTTAAAAAATAATTATATTTATTTTTATATTAAAAAATATATTATTATATTTATAATGAAAAAACAAACAGTATCATTAATAGATAATAAAAAAGAATATAAAAAATTAAGAGAGATATTTGATATAAAAGAAGAAGATAATTTAATTGATTTAGATAATACACAAACAGAATATTTTTTTCCAAAAGATAATGATAGTAATGATATAAGATTAAAATTACCAAAAACTAATATAAATATTTGGAAATATTTAAATAGTAAAAATGCGGTATTAAGATATATTACAAGTGGTTCAACAGGACACTTTTTTAAAGGTATTGTATTTGATAAAGATACAAATAATTTAAGTAATAAAAAAAGTAATGATAAAGATGTTATATGTGAATTTGGGCTTAAGGTTACAGCATATGCTAAAAATGAAAAATATGGAAGTATATATAATCCAAATCGTCCAGAAAATACAGAATTATTAATGTTAAAGGCATTATCATATTTTATAATACATAATGAGACAGAAAATTTAATTTTACCGATACAAACATTTTATGATAATATAAATTCATTTTTAAAAATAGATAAATTAATAACGGATAGAAAAGATAGATACCATAAATTCATTGAAAATTATAATAATGGACGTTATGAGAATACGGTATCTATTTTAATATCTCAATATGCTAAATATGGTGATTTTTTAAGTTTTATTAAAAATAATTATAAAGATTTTGATACTGATACTTGGAAAATATTTTTCTTCCAAATTATATCCGTGCTCGCTGTTATTCAATCTAAATATCCTTCTTTTAGACATAATGATTTTAAAGCTAATAATATTTTAGTAGATGCTGCTGATAATTTTAATAGTGGTTTTATGATGGTTTATACTATTTCCGGAAAAAAATATTATGTCCCTAAAATTAAATATGTCCTTAAAATTTGGGATTTCGATTTCGCCTGTATTAATGAACCTGATAAAATCGTCACCAAAAACGGACAAAAATATATTAAAAAAGGTATAAAAATCCGTAATCTTAAAACTGAAGAAGAATGGACACAAAGATTAAATATTACTTATAAACAAAATCGTTATTATGATATCCATTTCTTTTTCTCTACTTTAATCCATCCCGGATTTTTCCCTGAAATTATTTCTTCTCCTGATATTGATGATAGTATTAAACATTTCATTAAAAGAATTATTCCTGAAACTTATAGAAAACCTCCTAATGTTAATAATAAAGGTAGATTACAAACTAATACGGAATTCACTACACCACAACAAATTCTTGAATTAGACCCTTTCTTCGAAGATTTTAGAAAAAAATATAATTAATTTTATTTTTTTATTTTTATTTTATAAAATTTTTTTTTATAAATTTATAATTTATTTTTTTATTTATATGTTATTCTTTATTTTTATATATTCATATATAATTTTTAAATCTACATCTAATTCTTTAAATTTACATCTAATTTTTATAAATTAATCTATTTTTTATAAATTACATTTAATTATTTAAATTTATATGTAATTCTTTAAATTTATATGTAAATCTTTAAATTTATATGTAAATCTTTAAATTTATATTAATTCTTTAAATTTATATTAATTTTTTAAATTTACATTTAATTTTATAAATCTACATCTAATTTTTATAAATTACATCTAATTTTTATAAATTTATATGTAATTCTTTAAATTTATATGTAATTCTTTAAATTTATATGTAATTCTTTAAATTTATATTAATTTTTTAAATTTACATCTAATTCTTTAAATTTATATGTAATTCTTTAAATTTACATATAATTCTTTAAATCTACATCTAATTTTTAAATCTACATCTAATTCTTTAAATTTAAATGTAAATCTTTAAATTCATATGTAATTATTTGAAAATTCATAAATAATTAATCATATGTAATTCTTTTTAAATTCATAATATTTAAAAATATATTTTAAAATTATAATAATAAAAATTATTTTTAATTTTTATAAAATAAAAAAAATTATTTTTAATTTATAAATATTTTTAATATATAAATTTTTTATCTCTTTATTTATATGTAAATTTTTAAAATTCATATATTAATCTATAAAATCATATGTAATTATTTAAATTTACATCTAATTTTTATAAATTACATCTATTTTTATAAATTAATATATTTATAAATTACATCTATTTTTATAAATTAATATATTTATAAATTACATCTATTTTTATAAATTAATATATTTATAAATTACATCTATTTTTTATAAATTAATATATTTATAAATTACATCTATTTTTATAAATTACATTTAATTTTTATAAACTACATCTAATTTTATAAATTTATATCTAATTTTTTAAATTTATATGTATTTTTAAAACAATTCAAAATATTTATTTTTAAATTAGTATTATAAAAATATTATTTTATAAATTAAAAATTTTATTTCTAAATTATAAATATTTTTATATATGATTAATTTATCTAATTTTTAAATTTACATATAATTCTTTAAATTTATATTAATTCTTTAAATTTACATATAATTTTTATTTATATGTAATTCTTTAAATCTACATATAATTCTTTAAATTTAAATGTAAATCTTTAAATTTACATATAATTCTTTAAATTTAAATGTAAATCTTTAAATTTACATATAATTCTTTAAATTTAAATGTAAATCTTTAAATTTACATATAATTTCTTTAAATTTATATTAATTCTTTAAATTTACATCTAATTTTTAAATTTACATCTAATTTTTATAAATTACATCTAATTTTTAAATTTACATCTAATTTTTATAAATTATATCTAATTTTTAAATTTACATCTAATTATTTAAATTTACATCTAATTATTTAAATTGATATATTATTTAAATTGATATATAATTTATAAATTTATATATATTTTTAAATAACATATCAAATATATTTATTTTTAAATTAGTATATAAAAATATTATTTTTATAAATTAAAAAAATATTTTTAAATTATAAATATTTCTATTTGTGATTAATTTATCTAATTCTTTAAATTCATATGTAATTTTATAAATTTACATATAATTATTTAAATTCATATGTAATTCTTTAAATCTACATATAATTTTTAAATTTATATGTAATTCTTTAAATCTACATATAATTCTTTAAATCTACATCTAATTTATAAATTTACATCTAATTATTTAAATTTACATCTAATTTATAAATTTACATCTAAATCTTTAAATTTATATTTAAATATTTATATTTACATTTAAATCTAAATATATAAATTTACATCTAATTCTTTAAATTTACATCTAATTCTTTAAATTTAATTGGAAATCTTTAAATTTACATCTAATTATTTAAATTTACATCTAATTATTTAAATTTACATCTAAATCTAAATATATACATTTAAATCTTTAAATTAATATTTTAAAAATATTTTTTATAAATTTAAAATTTTTAATTTTTATTTTTTAAATTTATTTTTTAAATATCTAATAAATAAAAATATATGTAAATCTTTAAATTTAAATCTAAATCTTTAAAAATATATATTAATATTTAAATACATATTAATATAAAAAAATAAAAAAGATAAAAATAAAAAAAATAAAAATAAAAAAATAATTAGAAATAAAAATATTCAGGTTTAAGAGAAACAAAATTTATTTCTAAATTATGAAAAATATTATCACTTACAAAATTCTCAATTCCAAAGAAAATATTGAAAAAATACTCGGCTTTACTATCACTTATTTTTATATGTCCATATTTTATAATATTCTTCATTATTATTTTATAATCATTTTGGATTTGATATTTCCAAAATGAATAAGACTTTGTTATATCAGAACGTAAAAATTCTATTATATGTATTGAAATACTTATAAAGAATTTATTAAAATATGGATTAATAAAACCAAATGCTTTTCTTATATGATTTATATGTAATTGTATTAATTCTAAAGCTTTTTCTATTTTACCCTTAATAATCAATTTTCTACATTCAATTAATAAGGGTTTAATCCACATTTCATAAAAAGAAAGAGAAAGTCTTTTATCAAAAACTCTAATCCATTGATTAGATGATTGTGAAAAATAATAATTTTCCATTTTTATATGTATAATTTATTTAAATAAAAAATTTTTAATAAAATTTTATTTTCAATTTTCTTATATTTCTCTTTTTTTTCCATTTAATATATTTTTAATTAAAAAATAATAATTATTTATTTTTTAATTATTATTTCTTTAAAAAAATATAAATTCTCTATCTACATATCCATATATAAAATCTTTATCTAATAATACATAATGAGTTTCAAATCTTTTATATATATCATTACTTACATATTTCTCTATATCAAAAAAAACATTAAAAAAGTATTCTACTAATTGATTTTCTAATGTTATTTTCATTCTTTCAACAATAACTTTAATTATTGTTCTATAATCACTTTCTATCATATTTTTCCAATGATAATATGCGTTAATTCCTATTTCATATGAACTTAAAAATTGTATAATATGTTCACTCAATTCATCGAAAAATATATTAAAAGAATTATTATTTAAATCTAAATTTCTTCTTAATATATCAATACGATCTTTTAATACTTTTTCAGCTTTATCATTTTTCATATCAACTATACATTTTCTAAGATATATTAATAAAGGTTTTGTCCAAATATCATAAAAAGGAATAGAAAGTCTTTTATCATATATTCCAATCCACTTATTAATTGATTGATCAAAATAATAATTTTCCATTTAATAATATAATTATAATTATTTTTTATTTATTTTTTATTAATAATTATATTTTTTCAATTATTTTTATTTATAAATTTTTTATAATATAAAAATTATATTATAAAATTAAAAATTATATTATAAAATTAAAAATTATATTATAAAATTAAAAATTATATTATAAAATTAAAAATTATATTATAAAATTAAAAATTATATTATAAAATTAAAAATTTTTTATTAATAATAAAAAATAAATTAATTTAAAATATTAGATTTAATAGTTAATCCACAATATTCTCGTGGATTATGTTCAAAATCTAAATCTTGATAAATACCACATTTTATAGCCTCTTGAGTTATATAATTAAATATTTTTTTAAATAAATTCCCGTGTCCATATTCTGGACACATAATATGGCTTATTTCGTGTAAAACAACATACATAATTAAATTTATATCATATAATTCTTTTGTTTTTTGATTTTTAACACATAAAACTAATTCTTCTCCTTTATTAACTGAATACGATGTATAATTATATTCATCTATATTTTCTAATATATCAACTGAATTAATATTATCTTCTAAATTTTTAACATATTCTTTATATTCTTCATTTGGATTTTGTTTTAAATATTCTAATAAATATTTTATTCTTATTTTTATTAATGCTAACATATCCGCTATCTCTTGTTTATTCTCTAAATTCGATACATAATAATAATTATTATCTATATTTGATTTTATATATATTCCATTATGTCTATTAAACCAATAAAATAAAATAGATAAAATTAATATTGAAAATGTAGTTATAAATAATTCCTGTTTCATTTCATATTTTTTTATTTTGTTATATTATTTACTTTTATTTTTATTATAAATCTTAATTTTTATTTTTTTATTTTTTATTTATAATTTTTTATAATTTTATCTATATATTTCAAATAATCTTTAAAATATTCTATATAAATATAATCTTTTGTAGAATTTAATTTATAATTTATTATATTTTTATAAAATATCATTCTTTTATAAATATATTTATTTTGTTTATGTTTAACATATCTTAATAATTTATTTTTTTCTTTTTTATTTAAATAAAATTTATTTATTATTTCTTTTATTTTCATTTTTATATTCATTTATAAAAAATATTTTTAATAAATAAAATATTTATTCATTTTTTATTTTATAATTCACCATCACTTTCATCATCATCACTTTCTACTATTTGAGCTCTTTTAGGTTTTGCTTTAAAGGTGATTGTCTTTATAGATTTTTTCTTATAAAAATCATCATCAATATCATTATAATCATTAAAATTATCATCATTAAAATATTTTAAATCAAAAATATTATATTCATATAAATCGTTATATAAATATAATTTATCAATATATAATTGTATTCCATATTTTTTTGAAATATAAAAAGGTTTTATTGAATATTTATAATATTTATAGTTTTTATTTGGATAAAATTTTGTATCATTTGAATTATAGCGTATTTTTTGAAAAGAACCTTTTATATCATTAATAAGTTTATTATTATAATAATATTTTGTATTGTTCTTTATTAACCCTTTAAAATAATATTTATTAATATCACTTTTTGTTATATTTAATTTTAATTCATCATTACATCTTTTCACCATATCATTACGATATTTTTTTATTATACCATCATTAATACCACTATAAATACTATCTAAATCAATATATTTAATAGATTTAAGTATTATTTTTTCTTTAGATAAAATAGATAACTTATTTATATTCATTATATCAGTTTCATAATATTGATTAGTATTTATAAAAATAATATCAGTATCATTATATTTAATAGGATTAGAAAAAATCATTTTATCAACATTAAATTCAGTAATTTTACCTAAAATATCTAATTTATCTACTTCTATTTTTTTTAAAATAAATTTTAAATTTATATTATTTTTTTTTATATCATAATTTATTGTTGATGGTTTAACTATAATTTTTATTTTATTACATATTATATTTTGTATTTCATTTATTTTTATTTCTTTATGTATATTTTCTTCCTTTATATAACAATCAATTTTATTATTATAATATATTTGTATTTGTTCATTATTATTTGAATAAATATTATTTATTTCTATATTATCTTTTAAATTAAATATATTTAATATATTATCTTTTTGTAAATATAAAAATTTATCTAATTTATAACAAAAATCTTTTATATCATCATTTAATTTTATTATTTTCATTGAATAATTATTTAATATTATATCTTTATATTCTAATTCATTAAATTCTATTAAATCATCATTCAAATAATATATTTTTATATCTTCTTTATCTTTTTTATCATTTATATATAATTCTTCTTCTATATGTAATAAATCTATATCAAAATCATTTATTTTTATATTTTCACTCATATTAATTTAATAATATATTAATTTATTATTATTTATTAATTTATTATTAATTTATTACTAATTTTAATTTATTTTAATTTATTATTAATTTTTAAAATATATTTTATTCATTTTTTTTAATTAAATAATCTTTTTATTCATTTTTTTCAAAATTTTATAAATATTAAATTAAATTATTAATTAAAAAATACATAATTTTTAATAATATTTTATAAAAAATAAAAAATATTATTAATAAATAAAAAAAATAATTTTTTAAAAATAAATAATTTTTTTAACTTTATCATTAATTTTCATAATATCATCATAATTATTAATATTAATATATATTTTTAATTTTTTTAAAGTAGAATTATATTTTAAATAATCTAAATTATTTAAATTTTCTAATTCTAAATTTTCACTTAAAAATAATTCATTTAATTTATTATTATAAATTAAACTTTTACATAAATTTTTTATATTTTTTATTTTATTATATGATAAATCTAATTTAATTAAAGAATTATTATATTTTAAATAATCTGCTAATTCATTTATATTTTCTATTTCATTACAAATTAAATATAATTCTCTCAATGAATTATTAAATTTTAAATTTTTATAAAATATATCTATATTTTTTATTCCATTATTAGATAAATCTAATTTAATTATTGATGTATTATATTTTAAATTTTTTCCTAAATTATTTATATGTTTATCAATATTTTTAATTCTTATTCCTCTTAAACTTAAATAAGTTATTGAAGAATTATATTTTAAACTTTCAGCTAATTTATCTATATTTTTTATTTCATTCCAACCTAAATATAATTCTTTAATAGATTTATTTATTTTTATTGTTTCTATTAAATTATCAATATTTTTTATTTCATTACTTTCTAAATTTAAATATGTTAATGTAGAATTATATTTTAAATTTTCTCCTAATTTATTTATATTTTTAATATTATTACTATTTAAATTTAAATATGTTAATGATGAATTATATTTTAAACTTTCACTTAATTTATCTATATTTCTTATCCCATTATGTTCTAAATTTAAATGTGTTAATGTTGAATTATATTTTAAATTTTCTCCTAATTTATCTATATCACTTAAAATTGTATAATCATTATTATTTGATAAATCTAAATATATTAATGATTTATTAAATTTTAAATATTCCGCTAATTCATCTATATCATCAATATAATTATATGATAAATCTAAATATGTTAATGTTGAATTAAATTTTAAACAATTACTAAAATAATTTATATCCATAATTTTATTATGACATAAATTTAATTTATTTATTGAAGAATTTAATTTTAAATAATCACCTAATTCATCAATACTATTATTATATTTATATATTAAATAATCATCACTAAAATTTATTTCTTGTATTGTATTATTACTTTTTATAATTTTAAATAATTCTTTTAAAAAATCTTCATCTAAATCTAAATTACTTAAATCTAAATTATTTATTTCATTATTTTTTATTTTTAATAATTTATTTTCCATTTTTAAATAAATAAATAAATAAAATATATTTTTTATTAAAAAATATTTTTTTCAATTTTTTTTATAATTTTTTTCTATTATTATATATTTTTAAAATATGTCATATATAATACAAATATAATTCTATCATAAGAATTATAAGATTTTAATTTTTTTATTAATTTATCATTAATATTTATTGTATTATAATCATCTAAATACATTTCTTTAAAGTTGAATTATATTTTAAACTATCTGCTAATTTATCTATATTTTTATATTTTTTATCATTTAAATATAATTTAATTATTTTATTATTTTATTATTTTTTAAATCATTAAATATTTTTATTTCATTTAATTAACTTAATTATTAATATTAATTATTAATATTAAAAAATAAAAAAATTATTTTTTTTTTGTTTTTAATTTTTCTATTAATATATTAAAAAAATTTAATTACCATTCAATTGTTAAAAAAGAATTAAAATAATGTAATTCTTTAAAATATTTTAATTTTTTTCTCATTTTATTTATATTTATTTTATTACAATCAATCCATAAAATTAATGATTTTGATTTAATTTTTAAATTTTCTTCTATTTTTTTTATATCATCTTCATTTATATTTTTTATTTTATTATCTGTTAAATCTAATTTTTCTAAAGAAGAATTATATTTTAAATATTTTATTAATTTATCTATATTTTCTATTTTATTATAACTTAAATTTAATACTTTTAAAGAAGAATTATAATTTAAATATTCAACTAATTTATCTATATTTTCTATTTCATTATATGATAAATCTAATTTAATTAAAGAATTATTATATTTTAAATAATCTGCTAATTCATCTATATTTTTTATTTTATTTTTACTTAAACTTAAAGAAGACAAACAAAAATTATTTTTTAAATATTTCCCTAATTCATCTATATTTTCTATTTTATTATAATCTAAATATAATTCAATTAAAGAAGAATTAAATTTTAAACTTTCAGCTAATTTATCTATATTTTTTATATTATTATTACTTAAATATAATATTTTTAAAGAAGAATTAACTTTTAAACATTCAGTAATTTTATCTATATTTTCTATTTCATTACTATATAAATATAATTCTTTTAAAGAAGAATTATATTTTAAACTTTCAGCTAATTTATCTATATTTTTTATATTATTAAAATTTAATTCTAATTTAATTAAAGAAGAATTAAAATATAAATATTTACTTAATTTATCTATATTTTTTATATTTATACTATTTAATTTTAATTCAGTTATTTTATTATTTTTTAATTTATCATATATTTCTTCATCAATCATTTTAATTATAATTATAATTATAAATAAATAAATATAATAATATATATTTAAAATCAATTTTTAATTATTAATAAATTATAAAATAATTAATTTAATAACTTATATTAATTATTTTATTATTTTTTTAAATCATTAAATATTTTTATTTCATTTAATTAACTTAATTATTAATATTAAAAAATAAAAAAATTATTTTTTATTTATTTTTAATTTTTCTATTAATACATTAAAAAAATTAATAATAATAAAGAATAATATTTTTTAATCTTTTTTTTTCTATATTATTCAATACATCCATATATAACATATTATCACGAATATCCAATATTAATGATTTTGATTTAATTTTTAAATTTTCTTCTAATTTTTCTATTTCATATTCATTTATATATAATATTTCATTAAAATATAAATCTAATTCTTCTAAAGATGAATTAAATTTTAAACATTCAATTAATTTATCTACATTGTTTATTTTATTTCTACTTAAATTTAAAAATTTTAAAGAAGAATTATATTTTAAATTTTCACTTAATTCATCTATATTTTCTATTTTATTATCATCTAAATATAAAACTTCTAAAGAAGAATTATATTTTAAATATTCAGCTAATTTATCTATATTTTTTATTTTATTATTACTTAAAGTTAATATTTTTAAAGAAGAATTAGATTTTAAATTTTCACTAAATTTATTTATATCTTCTATTTTATTCCTATCTAAATATAAACAAGTTAAACAAGAATTATTTTTTAAACCTTTTCCTAATTCATCTATATTTTCTATTTTATTATAATCTAATCTTAAATAAGTTAAAGATGAATTATATTTTAAACCTTCTCCTAATTTATCTATATTTTCTATATTATTAAAACTTAACTCTAAAATTTTTAAAGAAGAATTATATTTTAAACTTTCAGCTAATTTATCTATATTTTTTATTTTATTTTTTTCTAAATATAATTCAGTTAAAGAAGAATTAAATTTTAAACTTTCAGCTAATTTATCTATATTTTCTATATTATTATAACCTAAATATAATTTTTTTAAAGAAGAATTAAAATATAAATATTTACTTAATTCATCTATATTTTCTATATTTCTATTATTTAAATATAATTCAGTTATTTCATTATTTTTTAATTTATCATATATTTGTTTATCAATCATTTTAATTATAATTATATATAAAAAAATAAATATAATAATATATATTTGAAATCAATTTTTTTAATATCTATTAAATAAAAAATAATAAAAGAAAAATAAAAATTTAAAAATATAAATAAAAAAAAATAAAAGAAAAATTTTAAATAAAAAAAATATATATAAATAATAAAATAAATATATAATAATTAAAAAATAAAATAGATAAAAATGGAAAAAAATTATGTAAAATTTGGACATAGTTCTAAATTAATGTATGATAACCCATATGGGACAAATGGAGAAAGTGAATATAGAACATTTTATAGACAAAGCACAGGACCATTAATACATAATTTAGATACAAATAGAATATATAATAAAAATCAATGTTTTACAGCATACGGGCCTATATCATCATATATGGGGAATGGGGTTTCAACAGTTAAGGGACATCCAGTGGCGACAGCACAACAATTAACCGATATGGAAAGTATATTAACAAATAGAAATGTATTATTATCGAAATCATATAAATCAAATTTAAATCCAGTAAATGTAACTAAATTTAAAAATAAAGATTTAGGAGAATGCACAAATATATTAGATCCAGTTTCATCAAGATTAACTCATCCAGCATTTAATTATAGAGAGATACCAGTTTCAAGATTTTATAATTTAAATCAAAATCCTCAAAATGTTATATTTTGGGATTTCTCAATTAATACTAAAAACGAAGCAAGAGATAATTTTACTTTTACTTTTGAAAGTAATAAAAAATTCGATACTCCAGCTTTAACTTCTCTTTAATTCTTTTAATTTTTTTATTTTTTTAATTTATTTTATAATATAAATAAATTATTTTTTATTAATAAAATATAGTTTAAATTATATTTATTAATAATTTAAAATTATGAAAATAAAAAATAAAATTTTAATAATTAAATAAAGTTTTTTAAAAATTATTTATTATACATAATTAATATATAATAAATAATAATATATAAAAATAAAAAATGAGTGTAAAAAAAGATATAAAATTAAATGGAATTGATTTAACTGTTGAAGAAAAATATGAAAGTGAAACTAGTATTGGAGGAGGAAATATAATATCAAAAGATGGAAATAATCAAATAAGATTAAATCCAAATAATTTATGTATTGAAACAACTAAAGATGGTGGAAGTAATTGGTCTCCATGTGGAAAAAATGAATATGATAGTAATAATGTAAAAACAGGAGAAATATTTAATATGTATGTAGGTAGTAATAAAAATACTGCTACCGGAGATTATTCACATGCTGAAGGATATCATACAACTGCTTCTGGAGATTATTCACATGCTGAAGGATGTAATACAACTGCTTCTGGTGATTTTTCACATTCAGAAGGTTGTTTATATACAACTGCTTCTGGAGATTATTCACATGCTGAAGGAAATGGAACAACTGCTTCTGGAAATAATTCTCATGCTGAAGGTGAAGAAACTAATTCAAAAGGAATAAGTTCTCATACTGAAGGATATCAAACAAAAACATTTAGATTTGACCAAATTGAACAAATTGAAATTATTGGAGATTATGCTCATGCTGAAGGATATCAAACATCTGCATCTGGTAATAATTCTCATGCTGAAGGTAATAATACTAATGCACAAGGTGAAAATTCACATGCTTCAGGTTTAGGAACAATAGCTGAACATAAAAATTCATTTGTTATGGGTGAAGGAACATGTACATATAATGATAATAGTTTAGTATGTGGACAATATAATACTGGAACAACAACTGTACAAGGAGATGGAAATTTATTTGTTGTTGGAAATGGATATATGACAGGACAACAAGCTACTTTTCATAATGCTTTTACAATTAATAAAAATGGAAATGCTTTAATAAATGGAGATGGAATAAGTGGAAGTGGAAATGGAAATTTAAATGTTGTAAATAATATTTCCGCAGGTGGTAATATAACTATTACAGGAGACGCTACAATAAGTGGTAATACTTCTACAAATAATATTTCTGCTAATGGAAGTATAACTGCTACAACAAGTAATATTTCTGCAAAAAATGATTTAACTGGTGGGTATCTTTATTTAGGAAGTTCAAATGGAAATATTCCATCATATTTAAATGCTTATGCTAAATTCGAACCTTCTAATAATGGGTTTTTATATTTATTAACATCTCGAAGTTCACCATCATCATATACTTGGGAAGGTGGATTACAATTAGGTTCTATAAAATTATATCAACAAAATGGGAATGGTTATGGATTATTTTATTATCGAAAAGGTTCATCATCTCGTTATTGGATTTTTAACTCTTTAGATAGTGGTGGAGGGGTATATACTTTTCAAAATAATGGTGATAGTTCATGGTTTAAATTAGATAAATCTTCAGGTGGTTCACCATCATTAACAATAAATCACATATCAACTATTTCAGAAAATACAAATTTAAATGATTATATTATAGGAAAACCTATATTTTTAGGAGATAAATATAAAAAATATAATTATTATAATTCTAATTATATGAATAATTTTAATGATATTAATGATGAAAAAATTAAAATAGATAGTTCTACTTGTGATACAACTTTATTTAATATTTCTAATATTCCTAATAATAATTTTGTTGGTATTTGTTCTATTATTTCCGAACCTAAAATTATTAAAAAAACTTTAGAACAACCTTTTAATCAATATTCTATTCACGAATTAACACAAAACGAAATTAATGAACAAAATATAGATATTAATAATTTACCTAATGATTATTCTTTAGTTTATAAAGTTTATAATTATAATGATTTAAATAATGCCGAACCTTATATTTATTATAATGTTCCAGTTATTGCTTTTGCGACACACGGTGATTATATGTTTTATGTTGATGATACAGAAGCTTTAATTGATACTAATTTAAATACTCAAAAACATTATGAAGTTGGTGATGAATTAACTTATGACGGTAAAATTTTAATTTTACCAGAATTTAATCCAGATGAAACTTTAACCGAATTAGAACAATTACAACAATTATTAAATTATAATAAACAAATTTCTAAATATAATAAATTAAAAAAAAATAGTATCGGTAAAATCTCTCATATTTTTACTTCTCAAGATTGTGATGATTATAAACATTATTTAGCAGTTTTTAAATCTAATTAATTCTTTTTTATTTTTTTTATTTTTAAAATTATTATTAAAAAAATAATAATTTAACATTATAATGATAATTATTAAAATAAATTTCTTTTAAAATAGATTTATAATTTAAATAATCTATTATTTTATTTATTTTTTATTTTTATCATTTAAAAAATATTATATTTTAATATCATAAAAATGAAAAATTATATTTTAAATTTTCATTTATATTATATATATTTTCTATTTCATTACAATTTTTTAAATTTAATATTTTTAAAAAAGAATTAAATTTTAATATTACATAATTTATTTATATTTATATAATTTATTATTTTATTATGTATAAATATTATTTTTAATATGAATTAAAATATAAATATTTATTAATTTTATTTATATTTATTTTAACTATTAGTTTAATATAAATATTTTATTCTATTATTTTTCAATAGATAATATAAATTTCCAATCATTTTAATTATTAATATTATAATCTATTATTTTCTAAATTTAATTCTTTTAAAGAAGAATTAAATTTTAAACTTTCACTTAATTTATCTATATTTTTTATATTATTCCAAGATAAATTTAATCTTTTTAAAGAAGAATTATATTTTAAACTTTCAGTTAATTTATCTATATCTATATTTTTTATTTTATTTCCTCTTAAAATTAGTATTTCTAATGAAGAATTAAATTTTAAATTTTCACTTAATTTATCTATATTTTCTATTATATTACCACATAAATGTAATTCTCTTAAAGAAGAATTATATTTTAAACTTTCACTTAATTTATCTATATTTTTTATTTCATTATAAAATAAATGTAATTCTCTCAAAGAAGAATTATATTTTAAACTTTCTCCTAATTTATTTATATTTTTTATTTTATTAAATTCTAAATTTAAATAAGTTAAAGAAGAATTATATTTTAAATTTAATTCATCTATATTTTCTATTTTATTTTTAGATAAATTTAATTCTTTTAAAGAAGAATTAAATTTTAAACTTTCACTTAATTTATTTATATTTTTTATTTTATTACCACGTAAATCTAATTTTTTTAAAGTAGAATTATATTTTAAACTTTCAGTTAATTTATCTATATCTTCTATTTCATTATATTCTAAATTTATTTCAATTAAAGAAGAATTAAATTTTAAACTTTCACTTAATTTATCTATATTTTTTATTTCATTTCTTCTTAAAATTAATCTTTCTAATGAAGAATTATATTTTAAACTTTCAGCTAATTTATCTATATTTTCTATTCTATTATATTTTAAAATTATTATTTTTAAAGAAGTATTAAAATATAAATATTTACTTAATTTATTTATATTTTTTATTTTTTTTAAATTTAAATTTAATTCAATTATTTCATTATTTTTTAATTTATCATATATTTCTTCATTTATCATTTTAATTAATAATAATAAAAAATATTAATTAAAATTATAATAAATAAAAAATTATAATAAATAAAAAATCATTTTTTATTGAATAAAAAATATAAAATTTTTATAAATAATTATAATAAAAAAAATTAATTATATTTTTAAAATTAATTAATAATGGTCTCTATAAATTAATTTAATTGAAGAATTATTAGATTTTAGATAATCATTTAATTTATCTTTATTTGTAATTTTATAACCATTTATTTTTAATTCTTTAAGAGTAGAATTATGTAATAAAATTTCACCATAATTATCAATATTTTCTATTTTATTCTCTTCTAAATTTAAAACATTTAAAGTAGTATTATATTTTAAAACATCAAATATTTCTTTTAAATCATCTGCATCATTAAGTTTAGATAAATCTAAATGATTTAAAGAAGTAGAATTAGATTTTAAAATTTCACATAAACTATTAATAGTTTCAATATAATTATCACCTAAAAATAGATGTGTTAAAGTAGAATTATATTTTAATCCTTCACATAAATTATCTATATTATGAATTCCATTATAATAAAAACTTAAAGCAACTAAAGTAGAATTAACTTTTAAGAAATCTTTTAAAATATCAACATTACTAATATGATTATAATTTAAGCCTAATTGTTTTAAAGTTTTATTAAATTTTAAATTTTGAAATAAATTATTAACATCATCATTATCTAATAAATTTCCATATAATTCTAAAATTTTTAAAGTATCATTATATTTTAACATATTATAAAAACTATTCATATTTTTTATTTTTGGTCTAAAACAACTTATATCATTACATCTTCTATTATAAAAAATTTTTAAACGTATTAATGAATGATTATTTTTTAAACTATCACTTAATATACTAATATCTTCTATATCTACATCACACATAATTAAACTTTTTAAAGATGTATTATATTTTAATGCTTCAAAAATTTTATTTATATCATTTTTAGAATATATAGTATAATCTGGGTCTTCTAAATATAAAGTTTCAATTAAATTATTTTTTAATTGTTTAATAATTCTACTTATCATTTTTAATTTATTAATAAATAAATTATTTCATATTAATTTAAATTATTGTATTTTAAAAAATAAATATTAAAAATCAATTTTTTATTTTTAATTAATTATTTAAATAATTATTATAATTTAATTTTCTATTAATTTTATTGATAAAATAATAAATTATCATAATATATTAGATTATTTATTTCAATATATTTTAAAGAAGAATTAAATTTTAAACATTCAACTAATTTATTTATATTTTTTATTTTATTATTACCTAAATATAATTCTTTTAAAGAAGAATTAGATTTTAAACATTCTGCTAATTTATCTATATTTTTTATTTCATTATAACTTAAATCTAATACTTCTAAATAATAATTATATTTTAATTTTTCTGCTAATTTATCTATATTTTCTATTTTATTTCCTCTTAAAAATAATCTTTTTAAAGAAGAATTATATTTTAAACTTTTACTTAATTCATCTATATTTTTTATTTTATTAAAACATAAATCTAAATTTTCTAAAGAAGAATTATATTTTAAACTTTTACTTAATTCATCTATATTTTCTATTTCATTACCAAATAAATTTAATTCTCTTAAAGAATAATTATATTTTAAACTTTCTCCTAATTTATCTATATTTTTTATTTTATTATAACTTAAATCTAATCCTTTTAAAGAAATATTAAAATATAAATATTTACTTAATTTATCTATATTTTTTATGTTTTTATGTTTTAATATTAATTTAATAAATACATTATTTTTTATTGGTTTATATATTTCATCAATCATTTGAATTATAATTATAAATAAATATATTTATAATAATATATATATGAAATTATTTATTTAAATCAAAAAATATTAATCTATTAAAAAAAGTATTAATAATTATAGGATTTATATATGTTTGATTATTTTTTATATAATTAAATACTAATTTTAATTGAATTAAAGAAGTATTTATATTTTAACCATATTAAGAAGAATTAGATTTTAAACTTTCACTTAATTTATCTATATTTTTTATTTTATTTTCATATAAAAATAATTTTAAAGAATAATTAAATAAAAAATAAAAATTAATAAAAAAAAATATATTTTATTATTTAATAATGTTTTAAAGCTTCAATAATTAAAGGATTATTATATGAATGTTTATTTTTTATTCCATTATAACATAATTTTAATTTAATTAAAGATGTATTATAATTTAAACTTTCAGCTAATTTATCTATATTTTCTATTTCATTATTATATAAATATAATATTTTTAAAGAAGAATTATATTTTAAATTTTCACTTAATATATCTATATTTTTTATTTTATTCCAACCTAAACATAATTCTATTAAAGAAGAATTAAATTTTAAACTTTTTCCTAATTCATCTATATTTTTTATTTGATTATATCTTAAATCTAATATTTCTAAAGTAGAATTAATTTTTAAACTTTCAGCTAATTTATCTATATTTTTTATTTTATTATAACTTAAATCTAATTTTTTTAAAGAAGAATTATATTTTAAACTTTCAGCTAATTTATCTATATTTTCTATTCCAATATTAAATAAATATAATTTATTCAAAGAAGAATTATATTTTAAACTTTCAAAAAAAATATCTATATTATTTATTTTATTACTTCCTAAACTTAAAGAAGTTAATGTAGAATTAATTTTTATATTTTCACTTAATTTATCTATATTTTTTTATATAATTATTACCTAAATCTAATATTTTTAATGAATAATTAAATTCTAAAATTTCACTTAATTTATCTATATTTTCTATTTTATTTCCTAATAATTTTAATTCTTTTAAAGAAGAATTAAATTTTAAACTTTCAGCTAATTTATCTATGTTTTCTATTTTATTACAACCTAAATATAATATTTCTAAAGAAGAATTATATTTTAAACTTTCAGCTAATTTATCTATATTTTCTATTTTATTATAATTTAAATTTAAAGATGTTAAAGATGAATTAAATTTTAAATTTTCAAATAATTTATTTATATATTTTGTATTTTTAAAATTTTTATTTATATTATATTGTATTCGAAAAATACTTTCCAAATTTAAATAAGTTAATGAAGAATTATATTTTAAATTTTCAAATAATATATCAATATCATTTTTATTTATAATAATTTCACTTATATCTAAATATTTTAAAGATGAATTATATTTTAAACTTTCAAATAATTTATTAAAACCTATAGGATTTTTTTCTATCATAACACCTAATAAATTCATATTTAAAGAAGTTAAAGTAGAATTATATTTTAAACTCTCTCCTAATTTACTTACATTTATTATATTACATTCTTGTAAATTTAAATTAGTTAAAGAATTATTAAAATATAAATATTTACTTAATTTATCAATATCTTTAATATCAATATCTAATTTTAAATCATTAATATTATTATTTTTTAAATCATTATAAATATTATTCATATATAAATTTAAATTCATCATTTTAAAAATATTATTTTATAAAATAATATTAAATTTAAATTAATAAAAAAAAATAAAAATTTAAATCATTTTTTTTAAATCATTTTTTAATAATATTTAATTTTTTTAAAATAACAAATAAATTTTAATTTATTTATTAATTAAATTATTCGTCTATTATAACATTATCAAAATATTTTAATTTTTCATTATTTTTTATTTCATTTTGTCTTAAATGTAATAATATAGAATTGTTATATTTTAAAAAATCAATTAATATATTTATATTTTTTATATTATTTATTACCCTTTATACCTAATATTCTTATAATAAATCTTGGTCTTTCAAATAATTTATCTATATCTATATTTTTAATTTTATTATAACTTAAATCTAATGAAAATAAAAAATAATTATATTTTAAACTTTCACTTAATTTATCTATATTTTCTATTTGATTATAACTTAAATCTAATTCATATAAAGAAGAATTATATTTTAAGCTTTCAGCTAATTTATCTATATTTTTTATTTGATTATTCCTTAAATATAATCTTTCTAAAGAAGAATTAGATTTTAAACATTCACTTAATATATCTATATTTTTTATTTCATTATTATATAAATATAATTTTTTTAAAGAAGAATTATATTTTAAACTTTTACTTAATTCATCTATATTTTTTATTTTATTAAAACATAATTCTAAATTTTCTAAAGAAGAATTATATTTTAAACTTTCACCTAATTTATATATATTTTCTATTTTATTTCCATTTAAATTTAAAACTTTTAAAGAAGAATTATATTTTAAACATTCACTTAATTTATCTATATTTCTTATTTTATTATAACTTAAATCTAATTCATATAAAGAAGAATTAAATTTTAAACTTTCAGCTAATTTATCTATATTTTCTATTTTATTATTCCATAAATTTAATTTAGTTAAAGAAGAATTAAATAATAAATATTTACTTAATTTATCAATATCTTTAATAGAAATATATAATCTTAAATAATTAATATTATTATTTTTTAATTGATTATATATATTTTTACTAATCATTTTTAATTAAATAATAAAAAAATATTAATTAAATAAAAAAAAAATAAAAAATAAAAATCAATTTTTATAAAAAACTTATTAATAAATAAAATTTATTTTAAAAAAATATCTTCAACATCATTTAAATAATAATTAGTAGATAATAAATTATTTTTTAAATTATTTTTATTTATTTTATTATTATATAAAGATATCATTTTAAAGAAGAATTAAATTTTAAACTTTCAGCTAATTTATCTATATTTTCTATTTGATTATAACTTAAACATATCATATCTAAAGATGTATTAAATAATAAAAATTTACTTAATTTATTTATATTTTTTAAATTACATTTAGTTAAATATAAATAAGATTTTTTATTATTTTTTAATTTATCATATATTTCTTCATTAATCATTTTTAATTAATAATAATAAAAATATTAATTAATGAAAATAAGGAAAAAAAAAATCATCTTTTTTAAATATTATTCTAATATTTTTATTATTTTTATTTAATTTAATTATATCTTCTTCTTTTATTTTATTATAACTTAAATCTAATTTTTTTAAAGTAGAATTATATTTTAAACTTTCATTTAATTCATCTATATTTTCTATTTTATTACCACTTAAATATAATTCAGTTAAAGAAGAATTATATTTTAAACTTTCACTTAATTTATATATATTCTTTATTTTATTATTTCTTAAATCTAAAATTTTTAAAGTAGTATTATATTTTAAACTTTCACTTAATTTATCTATATTTTCTATTTATTATCCCATAAAATTAATTCAGTTAAAGAAGAATTACATTTTAAACATTCAAATAATTTATCTATATTTTCTATTTTATTATTACATAAATATAATTCTTTTAAAGAAGAATTAAATTTTAAATTTTCAGCTAAATTATCTATATTTTTTATTTTATTAAAAGATAAATCTAATTTTTCTAAAGAAGAATTATATTTTAAACTTTCAGCTAATTTATCTATATTTTTTATTTCAATACAATTTAAACTTAATGTTTTTAAAGAAGTATTAAAATATAAATATTTACTTATTTTATCTACATATATATTATTTATTGTATAAGAACTATTTATTTCAGTTATTTTATTCTTTTTTAATCGATTACATATATAATTAATCATTAAAATTAAATAATAAAAATTATTAATTAAATAAAATAAAAAAAAAATAAAATCAATTTTTAATAAAAAAATAAAAAATAAAAAAATTATTTTAAACGAATAATTTTATTAAGATAAGAATAAAAACAATCATATGTTAAGTAATAATTAGTTGATGATAATTTATTTTTTAAATTATATCTATCTATATCAATATTATTTAAATCTATTTTTAAAGATATTATTTTTAAAGAATAGTTATATTTTAAATTTTCAATTAATTTATCTATATTTTTTATTTTATTATCTCGTAAATATAATTCTTCTAAAGATGAATTATATTTTAAACTTTCAGCTAATTCATCTATATTTTCTATTTCATTATATTCTAAATATAATATTTTCAAAGAAGAATTAGATTTTAAACTTTCACTTAATTTATTTATATTTTCTATTTTATTTCCTTTTAAATCTAATTTTTTTAAAGAAGAATTAGATTTTAAACATTCACCTAATTTATCTATATTTTTTATGTTATTTTCATTTAAATATAAAATTCTTAAAGAAGAATTAGATTTTAAACTTTCAGCTAAATTATCTATATTTTCTATTTCATTATAACTTAAATTTAATATTTCTAAAGAAGAATTAGATTTTAAACTTTCAGCTAATTTATCTATATTTTTTATTTTAGTATTATTTAATTTTAAAGTTTTTAAAGAAGAATTATATTTTAAACAATCAAATAATTTATCTATATTTTCTATTTTATTACTATTTAAATATAATTCTTTTAAAGAAGAATTATATTTTAAACATTCAGCTAATTCATCTATATTTCTTATGTTATTTTCATTTAAATATAAATTTTTTAAAGTAGAATTAATTTTTAAACTTTCAGTTAATTTATCTATATTTTTTATTTTATTATAACTTAAATCTAATTTTTTTAAAGAAGAATTATATTTTAAACATTCACTTAATTTATCTATATTTTTTATTTCTATTTCATATAAATATAATTCTTTTAAAGATGAATTAAATAATAAATATTTACTTAATTTATTTATATTTTTTTTGTTTCTATAATATAGTTTTAATTCAATTATTTCATTCTTTTTTAATTGATTATATATATTTTTTCTAATCATTTAAATTAAATAATAAAAATTATTAATTAAATAAAATAAAAAAAAAAAATAAAATCAATTTTTAATAAAAAAATAAAAAAAAATAAATAAAATAATAAAATTATAAATCATATAATTCTAAAGAAGAAGAATTATTAGATTTTTTTTTAATAATAAAAATAATTATAATAACAACAATTATTAAAATTAAAACTCCAACAATAGAAATACATATAATTAATATTAAATTATTTTTATCATTATTATTTTCACTAAAAGATATATCATTATATGAAGATGATTTAGAATTAGAAGAAGATTTAGAAGAAGATTTAGTATAAGATGAAGAAGAAGAGAAAATAAAATCATAAGGATATAATCTATTAATACATAGAGATTTATTAACATTTAATAGATTACCATATTTAATAACACATAAATCACAATAATCAATAAATCTATCAATTCTTAAATTTTTTTCACATTTAGAGGAAGATGGATTACAATAATAAGTAAAGCATTCATCAAAAGGATTATCATAACAATTATAATTAATAGTATCACATTTATTTTTAAGATTACAAATAGGAATTTCACAAGGATTATTAGATTTACATTTAAGAGTTTTATTATAATTACATTTATTATTTTCTTCATAAAAGACATAATTATAGCATTCTTCATCATCGAATGATAATTTATTTTTTTGAATAATACCAGTATTATTATCACAGTAATAATTATAACAAGAAGTATTTTTTAAATTAATTGGAGTTTCAATACATTTACCAGTTAATTTATCACAAGTAGAATTCATACATTTATTATAAGTATTACAAGTTTTATTAATATAAATACATTCATTATTTTCAATTCTATCAAAAATAAGACATAAATTATTGTTATCTTTATAAGTAGGACATTGAGAAATAGGAATACAAATAAGGTCATTATAACAAGAATATTTAATAGCATTATTATCAGGAGGACATAAATAAGTTCCAATATATTTTTTAGTTTTAGTATTATAAGTATAATTATAACAATTAGAAATATATGAATTATAAATAGTTCTATCTAATCCATAATTATCATCACATTTATCTTTAATATATTTATCATTAGTTATTAAAGACATATTCCAATAATTAATACAATAAATATTATAATTATTATCATTTTCACATTTAAATCTTTTACATTTAGTATTTCTTTCATTACAACCAAAATTATAACAAAGATTATTTAAATGAGTAGTTCCAATTTGTTTTCTATCACATAATCCAGTTTCAATATTACAAAATCCAGCATATCCATCTTCAGGCACTAAATCCATACATTCATAAGTTTTAGTAATATTTTCAACAATTTTACATTCACCATTAACACAAATCCCTTTAAAACAACTATTAGTATTTAATTTATTACATTCATCATTTTTATTTTTACATTCACAACTTTTAGTATTAGAATTATAATAAGGTATCTCACAAATATTTTTACATTCACATTTTTCTATATAAATTGCAGGTTTGCATATATTACCTTCTTTATAACAATTTTTAATCATAATTTTACCTTCATATTGAACAGAACAATTAAAAGATGTATCATTTTTATGAACACATCCATTAATATTATTACAACTATCAATAGTGCAGGGGTTATTATCATCACAACTAATAGGAATACTTTTACAACCTAAATTTTGATTACAAATACCAATAGAACATTTACTAATTAAATCACAATTAGAAGCATTACTTTTATATTCACAACATAAAGGATTATTTGAATTTTTTATAGGATATTCACATTTATTATTATTTTGACATATTATTTCTTTTTTATAACAACCAGTTGATTTATAACCATCACTATTACATTTATAATTATAACAATAATTATCTTCATTAGTTTTACATTCAGGGCATAAACAATTACCATTTAAACCACAAAAACCTTTACAATTAATATTACAACCATTATTTAAAGGAATAATATTAGAATTAATTTTATTGATAACAAAATCAACAATATCAAATAATTCATCATAATTATCAATAGAAATATTATTAGATAATTTTAAATTAAAGCCTTTAATAATAGAGATAAGATTAATATTATTATTTTTGATAATATTTAAAGAATTAGTTAAATTATCAAGATAATTAATAGAATTATCAATACTACAAATATTATAATATTGATAATTATAACAATTAGAGAAACTATTAGAAGATTTATAAGAACATTTAGAACAATATAAATAATAATTATCATCAATATCTTTTTTACATTCACAATTTAAACAATTAGAATTATTATAATTATATTCAAAATATTCTTTACAATTCTTTTTTTCAATTGGAATAATAACATTATAATCAGTATTATTACAAGGACTATTTAAAATATTATCACACGAAGCATAATAATTTTTATTACAACAACCAAAACAATAATTAAATTTAAATTTAGATAAAATATTTCTTTCACAATTATTATTATAATTAGGCATATTAACGATATCTTCAGTTAAAAGAATAATATGATTAGAATATGTAGGATTATAAATTTTTTCTCTTTCTATAATTTTCTCAGCAATCATTAAACCACATCCAATACAATTATTTCCTCTAATTTGTGTTTTTTTAAGATAATATAAAGTAGAATTAATAATATTAAAATCATCATTAAGATTTAAAATAAGTCTACCAAAAGTAGAAAATCCAATTAAAGCAATTCTAACATTAATATTTTGATTAGTATAATTTTGAATAATTTTAAAAATAAAATCGATTTGTTTATTAAAATCATCTTCAATAATATTTTCACTTTCATCAATAACAAATAATAGATTAATAATATCATTTTCAATATAAATATCATTATTACAAATATTATTAAAATTATTGAAATTAAAATTATAAGTAGTTAATTCTTCATAATTAGAAAATTCATAAATTATATTTTTATTTTTAAAATTAATTTTATATAAAACATTATCATATGTATATAATTCTAAATTATTATTTCTTACATATCTTTTTATATGAGTATCAATAGTATATGTTGTATCAGTTGATTTAATATATAATTCAGGTAATTTTTCATTAATATTAAAAGTATTACAATTAGAATTATTAAATTTATATCTAAGATTATTATTATAATCATAAAAATCATAGATATTAATAGGATTTGTATAATTTATAAGAATTTTTTTATCATTATTTGAATAAATATATTTTCCATAATATATATTATATGTATTTTCATATATTTTTAAATCGGCTTTATAAATTAAAGCATAAGTTGTATTAATAATAAAAACTAACACAACGATAATATTTTTATTCATTTTTCTTTTTAAATTTAAATTTAAATTTAAAGATAAAAATTATTAATTAATTAATTAAAATAAATTATAAGTTAATAAATAAAACTTATAATATATAATATTAAATCATAATTTAATATAATAAAAAATGTAGTAAATGTAATATAAAAATAAAATAAATTTATTATTATTTAACGAAATCAATTTTTTAAAAAAATGAAAAAAAAATATATTTGTTATTTTATTATTATATATCAATTATCATTTTTTTGTTTTTTTTCTTTTCTTTTTCTTTTTCTTTGAATATCATATGAGTGCTGATAATAATAGAAATATTGATTGGGCTGATGGTGAAGAAGATCATTTTGAGAATAAAGTAAAAGAACTTTGGGATGAAGCTTATGAAAATCTTTATTTTACATTTTTAAATAAAGTAGGGAGTATTAAGATAGATGATGAACAAGTATATATTGCTGAAGAAATATTATTTCCACAAATGACAAGTGGAAGTATTTATGAAAAAATAAAATGTATGAGGAAATATATTATGAATGTTAAGGGAGAGCATTTTATAAGAAGTGATACAATTACAAGAGAAGAACTACTTTCGAAATATATTATTATTGTGAAATATGATATAGATGAATTTGGAACACCAAAGAAATATTTTATTCGTATGGTTGAAGTTTTAAAATATCCTTATATTAAAGAAAGGGAAATTTCTATCGAGCAATTTAATGAACGTTGTGATGAACATACACGCCTTATTCAATTGGAAGAAGCAAGATTGAGGAGAAGAATGATAATTAGGCAACGTATGGAAGAAGAAGAAAGACAAAAATGGCTTAAAGAAGAGGAAGAACGACAAAAACAAGAGCCCGAAGAAAGTGATGATAGTGATGAAGAAGAAATGATTTTTATACATAATGGTGATAGAAATTGTCAATGTGAACGATGTATAAATAGACGTAGGGATAATTACGATGATTTTGAACCATCTAAAAAGAAACGTAAATATTAAATTTATTTATTTTTTATTTATTTATTTTTTATTTTTTATTTTTATATTTTTTTATTTTTTATTTTTTTTATTTTTTAATAAAAAAATAAATTAATAAATAAAAAATATTTAAAAAATTTGATAAAGATAATATTTATAATAAATATATAAATATATAAATATAAAATAACGAAAATAAAACAAATAAATAAAATATATAAAGAAAAAAAATAATAAATAAAAAATGGATACATATTTTTTATTAGTTCCAAATATAAAAAATAGATATATTAAAAGTGTTAATATAGATAAAGAAATATTAGATACATATTTAAATTATAATATATTTAAAATAATATTAGAAAAAAATAATTATAAGGATGTATCAAATGAGGATATAAGAAATATTAAAAAAGTTAGTTTAATGTATATATATGGAGATATAAAATATGATAAAGAGATATATAATATAAAATCTAAATGTAAGAATTTATTAAAACACGAAACAGAACAATCGATAACAAATAAAGAAAATTTATATAAAAATGTAGAAGAGATGAATAAAAAGAGTAAAACACAAATAATAAATATGAGTAAAACATATAATATAGAAGAAATAGATAAATTACCAGAAGAAAAAATATATATAATAAGACCAGTAGGAGGATATAAAGGACAAGAGATAAAAATAGTAAATAATAATGAAGAATTTAAAGAATATAAAGATAAATATTTAGATATAATAAATGATAATAAAAATAAATATACGTATATAATGAAGAAGATATATAAAGAAGGAGTTATAATAAGTGAATATATAAATAATCCAATGTTATTTAAAGAAAAGAAATTTCATTTAAGATGTTATATGATAATAAAATATATAAATAATAAATGGGATTATTCAATATTTGATATGTTTAAGATATTAACAGCAGAAGAAAAATATAAAAAAGATGATTATTTAAATAAAAAAATACACGATACACATTTAGGATCAACAGATAAAGATTATTTTGGATTTGAAGATTTTAATGAAAAAAATATAAAAAATTATTCAAAAGAATTAAAAGATAGAATAAAAGAACAAATAAATAAAATATGTGGAGGAATATATTATATAGCGGTTAAAAATGGAATAGAGAAATATGAAGAAGATGATAATGCTTTTGAATTATTTGCACCGGATATAATGATAGATGAAAATGGAAATTGTATATTAATAGAAGTAAATAATAGAGTTGGAACGAGTTTTAAAATGAATAATAAAAATAAAGTAAATAAATTTACAAAAAACTTTTTTAATTGGTTATTAAATGAAACTTTATTTTTGATTAAATAATTATTTTATTATATAAAAATATTTTTTTTATTTTTATTTTTTAATATTTTATAAATTAAATTATAAAATAAAATATCAATTAATATTTTTTTTATTTTTAAATTAAAATAAAAATAAAATTAATAAAAATTAATTATTTAATTCTTTTTTTAAATTTAAATATTTTAATTTATATTTTAAATATTTTTCTTTATAAATATCTTCATCATCATTATATAAATTATTTTTTCCTCCTGTTTCTTCTTTATCTTGATAAATTTTTTTTCGTCTTTCTATTCTTAAAGTAGTCTTTGGTATTGATTTTGTCGGTCTTTCTATTTTTAAAGTTTTATGTATTATTGGATTAGATTGATTTATTGGATTTATAGGATTAGATTGATTTATAGGATTAGATTGATTTATAGGATTTATAGGATTTATTGAATTTGTTGAATTTATTGGATTTGTTGAATTTGTTGGATTTAAAGGATTTAAGGGATTTGTTGGATGTTGAAGATAATATAATCTTATTAATTCTTTTGGTGACATTGAAGTTCTTGGTGGTTTTGGTGTAAAAGGTGCTCTTGGTGGTGTTGGTGGTAATTTTGAAAAAGATGATGAATTAGTAGTAGTAGTAGATAATAATTTATGTGGTCTTTGTGTTGCTGGTTTAGATGTTAAAGGTAATGATGAATTAGTAGTAGTAGTAGATAATAATTTATGTGGTCTTTGTGTTGCTGGCTTAGATGTTAAAGGTAATGATATTGGGGGATTTTGTGGTAATTTAGAAATTTTTATAGGTTTTTTTATAATAATAATATGTTTTGGATTATCTAATGAAAAATCTAATAATAATGAATTATAAAATATAAAAGATTTATATTTATAATCTTTTTTGTATTTACTTATTTTATCAATTATATCATTTATATTTTTATCCTTATAAATATCTTTAATTATAGGTTTTTTATCATCTGTTTTATCGTCATCTGTTTTATCATATTTATCATAATATTCTTCATCAACTTCATCTTCATCATCTATTTCATCATCTTCATCTTCATCTTCATCTTCATCTTTATCATCATCTTCATCATCATCTATTTCATCATAATCTATAGGGGTATCATCAATTTTAGAAAAAGAAGAAGATGAATTAGTATATTTTTTAAATGGATTTGAATTTATAAATACAATAGATTGACTATAAACAATATAAGGATATAATGATATATTATTTAAAACATTTAAACGATTAAAATAATTTATATCTAATTTAATTTGTTTCATATTTTCTAAAGAATTATCTATAATAAATTTAAATTCAATTAAACGATTAATAGGATTAATAGGATTAGATGGTAAAATATTAATAATAGATTGATAAGGAGATGTTGGACTTATTTTTTCTTTTATATTTAATAAATTTTCTTTTAATGATATATCTTTTAAAGGTGTTATTGGTTCATATTGTAAAATATATATTAATTGAAAAGATGCTTTTATATCATATTTATTATGGTTAGATATATTTTTATTAAAAAAATTAAATTTTATATGTAATCTATCTTTATGTTCTGTTAAATGATAAAAAACATATGGACAATCAATAATTTCATTATATAATAAATCATAGCACATTATCCCATTTATATATTTATTTTTATCTTTTATATAAATATAATTATTCTTATCATTTTTATCATAATAATTATCATATGAATGAATATTAATTTTTCTCTTTTTCTTTTTTTCATTATATGAATAATTAGAAATATAACCACCTTTTATATTTTGTAATTTTTTTAAATCATCATTATCTTTATAAAAATTATTAATATCTTTTAAATTATTCTCATATAAATCTAATTTAAAAAAATCATTTATTTTATTTATTTCATTTATATCTGTTATACATCTTATATTTATTTTTGTATCATCTGATTTTTTAGCATATTTATTTCTTTCTAATTCATTTATATATATTTTTTGTTCTTTATTTATTATAGGTATATTACAATATATATATGATGTATTAAAATATATTCCTATTGTATATTCATCTTTCATTTAAAATTAATATTATAATTATTATATAATATTTTTTTAATAAAAAAATAAAATAAAATTAATTATATTTAATAAATTTATTTATTTATTCATTTAAATTAATATTATCTAAAAAATTATTATTTATTTAATTCATATAATAATCATCTATATCAATAAAATAAAAAATAAAAAATAAAAAATAAAAAATAAAAAATAAAAAATAAAAAATAAAAAATAAAAAATAAAAAATAAAAAATAAAAAATAAAAAATAAAAAATTAATTATTTATTTCTTTCTTTAATTCTAAATATTTTAATTTATATTTTAAATATTTCTCTTTATAATCTATATTACTACCTCCTTTTGTTTGTTGTTCTTTTGTTTGTTGTTTTTGTGTTTGTTGTTCTTTTGTTTGTTGTTTTTGTGTTTGTGTTTGTTGTTGTGATGAATGATTTAATGGTTTTGATGATGATGGTGTAAAAGATGGTTTAAAAGATGAGGCATTTATATCAAATGATGATTTTGATTTTAATGATGATGGTGTAAAAGATGAAGCATTTATATCAAATGATGATTTTGGTTTTAAAGATGATGGTATAAAAGATTTGGCAGATAAATCAAAAGGAGGGTTATAAATAATATAATGAGTATCATTTTTTGGAGTAAATTTTATTGTTGTAATATCATTTGTATCATTAAAATAAAAATGATTAAATAATTTTATATAATTAAACTTAGTAATATTATGTATAATTTTATTAATATCTAAATATATATTAGTATATTTTGTAGGTAAAGGATGATATCTATTAACATATAATTCTTCAAACTTAGAAAAATTAATAATTCCAGATGAGATTTGACTACTTAAAACAATATAAGGATATAATATTATAATATTTTCTCCAATAATATTTTGTATATTAAGTGATATTTTTTTCATATTATAAAATGTATTATCAATAGAAAATAAAAATCTAAAACCATTTATTATAATAATTGAATTATAAGGTTTTCCTAAAAATTCATTTATTTTTAATAAATAATATTTAAGAGATTGATTAGGTTCAGAATATAATTTTTCTTTTATTTTATTATCCAATGGAAAAATATATTTTAATTGTAAAGTTATTTTTGGTGGTAATTGTTTTTCAAAATCTAAATATTTTATTGGAAATAAATAAAAACTAAATTGAATATGAATTTCATATTCTTTAAATCTTCCATATGGAGGGTGAAATGTTATATGATATAATACATAAGAACAATCATATATTTCACCATTTCTTCCTAAATTATAACACATCATTCCGGAAATAATTTTATCTCTTGTAAAACTTTCTCCTGTAGAAATATAATTATAAGTTACTCCTTTTGATATATTTGAATTATCATTATAATTATCATATGAATGAAAATTTAAAGGAAATTTTATAAGGGTTGTTGTATCATTCTTTAAATATCTAAAATTTAAAATATCTCCACCATTTAATTTATTTTTACTATAATTATTAATATCTTTTATTTTATTGTCATTAATATGTAAATTTAATATATTATCTATATCTTTTATATATTTTTCATCTGTTAAACATTTTATATTTGTTTTTTCTATTGATTTTTTAGCATATCCTAATTCTATTAATTTTTTTATCTCTATTTCTTGTTCTTCATTTTTAGGATATAAATTACAATATATAGGATATTCCCCATTATGTATTCCTATTGTATATTCATTTATATATTTTTTTGTTTCCATATTTTATTTTTTATATTATAATTTTATATATTAATTATAAATAAATTATATTATATTATATTAAAAAATGAAAAATAAATAATATTATTTTATTATTTTATTATTTTTTAATATCTTATTATAATTTTTTAAAAATGAATTCTTATATTTATAGTTTTTTATTTTTTAAATATAATAATAAAGATTATATAATAAATATTGATGGACAATATTTATCTTCTTTTTCTAAAAATTTTAATAAATTAATTCCTTATATTTTTGATATTTATTTTAATAAAGATAATAAAAATATATTAATGATTTTTAATAATCATACATATATTATTCCTAATTATTTTGATTATAATGATAAAAAAAATATTTTAAATTATTTTAATATTAAACCACAAATTATTAATAAAGAAAAATTTAATATTATTAATGATATCATTTTTAATTTAAATTAATTCTTTTATTTTTTATTTTTTATTTTTTATTTTTTTTTATTATTTATAAAAATATTTAAAACATATAAATTATTAATAAGAAATTGAAAAAAATATATACATCATTTAAATAAATACATATATTTTAAATAAACACATATATTTTAAATAAATACATATATTTTAAATAAACACATATATTTTAAATAAATACATATATTTTAAATAAATACATATATTTTAAATAAATACATATATTTTAAATAAATACATA
>Ga0247610_10000381_pt1 | contig 64415 bp, 49 predicted proteins | sample 174DNAGHGhighgp2_FD_193483 | JGI IMG/M metagenome (GOLD analysis project Ga0247610, IMG submission 193483) | Sheep rumen microbial communities from Palmerston North, Manawatu-Wanganui, New Zealand - 1742 DNA GHGhigh gp2 | ecosystem: Host-associated > Mammals > Digestive system > Stomach > Rumen...
TTGATCAAAGGCGGTGACTGGTTCGTTGACGGTGCCGTAGGCATAGCTCATCGTTTCAATATGCCGGAGATCCTTATAGGTGCAACAGTTGTATCTATCGGCACAACGCTCCCCGAGGTCATGGTATCAGCCGGAAGTGCCGTCAAGGGGATCGGATCCATGGCATATGGAAATGCAATTGGCTCGATCATATGTAACACCGCTCTTATAGCAGCTATTACGATCGCTGTTAAACCGTCAGATGTAGATAGAAAGAGCATGAAGACACCGGTCATATTCTTTACTCTTGCAGCTCTTGTTTACGTATTTATATCATACTTTACAGGTTCTTTCTCAAGGATTTCAGGTATACTGCTTCTTATACTGTTTATTGTTTACATGATAATAGCAGTAAAGCAGGCACTTAGTATCACAAAGAATCCCAAATCGGAAGTCTCAGATACTGAATCAGAAAACAATGACAATAGAGAAGAATCAAAAAAGGAATCTTCTGTGCTTAAATTTCTTGTTTTGCTGGTTGTCGGTGCTGCACTCATAGCAGTCGGCGCAGACCTTCTAGTCGACAATGGTACTATAATAGCAGAGCGTCTCGGTGTTCCCAGCACCGTTATAGCTCTTACATTCGTAGCACTGGGAACATCGTTGCCTGAACTTGTAACAGCTATCACATCTCTTATAAAGGGCTCTGGCGCACTCTCGCTTGGAAATATAATCGGTGCGAACATGTTTAACCTTGTGTTGGTCAGCGGACTATCTATCACGCTGGCTCCGTTTGATGTTCCATGTGATAAGCTTATCGGCGGTATCAATTCTTCGCTTGTCATAGATATACCTGTCATGATACTGGTATCATGCATACTCATAATACCGGCACTGATAAGAGGAAAGATGGCCAGATTGCAGGGAATACTGATGCTCGCTATATATGCGGCATTCTGTATATTCCAGTTTGTTATTTAATTGATAGTTATGCAGATAATAAAGAATACAACGGACTTTTTTTTAGATGGCTCATACTGTGTCGCTATAGGCAAATTTGACGGCATTCACAAGGGTCACCAGTATCTGTTAAAGTGCATAGAGGAATACAGGAAAGACGGCTATAAAATAGCGGTCTTTACCTTTGATCCTTCTCCGTCGGCATTCTTTTCAAATGATGAGTATAAAGGACTCACAACTCGTGATGAGAAACGAAGAATATTTGAAAAGCTTGGAGTGGATGTCCTTGTTGAATATCCTCTAAACGAGAATACAGCAAGAGTAAGCCCGGAAGACTTCATTGAGGATATTTTAATAAATAAGATGAATGTCAGATGTGTTGTATGCGGCACTGATTTTTCATTTGGAGATAAAGGAAGAGGAAATGTTGAACTTCTTAAAGCCTATGGCAAAGCCAAAGGCTTTGAGGTACGAGTATGTGAAAAGGTAAAATGCGACGGCATCGAGATCAGTTCATCTCTTATTCGTAAAGAAGTTGAGAGCGGAGAAATGGAGCTTGTCACTAAGCATATCGGAGCTTATTACAGCTTCACCGGAATAGTTGTTACCGGTAGACAGCTCGGGCGCAGACTGGGGATGCCTACTGTGAATATCATTCCAAGCAAAGATAAACTGCTTCCGCCTTTTGGAGTATATGTGGCAGTAGTTTCATACGCCGGAAGTCATTTTAAAGGAATAACCAATGTCGGAGTAAAGCCTACCGTGACTGATGAATGCAGACCGGTAGTTGAGACATATATATTTGATTTTGATGAAGACATATACGGAAAAGAGATAATAGTAAACCTTGTACGAATGGTAAGGCGTGAAAAGAAGTTTGACTCTGTGGATGAGCTCAAGGCTCAGATAAAAGATGATATAAGCTTTGTAAGGAACAATACACGACTCTAGATGTTACAGATAAGCAGCGATGATGGCATCGCTGCATTTATTTATCTTAAGGATGTAAATAGAAAGATGTGTTAATATATTAGATGTAACTGTGTGACATAAAGCAAGAGATGGTAAATGATCTAAAAGGAAACGTTATGGCAATATCTGACTATGAAAATGAATTAAAAGAGTGGACGAAACTTTTGGCAGGAAATGCAGGAGAAGATGATGCATTTGTAAACGAATTCATCGATTTGATAAATGGATCAGAAAAGATCAAAGACGAATATATCTATTATATGGTAAATAACAGATTCCTCGGAGAATACAGTGTCTGCGGAATGACTGTTGTCGATATAATGATCTGGCAGATGGATCATTTCAAATCAGATCTTGACAGAGGATTATATGACATGCAGTCAAATCCAAACAAGATGTTAATAAGGGCATTTTATACGATGCTAAAGATGGAAAAGGATCCTCAGTTGTATCTTGAAAAGTACGGCTCGGATACGGGGACCGATTATCCCGGCAAGTTTTGACCGTATATATAATATATGCTATAATAATTCAGTTTGAGCATATAATGATTTAGAGGTAAGTTTTACATGATTAGCGCTTTGGGAAAAGCCTTCGCAGCACTGCTTGCGGGCTGTTATAAGATCATACCTGATTACGGATGGTCTATCATATTTTTTACGTTACTTAGCAAGGTCATTCTGATCCCCATCTCGGTAATGGTTCAGTTTAATTCCATAAAGATGGTAAAGATGTATCCTGAGATGAACAGGATAAAGGCCAAGTTTTTTGGCAATTCAGATATGATCTCGGAAGAGAACTACAATCTTTACAAGAAAGAGAACTATCATCCGATGCTCGATCTTGTTCCTGTAATCGTGCAGCTGATAGTTTTAATGGGTGTCGTAGAGGGATTAAAGAGATTTAATGTTTCCGATACCATGTTTTGCGGTTTTGACTTAAGTCTCATACCTGCAAAGGTGATGGGCAGATATATCCTTGTTCCTCTTATAGCTGCATTTTCCGCATGGTTCATGTGCTATATACAAAACGTTGCAAATGTTCTTCAGTCAGAACAGGGAAAAGTGAACAAGTATACGACTATGGGGATTTCCGTGGGACTTTCCCTGTATCTTGGATTCTTTGTTCCTGCAGGTGTCGCACTCTACTGGACGATAGGCAATCTTTTGGCTGTAGTTCAGCTGTTCATCCTAAATGCATGCATTAATCCCAAGAAATATATAGATTATGAGGCATTGAAGGCAAGCAGAGAAGAACTTGACAAGGTGGAGCAGTACCACAAGAGCGCCAAAAAAGAGATAAGCAAGGAAAATCAGGCAAGAGAAAAGCAGGATTACAAGCGATTCTTTAAGTATGGATACAAGCAGATAGTATTCTATTCCGAAAAGAACGGATTTTATAAATACTTTAAGAATGTGATAGAGTTCATCCTTGATAAAACGGATATAGTGATCCACTATATCTGCGGCGATCCGAACGATGAAGTCTTTAAGATGAGCTCTGACAGATTTAAAACCTACTATATCGGCGAGAACAAGTTCATTGTGCTTATGATGAAGCTTGAAGCGGATATAATGGTAATGACGACTCCGGACCTTCAGACTTATCATATAAAGAAATCGCTTGTCCAGGACAATATAGAATACATCTATATGGATCATGCCATGGGCGATGTTAACCTAAGCTACAGGAAGCATGCCCTGGATAACTTTAATACGATCTTTATTCCAAACGAACTTACAGAGCGTGAGATAAGAGCACAGGAAAAACTCTATAATCTCCCTGAAAAGAATCTTGTTCGTACGGGATACGGCCTTATAGATGACATGATCTCGCAGTACAAGCCTTCAGACAGGGAAGGAAGAAATGTAAAAGAGATCCTGATCGCTCCTTCTTGGCAGCAGGATAACCTTATAGATCTTTGCATCGATGAGATACTCGATCAGATACTCGGCAAAGGTTATCATGTGATACTGCGTCCTCATCCTCAGTATGTGAGACATTTTGAAGACAAGCTTTTGGCTATAAAGGAAAAATACAAGGATCATGAAGACTTCGAGCTTCAGATGGACTTCTCTTCGAACAAGACAGTATTTGATGCGGATGTTTTAATGACTGACTGGTCAGGAATCGCATTTGAATATTCATTTACGACATTGAGACCTACGCTCTACATCAATACACCAATGAAGATCATGAATCCCGATTATAAAGAGATAGACATAGAGCCGTTTGATGTAGCGGTAAGAGATGAGATAGGAATATCTGTAGATACGGATAAGCTGAGTACTCTTGCCGATGCCGTACACAGACTTCTAAACGACGAGGTATTCTCTGAAGATTCTATTGCCAAGATCAGAGAAAAGTACCTGTTCAATATCGGAAAGAGCGGAGAAGTCGGAGCACGCTATATCATAGGCAAACTCATAGAGTATTCTAAGAGATGATAAAAGGAGTATGAGCTAATGGAAGCGATCAAACGTAACATTTTATTAAATCCCGGTCCGTCAACGACAACTGATACCGTAAAGTATGCTCAGGTCGTGCCGGATATATGTCCTAGGGAACAGGAATTTGCAGGACTCATGAAGGGCTTGAGAGAAGACCTTTTAAAGACGGTCCATGCAAAGACAGATGACTATACATCAGTGCTGTTTTGCGGCTCAGGAACGATAAATATCGATATATGCATAAATTCACTTGTTCCCGAAGGCGGAAAGGTACTTGTTGTTAATAACGGAGCATACAGCACCAGAGCGGTGGAGATATGTGAGTATTACGGACTGCCTCATATAGATCTTAAGTTTAAGGTAGATGAGCTTCCTGATCTTGATATGATCGAACAGACATTAAAGGAGAACCCTGATATAAAGCTTGTCCATACCACTCACAACGAGACAGGGACAGGCATACTCAATCCTATAAGAGAGATAGGTGCACTGGCTCACAAGTATGGAGCGATATTTACGGTCGATACTACATCTACCCTTGCAATGCGTCCCATCAATGTATATGAAGATAACATTGACTTCTGCATGGCAAGTGCACAAAAGGGCCTTATGGCAATGACCGGCCTGTCATTTATCATTGGTAAGACTAAAGAGATAATAAGATCAAAGGATTATCCCAAGAGATCTTATTACTGCAATCTCTATCTGCAGTATGAATACTTTGAAAAGACCGGAGAGATGCATTTTACCCCTCCGGTTCAGACTATATATGCTACCATCCAGGGATTAAAGGAATACTTTGAAGAAGGCGAAGAAGCTAAGTGGGCAAGACACACCAGAGTATTCAATGCGATACATGACGGTCTTGACAGACTTGGGTTTAAGGATGTGATAAAGAGGCAGTGGCAGTCGGGACTCGTTGTCTCTGTCATTTATCCAGATGATCCCAACTGGGATTTTACAAAGATACATGACTACTGCTACGAGAGAGGATTTACCATATATCCCGGAAAGATATCAACGACAAATACATTCAGACTGTGCGCGCTTGGTGCTATCGATGAACAGGATATAAAGGATTTCTTTGAAGTTTTTGAAGCGGGACTTAAGCATTACAATGTTTCAATTCCTGTAAAGTACAATGATTGATGAAAGGATAAAGACATGGCAACTGTTTATACATGCTTTTGCACGGATGTTATCCATGAAGGACATATGAATATAATAAGGGAGGCGAAAAAGTACGGTGATGTCATCGTCGGAGTAATAAGTGACAAGGCGATGATCAGATTCAACAGATTTTCGACCATCTCGTTTGAAGAAAGGATAAAGCTTGTTGAGAAGATCCCTGAGGTTTCAAAGGTGGTAGTTCAGGATACCATCATGTATGATGATGTTATAAATAAGCTTCATCCCGATTATGTCATTCACGGAGACAACTGGCTTGAAGAGCCCATGAAGGCTGTAAGGGATAATGTTGAAACACTCCTGTCAGCTTATGGCGGAAAGATCATCGATGTTCCGTATACATACAATGAGAATGTAAAGCATGTGGATACGATCATGAGAGAAAGGCTCGCGATGCCTGAATACAGACGTCCGAGACTAAGAAAGCTCATAGATATCTGCGACATAGTAAAGACTATCGAGGTCCACAGCGGCCTTACAGGTCTTATCGCTGAAAAGACGATCGTTGAAAACAATGGAGAACTCGATCAGTTTGATGCAATGTGGATAAGCTCTCTTTGCGATTCAACAGCAAAAGGAAAGCCAGATATCGAGCTTGTCGATATGACAAGCAGATTCCGTACAATAGATGATGTTACGGAAGTAACAACAAAGCCAATCATATTTGACGGAGATACTGGCGGACTTACAGAGCATTTTGTATACACTGTAAGAAGCCTTGAAAAGATGGGTGTGTCCGCTGTCATCATAGAGGACAAGGTCGGCCTTAAGAAGAATTCGCTCTTTGGAACCGAGGTAAAACAGACTCAGGATACTATTGAGCATTTCTGTGAAAAGATAAGAGCAGGAAAAAAGGTACAGCTTACGGATGATTTCATGATAATAGCTCGTATCGAGAGCCTTATCCTTGAACAGGGCATGGAAGATGCTCTGACAAGAGCAAAGGCTTACGTTGAAGCCGGAGCAGACGGCATCATGATCCACAGCCGTAAAAAGGAGCCAGACGAGATCCTTGAGTTCTGTGATAAGTTCAGAGAAACCAATAAGGTAACGCCTATCGTTGTCGTTCCTTCTTCATTCAATACGATAACAGAAGCAGAACTGTCTGCTCACGGTGTAAACATTGTTATATATGCAAATCAGTTGACAAGAAGCGCATTCCCTGCAATGGAGCAGACGGCCAAGGATATCCTAAAGTATCACAGGGCCAAGGAAGTTGACAGCAGGCTCATGCCGATAAAGCAGATCATCTCGCTCATTGACGAGCTTTAAAAAGGGGAATATCAGATGGCTAAAGCGATACTTATGGCATCGGGAATGGGAACAAGGATGAGGCCTTTAACCGAGACAACACCAAAGCCTTTAATACCTGTTCTTGGAAAGCCCATGATAAAGACTGTCATAGACGGACTGATCAGGGCTGGCGTAAAGGATATTTATATAGTGGTCGGATATCTTGGAGATCAGTTTGATACACTTCTTAAAGAGTATCCCGATATACATATTTTAAAGAATCCATACTACGAGACAGTAAACAACATATCTTCCATATATGTGGCAAGAGATATATTAAGATCGGATGACTGCTTTGTCTGTGAGGCTGATCTTTATGTGATGGATGATGATCTGTTTGCAGATCACCCTGAATATTCGGCATATTACGGAATACATAGAGACGGCTTTGTCAATGACTGGGGATTTGAGACTGATAAAGACGGTATAATAACAAGAGTGGGCAAAGGAGTGACCGATTGTCCTAACATGGTCGGGGTTTCATATCTTAAAAAGAATGAAGCTGCTATGATAGCCGATGCAGTTGAAGACAGATACGGAAATTTAGGGTATGAGAACCTTTTCTGGGATGATGTCGTTGACAGCATTACAGATGACCTAAAGTTAAAGGTGTGGCCAATAAAGGAAGGTGCCATAGCCGAGCTTGATACAGTTGATGAACTGCATGAACTTGAAAGAAAACTGGGTGAAAGATAATGAAAGTAGAAGAACTGATAAGAGAGATAGGCGCTGATTTTTATACAGGAGTTCCGGATTCACAGCTTAAGGCGCTGTGCAACTATCTGATGAACACATACGGCATAGATAAAAATCATCATGTGATAGCTGCAAATGAAGGTAACTGTACGGCCCTGGCAGCAGGTTATCATCTGGCGACCGGAAAGGTGCCCGTGGTATATATGCAAAACAGCGGAGAGGGCAATATCATAAACCCTGTCGCTTCACTTTTAAATGATGCAGTATATGCAATACCTGTGCTTTTCATCATAGGATGGAGAGGTGAACCCGGAGTTCATGATGAGCCTCAGCATGTTTATCAGGGAAAGGTAACTTGCAAGCTGCTCGAAGATATGGATATCGCTTATTCTGTGATAGATAAAGAGACTGACATAGATGATATCAGTGCAGGAATGAAAGAATATAAAGAACTGTTCGCTCAGGGAAAGAGTGCTGCATTTGTTGTAAAAAAAGGAGCACTTTCATATGATGAAAAAGTCATCTATAAGAACGACTATGAAATGAGCCGCGAAGAGATCATCAGACATATAGTCAAGTATACAGATGATGATATAATCGTATCCACGACAGGCAAAGCAAGCAGAGAACTGTTTGAAATAAGAGAAGCAAACGGCCAGGACCACAGCAGGGATTTTCTGACAGTGGGTTCTATGGGCCACAGCAGTTCCATTGCTATGGGCATAGCTATAAATAAACCGCAGGCAAGAGTATGGTGTATCGACGGAGACGGGGCAGTCCTCATGCATATGGGTTCAATGGCTTTAATGGGATCAAACAAGCTTACAAATATGATCCATATAGTAATTAACAACGGAGCCCATGAAACTGTTGGCGGAATGAATACCGTAGCTGATGATATAGATCTTACAGGCGTTGCAAAAGCGTGCGGCTATCCTAATGCTGTATGTGTTGACAGTTATGAAGACCTTGATAAGGCTTTGGAAGAAGCAAAGAACAAAAAAGAGCTTTCATTTATTGAAGTCAAATGTGCGATAGGTGCAAGAGATGATCTTGGAAGACCTACTACGACTGCAAGAGAGAACAAGGAAGCTTTAATGTCATATATAGCTAAATTGTAAAACAATGCGCTCGACATCTCTGAATAGTCAGAAAATTTTGGTGCAATTTCTTTTGAAATGTGCTATGCTTAATCTAAGTAAGTATCTTTAGAAGGGAGATAAGCATGATGCCATTCGGGATCGGTTCATACGGATATGGATTGAATAACGGATACGGCAGCGCATATAGCGCGGCTGTAAGTGCAGGTGCGCCTGTAAGCACAACACCTGAAACAGGCAAGGCTATAGTCAATCCCGGAGAAGATACTACTGTTCATCCCGGCAAAAGAGTATCACCCGCAGAATGCCAGACCTGCAAGGAACGTAAGTATAAGGACGGTTCTGACGAGTGTGATGTATCATTCCAGACTGCTCAGCATATAGATCCGAGTGCGGCGGGTGCCAGAGTAAGAGCTCATGAGGGTGAGCATGTTTCTAATGCATATCAGAAAGCAGCCAAAAACGGAGGCAAGGTACTGCAAGCATCAGTAGCGATACACACTGCGGTTTGTCCGGAGTGCGGAAGAGTATATGTATCAGGCGGTACTACGACTACCAAGATACAGTACAAGAATGAAGACAATCCTTATACCAAGAATATGAAGAACCGCGACAAAGGGTTGCTGAGTGGCATGAATTTTGAAGCTGCAGGGTGATACAGGTCGAAAATGAATAAGTGATCAAAAGGTCGTATTCTTCTTTTTGATAGATACGATCTTATTTTTTTATAGTGCGCGACACAGGAAGGAGACATTATGGCAGAAAACAAGTGGCGATGCAGAGCAGAGGATCTTAAGGGTACACAGACTGAGAAGAATCTTTTGGAAGCATTCGCCGGGGAATCACAGGCACGTAACAAGTATACTTTCTTTGCTTCAAAAGCAAAGAAGGAAGGGTATGTTCAGATTTCAAACATCTTTGCCGAGACTGCGGCAAATGAGAAGGAGCATGCCGAGATATGGTACAAGATTCTTACAGGGATCGGAACTACCATTGAGAATTTAAAAGAGGCTGCAGAAGGCGAATCTTATGAATGGAATGAGATGTATCCTTCATTTGCAAAGACTGCAAGAGAGGAAGGCTTTGATGAGATAGCTGAGCTCTTTGAAGGTGTTGCAGCGATCGAAAAGGAACATGAGGAGAGATACAGAAAGCTTCTAAAGAACATAGAGGACAAGATCGTATTCTCAAGAGACGGTGATTGCATATGGCAGTGCAGCAACTGCGGTCACATTGTTGTCGGCAAAGAAGCACCTGAAGTATGCCCTGTTTGCAACCATGCACAGGCATATTTCCAGATCAAGGCTGAAAATTATTAACAGGAGGCAAAATAATGAAATTCTACATATGTGAGCATTGCAAAAATATAATAGTCAAGCTTAATGATGCTGGCGTACCGGTTATGTGCTGCGGTCAGCCCATGAAAGAGCTTACACCTGGAACAAGCGACGGTGCTTATGAGAAACACATCCCTGCGGTTACTGTTGATGGCAACACAGTAAAAGTACAGGTTGGAGAAGTAGAGCATCCCATGATGGAGGCACACTACATCCAGTTCATCGTACTCGAGACATCTAAAGGATATCAGGTTAAATATCTGAAGCCTGAAGAGAAGCCTGTAGCAGATTTTGTGATGACAGCTGATGAAAAAGCTGTAGCAGTTTATGAATACTGTAATCTGCACGGACTGTGGGTGAAGGAATTGTAATTAATATAATGACTGGATGAGGCGGTTCAAAAGAACCGCCTTATTTAGATGATACCGACATATACGAATAATTTCGCATTGACGTATGTGGAGATATGATATATACTAAATGTGTAGTCGAACATAGTTTTGGAAGGGAGGCAATATGACTATATCGGAAAAGATATTTGAATTACTTGAACTTCGCGGTATGAGTCAGAAAGAGTTTTCTGAAAAAACCGGGATAGCTCAGAGCAGTATCAGTGATTGGAAGAGAAAGCATACTAATCCTGTGAGTGAAAAGATACTGATCATCTGTGAAGTGCTTAATGTTACACCATATGAACTTCTCAGCGCTACTGAAGGCAAAGGCAATCGTAATAATCCTTCAGATTTCATCATAATCGACAAGAATACAGAATATGGAAAAGCTATATGTGAATTCCTGTCAATGGATAAGGGAATGCAGGGAAGACTTCTTGGTTATATGGAAGCATTGAAAAACATGGAATAAAAATTTTTTATCAAAAAATACGTAAAAACGAAACATAACGAAAAAGCGATGAGCGGAAATGAAGACATAAAACTGTATATTCTAATCGACTATGAGAATGTGGGAAGCTGTGGCCTAATCGGATCTGACATGCTCTGTACATACGATATTGTGACAATATTCTATGATTTCTCCAAAGTAAGCATTGAAAGACAGTATATTAATGCCATAAAGAGACAGGCTGGGGGATTCAGTATTGTTAAGCTTATAAGATCCGGCAAAAACGCATTGGATTTTTATATAGCTGTGATGGTCGGACAGATCATTTTGGATAATCCGCATAATATAATACTGATCGTGTCAAAGGATAAAGGCTTCAGAGTGATCAACGATTATTGTACGAAATACACAGATTTAAAGAGTGGTGTATATATTAGCGACAATATAGAAGCGGGAATCGTTGCGTGTGAAAATGATACATTGCGAAGAAGGATGATCATAGAAAGAAGAACGAGATTATCGATAGAAGCAGAATTTAAGTCTTATATGCTGCTAAAAGAAAGACAAAACAATATCACAACAGTTTTAACAGGGACAGAATATGAAACTTTATCTTCGGATATAGTATCAATAACAGAACCCTGTACAAGCAGTCGGGAAATATATCTGTCAATGCTAAAACGATTTGGCAGGGACAGCGGATGTAGAATATATCGGATCATTAAAGAAGCAATACATTTTACATAAACGATTAAAGAAAAAAGATGATGGAGGAAAAACTATGAGCAGGAATAATGAACTGGAAAGACTTATTAAAGAAAGCAGATTACCACAATTGCGTAAAATCGAATTACAGCAGATAATTAACGGAGAACGATTAGCAGATCTCTACTATGATGTAATAGCAAAAAGGATATTCTCTCCAGATCTGTATCCTGAAAGAATGGATTTCATACTTCAAAGAACTATGAATGATCCATCTCTGGCTACAGATAAATCAGCGTCAAACGAAGCATATCTTAGCAATATTTATGCTAAAAAGAGCATAACTGACATACCGGCATGGCTAAGAAACGGATGGATGACAAATGTTGAGATGCAACTTGCCGCACAGGAATATATATTTAACAGAGCAGACATATATGCATCAAACATGCTATTGTTACAGTATTCCAAAGAGGAAAATGGTATAGATGATGTAAATTATAGGAATGTAAACGGTGCTATTCTGATCGTACTTATGGTGAACAGCCCAAAGCAGTTTCGTGAGTTTAAATCAGACAGGTATATACACAGGATAACAAAGACAAAATCAGATTCCGGTATGGAATTTGAACTTTTGCGACAAATAGTATTCGTTCAGCTGGATAAGGCACTTGAACTATATCTTAAGGGAAATTATAATGAAGATGAAGACGTTGAACTGTTGAAGCTCTTTGCGATGATCGCCGATATCAATAATGAAAAGTTAAAGAAAGAAACGCAACGGGATGATTTCTTTGAAAAGATTAGAGAAGACGTATTTGCCTTTACAAGAGACAGGGAGGTGTTAAATATGCTGACAGCCGAGGATTTCGCAAGAATGGATTATTATACAGATATAAGTGATGCTAAAAAACAGGGGAGAGATTTAGGAATAGAAGAAGGAAGAAAACAAGGAATAGAAGAAGGAATAGAAGAAGGAATAAAAGAGGGAAGAAAAGAAGGGAGAAAAGAGGGGATTAAACTGGGAATAGAACGTGGGAGAGCTATGGAGAGAAAACGCGCAGATGAACTCCAAAAAGAACTGGATGAACTTAAGGCAAAGTATGGAGTTTTATGATTAAATGTAGCATATGAGGCGGTTCGAAAGAACCGCCTCTTGCATTGTTAAGAACATAGGGCAGCTACAATTTAAAACCCATAGATATAAAAAGCATTCAGAAAAATAGACTAAATAGAAGAAAGATTCTGTATGGACGAAATTTGCTATCACAGCCTCTAATTGAAGTGAAGCCTCACGCGACTTCAGTCGTGTGAGGCTTCACACAAGGAAAACAAATAGTTTGTTTAGAAAAGCACAAAGCATGAGCACAAACATGTTTTAGTATATTTTTGACAAGAATGATAACAAATAATAACAAATGATAAAACAAAATCTAAATGATAGCAAATGATAACAAAAATTGGAAATAAAGAAGAAGCCACCGAGCTTTTTAAAGAATTCCTGTTCTTTAGCATCTGAGAGATAGTTATACGATCGTCTATAGTTAGATGTTCGTTATTAGCCATTGTTTTGTCCTTTCTATCCCACCAAGACACAGCAATGGCTATTATATTTCAGAACGGATATTTTGTCAGATTTAATTCTATAAAGGTAATAGTAGTGGACTTGGATTGTTTCTTCAGGGTAAGTTCTGGTCTAGACTGGAAGTTAGTTTGAGAAATGAGGAGTGGCAATCTAATACAGACAGTCCACTTTTATTTATTGCATTAATGTGGTAAAATATTAAGAAAAATTAAGATTAGAATTGTAAGAAAAGATTGAAGGAGTTATACGGGTGGATTCGCAAATCAAAAAGAAGAAAATACTGCAGGTTTCTAACTATTTTCCACCTGAACTGGGGGGCATTGAGAAGATAGCACAAGCAATCTCTAAAGCGATAGAAGGACAGTATGAAGAGAAGGTAATCTGCTTTACCCATGATAAACAAGACAGAACAGAATATATTGGCAATAGCGAGATAATACGCTGCGGGACAAAAATGATGATAGATTCCCAACAGCTTTCATTTAGCATGAGTAAAAAGCTGGGTCAGTTGATGGCAGATTTTGCTCCGGATATCGTGATTATTCATCTCCCGAATCCTTTTACATCATACCTTGTTAAAAAGTATATTAAAAGTGAAACCAAGCTGATAGTTTATTGGCATTCGGATATTGTAAAACAGCGAATAGGTGAAAAGATATTTCGAAAGATGGTCTTTGGATTACTTGAAAGAGCAGACAAAATAGTTGTAACTAGTCCCAATTATATCGATGATAGCATTTATCTTTCGAAATATAAGGGAAAATGCGTTGTTGTGCCTAATTGCATAGAAGAAGATAAGCTTGAAATAGATGAAGAGACTCGCAAACTTGCAGACAAAATAAGAGATGAAAACGCAGATAAGATTATCTGCGTTGGTGTGGGCAGACAGGTTCCATATAAAGGGTTTGAATATGTGGTTCAAGCTATGAAAGAGCTTGATGAGAGGTTTGAACTCTTCCTGATAGGACGAAAAGGTGAGGCAACTAATAATATTGTTAAGATTTCACAGAACCTAAAAAATGTTCATCTTATAGGAGAAGCAGATCACAAAACTCTTAAAGCGCATCTGGCAGCGTGTGATATATTCTGTTTTCCATCAATAACCAAAAATGAAGCATTCGGGATAGCGTTAGCAGAGGGAATGTATTTTAATAAACCGGCAATCACGTTTACCATCAAAGGCAGTGGAGTAAACTATGTCAATGTTGATAAGCAGACGGGTATAGAAGTTGAAAATGGCAACGCACATGAATATGCCAAAGCAATGTATGAACTCGCACAGAACCCTTCATTGAGAGAAGAATACGGAAAAAAAGCAGGTGAAAGAGTAAGGGAATTATTTCTGTCACAGAGCTTTGGAAAACACATTTTGCAAGTGTTGAATCAGATGTAATAACGAGAGACTAATATGTACGTAATAGATGGTATCTTTCTGGTAAAAAGAATAACTGGTATTCAGAGGTATGCTATAGAAATAACTAAAGAACTGGACAAGATAGTGGAAAAAGGGACAATGAAGATTGTTGTTCCTGAGTACTGTGATAGTGTATTGGATCTTGAAAACATTGAACTGGTTAGATATGGGAAGAAAAGACCAAGAGTATGGGAACAGACTGATCTTGTTAAGTATCTGAAAAATGTAAAAGCAGAAGGCATATATTTTGAGAACACTATCCCACTGTTATACAAAAAAGGAATAGTTGTAGTGCACGATATCAGCCTAAAAGTCAATCCGAGATTGTTCTGTAATTCGATTAACAATATATGTTCTTTGATATGGAGAAGATTTTTATATCAACAGATATTTAAATCATCAATGAAGATAGTCACGGTTTCAGAGTTTTCAAAATCTGAAATAGTAAAGTTTTACAATGTGGATGAAAAACGAATAACAGTTATTTATAATGCATGGCAGCATATGCAATATGTTCCAGATGATGAGGATACATTAAGGAAAAACAATCTGACAAGAGGGGAATATTATTTCTCACTTGCTACCATGGCGCCCAACAAGAATATCAAATGGATAATTAGTGCCGCAAAGAATAATCAAGATAAATTATTTGTAATAGCAGGAGGAGGCAATATTCGGCAAATCATCAATGACGAGTATAATGAACTTACAAATGTTATATGTTTGGGTTATGTATCAGACACTGCAGCTAAGGCTTTGATGGCTGGATGCAGAGCATTTATTTTTCCAACATTCTATGAGGGATTTGGAATACCTCCTTTAGAAGCGATTGCATGCGGAGCGCCGGCGTTGGTATTATCAGATACACCTTGTATGCATGAAATATATGAAGATGTGGCAGAATATATTGATCCATATGATTATGAACATACGCCAATTAGTATTATATCTGGAAAGGATATAAAAAGTATATTAAAGAAATTCAGCTGGAAGCATTCGGCAGAACAGTTAAGACGGATTATACATGATTAAGAATATAGTATTTTTTATTCAGAATTTTTCTCGACCAGCTGGCAGTGAACGTGTTACATCTATAATAGCCAGTGAACTATCAAAAAGAGGATATGACGTCACTATTCTTAGCATATGTGGCGATAATACATGCTTCTTTGAACTTGATGAAAGAGTCAGATTATATACTCTTATCGATAGTGAAATGGTTGATAACAAGAAACAGTTTTTTGAGGTTATTCATAAACTAAGTGAGTTTTATAGAAATAATAAGACAGATATCGTTATAGATGTATTTGCTGCGCTCAGTATATATACGATACTGCTAAAGAAAAGATTTGGTTTAAAAAATATAACCTGGGAACACTTTAACTATAAGATAAACACTGGTATGAATCGTTTGGGGAGGCAATTGGCGGTCAGATACTCCGATCAGATAGTTACTCTAACTAAGACTGATATGGAGTATTATACTGAGAGCAATAAGATAAGAGGAAAAATCACATATATATATAATCCATCGCCATATCAGAATGTTGACCTAACAGATATTGAAAAAGAACGCAAGAATCTGATCATATCTGTAGGAAGACTTACATATCAAAAGGGCTTTGATCGATTGATAGAAGTATGGAGATTGGTTGAGCCAAAATGTGATTGGGAACTGCTGATATTGGGTGATGGAGAAGAAAGAGAAAAACTTCAAGATCAAATAGATAAATATGGACTAAAACGTATCAAAATGATTGGAAATGTTAAAAATGTAGAAGCCTATTACCGTCAGGCTTCACTTTATGTTTCCACAGCTAGATACGAGGGTCTACCAATGACAATGATTGAAGCACAGAGTTTTGGCCTACCTATTATTTCATTTGATTATGATACGGGGCCGAAAGAGATAATTAAGGACGGCTTAACTGGAATCGTTGTTAAGGTAGATGAAGAAAAAGTGATGATAGAATCCATGGGGAAAAATGTGGTGTCCGTGATAAATAATAATGTATCAAGAGAAAAAATGCATGAAAGAGTTCTTAAGGAATCATTAAAATATAATATAGATAGCATAATGATGGAATGGGAATATGTTATCAATATACTATGAGGATATATAAATGATTTTATCGATAATTGTACCTTTGTATATAGGAGTTAAGTATGTAGATAGAATTATTAACATGTGTGTGAAGGCTTGTAATGTAGCTGGCATAACGAACAATGCGGAGATTATTTTTATAAATGATTATCCCGATGAAATTGTTAAAATTCCTTGTTCTAATATGAAGGTTTCTGTAATAGAAAATGGACATAATATGGGAATACATAGAAGCAGGTTGATAGGTCTAGATTGTGCTTCGGGTGAGTACATTCATTTTTTAGATCAAGACGATATCATCTATGAGGATTTCTATAAATCTTTATTGCAAAATATATGCAACAAAGATGTTATAGTATCTAATGGAATTATTGAACTTTCAAAAGAAAACGAGAATACTAAAACAATTTATCAGAGCAAGTTTCATATGAGCATGGTGAAAAATTGTCTGCCTTATGTTTTGTTCGACAACAGAATTCTTTCGCCGGGACAATGTATTTTAAAAAGGAATAGTATTCCAGATTTGTGGTGCAAAGAGACTTTGAGCAAGAATGGAGCAGATGACTTTTTTTTGTGGATTTTAATGTTATATAATAAAAAATCATTTGCGATTGTAGATGAAGTATTATATGTGCACAAGAATACTGGTAACAATTCTTCTTTCGATGGATTGGCAATGTTAGGATCATTGTCTGAAGTGGTGGATATATTAGATAAGAATTTTGAAAATGTATATACCAAAATTCTTAAATCTAAGGTCATGCATCTAAATGGAGAAAGAACAATACTTGGTTTTGTCTTTGATATACTTATGAGTATTAGAAAAAAACGCATAAAGCAAATGCTTAAAAGATAAGTTTGAAAAGAATTAAGATGAATAATTCTAGAATGTTTGTTTTTGATTGAATATCCTAGAAATGTAAAAATGAGAATGCAATTGTACAATTTTGTACATATTTGTGCATATAAATATGGGTGGAGTAAGAAGCTGCTGTATGAACAGATATAAAAACATGGCAATTCAAGCCAAGGCATCAATGTGGTACATAATCTGTAACTTTTTACAAAAAGGTATATCCTTCATTACTGTTCCAATTTATATTAGATTGCTTACAACAGGGGAATATGGTGAATGGTCTGTATTTCAGGCATGGAGAGATATACTGATTATCTTTGCTTCTTTGAATTTGTACTGTGGTGTATATACCAAAGCTCTTGTTGATAATGAAAAAGATAGGGATGGATACACGTCATCAATGCAAGGGTTAGGAACGGTAGTTTCGCTTTGTCTGTTAGGAATTTATTGTCTAAACCATAATTGGATTAACAGATTAATGGGATTGTCTACGCCTTATATGTTACTACTGTTCGCATATTTTATTGTATATCCTGCCTTTTCCTTTTGGACTACGAGACAAAGAGTAGAATACCGCTACAAACAGATGGTTGCAGTTACAATTCTCATTTCGATTTTGACACCAACTATCAGTATAATTCTTTTGCGAAAAACTGAACTTCGAACTAATGCACTGATTATTGGCTTTTTGATAGTACAATGTACGCTAGGGTTTATATTCTATGTATATCATTTTTATAAAGGAAGATACTTTATAAATTTACAATATTGGAAATATGCGATTAAGTATAATATTCCATTGATACCACATTACGTTAGTCTTATAGTACTGGGACAATCAGACAGAATTATGATTGAATATTTTTGTGGAGAAAGCGATGCTGGAATATATAGTTTTGCTTATCAGATTGCATCAACGATAAGTGTCTTTATATCCGCAATAAACGGATCGCGAGTACCATGGACGTATGAAAAATTGAAGGAAAAGTCATATGATGATTTGAAAAGAATAACAAATGCATTGGTTCTTTTGATGGTAAGTATTGTAGTTATTCTGTCGTGTATGACGCCTGATATTATTGGTATAATAGGAACAGATGACTATCAAGATGCAGTTCTTGTTATTCCCGTTGTAGTATTAGGAGTATATTATACGTTTGTATATGATTTATATGCCTCAATAGAATTCTACTACGGAGCAACTATATATGTAATGATTGCGTCTGTGATTGGTGCGGTGCTCAATCTTGGATTAAATGCTTTGTTCATTCCACAGTTTGGATATATCGCCGCAGCTTATACTACTTTGGTATGCTATTTTGTGTTTTTTGTTATGCATTATTTCTTTGCAAGAAAGATTGCGATTAAACAGGGTATAAAGCAGGCAATATATGATAATGCTAGAGTATTTGGGCTTTCGGGGCTGGTATCGATAGCTGTTTTTTCTAGTATTCTATTTTTTTCACACACTGTACTTCGCAACGTGGTTGTTTGCGTGATAGTTTTAATATTTTTACTAAGAAAAGATAAGATATATAGAATATTTGCATCTATTAGACGGTAAAGGAAGATATATATGACGAATAGAAGTATTACATTTATATATAGCGATTCAGTTCAAAAACAGGTTTATGAGATGATAGCGGCTGAGGCGCAGAAACGAGGATATAGAACGAAGCTTACCAATAATAGATTTGAGAAATGTGATATAGGATGGTATTGCGAACACGTGAATTTTCCACAGTATAGTAGATTTTCAGTAATAATGTTACATGATTTAACGCAACAGTATAACAATTGGCCAAATATATGGATAAGAGAACCATGGAATAAATATGATATTGGGTTTCTACCTAATGATATATGGGCGGACAATTGGAAACAATGTTCGATGAAGTTTTATGCAAACACAAGGAAAGGTGTATATGTAACAGGATGGCCTAAGGCAGACAGAATTTCCACTTTCGTAGATCACAAAAAAATAGATGATTATAGAAAAAAGCTTGGGCTTATTCCTGATAACCAACAGTATTATATGCACCTGCTTGGGAAAATGATGGCAAGCAGGATGAGTTTGTTCGAGCGATGCTACCTTTAGATGTTAATATACTAATTAAACAAGCACCATGGCCAGACACTTATGAAGAACAACTGAAAAATATTGCTGAGATGCGTGAATTACATAAGAATATTCCTCAAGTTATTCAACTTGATCCACGAACAAATATATTGGATGCTGTTATGGTATCAGATATGTTGGTATCAGAGGAGTCGAGTACTATGTGCGAGTGTGTTATGATGGGTAAGCCAGTAATATCTGTATATAATTGGTTGATTCCAGATGTAACTCCAAGTAGATTCCCAGCGGATGATTATGAATATGCAATAAAAACAAAAAAAGAAGATTTGACAGAGTGTGTCAAGGAAGTAATAAATAATTATAGAGTGTTTGCTGAAGAGGCTAGAAATTATTCTAAAGAACATTTTTCAAATATTGGGAAAAGTATACCAATTATGATGGATATATTGGATGCAACCATTAGGAAAAAGGAGACTCCGTATCCAGCATTACAACCCCAAAAAGGGGATAAATTATCATTTAGTGAGTATAGATTATATTTAATTGAGAGAATAAAACGAGAGATTAGTTATAATTATTGTATACAAAGTAAGGCAGTTGCATTTTTATGGAATATTGCAAGAGGTATATATCGGAAGTGTAAATATAATGGGTAAGATGTATAAAAATGCTAAAAGAATTCTGCGAAATATTGTCATGATGAGTCGGTCTCTTTTATATAATAGGGACTCGTCAATAGTTTTATTGGATTCATGGTTTGGGTATAGATTTGCTGACAATTCAAGGTTCATTTTCCAATATTTATCAGAAAACAAAGAAACTTTAGGCTTAACTCACGTGGTATGGGTTTCTAGAAATTCTGAAATAGTTGAAATGCTACGGAATGAAGGATATGAAGTGTATGACATGGAGTCTGCTGAATCCGTATACTATCATAAAAAGGCCAAGTATCATATATGCAATAATGCGCCAGTAACAGATAATAGTGTTAAAGGAGAATTCTTGGGACAATATTCATATGGTGCAAAAAGAATTAATCTTTGGCATGGAGTGGCAGCTGTCAAAGGCGTTGGATATAATAGCAATGAATATAGATCAAAGCATAGCAAAAATCCATATTTGTGTTCAGTTATGGAATGGTTACATTATAACATGTCGATATACAGAAAAATAATTGAAAGTGAGGGGGGATGGGGAGATCCTTATTATGTTGCTCCGACTTACGCAGAATGTCAAAAAATGAAAGATATGTTTTTATTGAAGGATAATAAGTTTATTATATCTGGATATGCTCGAAACTGTGAATGCCCGAAACTCATGCAGAATGAAAAAGAAGTTATCAAAATAATAGAAGGCTATAATCACTTGGTTTTGTATATGCCAACTTTTAAAGCGGAACAAAGTGATTTTGATTTTCGAACTGTCGGTAAAAAACTCATACCTTTTCTAAAGGAAAGGGGGATTCTGTGGATTCAAAAAGGACATTTAGTAGATAGATTTGCAAATGAGTATTATCATGCCGATAATATTTTGAGTTTAACTAATGATTTTGATACTAATGTTATTGTTCCGCGTATAGATGTTTTAGTAACTGACTATTCTTCTGCTATGATGGATGGCTTATATCATAATAAACCGGTTCTTCTATTTGTGCCGGATTATAAGGAGTATGTAGCAGGGGAAAGGGGCTTGATAGATGAAGCTAAGGAAATAATGGATGGGTGTGGATATAGTTTTGATAATATTGAATCATTAGAGAATTGGATTGTTAAAGCGATAGAAGATCCAGATAGTGTAAAACCGAAAGGATACTATAAAACCAGAAAAAAATACTGGGGAGATGATAAGACGATTGCTCAAATATGGGAAGATATAAAATCAGCAGTTGATTAAATTGTATGTGATTCATAGTTGGAAATCTAATGAGAAATTTGTTGTAAACTTGAAAAGGGGAATTAATCATAATAATGAAATATAATATATTGAAAATTGGACCTGGGAAAATTAAAGAGATAGAAATCACGTTAAAGAATTCAAATATTGCAGGCAAAGTCTTATATGTTATAGATCCATATGTTGATTCCCTGTATGGATCTGTAGTACGTCCACAGATAGAAGAGGTTGGTTGTATTGAAGAGCAGATTGTTGAGAATAACACCATTGAATATGCGATGGATGTTGCGGAAAGAGTAATAGCAACGGATATAGATTTTATAGTATCAATGGGTGGTGGGAAAACACTTGATGTAGCAAAATACGCAGCGTTTGTTTCAAAAAGACCCTTTCTTTCGATACCAACAACAATGTCGCATGATGGGATAGTTTCGCCGATTGCCGTTCTTAAACGTAGAGACGGAAAACCTAAGAGTTTGGGATGTGCTATGCCTTCTATGATGATTATGGATACTGAACTAATTGCTTCCTGTCCTCCGCAATTAATTAGGGCTGGTATCGGAGATACTATCTCGAATTATATGGCTTTGAAAGACTGGGAATTTGCTGTCTCACGTGGAAAGGATGAGATGAATGGATATGCTTTTATGATTTCTCGAACATCACTCGATGCGTTGATGAAGACACAGTTTGATTGTATTTGTCCTGAGTTTTTAGAAGTATTGGCTAATAGTCTTGTCTTGTCGGGAATTGCAATGGATTTTGCGGGGAGTTCAAGACCAGTATCAGGATCAGAGCATTTGTTTTCGCATGCGTTAGATTTGTTTTGCGATAAACAGAATTTACATGGATTCAATGTTGCTCTTGGAACTGTTGCTGTATTGAAAATCATAGGTGAGGATTCGAAGGACGTTATACGATATCTTAAGAAATTTGAAGTTGATATTAATCCTGAACATATGGGAATAACTGAAGACATATTTATTTACTGTATGCAACATGCTTTGGAAATGAGAAATAATAGATATACATATCTTAACGAAGCGGATTTGAATGAAGAAAAACTTAGAAGGATATACTGTGAGTTAAAGGAGGAACTTTAAGTGAAAGCATTGATTTTAGCCGCTGGACTAGGAACGAGGCTTGCGCCTATAACAGATAATGTACCCAAATCGCTTGTCCCCGTTAATGGTAAGCCTATAATTTTTAAACAAATTGAAAACCTGATGGAGAATGATATATCAGATATAACAATTATTTCTGGGTATAAGTCTGATGTGCTAGAGAAAACTGTTCATGAGAAATGGACAAACATACGTTTTGCCAGATCAATCAATTATGCTGATACAAATAACATGTACTCTGCATATTTGGGTATTAAGTCTATGTATGGAAGTGGGAAGATTGAACCTTTTATTATGATGAATGCGGATGTGTTTTTTGATGCATCAGTAATTAAGACACTTATAAACTGTACAGCCTCTAATGCCATTGTTGTGGATATAGGTAAGTATAACGAAGAGTCCATGAAAGTCGTTGAGAAAGAAGGGAGACTTGTAGCGATTTCGAAGAAAATTACAGAAGAAGATGCTCTAGGTAGTTCTATAGATATATATAAGTTTGATTCAGAAGGCGGTAAAGTCTTTTTTGATCATTGTGTCAAATTTATTGAAAAAGAGAAAGAAGTTAAATTGTGGAGTGAAGTAGCAATCAATGAAGCATTATTAGAGGTTAAGTTTACGGCGTGTCCCTTGAATGGACGTTGGTTCGAAATTGATGATCATGATGATTTGATCGCAGCAGAGTTGATTTTTAATGAGGAAAAGCAATGAGTCAAGATTACTTTGGGACTGAAGTTGATCTAAGAAATATAAGACTTTGGCTTTTTGATTTGGATGGAACAATATACAAAGAAGAAAGATTATTCGATGGTGCATTGGATCTTCTACAGATAATAAAATACTACGGGGGGCGATATGTTTTTATAACAAACAACTCTTCCAAATCTGTTACAGATTATATTGAGAAAGTAAATAAACTTGGAATACCCGCTGAAGAAGATAGTTTTTTTACATCCTCGCAAGCTACAATATTGTGGTTAGAAAAGAATAGACCTAATTGTAAAGTTTACTGCCAAGGCACTAAGAGCTTGGTGATGGAGTTAAAGAAAGCAGGGATTTATGTTACAGAAAAAGTTGAAGATGTAGATGTTGTTCTTGTTGGTTTTGATACTGAGTTAACCACTAAGAAATTAGAAACCACTTGTAAGATTCTTAGTACTCAGGAAGTAACATATATAGCCACTAATCCTGATATGGTTTGTCCGGTGATTTTTGGATTTGTTCCTGATTGCGGATCAATATGCGAAATGATTAGACATGCTACTGGCAAGTGGCCGTTTTTTATAGGCAAGCCCCAATCTATGATGATTGATATTATAATGGAAAAGTTTAACTATAGGTGCGACGAAACTGTAGTGGTTGGAGATCGATTATATACTGATATAGCTACGGGGGTAAATGCGGGAACTGATACAATATGTGTTCTAACCGGTGAGGCTACTATAAGTGATATTATAAGCGGAGATATTAAACCAACATATACATTCGAAAGTGTTAAGGAATTATATTATACTTTGAGTGAAGATTTAAAGAATCTAGACAACATTGAGGCCAATAACATAAATCGGAAAACATGACTATAAGATTAGTTTTAAGAGCGGATTTATAGCTTTATCGTAGTTACACAGGGCCTAACACCGAAACCAATCTTGCGGGGGTGTGGACGACAAAAACAATTAACAAGGGAGAAATCCTATGTTCCCCCAAATTATTACATCATGTTCACCCCAAAGGAGAAAAAGCGATTTCGTGAAGCAACTAGGAGAAATCAATCCTGAACAAGGTACCAAGTATAATCATCTTATGAATGGGGTGGCAAAGAAAGGTACTCGTTATTAAGCGTTTACGAAATAAATGAATTATGAGGACGTATTATGAAGAAATATATTAAGTCATTTCGAGATTCCTGGAATTCTCAGATAATGCATGAAGTCAATAGAATTGCTGTTATTTCACAGAATGAAGCTCTTAATAACAGAAACTATGATTGGAATAATTCTGAGTTATATTGCTTTTATAAGCAAATACATGATGTGCTGCGCATGTATGATATTAAGCAGGGTGTTGAGTATAAACGATTGGGAAATGAATATGATGGAGGATATGTTGTGGTTTCGCCTCTGTCAAGAAATAAGATTTGTTATTCTATAGGAATTAGCGATGATGTTTCCTTCGATAAGGATATGGTCAACAATGGATATGAGATTTACCAGTATGACCATACCATAAAGAGACTACCTGAGACCAATGAGCATTTTCATTGGAAAAAGATAGGTATAACCGGTAACAAAGGGGAAGCGGATAACCTGGAAACGTTATCTCAAATGATAAACTCTAATGGACATACGGATGAGGACGGTATGTTTTTGAAGATGGATGTGGAGCAATGTGAATGGGATGTGTTTAATACAATCGATTCAGAAACACTGTCCAAGTTTGATCAGATAGCTATAGAACTTCATGTTCTTAATCATATTAGCAGACCTGACTATATTATTAATGGATTAAAGAAATTGACAGAGAATCATTCGGTGATACATGTACATGGAAACAATTGGGATATAGTAAGCTATGTTGGAGATTTGATCACACCTGACACTATCGAGGTAACACTTGTTAAGAATGATCTGTATGAATTACAGGAGAGTAATGTGATTTTGCCGAAACTACTTGATAGACCAAATGTGCCGGGAGTATCTGAGATTATTCTTGGAAAGTGGAATGTTGATTGAAAATAATAGTGCTATAGAGTCATAAAAACATTAAAAAGTATTATAATTGCTGTCATTTGTTTTGCCATACACCTAGGGGACAGATACCATAAAGAGAGTGTAGATAAGTCATAAATATACAGGGTAAAACAAAAGAAAACAGTGCCATACAGAACTTTGGAGACTTGTGTAAGAAGCATAGAAAGCCATATAAAGCTGTGCATAACACCAAGGATGAAGATCAAAAAGAAATATATATAAAGTTCTGTTTGCATAAAGGTTATTTGTTTCAGACCGAGAGGACTGGATTTATCTCGTGAATGATCTGATCGATGGCAAATCTCTGATAAGTCCTCTGAACTATTCGGATGTAGGACTTCTTAGATCATAAGAAGTATAAGGCCAAGCAAAGAGCTACCCTCAAACGCTTGTAAAGAAGCAAACAGCCATCACCTTATCAGAGAAGACGTTTGTTCTTCGAAGCAGAATGACCACAGAACAAGTAAAGAGTGTTAGAAATGAAAGGTTCATCTTGCACTTTCTTTCGATGTTGGCAGCAGGGAAATCGATGCATAACGAAAATCAGTATAGCTACATATGATATATATGTAGACGAAATCAGATAAATCAGCATCTTTAAATATGGCGCACCGCCCTCAGGAGAATTTTTCATAAAAAGATTCAGAAGCGCAGGAATCAAGTTACACAGTGATGCCGTTGATGTAAACTCTGGCGCAGGAGACAGTTGGGAAACAGGTGCAAGTTGTACGAGTTGTACAACTCGTGTTTGAAGTTGAATTATAAGATTGTAAAGACTCGTTTTTGAGTGAAGGGATATTTAATGGAACACTCTCAGGGAGGACCTGTGATATGAATTCATATTTGAGTAAGCGTTTTTAATAGAAACGTTTATCTTTGGAGAGGTTGTTTTGGCTACAACATTTTGATACAGATAAGCCGCTAGCTTTTTGGTCAGTTATACGAGATGCCCATTCAATAAGGCGTGCCTGATGAATGATAGATTATGATGACATGAGATAACTTCCTTAGTTTAGTTAATACTGAAATGGAGATATTATCTTAGAAATATGGTATCCTTGAAAGGCATCGGTGATCGTGGAACTACGAAACAGCAAGTATGAATGAACAAAATCTCGCTAAATATGCGTGCAGTAATGGACTTTATATTGAGCAGATTAATGAATGATGTGTTGAATGTATGAATGGCAATGGTGATATTGCCAATAAGGGTGATAAGTTTAATTGCAAACTAAAGGATTCCGAATGGTAACGAAAAACTTGAGAGGTCTATGAGAAAATTTTTTGAGAATAAAAATAAATATAAGTTTATAAAGATTATTGTGTTATTTGAAGTTTTATTGGTAGTTTTGCAAGTGCTTTTTTGTTTTGGGACTAAAACCGAAATAACATTGACAAGAACGAACAATTATAACACTGAATGGAAAGTGGACAATATTGATAATGCAAAAAACATCGGAATTAGTAATATTTCGTTGAATAGTGGCTCATATAGTGTAGTTGTTTACTTTGATATTGAAGAAATAGAGAAGAATAGGGAGGAGTATGGATTCGCGACTCCATTCATAGCGGTTTCGAGCGATGATTATCCGATGGGAGTAGTTGCAGAAAACCGTATTTTTTCATATGGAGATAAAGAAACTAAGACTTCCATCAATGTTTCTTTTTTATGCAATTCAAAACAGATAAATATTTATGGTGTCGAACTACCAAGAAATTATGAAATATCTAAGATCGAAATAACAGAGAATTATATATATAGAATAACACGCATATTTATGACACTTTTGTTGTCGATATTGATAGATTCTATTATTTATATAATCATTAAGCTATATAATAAAGGATCATATAGTGAATTAGTATATTTATTTGGGCTAGGAGCGATTTTTTTGATGTCGTCACTACCGGTTTTAAAGATTTCCAGTCCTACTGGTGATGATTATGCATTTCATATTTCGAGAATATATGAGATTGCAATGTCGCTTACTAATGGGGATTTCCCGGTAAGAGTATATCAGTCTGCAAATAATGGTTATTCATATGCTTCGCCATTATTCTATTGTGATACATTTTTGTTTATTCCAGCAATATTGTATATCTTAAAAATTCCTTTGATGCTGTGTTATAACATATATGTTTTGATTTTTAATGCATTCACGATATTTACGACAAATCTTCTGTTCAAAAAAATAATTGAGAAAAATAAACTATTTCAGAGATGGGCTGGAGTGGCATTGTATTGTTTGAGTTATTACAGAATAGCCAATATATATACTAGGAGTGCAGTAGGAGAGTATACTGCAATGGCATTTATTCCACTTGTGGTACTTGGATTGTATGGCATTTGTTATCACGAAAAGGTCAAGAAAGAAGAGTGGTATTATCTTGTTATAGGAGCGACAGGAATTATCCAAAGCCATTTGTTGTCTGTAGAAATCGTGGGACTTATAGCCTTATTATATCTAACTATCAATTTGAAACGATGGGTTTTACTACATAAAATTCTGCATTTATTGGGGATAGGGTGCGTCATACTGGGATTGAACGCATGGTTTATTGTTCCTTTGTTGGATTCAAGAGATATGAACCTTGTTGTCTTTTCGAGAAAGGAAAGTATACAAAGATATGGGTTGTATATGCAGAATTTGTTTTCTATTATTAATAAGGCAAATGGCTCTGCACATGGCTTAGGAGGTCCCATATTGATTGGGACTATTTGTGGTCTTATTGCATATTTTTTATGCAATAAGTGCATTGATGAGAAAAACAAATCTTTGTTACGAGACGCTTTAGTAGTGGAATTAATTTGTTTGTTATTGTCGACTGCTTATTTTCCATGGGATTTTTTAGCTGGGCCAGGTAAAGCATTAGAATTTCTTTCAGCTATTCAGTTTCCATGGAGATATTTATCCATTATTTCTTTAATGGGGAGTGTTGTTTCTGTTATAGGTATCAAAACTCTTTTAGAACAAGTAGAATCGCGAAATCTTATGGTTTCTCGTTCTATAGTGAGTACTGTGATTATTGTTGGGGTGTTAGGGTTGGAATGGTATTACAGTGACATTTCTACTTATCCCAAATATGTTTCAACTAATTATGTGATTTCTACAGATGATGGGATAAGAGTGCCAGAATATATTCTGTTTCCGGAAGGCGCTAAAGGGACAGATGATTCATTGTTAAATTATGTTGGTAGCAACATGAAACAGTATAAGATTAATAGTTCTGATACTTTTAATGGCGAGATTATTGACCAGCGAAGACATGTTTATGACGTGCAGAATACCAATGAAGATAATTTAGCTGTTGAGTTGCCTATTATGAATTATGAAAACTTTCGAGCGTATGATGAGAAAACAAACTTAGAATTTGAAAACATAACTAGTGACTTTGGGCGTTATCTTATGACATTGTCAATCCCCAGCGGATATTCGGGAAGAATAGTTGTTGAGTATATCGAACCAATGATGTGGCGAGTTTCAGAGATTGTTTCATTGATTACATTATTAGTGTGTGTTGGATTAGCTTTTTTCGAGAATAATATGAAAAAGAACGTTTCTAAGGTATAAACAGTTATCTATGTGAATATGAAAAGCAACTTGAGGGAAATAGACAAAAACATATATGAGATATATAAACAAATAATACCATACTTTATCACGTTTGGGTTATCTGCTATTTGTATGTATATTATACTAGCACGGTTAGGATATTCAAATCATGGAAAGTATACATTGGCTTTTGGTGATTTGAGAGATAACTATATTCCGGCTATACGTATGCTCTGCAGAGATATTTTGAACGGAGAAAGCATATATTTTTCATGGAATACTGCCATGGGTATGAATACATCAATGTATAATGCATATTATGCATACAATCCGTTTAATGTATTGTATTTGATGTTCTATAATTCAGATGTAGGCAGTATTACACTGATTATAATAGTTGTAAAAACTGGATTGACCGCGATGTCCTTTTTTCACTACACTCAACATGGTATATGTATTAAAAACGTATGGTGTATAGTTTTTTCTTTACTCTATTCTTTGTGTTCATTTCAAGTGGCATATAATACTACTAATACAATTTGGCTGGATGCAATGTTTGTATTGCCTATGGTATTAAATTGTATAGATGTTTTGTTTGAAAACAGTAAGTATGCAAGTCTGATTTTTTGGTATACATATATTTTTATCACACAGTTTTACATGGGATATATGATAGGAATAGTGAGTCTTTGCTATTTTATTCTTAAGTTGATCACGAATAGAGATATCGTAACTCATTGCCCCAAAAAACTATGCACAATATACACGTTGTGTTTGTTATCTGCTGTAGGATTATCGGCTTGGGTATGGATTCCTGCTTTGAGTTTTATCTTGAATAATAATCCAGTAGATGCAACTACATTTGGTCGTTTGAACACAAGAATACCAGAATTTTATAGAGCTTTTTTCTTCAGAGAAGTTTCAGGAATTAACGCGAAGATTCCGAATTTGTATTGTGGAATAGTATCAGTTTTATTGCTTCCCACTTTTGTGTGTTCAAGGAATGTATCTGCGCAAAACAAAATAATTTACGGATCTTCATTTGCTCTATTAGTTATCTCATGCTTTAGTGATTTCTTATACAAGATGTGGCATGGATTTGATAATCCAGATGGGTGGACTTTTAGGTTTACTTATATGATACCTTTTTTTGTCTGTGTGATGGCAACGATCGCGATTAGTGCACTAGACAATAAAACGATAAAAATGCTAGTAATATCGCTTGCTGGTGAGACTGTAGCGTATATCGTAGCAGTCAAATATTCTTGGGGGATAGATAGTGGCCCAGCAGTGATAGGAAGCCTTACTTTTCTTGCCGCTTGGGTAATTATTATTGTTGTTTATACTAATGAAAAAATAAGAAAAGCAAAGCTTTATTCGATTTTTGTTGTTATATTGGCTGTGGCTGAAATCTTACTATCTTATGATAATCAAGAGATACTAAAGAGCGATACTTTAAAAGCTGAGAACACTCTGTGGGAATTGACTCACAGAGAAGTAATGGAAGAATTAAAACAAGACAAAGATTTTTACAGAATAGATTATAAGAATGATTTATGTATGTGTGCGGGGGCATACTTTGGATATAATGGTATGTCCCATTATTCCACGGCGGAGAATCCGGTTCTTAGGATGACTATGAGTAAATTGGGAATGTATAGTGCTCCAAGGGTATTACTAAATTATGGATTGACACCTGTTACTAATGCGTTATTCGCGGTGAAGTATGATGTCGAAGGCGCATTATTGCGTAAGGATTCTAGATTAGAAGATACATATGCTAAGATATATCACAATGATAACATTCTTAGTATAGGATATATGGTAGAGGGAAATGTTGATGATTATATACTGAAGTCGCATAATGCATTTGAGAATAACAACTATATATTATCGATTATGATTGGAAAAAAAACAACGCCTTTTACTGATATTCCACTAGAAAGAATTAGAATTGAAGGAAAGAATGCAAAGACAGAATCAGTGGGAGATGGTTATATGATGGAGGTCATACATCCAGAAAGGTCTGATGTTGATACATGCATAGAATATCACATAGACTCAGATAAAGCAGTCTATTCTTATGTATATCAACAGGAACCCAATCTGTTGTTGAACAGAGGTTTTGTGCTAGAAGGGGGAGAAGAGAATTCAATTCGGAAACTTGGGAATCTTTCGGCTTCATATATTAAACAACTAGAAAAAAGAGATGATGGATATTTTTTGCGGATAACACCCATAGATAACACGTGGCGACAGTCGTACGATGGTATTTTCTTTGCAGAATATGACGAGGCGGAAATGATAAGAGCTTATGACGAGTTAAAAGACGAACAACTAGTGTTAAAAGACTATAAAGATGGATACATTAGGGGAGAAATAAGCATTGAAGATAATAAGCAAATCCTCTTTACGTCTATACCTTATGATAAAGGGTGGTCAGTAAGAATTAACGGGAATAAAGGAGATGTAATACCTATAATGAATAATTCTTTTATCGCTGTACTACTCCCGCAGAAAGGTAATTATACACTGGAATTTGAATTTAATGCTGTTGGAGCGAGAGTGGGATTAGCGATTTCGATAGTAACATCATTTGTGGTTCTTTCTATGGCTTGGATTGTGAAAAATAGACGTGATTATATCACTGGTTGAGTTATATCATATGAAGAATTTAATGTATTTGATTAGAGAGAGAACAGTAGCTGTGGGAGCGATTGCATGGGTTTTATGCTTTTTTGCACCACTAGACTTCCTCTTTAGTAATATAGATGATTTATGGCTTGATGTTTATAACGTTATAGGTGGAATCGGATTAGTAACATTATCTGTATTTGTAGTTTTATTGATTCTAAACGTTATCGTTGCCATTATTCCTCACATTGGCATAAGAGCTGGCAGAATTCAAAAATTCATTCAGTACTTTATTTTGATCGCATTCTATGTCCAGGGCAATTTCATTGCTGTACCTTATGGGGCATTGAACGGTAATCCGATAGAGTGGAATGCTTATACGGTGGAGAATGTATCTAGTGTATTTACATGGATCGGAATATTGGCGGTTCTATGCGTGACTTTATACAAATGGAAATGGGAAAAGTTTGACAGAATAATGACTTCTATTTGCATTTGTATATGCCTAATAACTGCATTTACACTCATTGTTGAGGTTGCTCAAGGCGGAACGAGAAAGAAAACCTATAAAATGTCTTCTACTCAGAATGAATGGAAATATTCGACTGAAAAAAACATTAATATTCTTCTATTGGATGCATTCGACTCGAGATTATTAACTGATGCTTTTCAAGATGATGGAATATGTGATCTGTTGAGGGATTTCGATGGATTCACATATTATCAAGACACATTAGGATGTTATAATCTTACAGATTATTCCATCCCAGTTATTCTGACGGGGGATATGTATCTTGGGGAGAGTACATATGGTGATTATATAAATTCAGCATATTCTGAATCTCCTATGTTCAATCGCCTGTTTCAAGAGAATTGGAACACAAATCTGTATACAACAATAACATTGCCTCAAGGCGAAGTGTCGAATCATTTTGACAATATAAGATTAATGCATATGGGGCCAATATATAGAAAAAAATTGATCGTGGACTTTTACTCAATAGTAGGTTTTAGATATTTCCCCACGCCAATGAAAAGGTATTTTTATCAATCTTTTTTTGAGGTAGGGGCTAATAGGTGCGTGGAAGAAGTCTATGATAGTGACGAATCAGATGGTACTGTGGTGGGGTATGATTGGAATAATATGATCTGGAGTAATGGCACTAAGATGGATTGGGAACTCACTGATGATAGTATGTTCCACTTTTATCATGTAATGGGAGTGCATGCACCAAGACAGTATAATAGTGATTTTCAATTTGTATTAAATCCTGAAGATGTTACTTTGCAAGAGGGGGCAAAGTTTAATCTTAAAATGGTTGACATTTGGCTTAACAGACTAAAAATGGAAGGCGTATATGATAATTCGGTGATAATCATATGTGCAGATCACGGTTCAGTAGAGTATGACGATGGTTATCATTTGTCGCAGAATCCGCTCCTGTTAGTTAAGGGTTATGATGAACATCATGATTTTCAAGTTAGTAATACACCGGTTTCTTATTTGGATATACAGTCGGTAATAGCTAATCTGATGAATGGAGATGATTCGGTACGTGCATTTAAAAATGTTCAGACTGCATATGGATTGGATGATGAAAAATATTGTCAGATAATGAATATAGAACAGTGTTTAGAATATAATAGTACAAATATTGAGTGTATACCGGTAGGCAGATATAGGCTTTTCTATTTCATATATTTAATGAATGAAATGGGAGTTGATTCTGTTGGAGGCCCGTTTTATGAAGGTTTAACGGAGTATCCAGCTTATTTCCCAGAAAAGATGATTAAAACAGGAAATGAATACTAGAATAATTACTAAAATAATTGAACAGACAAAAAAATACTCATACAGTTTAATAAGCTTTATTGCTGGAATGCTAGGGATGTATATTGTACTAGCGTATGAAGGTATTACCATAACAGACAGATATACGTTGATAAATGGAGACTTACTACATATATATATACCAGCGATACAAAACATATGCCGAGATATTCTTAACAGAGAGAGTATATACTTCGCATGGGATGTATGCATGGGCATGAACACGTCATTATACAATGCATTTTACGCACTTAGTCCGTTTAATGCATTGTATTTGATTTTTAGGAACGCTGATATCTATGATCTTACAACGGCCATTATTCTTTTGAAAACTGGTTTAGCTTCTATGGCATTTCAGAAGTTTATTAGTAAAGCCCAAAATGTAGAGGGATTAGTATCTGTTGCTTTTTCTATTTGCTATTCTTTGTGTTCTTTTCAGTTAGCATATAATACAAACAATATAATATGGTTGGATGCGATGTTTGTATTACCGTTTGTATTTTTATATTTGCATAATCTGATAGACAACGATAAGATTACGGGATTAGTGTTTTGGTACTCATACATTTTTATCTCCCAGTTTTACATGGGATATATGATAGGGATTATCAGTGCATTATACTTTGTGCTGATTATGGCTTTTAAGATTTTTCAACAGGATGAAAATGTATTTAAATGTATATTAAAGTATTGTAAGGGGACTCTAATATCAATTTGTATTTCAGCTTTTGTATGGTTGCCTACTTTATATTTTATAAATGAAAACCATATAGAAGATTCTACGCGAAGTGTATCATATTATATTAGTATATTTGATGTTTTAATACGGTCATTTTGGGGACAGAGTAATACTGGAACAGGATATTTCCCCAATGTATATTGTGGGATTCTCGTCCTAGTTATGGCCGTACTCTTTTTCGTTTTAAAATCTATCAGTATAAAAGACAAGTTGGTGTACGGTATACTGTTGTTAATAGTTTGGGTTTCTTTCACCATTGGTCCTCTTTACATGTTTTGGCATGGATTTGATATACCTGATGGATGGCCATATCGTTTTGCGTATATTTCGGCATTCTTATCCTGTACTATAGCAGCAAAAGCCTTTTGGGGGTTATCAAGAGAACAAATAAATACAATAGTGTTGATAGTATGTGCATTGTGTTTGATATGCATTTGGGGGATTAAGTGGCAAAGCGCTAGATTCCCGCAAGAGTATTATGAGCAATCCAAGATAGTTTTGGTAAATCTGGCCTTGCTAATTGTATGGGGGTGTATAATTATACTTCTTGTTTATTTTAATAGGACAAGGCATACTCTAGGAGTATCTTTGGTTGTATTTGTGGTGATTATCGAGGCAATTTCAGGGCATGGCGTTGTCCATTCTTCGGGTAGATCTTCTGCGGAAGCATGGTATGATAGCATGCTATCTGCATCTAATGAACTACAAAAAGATGCGGATTTTTACAGAGTTAATAGTATTTATGATATTTGTTTTAACTCTGGAACGTTGTTTGGATTTAATGGATTTGGACATTTTGCATCTGCGGAAAATGAAAAAGTAAGTAGAACATTGTCACTTTTGGGAATGTATAGTTCGCCACGTTTGTTTTTTAACTATGGAGCGACCAATATAACAAATATGCTATTTGATATTAAATATACATTTCACGGAATATTCGAAGACATATATTCTAATAATGAGCTTAAGGTAAAAATAGACGAGAATAATGAAGTATTGAGTTTGGGATATATGGTTTGTGGCATAGTTGATGAGTACAACTTAAATAGCAAAAATGCGTTTGAGAATAATAATGAATTACTATCAAAAATGACAGGGAAAGCGATAAATGTATTCAAAGAAGTGTCTCAGGATAGAATATGGGGAGAAAATCGTGGGTTGGAGATATATCGTAAAGAAAACGGTTACGAGGTAGTGACGGATCATAAGTATGGAAGTGTGGATTCGTCATATGTTTTTCATGTAAATGCAAAGCCAAATAAAAAGGTATATGCATACTTCACGAATGACTATTCAATGAGAGAGAACACCCATCATTTTTTTTCATTGGAAGGAGGACCAGAAAATGCCTTTCAACATGATGGAGATTTAAAAGTTTCATATATAAAAGAACTTAGCAAAAACAAAAATGAGTGGTTATTGACCATATCGAGAATTGGAAACATAGAAAGCGCTAATGTTAATGATATATATTTTTGCGAGTTAGATGAAAGCGAATTATTAAAGGCATATAGAATACTAAAAAATGAACAAATGGTTATAGAAGAATACAGAGATGGTTATTTAAAAGGACACATATCGGTGACTGATGGTAAACATATTTTATTCACAACTATACCATATGATTCTGGATGGACTGCAAAGGTCAATGGAGAGAAAATTGAGATATTTCCAGTTTTAAACGGGGCATTTATTGCATTGGACATACCTGAGAACGGGGAGTATGATGTTGAATTCTTGTTTGAGGCCAAAGGAAGTCGCGCGGGAATAAGCATCTCAATAATAGCGCTTATTGGTTATATAGTTATTATGATAAAGGAAGAGAAAAACAAACATGTCGAGATTAAAGCATAATGTGAGTAATAATAGGACTTATGCTCTATTGATAGCACTATCTACATTGATTCCTATTAGTGTTATGACGTTGATATATGCAATGAAAGGTATATATCCAGAAGGCCCGAATACGATACTTATCATGGATTTGCAAGCACAATATATGCCATTTTATGCATCATTACGATATATTTTTAACTCTGATAATTCGGTGCTGTTTTCTATGCTAGGTGGCTTGGGAACAAATAATTTTGGTAATTTTGCTTACTATTTGACTTCACCGCTTGCATGGGTGACATCGCTTTTTTCGCTTAAGCAACTTCCGGATTGCATATATTTTATTGTATTAATTAAGTTAGGAGCATGCGGTGCAAGTTTTTGCGGATACATGTTATATACCTATAGAGAGAATAGGCACAAATTAGCTATTGTATTGTTATCATCATGTTATGCGCTTATGTCATATAATATTGCATATTCACTAAATATCATGTGGATAGATGGTGTCATTATGCTGCCGCTCATACTTATTGGAATAGAAAGAGTAGTGTCAGACGAAAAAGTAGGAATACTGGTCTGTGCTGTAGCAGTTTCTCTCATTCTTGACTACTATATTTCATATATGACAGCTGTATTTTGTTTTTTCTATTTGATCATAAGGATTACGGAATTAGATGCCTGGAAGCTGAGAAAGATTTGGTTGGTTGCTAGGGGGGCATTATTGGGAGTAGGCCTGGCTATGCCGATAGTACTTCCTGGTATTTGTGCTATGCGTTCTGGCAAGGCCGTTGAGGGAAAATATACTGTTCGAGAGTTGTTCAGATACTCGTTCGTTGAGGTGTTGGGACAATTAGTATCTGGGAGGTATGATTCGGTATACGATGACGGATTACCATTCATATTCTGTGGAACATGTACACTAGTACTTGTAGTATTTTTTTTGGTCATGGGAAAACAGAATGCTAAAACCAAGATTATGTATAGCATAACAATGATATTTTATTTGATAGCTATGTGTTTTGTGCCATTAGACAGATTAATGCATGGTTTCAGAGAGACCACATGCTTTGAAGTGCGATATGGATATGTATTTAGTTGTTTTATGCTGATAATGGCATACAAAGGAGTAGATGTATTAGTTGAATTAGTAAAAAAATATAAACTGGGAAACTGGGTGCGAATAGTTGCGAGTGTTTTCGTGATAATTGAATTGTACATGAATGCTTCTATAGTTATTTCTAATCTAATGGTTGAAACACACTATAAGACGAGACGGGAATATGATCTGAATTTGGATGTTAAGAGTGAATTGTTAAACGTGATAACGGATAACAGTGTTTATCGTGTATCTGATACCAGCTCATTTACCCATAATGAAGGAGCATGGCTGGGATATAATGGGTTTGGCTATTTCTCTTCATGCTATAATCTTGGACTTATGGATTATTTGGGAGATTTGGGGGAAGATCAGATATATCATGATCTGATAGATAAAAGAAGAACAAGGTTAGAAGAAGTACTTTTGGGTGCGAAATACAGATTGGAATATATTCCCAGAGATGACAAAGAACATGTATTGGCGTCAAAGGGACCATATAGATTGGTTGAAAATGATGATGCGCTATCAATAGGATACATGACGTTTTATGACGGGAATGAAGAACCAATATCTAAAAATGCTTTTGAAAACCAAAATAATCTTGCTAAGGAACTGTCTGGTTTAGATGAAAGTGTTTTTGTTGAAATCAAGCCGGATGTTTTTGAAGACATACAGGAGGAGGATTATGCAAAACATATAAAAATGAAATTGACAGTAGAAACTGAAGCGCCATTATGGATATATTTTGAATGGGCAAGTTATGCTGATAGAAAAGAAAAAGATGTATATATCTCAGATGAGAATAATCCTCATTTTAATGGAGGTATTCAAGATATCAGACTGTTTGTGGATGGAGAGGATTATGGCAAATTCCTAGATGATAATTCAAGTTTTATGATTTATCTGGGTAGGCATTCCAAGGGGGATACTATTGAAATTGAGGCTTTAAGCATGGTTTATTTTGGTGATATCCATGTTGATTATATGGATGAGAATGTCTACAATATGGTTGTAGAAAGGTTAAAGGATCATCAGTACCAGATTAGTAAGTATAAAGATGGATACTTTGAAGGGACTATAAATGCCGGCGAGGGGGGAGAGATGTTTTTGTCACTCCCTTACATAGAAGGATGGAAAGCTTATGTGGACGGTGAACGAGTTGAGATTAGCAGTTACAGAAATGTCTTTTTAATCATACCGTTAGAAGCTGGAACACATGATGTCGAGTTGAGGTTTCTTCCACCTGGGATTATCACAGGGATGATTATTGGTCTTGTAGCGCTGTGTGCTTTTATACATTGGATAAAAGGGCCCAAATTTCAAAATAATATATATTATGGAGGGGATAAGGGTGATAAAGAGATTAAAGAAATGTAAAACATTTGGAGAGATTTATGATTGTGTAGGTGAAGATGGATTCGCAAAAGGTGCAGGGGTGCTTTTAATCCTTTTTTGCGTCTCACCTCTTGTGGCAGGTGTAATAAATTACATTATGTTATTGCAGATTAGATATTACTATGATGCATACGAGTATAATTACAAATTTATGGCAGTTTCAAATATGGTTTTTTCACTGTTATCTGTCTACTTTATTACATATATAGTAGGCAAGATTAAGTCAAAAGGTCTTTATTTTGAACAAGTCATTTCTCTAATAAGAAGAAAAGAACCATGGTTGTTGTTTTGGATGGGGTTATTGGTATGGGGATTTATCACCAGTATTGCCTCAGCAAATATAAGAGGAGCTTTTTTTGGCGCCACTGAACTCTCCAGCGGATACGTTTCACATATATACACAATTTGCGTCATGGGATGTGCGTATTTGGCTTCTCCAGAACAAAGGAAGAGGCTTATTAAAGTTTACATTATTGTATCGGATATATTGGCGTTTATAATGCTAGCGTTTCAGTATGATATCCCATTTATAAGCGGATTTACAGCTGCTACGGGTTGCTCTGTTTTTACTAATTCAAATCATTATGGGTATTATCTCTGTGTAGCAGCTTTATGCTTGGCGGGTATGTATTTCCTAGAAACTGAACAAAGAAAAAAGGATAAAAAAAAGACCACTATATATTTAATCTCTTTTGTATTTCATATGTGGGCGTTAATGATAAATGATACATTGGGATCATATTTGGGGGTTGTTTTTGGCTTACTTGCCTTAATGATCATGTGGAAGTTAAGAACAGGTAAGTTGGGCATAGAAAGATGGACGCCGGCGGCATTCGTTGTGATTTTTACTGTATTAAGTTATTTTGGCATAATAACATCCAAATTGGGGAGTACAATTGGACCGAGCTTAGTAACTTTTGTTAGAGATTTATTCAGTGTTGCGCAGCATTCTGAAGGATATGAAAAGGCGGGGACTAATCGAATAGCTCTTTGGAAGGAAACAATTGCTGCTATAAAGAATAGGCCTATATTGGGATATGGGCCGGATGTTATGTATAACCAATGGTATCAAGGCGTTATATCGCTTACGCCACATAATGAATATCTTGAGTGTGCGCTTTTTATGGGTATTCCTGGTGGAATCATGTATTTAGGGGGACTGGTAAGTCTTTTCATAAGCAGAATAAGACAACTCAAAAAATTACCACTCCCAATGATTGTTGCGGCAGGATCAGTTATTGCATATTTAGTGAGTGCATTTTTTGGAGTAAGAAAGTATCATACGGCTCCATATCTGTTTATGTTTATTGGATTTATATTATTTAAGGAAGAAGATGAAACTCCAAAAGAGAAAAAGTCAAATAAGTAAATATGATTTTATTGCCTTTATCCTTGCAGCGATTTCTATTTATGTGATATTGAGATGCAGAGGATTCTGTGGCGGAGGAAGATATAGTATAGTAGCAGGGGATAGTTTGCATAACTACATCCCTGCTATTTATAGTTTCTTAAGAAGTATACTGAATGGTGAGAGTATATATTACTCCTGGAATATATGCATGGGGATGAATACATCCCTTTATTATGCATACTATGCAATTAATCCATTTAATATACTGTTTTTGCTTGGAGATTTTTGGGGTGACAATGCGGTTACTATTCTAATAATTGTAATCAAGGTGGGGATTTCAGCTTTTTGCTTCAATAGATTTTTGACAAATGTGGTCGGATATAATGATGCGAGATCTTTGATTTTTTCACTTTTCTATGCATTATGCTCTTTTCAAGTCATTTCAAATGTAATCAACATAGCATGGTTGGATGCGATGTTTGTTCTCCCGATGGTATTTGTCGCTATCGAAGAGTTAAAATCGACGAAGAGGATCAAGCCTCTGGTTTTTTGGTATTCCTACATTTTTATAACCCAGTTTTATATGGGATATATGATTGCAATAATAAGTGCGCTGTATTTTACTCTGTATTTGCTGCTCAATGCATGGAATAATGGCACAACATCAGTGAGAGAACATGGTAGAAGGTATTTAACGGCAACTTTTTTGTCGGTGGGAATTTCTTCCTTTGTTTGGATTCCTGCACTGATGTTCATCATACACAACGGTAGTGGAAGCGTTGCAAGTCAGACATACATTAATATCAATCTACGAGACATTATTAGGCAACTCTATTGGGGAGAATTGGCTGGTCTTAATGCAACAGTACCAAATCTGTATGCGGGAATTCTAGTAGTACTATTATTGCCTTGCTTTTTTTTCTCAAAAAAAATTGATAATACATACAAAGTTATTTACGGACTTTTGCTAGTAGCATTTATTGGGTCTTGCCTCTGCAAGCCGTTGTACATAATGTGGCATGGTTTTGATTCCCCAGATGGTTGGACATTTAGATTTTCTTACTTGATATGCTTTATTCTATGCGCAGTAGCTGCAATGGCATATAAGAATATAGGAGTATCAGAGAGAAGGATACTTATTCTGTCGGTCTTAACAGAACTCATTTTGTATATCTTTATTGAATTTTGTGGGCGGGAGACTGGCGATTATAGCAATTTAGTAGCGAATACTATAATATTTTTAACTTGGTATATTGTTACAGAATTATATATAAGAGTGCCTTTCAACAGAATCATTCCATGTTTTATGATTGGAATAACAATACTTGAATGCATCCTTTTATACTCAAAACTGCCATCTACGGGAGTCTTGAAATCTCAATATGATATATGGGATTTGACTACAAGCGAGTCTATGAAAGTGTTATCAAAGAGTGATTCATTTTATAGAGTGAAATACAATAATGAGTATAGTATTTGTGCTGGTGCAAAATACGGATATAAAGCGATTTCTTATTTCTCTTCAGCTGAGAATCAAAGAGTTAGGAATACGTTGGGGAAATTGGGGATTTATACTACACCTAGAGTTGTTTTAAATCTAGGATTAACACCAATAACAGAAATGATCCTTGGAGTGAAATACACCGTTGATGGTGTTGTTCTCGAGGAAGGGATAACTGCAGATGAACTCTTCGCGAATATAACAGAAAATGAACGATCGCTAGGTGTGGGATATTTGGTTGGTAAAGGAATATTAGACTGGGGCATAAACAATGATGATGCCTTTGATAACAGTAACAGGTTATTGAGTGTGATGACCGATACTGAGATAGCGCCATTTATAAGAATTCCTAACGAAGATATATATATAGAAGAAAATGGAATAAAAATGTACTGTGATGGAAATGGATATGAGCTCATGCTGGATCACGAATACGGAAGCGAGGATTCTAGTATTGAATTTGTAGTGAAATCAAATAATGACAATCCGGTTTTTGCGTATATATCTAATTATGTTTCACAATCACTTGTTAATTATTTTGAAATTGAGGCTGGTGGAAATGAATTACTAAGAAAATCACTTTTGTCTGTATCTACAATATATGAATTAAAAGAAAAAGCAGGAGATCATTTCTTAACAATAATGCCAACTGGGAAATCAGGTGTTCAGTCATTTAATGATATTGAATTTGTCAGTTATGATGAAGAAGAGCTAAACAAAGCACATGAAAAACTAAAAACACACCAATTATCTGTTGATGAATGTAAAAATGGGTATTTAAAAGGAACGATAAATATATCCGGGGATGGAAGAGTGTTATTTCTAACTATACCTTATGATTCTGGATGGATGTTAAAGGTGGATGGTATACGGCAAGAGATATTACCGGTTTTAAATAATACGTTTATGGCTGTTGATTTACACGAAGATGGGAAACACGAGATAGAACTTGAGTACAAAGCACCGGGCGCATTAGCTGGAATACTTATGAGTTGTGTTAGTCTGCTGATTTTATGCATCATGAGTAGAGAAAGGGTGAAAACTTAAGAAAAATTAAGAATATTACAAAAAAGTTTATAAAAAATTAAGTTTTTTTGATGCAAAATATTGTATTTGTTAATGATATGTGTTAACATAAAAGCAATAAATTGGAGTATGTGTTGTTTTCTAGAGGACAAAAAGCATGAGAAATACTTTTAAGAAGAGTATGAAGAAGAGAAACCAAGGAGTTACGCTAATCGAATTGATAGTTGTTATAGCAATCATGTCGATACTTGCGGGTATGCTTGTTCCACAGTTTGCTAAGTATATAACAGACAAGAGAAAGCAGGCATGCAGAGCCAATAGAGAAACAATAATGAATGTTTATGAGAAATGCGTCTATGGCCTCGTTCTTCCTGCCAGCCAAGCTGGATTTGAAGAATTGATTAATTCTGCAAGAGGGACTAGTAGCAATCCGCTCAACATTCCAGAAGAATACCTTAATGAAGTGAGAGATTACCTTGAATGTCCTATTCATGGAACATATACAGTTTCTTACAGTTCATCTACGAATGTTGCAAAGATTGAATGCGATGGCGATCATGAGTCAACTGTTGTAGAAAATGCTGTGGTTGCTGATTTTACAGGATGGACTGGTAGTGGCGCAGAAGCAAAAGCTGATCCTGCATTTGCAACCCCTACCCCAACGACGGGGCCCGCGCCTACAGATCCGCCGGATCCGTCACCGAGCGTGACACCGAGCATTCCTCCACATGAAAGCGGTGTTTGGCCACACTTGTTGAATGAAGATGGGTCGTGGGATTCAAGATGGGAAACAGCCAAAGATGACTCGGGGAATGTGGTTGGTCCCATACCGGGGGCGCACGTAGACATACCTGTTCCGGCAAAAGCCCACTTCATAGAAGACAGAACAGGCGCAGAATATGTAATAGTTAAGCCTTATGGCGGCACTGGAGTTTACAGAGTTAAGCAGGAGTGGGCGAGAGGTCCTGAGTTTATAGATGAATCTGGTTGGGAGTATCTTGTACTTGTACAGAACAAGTACGATACTGAAACAAGCATGCCTCCCTCATACCACATCGCTGGCGATAATACTACGGACTATTATTACGTAAGTTACGGAGATACAGTGACGATTCATTTTGGAGATAAGAAAGTCACATATATCTACGCTTCGCTCGGCGGAACAGACGCGGGCAATATCCAGCTGCCTACAGAACAGAATCCAGTATATGGTACGTCGTATAACAACTGGTATTTAGTGCCTGACCTTTGCACGGGATCTTAAATAAAATGACTTGGAGAAATTGACACGTGAGTATGATACAGTTACAGCGCAAAAAAATGCGCTTGGGCGATTTACTCATCAAAAGCGGAACAATAACACCTGAACAGCTTGAGATGAGCCTTAGAAAACAGAGGGAGAACGGCAAGAAACTTGGCGAAACGCTTGTTGACCTTGGAATAACAACGGATGACGCCATAGCTGTTGCGCTAGCCAACCAGCTTGGATACAACATGGTCAATCTCACTGACGTAGAGATTGACAAAAAACTGTTCGAGCTCTACCCTCAGTTAACACCGGCGTTGCTCAAAAAGTATAATTGCATTCCTTATGAGATAGCAGCAGATTCGGCCAATATACTTCATGTGGCCATGGCAGACCCTATGGACATGATGGCGATGGATGACATTGGCATCATAACGAACATGCAGGTCGAACCGGTTGTATCAACAACATCCGATATTTCCAGGGCGATAGATAAGGTTTTTGGACACAAGGATGTTGATAGCAAACTTCAGTCATATGCTGACGAGCGTAAAGCGAAAGAAGCTCAGAATGCTGATGAAGAAGCTAATACCGATATTGAAAATTCCCCTATCGTTCAGCTTGTAAAGACAATGATCGAGCAGGCTGTACGACAGAGAACATCAGATATACACATCGAACCTATGGAAAGTGGAGTTCGTATCAGATATAGAATAGATGGTACACTGTTCGTGAGGAGCAATTATTCGCCTCAGTTATTACCGGCTATTGTAGCGCGTATCAAAATCATCGGAGGCATGGATATCTCTGAAAAGAGAAAGCCTCAAGATGGACGTATTACTCAGGTGGTAGACAGACAGGAGTATGATATCCGTGTATCTGTACTTCCTACGGTGTATGGCGAAAAGATTGTTATGAGGCTTACATCCAAGACGGGCCTTACGAGAGATAAAGCCGATCTTGGGTTTAATGAACAGGAATTAAAGGTATTCGATCACATTCTTTCGAATCCACATGGAATATTGCTTGTTACGGGCCCGACTGGTTCGGGTAAGTCGACAACATTGTACACAGCTCTTTCGGAGTTGAACTCAACCGAAGTAAATATAATTACAGTTGAAGATCCTGTTGAAGCGAACATAGATGGAATCAATCAGGTTCAGACCAATCCTAAAGCTGGGCTTACATTTGCTTCAGCACTTCGATCTATCTTGCGTCAGGACCCAGACATTATAATGATCGGTGAGATCCGAGACAATGAGACTGCCTCTATAGCCGTTCAAGCGTCTATTACAGGTCATATGGTTGTTAGTACGTTGCATACTAACTCTGCTGCGAGCACGGTTACACGTCTGGCGGATATGGGCATAGAACCATACCTTATAGCTGACTCTGTGGTAGGCATCATGGCACAGCGTCTTGTGAGAAGGCTTTGTCCGGCTTGCAAGAAGGAATATGAGCCAACAGAGGAAGAAAAAGAACTTCTAAATATTCGACCAGGAATGCCATATACAATCTACCAGCCGTGCGGCTGCAAGATGTGCGATGAAACCGGCTATAAAGGACGAATCGGCGTATATGAGATCATGGAGCTTTCTCATGAACTGAAGCTCGTTATTTCAAAAGGCGGTACTGCAGATGATATCAAGGAGCAGGCGCTAAAAGATGGCATGAGCACATTGAGAATGAGCGCGACAAGGTATGTATTAAACGGTATTACTTCGATAAGTGAAATGAAGAAGGTATCATTCGATGAGTAAATAGTATGCTTGGCATATTATTATATAAATGTATAGAGACAAAAAGTAAAGGAATGGGAGCGTAATTATGGCAGATTATAGCTACGAGGCCATTGCGGCGAATGGCAAAGAAGTAAAGGGCACGATTGTGGCAGAAAATCCTGATTCTGCAAGGGCACAGCTCAAGAATCAAGGATTGGTTGTTACAAACGTCAAAGAACAGGGCTTGCTTGACAAAGAGGTAAAGTTCGGCTTTAAGAAAAAAATTCAGCCAAGGGAATTGGCGGTTTTTTGCAGACAGTTTGTATCAATGTCTAAAGCGGGTGTAACAATTCTTGAATGCTTGGAGTTGCTAAGAGAGCAAACTGAAAATCCAAGACTCGCTCAAGCTATCCGAGATGTTCAGACAAACGTAGAGAAAGGTGAGACTCTAGCGTATGGGCTTGAGTCGCAACCAGATGTTTTTCCTACACTTATGTGCACGACCATAGCGGCCGGTGAAGCATCGGGCTCGTTGGAAGTTAGTCTTGAAAGGATGGCCGACCAGTTCGAAAAATCAGCAAAAACTCAGGCACTTGTAAAAAAAGCTATGATATATCCAATAGTTGTTGCAATAGTAGCACTTGCGGTTGTTATTATCATGCTGGTTAAGGTTATCCCGAGTTACACAGATATGTTTGATGATCTGGGAACAGAACTGCCAAAGATAACACAGGTTGTAGTGTCTGCCAGTGATTTCATAATAGATTATTGGTTCATTCTTGTGCCGGTTATAGTTGGTGTTGTAATAGGCGTTAAGGCTTATATGAAGACTGATGCAGGACAGCTTGCATGGAGTACTTTCCAGATAAAAGTTCCTGCAATCAAGAACTTGGTAGTTAAGAGTGCGTGTTCATCGTTGGCAAGAACACTTTCTACTTTGCTTGCCGCCGGTGTTGGATTGACAGACGCTGTTGATATCGTATCAGACACAATGACCAATGTTCTGTTCAGGGATGCGCTTAGGTTCGCAAGAGATGAGGTTATGAAAGGTGTGCCGCTTTCCGAACCGATTGAAGATAGTGGCCTGTTTCCGCCGATGCTTTATCACATGATGAGAATCGGTGAAGAAGCTGGTAACTCTGAAGAAATGCTAACAAAGCTAGCGGACTATTACGATGAAGAAGTTGAAATGGCTACTCAGTCTTTGATGGCGATGATGGAGCCTATGATTATACTTGTTCTTGCGGGAGTTGTTGGTGTGCTTATCGGAGCAATTATGGCGCCGATGCTTGCAATGTATCAGGCAATGGACAATCTGTAAAATATGAATTAAACATCGGATTGTAGGGGTTCGATGCTTAAGATAAAAGATGAAAACTAAACAAAAGAAAAGGAGAAAATTCATTATGAAGAAAATGAACAACAAAGGTTTTTCACTCGTTGAGTTGATCGTAGTTATCGCGATCATGGCTGTATTAGTAGGTGTACTTGCACCTCAGTTTATTAAGTATGTAGAGAGCTCAAGAAGATCTACAGACGTTTCTAACGCTGAGAACATCAGATCGGCGGTTCTTGCTGATATTGCTGATGGCGCTATTACAGGAAGTGGATCAAGCACAACATGTACAATGTCTGGCTCGAATGTCGTTCCTTCATCACTTGGCGAGATTCCTTTAACAAAGGGTAATAAGGTTAGCGTAGGTACAGAATTCAAATTCGACTACAATGCTAACGCTGGTACTTGTGAAGTATTTGCTGGAACATACAATCTTTCAACAACTTCAGGTGTTTCTGAATACAAGGTTCAGGATTAATCTTACATAACTGTTAGGAAAGAGAGAATTTTGACAACGTGTTGTGCCTATATTACGTGATTGTATTTATATACGGAATCGTGATTGGAAGTTTTTTAAACGTATGCATATATCGCATACCCAAGAGGGAAAACATTGCTATTGTCAGATCTCATTGTATGACATGTAATCATCAGCTGAAGTGGTATGACAACATACCACTCTTCAGCTGGTTGATACTGCTAAGGGGCAGATGCAGATATTGCAAAGCTCCAATATCTCCACAATATCCGATTATTGAAGCTTCAAATGGAGTATTGTGGTTGCTGGTGTCGTTTGTGAAGGGGATAAGCGTAGATTCCCTACTCTACGCGTTACTTTTTTCGGCACTATTGACACTAAGTGTAATCGATTTTAGGACTTATGAGATTCCTGCAGGAATCAACATATTTATACTGACGCTGGGGCTGATCATGACTGTGTTGCATTATACGGAATGGTTAGACCACGTGATTGGCTTCCTCGCTGTCAGTATACCCCTTTATATCATAATACTGGTCACTGATGGACGTGGTATAGGTGGAGGAGATATGAAGCTTATGGCTACTGCAGGATTGATCCTGGGATGGAAGCTTATTGTCCTAGCTTTCGCACTAGGCTGTATAATAGGTGCGCCGATTCATCTAATAAGGATGAAGGTTTCCGGAGCTGATCGTGTTCTGGCGATGGGACCGTATTTGAGTATTGGTATTTTTGTAGCGGCTTTATGGGGAAACAATCTTATATCATGGTATCTTCAAATAGTCGGTTTCTAGTTCTGTTAACATAATGTCACTTTTATATTCACTTTTTTGCAAAAAATATAAATTTTTCATATAATTTACTTGATTTTATAGATTAACATAATTATAATTTACATAATAAGTTAACTTTGTCATTACGCAAAGTTTTTGTTTTGTCATGAAATTTGAAAGTAATGAGGATTTCCTCTTTACCCATATATCAATGTATAGAGATATTATATTACCAGGAAGGGAACTAAGATGGCAGAGAGAGTATTAAGTATTGAGATGGGAAGTTCTCTGACCAAGGTCATTGAGACTGAACTTGGTTCAAAGAGCCCCAAGATCTACAACAGCTTCGTGGTGACCACACCAGAAGGCATGTTGAAGGATGGTATCGTTGATGCTGATGATGAATTCGTCAATACTTTCTTGCGTATGCTTACTGTTAAGCGTATCAAGACAAGAAAAGCGGTATTTACGATCTCTTCTTCAAAGATTGCCACAAGAGAAGCAAGAATTCCTTATTGTAAGGAAAGCAAAATCAAGGATCTCGTAAGATCCAACCTAACTGACTATTTTCCTATTGATGGAAGTCAGTACATGTTCTCACACAGTATAATCGGCTTGGAGTATGAGTCTAAGGATGAGGCTCCTGCGATTGAAGAGAAGAAAGAAGATTCAAACAAGCAACCACTGACCAAAGCAGAGCAGGTTAAAGCTGAACTTGATTCGGGAACTGTAAAAGTTGCTGGAAAACAAAAGAGAGGAAAAGCGATAGGCTATAAGTTGCTTTTGCTCGCTGCCCCCAAACAGCTTGTTCAAAGCTATGAAAAGCTTGCACAGAACATTGGCCTTCAAATTGCATCTCTTGACTACAATGGTAACTCGGTTTATCAGGCTGCCAAGGATGAGTGCAGAGATGGGGTTCAGCTCATTGTAAAGGTTGATGAGAAGAGCACACTTCTCATGGTTCTTGAAGATGGAGCAACAACTCTTAACAGAACTATTCCTTATGGTATTGATGAAGCTATCAAAGGTCTTATGCAGACTAATATCTTCGGGGATACCAAGGATTATGAAAAAGCAGTAAACGTTGCAAGAACCAAGCAGGTTCTCATGCCTTCATTTGAGGAATGCGACACTGAGGATCCCAAGGAAGAATTTGCAGTAAGAAGTGAACTTACACTTACACTGAGATCTCTTGCGGGTGGTATCATAAGAGTTATCGATTATTACAATGCTAATCATAATCAGCGCCCTGTTGAAAAGATGCTTATCACAGGCCTTGGTGCTGACTTTACCGGCTTAGATGTTCTTTTAACAAGTGAAATCGGTCTCAAGATTCGTGACATAACTAGAGTTGCCGGAACTGATATCGACAGAATTTTCAGAGGAACAACATACAGCGAATTCGTTGGATGTATCGGCGCAATACTTGCTCCTATAGATTTTTACCCAGCGGATGCTGAAGAGGAGAATCGTAAAGGCAAGAGTGAAGGTGTCAGCATGACAGCAATCGCTTGGGGCGTGTTTGCTGCAGGTGTTGTTGCTTCCGCGATTATGATCGCAGTAACAATGGTTCCTTATATGCAGGAACAGGAACTTAATCAGGGATATAAGAAAACAATTGACGAATTACAGCCTGTATATGATCAATACCTTGATTATCTTGAACTGAAGAATGATGTTAAGTATGTAGAGTCTCTCGATAATGCTACATTGAACAGAAACGGTGATATGGTCAAGTTCTTTGAAGCTCTCGAGAACAAGATGCCTCAGTCATTCGTTGTTAATAGTATCAGCGCAAACACACGTGGAGTTACTATTGATGCTCAGGTTGGAACAAAAGAGGAAGTTGCTGCTGCGCTTGCGAGCATGAAACAGATTGAAGGATTTATATCTGCAGATCTTTCGGCTGTTACTGAGATCGAGGTCGTAGAAACCGGCGAAATCAATTACAATTTTATAACTGAGCTGGTATACATGCCGTATGAATTGGAAGCAGAAGAAGGGGAGGCTGAATAATGAAAATAGGAAAAAAAGAGATTAACCTTCTTATTGGTTTATTGGGAGTCGCAATAGCAGTAGTGGTTTGGATGTTTGTTGCGAGCCCTCTTAAAGAAAAGACAGCTGCACTTCAGGCAGAGAACGCGGAACTTAAGGAAAAGGCTAATGAATATGAGAGCGTAAATGCTCAAAGAGAAGCTTTTCTTGCAGAGTCTGTAGAACTTCAGGCTGAAAGAGCAGAACTTCTTGAGAGCTTCAAACCCGGCATATCTAAAGAAGATGAGATCATGTACTGGGCAAATATGGAAAGGGCAAATGCTTCAACAATGGCTCTCAGCAACCTGGTGATGTCTTCCTGGACAGAGGTTCATGTTGATGGCGAACCCACAGGAGATGAAGAAGGAGCTACACAGCTCCACCTTTACAAAGCGCCTGTCAACTATACTTATCAGGCTACATATGATGGCTTGAAGAATATGGTTAACTATGTATTTGCTCAGCAAGATAAGAAGAGCATAGAGAGCTTAAATGCTTCATTTGATTCTTCGACAGGCAATCTTGTTGGTAGCATTGATATTAACATGTTCTACATGACAGGTACAGGAAACGAGTACGTGCCTTCTACAATTCCTACGGTACCTACAGGTGTATCTGATATCTTCCATTCTACCAATACTCTTACAGATGCAAATTCGGTTGTATCGAATTTCGAAGGTGAAGACGAATCGGTAGAAAAAACTGAGTAATATAATTGATATAAACAACGTTAAGGAGAGACAATATCTCTCCTTAACGAGGTTATATATTTTGCTTTGATGTTTGAGTTTTATTAAGTTTTTGTGAGGTCTGATTCGGTATGCAGAAGAATAACACTTTGAAAATGAATAATAAAGGTTTTACCTTATTAGAGGTACTGGTGGCTGTTGTAATACTTGCAGTCATTTCTGTTCCACTATTAAGATCTTTTGCAACGGCTGCACAGACTAACAGAAAAGCAAAGATTGAAGCAAGATGTACAACCGTCGCTGAAAACCTCGCAGAGGATTTCAGAGATATGAAGGTAGAGGATCTTATTGACAGATATACTTCATCAGGAAACGTGATAACCAAGAAGACTCTTACGGTAGATGATGCTGAACAGGAGTATTATACATTTGTACTCGGAGATCTTTCAAATATAGGTTCTACACTCCCTGATGATTACAGTGCATATGTATCATTGGATTCTTCTTACTATGTAAATGCCAACGGCTTGAATCTTTCGCAGATTGAGCCTGTATCTGTAAAGGATTGCGCAATCTATTCAATGAAGGATACTTCTGAAAATCCAGCCTTTGCGGGTGCAATCATTGATCCTGAAGCTGAAGTTTATCGTATCTATATGGACAGAAACGCAGATGCAAGAGCGGTACCTGGAACTCACTACTCGTCATTAACAGTAAATGACCTTAAATCTCTATTAAAAAGAGACATCACTATTACTATAGATAAAACAGGCACATATGATGTAACTACAGATTCCGGCGTAGTAACGGATACTATAGATGTGGTCAATGTAAGCATAAAGATTGACTATATCCTGCAGAGTTCTAATTTCATGCCAAGCACCGATGTAAGATACACATATGTTGATTCAAACCTTTACGACAATTCAACAAGTCATAACGCTTTGAATTCTGTATATCTTTTCTATTATCCTAGATATAAAGCTGCAAGTGTAGGAAGAGATGATATTCAGGTTTTAAATCTTGAGAATGTTGAAGCTAATCTCTATATAGTAGCTCTTGATGGTGCTGCCGATGCCACCCAGAGGGCAGCTTTTCTGGCTTCGGGAAATCAGAAACTTACTATAATCGAAAACCCTGGACCAACACAGGAAAATGCGTGCCTTACACTTAGAACCAATATGGCAAAAGATATTCCATACAGCCATAAGACTGCAGCGGATGGAACTCTTCAGATGAGGCTTACATATAAGAATAATCTGGGCTCTGTAAATAAAATAGGAACGGATGCTCAGGAGTATGTAAGAGCAGCGTATATAGATGGCAAGACTCTTAGCAGATCAGATACACCTAAGCGAATATATAAAATGAATGTCGCAATTTATGATATGAACACCGGTGATGTAATATCAGCTATGTCTGTTGACCCTGGTAATATGACCTCGGCAAGTGGCGTAAGACCTTCTACTACTACAGCAAGCGGAACTGTTATAGATTTGCCTGCGGTTATATCATTCGATGGAACTAAGTTAGAGTATTAAGGGAGAAGATGGGAATGATGCTCAAGGATAGGATGGAAAAAATTAGAATAAGGAAATCTGATAACAGAGGTATGGCTCTTGTTACTGTTATAGTGGCGATTGGCTTCATAGCTGCTCTGGTCAGCATTCTTCTTACGACGTCATTGGTTAACTTTAAGATGAAGAATGTTAATGAAAGAGGCAAGGATACATTCTATTCTGCAGAGCAGGTACTTGATGAGATAAATGTTGGTCTTCAGCGAATCGTTTCTGACAGCATGAGTGCGGCTTATCTTGAGATAATGAATAATTATCCTTCTTATGATGCTAGAACAAAGAACGAGATGCTGACAACCATGTATTACGAGAATCTTTGGGAAGCTTTGGAAGTTCCCGGTTCACATCATGCATACTATGATGTGGCAGCAATGGAAAACATGTTCCTAAAGGATACGACAAAGTGGCATGCCAACCCCACTAGTGATGGTGGTGGATACGGTGCTATTGTTGTCGCTATTGACGATTCCGGGGCTGAAACAAAACAGGGAAATATGATCACATATCTTAAGGATGGAGTTGTTCTTAAGAATCTTAAAGTATATTACAAGGACGAAATGGGATTTGTATCAGTAATTCAGACCGATATAAGACTTTCATACCCTGATTTTGACTTTGCGGCAACTTCGGAACTGCCTAATGTTATATATTATAGTTTCATTACAGACAGTGGAGCTACTGTTGCAACAACAGGAACTGTTGATATAAGCGGTAATATATATGCTAACAATTTAAAGTTCACAGGACCTACTTCAACTGGAGCCAAGACCACTGTAACAACTAGCGGAAACAATGTTATGACTGTAAAGTATAACTTTGATCTGAAGAATACTAAAATGACTACAGAATCTGGTACAGTCGTGTGGGCAAAAAATCTTATTCTGGATTCTTCTGAAGCTCAGGTTGACGGTGTAGTACAGCTTGCAAATGATTTGAATCTTAAAGGTAAGAGCTCTAAGGTTAAGCTGATCGGCGAATTAGTGGGATTTGGATATGGAGTAAACTCAAATAAGAGTTCAGCTATTCTTGTAAATGGTAAAGAATCAGATCTAGATTTCTCGCAGTTAAAGAAAATCACTATAGCAGGTAGATCATATATAGGTGCCCATAAAGCGAAGGTCACATCTGTTGTATCTCCAACCGATGCTACAGAGAATAATGACCTTCAAATGGGTGAATCTTTAGCTGTTAAATCAAACCAGATATTCTACCTTGTTCCCGCAGGGGCTGTAGGAGTTGATGAGATGACCGGAAGATCTGTTTACGGTAAGAATCCATTAACAAAAGCGGAATACGAGAATTTAAAGACCCTTATTGCTAATAATGCATCGGATGTTAATCATAACTACGTAGAGATTTCCGATAAAGTTGAAGTTTCTTCTCTTGGTACAACATTAAAGGACTATGTGGCATATAACGGTGCTTTTCCGAAGGCAGAAAAGGTGTTTGTCCCTGTTTCTGATACTGGAGTTGGATATTTAGTATACTTCTATATGGCCTTTGGCGATGCAGAGAAAGCCAACAATTACTTTGGTGCATATTATGCTAAAAACCATGATTCTATAGACAGATATGTTGATTTCTATCTTGATGAGATAAAAATACCTGATACTAGCAATCTGGTTAAATTCAGAACTGTCGGTAACATGATGGTGAATAACCGTACAACATCCAGCGGATATACACTCGTTAACGCAAACTCTAATACCACTACAGAAGGTACCGGTTCACTCAGATCTGATATGGATCAGTATTCGAAGAAGTTTGATTCGATGTGTACTAAGCTAATAAGCAATTATACATATGCTCCCGGAACCTCATGCCCGGCAGGCGACACGGTTGAACTTGATGATAAGGATTATCAGATAGTATACGAAAATATAGTTGATATAACCACACCTAACATGGGCATAGATTATTGGATATCAAATGCTGTAGATGGTAATACAGGTATCGGTAATGTGACTACACATACTGTTGCTACAGCAGCCACACCTTTAAGACCAAATATGAACAAGAGGGGCTGGGTAGAAGTTGAGGATATTGCTGGTGGCAAGAAGGCAATCATATGTAACGATCCTACACATACAATTTCAGTTGGAGCATCAGATGATGTAAATCTTATTATCTCAGATGGTGATGTTGTAGTACATGGAGATTTTAATGGATTAATCCTTTGCAACGGAACGTTGGATGTTGATGGAGCAGATTCACAACTTCATGCATCACCTTCGCTTGTTAGGGATTGTCTAAAGTACAGTTATGTAGATGCAGGCACTGGACAGTCAAACAGTGTGGCACTTGTACTTCGTGATGGTAATGAATATATATATTCTTCACTTGATAACATGGGTGAAACAGCAAATCTTGCCCTTGGTGGGTTGATCTCATATGAAAACTGGAAGAAGGAATAAGGTATGAAAAAATCTTATCATGAAAACAACAAAGGATTTTCACTAATAGAACTCATTGCTATCATGGCAATAATGTCTGTGGCTATAGGGGCTATATCGTTATCGGTTTCTTTGGTTACCGGTTCTGAAGCAAAAAAAGCGTTTCAGAAGATAGAAGCTCAGCTTGATGAAGTAAAGACCGGCGCAATGAGCAGATATGACGAGTCTATGAAAGTTCAGTACTTTACTAAAGATGAGACAAACGGACGTGACTCCGACGGATTCTATGTTGTTAAGGAGATTAAAACCATTACTACAGGTAGTGGGAGCACACCTGTTGGTGAGAGAATAATAGGAAGTGAACAGAGAAGAATCTGTGATTCCAGAGTTGAGATAACACTAACAACAAGTTCTGGTGCTGTTACATTGAATCCTGATGGAAGCAATAACTTTGTTATATCTTATGACAGAGCTACAGGATTATTTAAGAGTGCAAAAATTGATGGTACGGATGTGGGTATTCCGACAAGACTTGAGTGTAAGAGCGGATTAAGAACTTACAAAATGGATTTTATTGAAGAAACCGGCAAACACGTTAGAGTTGAATAGGAATTGATTTAAAAGGTGCATTGTATGAAGAGGAATAACAAAGGTTTTTCATTAGTTGAATTGATTGTTGCGTTTGCGATAGCGGCAATAGCTGGTGCTGCTGTCTATAGCATGATGTCATTCAGTAACAATTCGTTCAGAAATTCGAGCAAGGATCTAGGTCTTCAGTACGAACAGCAGATTGTTGTCAATCAGATAAGAGACTATATTCTTGAATCCAGTGATGCGATTAGCTATGATTCGGGATCAAAATCTCTTTTTGTTTATTCTGCTGACAGCGAAACTGAAACAACATCGTCCGGTGTAGTTGTTGAAAAGCCTTTTGTTGATGTCACTCAGCTAAAATTTGATTCAGCTGCAGGTGAGATATATTTCAGAACAACAAAAAAAGAAGCTGAAGTAACATCTTCTGGTGTTGTAATGCCGATTACTGGTTCAGGTGCATCAGCATTTACCGGATCTGGCGCAGACTTCAGACTGTTAGCTACAAAGGTTAAGGATATATCTTATGATCTTTCTGAAGTAGAAGATAAGAATAAAGTTACATTTACCATAACTTTTTATGCTGATGAAAAAGAATTGAGCTCTACTCAGGTTGTTTCTTTAAGAAATACGATCAAGAACAATGGTGAACTTGGCGAGATATACGATACAACAAGGGAAGAAGTAAACAGCTTTATTACTGGTATAGTTATAAAACGTGATGGTGAAAACATTACTTCCGGTACAGATGAGATCGGTATGTATGGCAGTGTTGTTACTGTTCATTATGATGCTACAGTATTAGCAAATCAGTATTCTCATATGACATATGGGGTAAGCTGGGTTGTTGATACAGCAAACCCTGCCATAACTGTGGGACCTAGTACAGGTGATGTTCAAATACTCTGTGATCAGGTCAGCGATGGTGAAACATTTGTGCTTACTGCCATAAGTGTCGATGATCCTACAAAGAAGACTTCTATAACTGTTACAATCAAGAATGATTTAGTTTACCCTCAATCAGCAAAACTGACCGCTGTGGATTTGTCTACAGTAGTATATGGAAACGGATACATGGAGCTGAACTTCATTCCCGAGATTACATATACAGGTTTGATCCCAGGGATTACTCCGGCAACAAATAAGTTGTATGGTGATGCTGCGCTTGACCGTATTTTGGAATGGGAAATAACAGGTGACGAAATTCCGGGTGTAAAGTATGGAATTGTGTCAGGAATAGATCAAGAAACCGGTAAACTTAGATTATCATATGAAGCAAACGGTAGACACTACGTGATCAGATACTCGCTTAAACAACGTAAAGCTGATGGCACAATATGTTACAGTAATACTGTGTCTTTGGATGTTGACGGTATCTCACCGTATAAAGATGGAACGCTTCTCAGTCTAGTTGCACCAGATCAGGTTGATCGTGGCGGTACATTCAATGCGGCCGCCATGTGGACAAGCAACTCTGACGGATTATGCGATTACTTCTGGAAGGTTGTTCCTTATCAGGATAACAGTTCCGGCAAATGGAGCAGTGAAACTGTTGGTAAAGCACTCACGGATTTTGACCTTAGCGTATCGATAAAGAGTGATTCTGTTGTTAAGCCATACACTGGTGATTTCAGTGAATATGGTTCTCTTGCTGAGTACGTTTACGATGGTAAGGGAGACGTTTATGTACAGGACGACGAAGGAAACGATATACTTGATGAGTTTGAAAGTGCAAAGGATGACGAGTATACGAGCATCAGCACTGGTGGATGGTATAAATGCTCTGATCCGAGAAAGATAATTAGTGTTACAACGAAGCATTATCTTGACTGGAATAATCCTTACAAATATAAGATATTAATGTTTGCAGTATCTAAGAATGGCAGCACTTTATATGATAATGCGGGCGCGCGAGCTATAACAACAAGTTCACGACTGACCATTGTTCCTATTGAAAAAGTTGTAACCGTTCCCAAAGTACAGTTCATTCTTACACCTAGAAATTATTGTAACAATGAATACAGATACTCAACCAATCCGGCACAGGATAAGTATAAAGAGTTTAGAACAACAGATACTTTGCAGACGGCGAAATACTGGCCAGGTGAAAGAAGAGTATTCTATTACAGTGCTGTAGGCTTGTATTTAGATGCTAGTCATAGTCCGTTGAAGAATTGGAATAATAGAGACTATACTACAACGTATGTATTCTGGAAAGATGGTGTTGAACAGCCGTCGATAGCCAGAAATTATACAAAACCTAAAGATAATTACTATGGCGATAGAACTGCTATCATTTTCAATATTGATATCAGAAAAGGTAATGGAAATTATGATAATAACGGTGAATATTTCAATAACTATTCACCAAATAAAATGCAGTTTTATATAACTGTTAACTGGAAAGATACTGTAAACTTCAATGGTACAAATGTAACGCTGAATAACAGTGCAGAATCTAACAGATTCGACTATAAACTCGTATACAGAGATTATAACGATTAAAGAAGTAAGCATTTGGAGGGAAGGTTATGCTTAAGAAAGCATCAACAAAAAAAAGAAGATGGATTGGTCCGGCCGTTGCGGGAGTGTTGACCGTTTCAATAGTCGCAGGTGCTTTATATAACACCAGTGAGGAAGCGTATGCAAAGGCTTCTTTGAAGAATATTGAAAAGATCAATCAGGAAAATGGAAAAAGCAATCCATTTACAATATTGGAGATTGTTCCCCAGTATCAAGATGCTAGGATGGGATACCTTGTAGCTGAACAGGAACCTGTATTCTATGATACTAACAAGGTTTTAGCTACAGCTGATATGGCTTCAAAAGAAGAAAGAGCAGAGCGTTATCCTGCTAAAGCAGCTGATTTTGTTGACCCCAATCATGGCTTCCCTGCATTTTCTGAATTAAAAGACCAGGCATTTACATTTGATGATTTTACCGAAGATGCGACAAATGGAACAAGAACATTCAATGCTTATGGATCATTTGAAGAGAACGCTTCTTCAACAGGCGATTATAAGGATTCACGTAGTACTGCATCAAATTATAAGCCAATAGTAAAAGCGGCAGATGATGATGCAACCCACTATACTTTTAGTGAAGTTTTGGATTCTTCAAACACTGATACGACAGGTATAGTATATGTAGATGAGGCTGTATATAACATTAATGCAGGATTAGCTACGACTGAAGACCCGGAAAGATTTAAGCTGAGTTTTAAATTTTATTCTGCTGCTACAGTTGAAACCAGACCTTTCAAGACTACGCAATCTACAATAGATGGTACTGACTATGATTTTTATAACTGGAGTTTCTTCCTAACTAATGAAACGGCTCCTTTGACACCTATTATAGAGTACGATCCTAATAATACGACTGTTATTACTGATCTAAAACTTAGTGATTATATATCTGAAGATACTGCTCTTTATAAGCAGACTAGTGACGAATTTGCTTACTATGGATATACGTATTTAGCTACCGATGGAACTCTTATGTTTAGACCTGTAGGTGGCGATGGATCAACTGATATTAAGGTTGATGGTATTCAAACAGATACTTCAAATCCACTCACTAATACATTGGCGAATATTGTTAATAGTAATACATCTGAAAAGCTCTTTACAATTCGTGAGTATGATGATCAGAAAGCTGAAGATACGGCTAGAAATGATCAAAGATTATTTATTAATGGCGTTGCGAATGATAACCTCACAGGTTTTGTATCACAGGAACTGATCGCGAAGAATGTTCGTATCAGAGTTGGTGATGATCCTATACAGTTTGGTATAGATGTGAATGATGATATGTCATATCACAAATTCTACTGTATGGAAGCAAATACGAAGGAATTTAACTTCGTAGCCGGAGCAACAAAAAATGGTTCGCATGACTTTGCACAGTCCTATGGAGCTGATGTTGTTGATACATTCAAGTACAACGGTGGATTTACGAATAATGAATGGTTCAAGCAGTTTGTTTTGGATTTGGAATCTGGTACAGAATGTAGCGATGCTGTAGTAGATGTTGTTACTAAATTGGCTGACGAGGTTACAGCTGACGATGTAAATAATGCTTCGCTTATATATATAAGAGGTGGAGATTACACCAAAGTTAAGAAAGATATGGATCCGGCTGTTGCGAAAGCTATCCTTTCATCACTCTCAGACAGTAAAGCTATAGTTGTGGAAGGTAATGGTCTTTATACCGGTACATATGATGGAACTGCGATAAAGAACGGTACTGACGGCAATCCTTTAACAAACCTTAATACTCTAGCTGTAATGCTTGAACAGCCAGCTATGAATTCGACTGATATTACCGCATACATCAATGGATGGGCTAATGTAGATACTTATCGTGCTACGAGAGCTGATGATACACAGAATAAATCATATGTAATAAATACACTATATGTATATAACAACACAACAGCTGGATATGATTCTGTCGTCAATGTACATTTCAAGGATACAATCAATTCTACTGAAACATTGACTGTAGGAACAATTGCTCTGGGCTATTCGGCTGTACAGACGGATATTGATAATGAGAAGTTCTATCTGAGTGTTGCAGGATCAACAGCTTCATTCAATGATCAGATATCTATTGCTACATGTATCAGACATATTCTTAATTATGGTAAGAGAAGAACTGCATCAAAAGATACTTTAAGAGTTCTAGATATTGAGCCGTTCTATTCTCAATTATTTGAAGATAATACTGGATATTTCCTTGATAGCAATGGAAAAGGATTGTTTGATCTAGAAAATGGTAGACTGACAAGACATGATAATGTTGACTATGATGCATCTTCAAGAGATATCATGACTAAGGCTTGGCTGAAGAGCTATGTGGGAACCCAGATAAGTGATGATGACAAGATCTCAATAAGAGGTATGGGTACCAGAGAGTTTATAGGCAATATTGACGATCTTAATTCTGATTATGATTTGATTTATATAGGTCTTGATACTGAATATATCAATACCGACATTCAGGGAAGAGTAAAGACAACAAATACTGTATATAACGATTCTGGTATGAATGGATTGGTATATACACATGTTGGAGATTCGTTCAGGCCGTCAGGTCAAAGAGGTTCTAATGGTAATACTATTCCTAATGCTCCTAATTCATTAAGGGGTTCAGGTGATGATATTACATTTGAGAAGACTCGTGACCTTATGAATTATATTAAAGCTGGTTATGCGGTTATTTTCTCTACCGATTTCTATACTTATGATGGAAGTGGACGCATACAAGATGTAAACACATCAAAGGTTGATGCTAATTCTTACATGTATGATCTTGCAAAGTGGGCTATACAGAAAGACGACGATGGCAATTACGTATACATGGGAAAGAATGTAAGCGTAAAAAAGAACTTTGATGGCAATGATGCTCAGACTACAACAGGAAAGACAACGGATCAGAATAGAGAAGACTTCTCTAAATATCTTAACATACAGAAGCTTATTCTGAACGTTATGAAGGATTCTAATGGAAATGATAAGGTGCCTGCACCGTATTTCATTCAGGATCCTAATGATCCGAGCAATCAGACATATCAGTATCTGGCTATGGATGCTAACGGATTGTATTCTCTTGATTTCGAGATAGAACTTACAAATGATGCTGCTGTAGATACAAGTCACACAAGTTATGATTGCAAACTATATATCGATCATGATGCAGATGGTAGATTTGAAGATGTTGAAGCTCTTAATGGTATCAGTATAGAAGATACATCTGGTAATAGCGCATTATTTGAAGACGGAGTTTATAAGCTGACAACTGGTAAGACATATAAGATCTCAAGACGTGTTCCTGAGGAATATGTAGGATTCCTTGCATGGAAACTAGAATTTGTTGAGAATGACAGTTCAAGAAGTTCAAATAACAGGTCCGAGTTTATAAAGACATCTATACAGGGTTACTCTGCAGTGCCTGATTTTAGCAGAAAGCCTGATATTCATGTTCTTCAGATAACAAATGGTAGCGGACAAACAAACCTTGATCTTACATCTAATGATATGAAGGAATTGTATAAAGAGGTTAAGGATTTCAACCTGATTGTAGATAAGATCAGCGCTCAGAATTTTGTAACGAATCCGAATCATAGATATTATACGGGTTCTAAGTATGATTATCTTATGAGCTATGATATGGTTGTTATGGGATTCTATGATAGTTTTGACTTCTGGGATATTCGAATTAACGAACATACAAATGATTGGGAACAGACTACTGAAGCTGCGGTATATGCTATCCGTAAGTACATCCTTTCAGGAAAGAGTATGTTGTTTACGCATGACTTGAACTCTAAATATATGTATCAACGTAATCCAAGTGGTTATCTTGCAAATATGTATCTTAGAGACCTACAGGGTATGGATAGATACGGAATAACTCAAGGTCATCTTGCTGAATTAGAGTCACATTTTGGAGCATTTGGCGAAGAGTATTCTTATAAGTCAAGGTATGATAATGATGATTATAAGGATATCTTTGGCAATGACAGTAAGAAAGTCGAGAACCTGGGAGACAAAGATGGCTGGAATACAACATCTCTTATGAGATGGCATTATGATACTGGTAATGTGTCTACAGGCCTTGGCGATGTATCACTAAGACAAGTAAATGATAACTTCCAATATGCTGCACCAGGATATGAGACAAATCATGTTTCTGTGGTTAACAGAGGTCAGATAACAGACTATCCGTTCCATATTGAAGATGAAATAGAAGTAGCGAATACACATGCTCAGTATTTCCAGTTGAATCTTGATACCGATTCGCTTGATGATAACTATGATGATGATATAGTCGTTTGGTTTACATTGAGCAATCAGTCAAAGAGTAACTCTTTAAGAGGATATTACACATTTGATTATAATGATTGCAGAAACAATTATTATATCTATAACAAGGGTAATATAACGTATACTGGTGCTGGACATAGAGAAGTTACAGGTCTTGACGAAAGAAAGCTTTTCGTTAATACATTGGTTGCAGCATATAATGCCGGTGATCATGCTCCAGTTGTTAAGTACAAAGAGAGTGCATGGGATATGGCTGCTGATATCAATGCTATGTATGAGCCTTACGACCTTGACCTTAGAAGTGCTGATGAGAGTACATCTGGTGGATTTATTGAAGATGAGATAACGATCAACTTCAAGACGATCAACAATAACCTTCAGAATAATACTGTTAAGAATGAAGATGGAAGTATCTCTTATAAGACGATCAAAGCTCAGTATTATGTACAGGTTAGTGATCCTACCGGCGCAATAAAGATCGGTGAAGGTGCAGATGCTAAGTACTATAAGATACTTGATCCTACCAAGTTTACGATCAAAAAGGTTGTTGACAGCAATAATATCACACTTCCTTCGCCTGTTGAATTAACAGATAAGTATACGCTTGAAAACTATACTATCTATACTATGAAGGTTAAGATGAGCGAGATCATGGGCACATCTGGCGGTACAGACGAAAATGGTAACGCTATACTTAAACTTAACAGGCATAATGCAAATGTAATAGTCAGACTGAGTATGGATACTGAAACAAGTGCTATGAATCAGAATCTGAAAGGTTTGCCGGCTACTGACAGTATGACGCCGCTTGCTATTAACTTTACTGAATTGTACGAATTACAGTAACAAATTACAAAAACGGGAGAGTAACATCTCCCGTTTATTTTATTCTTGATTATCACAAGGGTTATGCGGTATGATATAGGCAGAAGAATGAAGGTTTGCTAAGCAGATTTTGATAAGGAGGAAGTTTACTATGGCAAAAGATATGATATGGATAGCAAAAGGCGGAAGACCGTGCAAGAATAAGCCAAAGATGAGTACTTTACGTAAAGAGGCTCATGAGATGAGCGTACAGGAGCTTATGGAGAAGTATGATGTAAGTCAGGCTACTATGTACCGTTATCTGAAAGAGGCATTTGAAGGCCCTGTTAAGAAGGAAAAAGCCCCTTCCCCGGAAAACATGAGTATGAAGGAACTCATAAAGGAAAATGCGGACTTAAAGAAGCAGGTTGAGCGTCTTATGGTCTACAAGAAAAAGTATGAGGAACTTAAGAAACAAAAGTAATAGTTCTATTTGAGTATTGATAAATATTTTCATTTGATTCATATTGTAAATATGTTATCAGTTGATGGTGTCTAGTTAGAGCAATGAGGTATAAGATATGTGCAAGCTTGTAAACTATCACAATGGCAGAAAGATTGCAGATATTAAGTTAAGACATATTGAAAATATTTCCAAGCAAGCTGAAAAATGCAGAAATATAACCCGGATAATGCTGTTTGGTTCCTCATTGGAGGAAAGATGCACGGAAAGATCAGATATAGATATTGCTGTATTTGGAGATATGGGTAAATCAAAATATCTGGGGACTAAGGAATTTAGAGTATTTCAGGATCAACTCTTTTTATTTGATCTAGATCAGGACTATGATATTTTGTATTTTTGTGATGGACAAGACTATCAGGATGCGATAATGGATGATATTAATGATGGCGTTGAGATATACAGGAGACAGGAAGTATGACGTTATCAAAAGGGTTGATCAAAGCAGATATTGTTGCTGCGCAACAAGCTATAGAGTATTTTGAGAATAATAATTCGAAAGCTATTAAAAATGTTGCGGCATATCATATTCAGCAGGCAACAGAAAAGCTGATCAAATACCAAATATACTCAAGCGGGGTAAATATCAGCAATTCGCAGATGTACACACATAATATCGAGAGATTGATCGTATATGGTGAATCATTGAATATTGGACTGGAAGTACCAAGGTATATTAGAAATAATAGTCTGAAGATAACTGATTGGGAGGCTGGAAGTAGATATGACATTGGGTTTACAATCAGGATCGATACGTTAAAGAGTGCATTTAAAGTTGTTTTGGAGTGGTTTGATTCAGTTTGATGCTCCTGTGTAATACAACAAAGAAAGAAGCCTTTTGAGTTTTGGTGCATAACAGTATACACTTATATTATATAGATATTAGAATGATAACCGGGAATGAATCTTGGCAAAAATGCCAAGATTCATTTTTTCTTTGACATCACAAGTTTTTTATTGTATAGTGTTGCACGAAAAACGTTGTTAAGGAATGAAATATCATGGCAAAGAATCTTGTAATAGTTGAGTCACCTGCAAAGGTGAAGACTATAGGAAAGTTTTTGGGGAATAATTATTGTGTTGCGGCCAGTAACGGTCATGTAAGGGATCTGCCAAAGTCAGCTCTCGGTA
>Ga0247610_10000382_pt1 | contig 64338 bp, 60 predicted proteins | sample 174DNAGHGhighgp2_FD_193483 | JGI IMG/M metagenome (GOLD analysis project Ga0247610, IMG submission 193483) | Sheep rumen microbial communities from Palmerston North, Manawatu-Wanganui, New Zealand - 1742 DNA GHGhigh gp2 | ecosystem: Host-associated > Mammals > Digestive system > Stomach > Rumen...
CATTCACGATAATTATTTCAAGATTTTTATAACTTTGATTAATTACACTCAAAACACTTTCTTCAAGGAACTTCTCAGAATTATAAGAAGGAATTATTACTGATACTAATGGGTTCTTCATTTGGATCCTTTCTTATATGCTCTTGCAATTAACCGAAGTGTCAAACGCACATTAAAAATACTACAAAACGCAAATCGTCGATGTTGCATATCAATCGCTTGGTTTTTATACGCATAAATAGCATTCCTTTTCGCTATCTTTATCAGCTTTTTATAATCAGCTTTATGTTTTTTAATTCCAGTATCATAAATTTTCAATAGTGTTGCTAGAGCCTGCAAAAAACAACCCGACCGCATCGTAATACGCGCTTTTCTTTCTAGTTTTTTATCTTTTGCCAGCTCTTCGAGCCTCAGAATAATAGGAATAATTGCAGCCTTCTTCTCGTCGTATGGCGAATTAACCATGCTTCCAGGCGTAACTGAATACATATAAGAATAATCATCTACAACTACAGCCTTTGCTACCTGTGGCCAAAAGCGTGTATCAAATTCAAAATCCTCTGCATAGTATAATCTTTTGAATTTAATATCCTTTATTACTCCTTTTCGATAAAGACGCCCCCATGGCGCACTTGGAATATGCATATTTATGACTTCACAAAAAGCATCAACACCATTCATCACTCGAATATTTTTACCAAGCTTCTCATTTCTAACGTCCGGGTTAGCCATCGTACAGACGACGGCCGCATTTTCTTCCTCTGCTATTGCCACTAGGTGTTCCAGGCAATGTTTAGTGATTCTATCATCAGCATCCAAAAAATAAATATATTCTCCTTTAGCCGCCTCTACCCCCGCATTCCTAGCATAGCCAGAACCTTCATTTTTCTTTGAAACTAATCTTATGCTATGTTTCTTATTTCTAAAACTTTTTACCGTTGCCACGGTATTATCAGTCGAGCCATCATCCACTACTATAGTTTCGACGTTTTTATACGTCTGCTCAAAAACACTCTCTACGCTCGACTTCAAGAATTTCTCAGCGTTATAAGCGGGAATAATAACAGAAACTAAAGGTTGATTATCTTTTTTCATATTATTTCCTCAAAAACTTTTTTGCAAAAAATCTTAGGTTGTCGCTTTTTGCAAAGCATAGCAGCATTAATGCATTTGGCACTACTGCAGTTACTATAATATTCAAGATTACCAAAGGAATGCCCGTGAATCCCGTCATGCCCGCAACCAAACGCGCTACAAAGAATGAAATAGCACAAATAACTCCTGCTAATAAGGCATACCCAATCGTTTCGACCGCATATTGTTTATAGCTTCTACCAAATAGTTTCTTATAAACATATTTAGGGTAACTATAGACATATAAGACCATGCTACTCAGAATTGTGCCGAGAAAAACGCCGGCCAGGCCAAAAATATTAACAAATACTAAGCTCGCTACAACATTAATCGCAGATTCAATAATCGGCACAAAACGATCTTCGTAAAAAATGCCTGCCGCTTCTTTGAAAACGTTATATGAAGTGCGCGATACGTATACATAAAAATTAATTACCAAGACCAATAACACATCAAATCCAAGCAAGTATTCGGCACCGAGCCAAACCGTAATAAAGCTATCCATCACTACCAACAAGCCCGTCATTCCAAATAGCGCTAACCAGAAATTTATAAAACGAATCTTACGAAAAACATCAAATTGCTTCGGTTTATTATTTTCTACAAGTAAATTGCCTACGCTCGCCATCGTAGCAGTAATAATTTGGCCAAAAATACCCTGAAGCGAAGAAATAATCATATAGTAACTCGCATACAGACCATTCACGAACAAACCAAGGAACGAGGTAATAATAATATTATCTGTACCAAGCACAATAAAACTTGATGCCTTATGATAAATCAAACCCTTTACCTTCTTTGCAATGTCCTTGCGCATCTTCTTCGATAACTTCGGCGGATTTGGCTCTCTAATATACGGGAACATCTTGCCCGCAATTATATTAAGCACGACATTCTGCAATACGCGCAGCACCAACTTCACGCCAAGATATAGATAGTAGTTCTTCGTCAGGAACAAAACTAACATCTGCAAAGCAGAGAGCAGAATAATATAAATCAGACCAACGAAATCTATGATGTAATTTTGTTGCGAAACAAAGATAATACTACGCTTGTATCCCAGATAGTACGACGCCACGATATCGAACAGCGACATCGCAAAGATAATCATCACATTTACATTAAGGCTCTGCTGCCCGACAATTGCTGGCGTAAATGGCAAAATTACAAGGCCCAAAGCCAATACGACCAGCCCAATAATCGCATAACATCTCTTGTAAAACGCCATCAAGGCCCGAATCGTCTCATGGTCATCCTCAGCCATTGGCTTATACATGCTAAAGATAATCGCATTACCAATCCCAAGCTCTGCTACTGCGAGTGCAGACAAGATATTTGTAAAGAGGCTATTTAGCCCCATGTATTCAGCGCCAAGGATGTGCAAGAATATGCGCTGCGTAAAAAAGCCGATAGCAATCGTAGAGATATTTAAAATAACCGCCATCACCATATTGCGTGCGGTATTTTTTGTCCTACTCCGCTTTTTCATATCTGTTATATTATACCATTTTTAAGCTTATCTATAATAGCAGCATCCACCTTCGCATCAAACTTGCGCGCAAAAGCCATTCCGCTATTTATAAGCTCGTCATAATCTTCCAGCCTAAACGTATATGGCGCACCTCTTTCCCAATCAATATAGCGCATACAGCAACTGTTCTTCCAGCTGTTTTTACTCCTTTTGTCGCAATAAATGTTCTTCGAAAAATCCGAATTTTTTAGCAGGGTATGTAAAAATACTTCGTCGCAGCACCATGTTTTCCGGAAAGTCCTCTTAATCCATTCTTCTTTCGAGACAGCATAACGCGCAAAACTATCAGTAATACTAAACCAATTTGTTCCTCTATAAAAACTTACATCCTTGTTCCGACGACAAAACGGCTTCTGTATCAGAGCAAATAATTTCGTAAAATGCGGGATTCTTTTGCCGAGTATTTCTTGGAATGGATACCAATAACGCACCCTCTCTACGCAGTCTGTATTATTTTTGAAAAACTCCAAAAATTCTTTCCCTTTATTTTCCGCAAAGAATGCATGCATCTCATCAGGCTTCATTAGTGGCAGATCCTCGCCGGACAACAGATGGTAATATTCATATTTGCCAGTCTCAGTGGCTTTCTTTAGTAGTACTAGCTCCGAATTGATCTGGCTATAGCCGCCCCAAGTCACACTCGTGCGCTCAGTATGAAAAACCCGACTCTTCTTTGCGAGTTTTTCCGTCGCTGCAGGACTATAGTTTTTCAATTTTGCATCCATATGAACAAAAATATCGTTGTCTTTATAATCCAACATCTCAATCAATGTTTTGAAAGTTTTGTCATTCTTATGCGCAATAACTAAAAAAGCATGTTTTGCCATATCTCTATCATACCATAATTAGCACTCGACGCTTGACAGTGCTAATTTGCCGCGCTACACTAGAACCAGAACTAATTTCAGGAGGAATTACTATATGTCTATCAAACCTCTCGCTGACCGCGTCGTCGCCAAAAAGGACGCCGCCACCAGCACTACCGCATCAGGCATTCTTCTTGGTGAGGCAAAAGAAAAACCAAACACCGCCACTGTCGAGTCTATCGGCCCAGATGTAAAAAGCATCAAAAAGGGCGACCGCATCCTCTATCGCGAATACGCCGCAACAGAGGTTAAATATGACGGCACCGACTATCTAATCGTAAAGGAAGAGGACGTCCTCGCGACGCTCTAAAGGAGTAATATATGGCAAAGAAAGTTTTCTATGACGCAGAGGCTCGCGAGAAAGTTCTTGGCGGCGCCAAGGCACTTTATGACGCAGTAAAGGTTACTTTCGGTCCAAAAGGCCGCAACGTCGTTATCGAAAAAACCTACGGCGCTCCAACCATCACCCATGATGGCGTCACCGTCGCAGAAGCCGTCGATCTCGGCAACGAAGATGAGGCAACTCTCGGTTATCAGATGGGTGCAAAACTCATCAAGACCGCCGCACAAAAACTCAACAAAGTCGCTGGCGATGGTACTACCACTGTCACCGTCCTTACCTACAATATCCTCGCTGAAGCAAATAAACTAATTGCCGCTGGCCACAATCCAATGGATCTTCGCAAAGGCATTGAAGCTGCCGGTGCTGAAATTGTAAAGGGTATCAACGCTACCGCCGAACAGATTGAAGGCGATGACAGTAAGGTTGCAGAGGTTGCTACCATCTCCGCTGGTGATGCCGAAATCGGCAAGCTCATCGCAAACGTTATTTCCAAGATTGGCAAAGATGGCGTCGTCACTGTAGAGCAAGGTCAGGGTCTTGAAATGCAATCCGAAATCACTGAAGGCTACACCTATGACAAGGGTTACGCATCTCCATTCTTTGTTACCGACACTCAGCGCCAAGAGGCTATCTTCGAAAAGCCAGAAATCCTCATTACCGATAAAAAGATTTCTGCCGTTAATGACATCGTTCCATTCCTTGAAAAGATGGCGCAGGCCGGTCACAAAGATCTCGTCATCATCGCAGAAGATGTTGAAGGTGAAGCGCTTTCCGTCCTCGTTCTCAACAAGCTCAAAGGCGTTTTCAATACACTCGTCCTCAAAGCTCCAGCTTTTGGCGATAACCGCAAACAAATCATGGAAGATATCGCCACCCTTACCGGCGCCACTGTTGTCTCCAGCGAAAAGGGCATGAGCCTTGAAGAATCCGGTCTCGAAGTCCTCGGTCAGGCTCGCAAGATTATTGCAACCAAAGACCAGACCACTATCATTAATGGTGCTGGTGATGCTCGTGAAGTCAAAGCACGTATTGCAGATATCAAAGCTCAGGCCGAAGCTGCTATGTCCGACTACGAAACCGAACAATTCAATAAGCGCGCTGCCGCACTCGCTGGTCGCGTTGCCGTTATTAAGGTTGGTGGTGCTACTGAAACTGAAATTGATGAGAAGAAATATCGCGTCGACGATGCTGTTGCCGCAACCAAGGCCGCACTTGATGAAGGTATCGTTCCAGGCGGCGGTGTAACGCTAGTCAATCTCGCGAAGGGCATCAAAGAAGATAACGCAGGCGCAACCATTCTCAAGAATGCACTCAAAGCTCCATTCACTCAGATTATGGAGAATGCCGGTCTCAACGCTCAGGCGCTTCTCGCTCAAGTCGAAGCCGCTAAAGACGGGCAGGGCATTAACGTCATGTCTCCAGAAAAAGGTCTCGTCGACCTCAAGAAAGCCGGCGTCGTTGATCCAGCTCGCGTCACTCGCGAAGCAGTCCAGAACGCAGTCAGCATCGCTGCTACAACCATCACTATGGGCGCCCTCATCGTAGAGCTTCCAAACAAAGATGATGCCGCAGCTGCTGCCAGCATGGGTGGCGGAATGTATTAAACTATTTCAGCAAAAACCGCTTGATTTTGCTCTCTTCCAGCTCGAAGAGAGCACTTTCATCTTCAAAAACTTTCACTTTCGCAAATCCAATAGACTGATACAATTCTTTTTCATAATCACTCATCGCATAGCCAAGCAGGCCATGAATATATACCTGCTGGCGCCACTTCGCCTTCACGAAGCTCGCAAGTTTCTTGCGAATTAATTCCGTCGTCTGTTCTTTTTCATATTCTTTGCGCACGTTAACACTCTCAATAAAGACATACGCTTTTCGTCTCATCTTAAACTCAATAACCTTATCCAAGTTCACTCGTTCCGGCATCTTCCGCACACGTTTCAGATGCTCATATTCTTCCGGCTCTAAATTGAAATAATTAATATAGCCTACTAAATCATGTTTATACTTAATCGCAAAAAAGGAGTCATCATTCTTTTTGTAGGCTTTCAACTGGTATTCTTTATCCCAACTATTATCTGCACCAAAGTTTTTCTCATCTAGGTCATGAATCTTATTTAGAGTTTTGCTTGAAAGGTAGCTATATTTCACCACGCGCAACTTCGAAATATGCATTAGCCTCGAATGACCAAAGAGAAGTACGCCAATATTGCAGAGCACCACGGCCGAATCGCCAAGCGCACCAACGTAAGAGAGGATCATTACATCGTAGATTGCCCAGAGTGTATTCGAGATTATTGAGCAAATATTTGCCGTCTTAGAGTCGCGCGATGCACCAAACGAATCAATCGCGCTACCAAGAATCGGCAAAATCGCAAACCATTCTCTGACGGTTAAGATAGCTATTACTGTATAAACTATCAGCGACAGCCAGAAAATCAATTTATCCTTATTTGTCTTGTAATAGAGGATCGTCTTTACTAGTTCGAAGAAACAGATTAGAAGACCTGCATCCGCCCCAAGTAATATATAAGCAACTATATCAAAAACACAGACTGCAATCTGCGCCTTCAAAAGATCGTCAATATCTTCACGCGTATAACTAAATACCAAAAAGCCCCAACCAATCGCTGTACAAATCTGTGCTGCGATAAAAATAAGCATTTCGATATCCATATATCCAGTATACGCTATTTCCCAAGAAAAAACGCCCCCGAAAAACGGAGGCGCTTTATAAACAAGATTAGATTATTGGATTTGACCGTCGGTGTTCTGCATTGGAATACCGAGCTTGTCGATTGCTTCTACGACGAAGAGAAGAGCTTCTGCCTTAACCTTCTGATCATCAATATTCTTTGCAGCGTTGTAAGCTGGCTCGATGCAAGCCTTATCTTCGGTAAGCTCAATGATTTCCTTGTAAATCTTGAACTTCTTTGCTGGCTCGATATCTACGCTCTCAATGATAGGGCGGAGATCGGAAAGAGCCATCGTCTTTACGCGGTCTAGATCTGGGTCACCATAAACAGCTTTGCCTTCTGGCATGTTTGGCATAGCTGGGGTTGCCGGCACCTCTGGTGCTGGAGGAGTGCCCAAATCAATCGGAGCGGCCGGAGCTGCTGCCGGGTTAGTAATACTGTTGATTGCTTGCTGCAACTCATCTGGAGTTGCTGTGTTATTTTGGTCCATACTGCCCACCTTTTAATCTAATCTTTTAACTGCTTATATTTTATCACGCTTATGTCTAAATACGCAAGAAACGCACTAGTCTGTCTAGCATATCAAGCTTCACTGGCTCCATTGGAAGCCTTGCGCCAAAGACGTCGACGATTTGTTCGCCTTCCGTCTCTGGGAAATAAACACGCATCCTCGTGCCAAAACGCTTCTTTGGCACTAAGATAATACAATAATGATTGTTTTCGTTCAGCACGCCGAAAGACTTAAACTGATCAAAGCTATGAAGATTGTTTCCTTCGGACAAACCTTTGTCAGATAGGGAATAATGAAGCATGCGTGGTGGACGCGCCGTATAAGTGAGTAGCGCGATTGCCGCTACAATCACTAACGCCAAGAAAGTCCACTGCTGCGAGAAAATCGCCAAAGCGCAGAGCGCAATTACAACCAGAGCCAAACCGAAGTACCACCCTGCATTCTTTTTATGTTCGATATATTCGCGAGCTTCCCAGTTCACAATTGTCTTTTCTGCCATACTAACCTCATTATACCACAAGCATTATCTGGCCAATACCATCAAAAAATGCCCTGACTAGCAGCGCATCTTTTGGCGGAGGGTGAGAGATTCGAACTCTCGCACCAGCTTTCGCCAGTCTAACGATTTAGCAAACCGTCCCCTTCAGCCACTTGGGTAACCCTCCAATGCCTTATATTTTACCACAAGAGGAGGCTACTCGACAATAATCGGATTGCCCGCCGTGCCATCGCCAGACTTATAATATGTGCCAGGCTTTAGGGAAACTACTGGCTGAACAGCAGAGCTACTCATGCCATATTGATAATACAGAGTGCCGTTATAACCGTTTATAATAGTTCTATACAATGTCGGGTTCGTGTACTCCATTACGGACATTGTCATTTGATTAGTGCTTCCGTTAATCATAAGATAATTTTTCTTACAAGCATCATAGCCCCCTCTACAGCTAGAATAATCGCCTGCAATACCGGCATACACCGCCTCATCGGCCGTCATGAGACCAATCGGATATTTTAGCGCCCCATTACCGTTGCTCGATTCCTCAACGGTATAAGCGTCATCCTTGCGGCACTCCAGAGTAGGAGACATAGAAGCATCAGAGATCCTAGCCCACAACCGAGATTCTAGTTCAAAATCCGCATTTTCTATCCGCTGGTCTTTTGAAACGAGTCCGCTCTCGATTAGAGTTTTATTATTGCAGAAGACCGTGTCCTCAAGCATCGAAGCGTGAGCTAGTATTTTCTCCTCATACCATGTATCTAAAGTCCTCTTAATTGCTGAATCTACTTCATTTGCGAAAATCGCCTCCATTTTTGCATCCATATTAGAAAAGCCCGTAATCGGAAGATAATATACTCCAAACCCTTTATCATCCGTAAAAGACTTATATTTTAACCAAGCGTATCCAACTTCACTACAAGTCGTCGCGCTATTATCTAGGCAGAAATAGTGATGATCGTTTAATATATCCTCTTTTATCTGTTGCGCCGTGCCAGTCTTTACATCTACAAGTGTGTAGTTCTCTCCATCATACCTAACGTCATTTGCAAAATTTAATACCGTCGTGTCGTTTTTTAGCCAAGTACGGTACTGTGATGTACTATTTTCTTTTCCATACATATAGCTAGAAGCCGCCAAATCTCTAGAATCCCCATCATAGAACTGATAGTCACGTCCATTTAATCTGGCACCATACTCGTCGCAGGTTTTATTATCTCCATCCATTGTTATTTCGCTATCATAAATAAGCTTAACGCCGCCGGTATCTGTAGTTCGCATAATATGCCAGCATTTATCCGCAAATATCACATGGTTATTTTTCACATCTCCGCGATAATAATGCACCGGGAATGTGCCTGTCGCCGACGAAGCGACCGTAAAGACGCCTTTACCGCTACCAGGCCGATAACCAGGATAAGGACTTATTCCATCCGGAAATGTATTAAACTCTATGTTTTCGTCCGTTCCACGCGTTTGGTTGGCAACCACATCATATAGCGTCGCTCGCCAAGCAGACTTCTGATCATATTGAATCGTTTGCGCCGTAAACTTCAAATGATAAGTCGCTGCCGCATAGTCTGCATCAACGCCCAAATTTGCATCACAGTTCAAAGTTACGCTGGTTGTCAAGGAAGTCGTCTCCTCGTTTTCACGCAAGTCAACATCGTAGTAATAATAACCATCTAACGACTTTTCCCAACCAGAGTTCTCAGTAAAGTTAATAATCGCCATCTGTTTCCCAGATGTAGCTGACACTAACGGCAACTCAGTCGTGCCATCACTCTTCAACCACTGTTCATCAATCTTAATGCGCACCGCAGCATCGATATTTGATTCATTTTTCACAGTAATAGTCTTTTCGACCGTCTCACAAGTCGTCCAATTCGAAGGAGACTTAAACTCCTCCGTAAAGACCGTCTTCCACTCCGCCAAATCAAACCGGTTATTGAATATAGAACTATTTCTACTAAAAGCAAATGTCGCCATCAAACCAAAGGATATCCCAAACAACAATGCCAAGGCTACGATTATTTTTTTGTTGTTTATTTTGGCTTTCATATTTACTCCACAATAATCCGCGCCATTTCGCATAAATGTAGCAGAAGATTTCAGGGAAATTTCTATCTCTTTTTATATTTGTTTAGAACTTTTTGTTTTGACCTTGTTCTGGGGTTAGTTTAGCATAAGCGTTCTAATCTGTCAACTGCCAACAGAACTAGACAAAAAAATCGCAAACGGTATATAATATAACTATCTTAAAGGATAGTGAAACAAACTTATGAAAAAAATTATCAAAAAAGCAGGACAAATCTTTACCGGTGCAGCCGCAGCTGTAACTCTCTTCGCAGGTCGCGTTATGGCCACAGATGCAGCAACTTCAAGTAACCCAGCCCAGGAAGGTGCAAACACCGCTAAAGCCGCAGGTATGCCAAGCGAGCTCGTTGGCGTAAATGGCGTCTTTACCAAGATCACCAACACCGTTCTCTATGCTGTCGGTATCATCTCTGTTATTATGCTTATCTACGGTGGTCTCCGCTACGTCATCTCTGGTGGCGATAGTAAAAAAGTTACCGATGCAAAAAACACCATCATGTATGCCATCATCGGTCTTATCATCTCTATCCTTGCTTACGCTATTGTCAACTTCGTCATTAACGCAGTTGGCGGCGAAACTTCCGTCTAATCAAAAGGGAAATCTAAGCACTCCTCGCAATCACCGCGATTGCGAGGTTTTTTGCTCCCGCCGCCCGCATCGTCTCACAAGCCGCCATCATCGAGCTGCCCGTCGTCCAAACATCATCCACTAGTAAATATCGGCGAGTAGGATCTACTATACCGGCCCTATAAGCCTCCTGCGCCTGCGCACGCCGCGTTTCACTATCTGCGCCCACCTGTACGCTATCTTTTGCGCGCAGCAGCGCTCGCTCCACCGGTAAGTCCATCTTCCGACACAAAGACCCAATATGATCGAATCCTCGCTCTCTGATATGCTTCCGTATTGTTGGCAAAGGCACCAAAGTCCAACCGTCGCCCACAATCCCAGCTAGCATCTCTGCCAGCTCCCAACTTGCCGCGCGAACGGAGTTATACTTATAAATCTCAATTAGGCGCCGCAACACGCCTTCACGTTCACCCAGACAAAACTGCTTGCCAAAGGGCAGAGCGCAGCGCGGACAAACATCATTAATTAGTCATTCGCCACACGCCAAACATTTCATTTCACGGCCAGAAATGATGTATTTTTTACAACAAGCACATAGTATTCCACCGGCTTTTCCACAGCCAATACAGATATGAGGACAGAGAATTTCGCTAACGTTTCTAAATATTGTATTTTTCACAACAAAAACCTCCTTTCTCTTGATTTTACTTTTAAACCCCTCTATAATAAAGCGTAAGAGTGTAAATTAGTGGAGGAATTATAAACTATGGCTCACAAACAAGACGAAATGAGCTTAGACGATGAGCTCACTGCCGCCTTCCTTTCTGAGGAAGAGGGCACCGCTGGTTTGTCCGACGAAGGATTGGTGGAATCCGCAGAAGACGCTCCAGTTGAAGAATATGCAGAAACTACCACCGAAGACAACTGGGAAGACGAGACTGAGAATCTCCCTGGCCAGCTTGCTGTCGACGTTTATGAGACTGCAGACAAATTAATCATCAAGGCTCGTACTGCTGGTATTGAGCGCAAGGATCTTGATGTTTCTATTTCTGATAACATCCTTACCATCTCCGGCATCCTCAGTGGTGGCGAAGATGACAAAGCTACGCAATGGCACATCCAGGAATGCTACTGGGGCGAGTTCAGCCGCACCATCGCTCTTCCTGTTCAGGTTATTGAAGATGGCGTAGAGGCTGTCCTCAAAGATGGCGTTCTCACCATTTCCTTCGAAAAGGAAAAGACCGAAGAGCCAAAGCGCATCACGATTAACTAATTAATCTAGCTTCATCAAAAATCCCCCGATTTCGTCCGGGGGATTTTTTATTGCCTCTGTATTACTTAAGGGAAGTGAGAACAAAGTTCACAATCGCAAATGCAAGCAATGCAACGATGAGACCAATGATACCGTAAAGGATAGTATCCTTACCTTTCTTAACCTTGTTTGGGTCGCCCTGAGAAGTTGCGTAAGTAACACCACCAAGGATAATCATGATAACGGCAATAATACCAATGACGCCAAATACCGCGTTTAGAATAGTCTTAACGGTGGCCATCAAATCAGTATTTGCCCCAGGGTTAACAGAATCGTCACCACTAATACCTTTTTGTGCTTTTTCTGCAGCACTGCTAGCGATAATTTTTACAATATCCATATTGTTCCTTTATTTTTCTTTCATTATACCACGAAAAATCCCCCAGTAAATCTGAGGGATTTTCGTAGACTTTTATTAATTCTAACCCTGAAGAGCAGAGAGAACGAAGTTCACGATTGCGAAGGCAAGAAGTGCGACTACGAGGCCGATGATACCGTAAAGGATGGTATCCTTACCTTTCTTAACCTTACCGGAATCACCCTGGGAAGTTGCGTAAGTAACGCCACCGAGGATAATCATAATAACGGCGATAATACCGATAATGAAGATAACGGCATTAATAATTAATTTAACAATACTATTTAGATCATTGCCGTTACAGGTTTCTGGATTTGATGCAAGCGTACCAAGCTGCGCACAATCAGAAGAAGATTTGCCATAAAACTGCTTCGAAGTATTGCCATCGGCGGAATCAATAACGCGAGAACATTTTACCACATACTCACCCGTGGCCGTACTAGTTTTCTTGAGGCCAGAATACTTGCCGCTTTCACCAGTACAATCATCCAAACCTTTCGCGAATACAGAACCACCAGCAACAGCAACTACTAACGCTGCTACTGCGCCTGCCTTTAAAACTTTACTAAATTTGCTCATTTTCTTCTTTCTCCTTTTTGAAAAAGTCTATTCTTTGCATATATTATAACACATTATAGCGAATTTAACACGAAATTCACAATAGCGAAGGCCAAGAGAACAATTATAAGGCCAACAACACCGCCAATAATCGTCTTTTTGCCAGTTGCGACCTTGCTTGGATCACCTTGAGAAGTCATATAATGAATTGCGCCAATAATGATAATAATAACCGCCACAATGCCAATCAAAGTAAACGCAATATTAATACCAGCCTTCACGCCGTCTTGTAACTTATCGCTACCATTTATATCTTCTACTTGCTCGCGAATACCGTTTGCCAAAATCCTTACCAAATCCATCCTAACTCCTACAACTTACCCAAGATAAAGTTCACGATTGCAAATGAGAGCAGAGCAACAATCAAGCCAATCACAGCATAGAGAATTGCCTTCTTTGCTGTTGCTATCTTCGAAGCTTCGCCTTGCGCCGTCATATACATCACACCACCGATAATAATCACAATCACCGCAATAATACCAAGCCAAATAAACACCGTGCTGAGGATGCTTTTTACGACTGCTTGCGCATCGTCTTCGCTTTTCGCATCACCGCAAATAGCATTAAAATTTGGGTCATTTGCCAAAGCAGGATTTTCCCTTAGCGCCGCATCACAAGCACTAGTGTTGCTGGGAATCAACGTTTCATTCCATTCAGTCGCACTCGCCACCGGCGCCAACAAACCGCCAAGCGCCAACACGGAAATTAATACTGCAATAATCTTCTTTTTCATTACTCTGGTATCGCTCCTACTATTACATTAACGATCGCTGCAGCAAATAGTACAATCAGCAAACCCACAACAGAGTAAATCAAAGTATTTTTCGCTTTGGCGGTCGCTTGCGGGTTACCCACGCTCGTTACATACTGAATACCGCCATAAATAATCATAATTACCGCAATAATACCGCTCCATATAAACACCTTATTGAAGATGCCCTGGAAGAAATCTTTACCATTCGTAGACCCCTTTACGCCAGATATAATTCCAGCCACCGCGCCGCTAATAATCGATGCCGTCATCACCAAGGCAAGACCGATGACTGCATTCGTAATCGTCTTTTTACCTTTAGCAAGCTTCACTGAATCACCCTGTGCAATCATATACTGAATACCGCCCCACATCACGAGACCAATTGCTAGGTAGCCAACGATGCCCATAACCATACTTACGATATTTAGCGCAATAGTCCACACATATGCCTTAACACCATTCGCATTACTATCTGCAGGCGGAGGTGTTATATTACAATGATCATCAGTCAACCCGTCATACCATGCCGGCAAACCGAGAAAATGAGTATTACAATCCACCGCAGATGCGTTTTGCGTAGGCAGCATCAATATACCCAAAACAGACATTACCGCTACAGAAAGGGCAATCAATCCTTTTTTCATACAATTTTTTCCTTACTTGTTACTACACTTGTGCCATCAATTTCGCTCGACGGTTTCGGAATAAACAAATTCGCTAGAAGGGCAAGAAGCACCCAAGCCACCACGCCAATTACGATATCTAGCATGCGCTTCTTTGCAGTTGTAACCTGCTGCTCATTTTCACGCGCCGTCATCCACAAGACGCCGCAGATAACGAGGCCAATAGTACCAGCAACTACAATCGAGCCAGTAAGAATAGCAATAATCAAGCGAATAATCTGCTGAATACCGTCATCGCCTGTGCACCAAGCATTAGGCAAAATCGATGTACAAGCCCCCTCGCTCACTGGCGACGGATCAATTGGCTCCGTACTACTACCGCTATCATCTCCGGAATCTGGGTTCGATGAGGAAGAACCACCGCCTCCACCGCCACTACCGCCGCCGCTTGGATTTGTAGGGCAATCGCCAGGCTGGCCTCTATACTTACAAAGACAATCCTGCTTCGAGCTTGCGTAATAAGACCAGTGATCGTCCGCACATTTACAAGAAGCTCCGGCCTGTTGCACATTTGAACAAGGATCTAAGTCTCCACTGACTAAATAGTTATACACATTGTTAAGATAAGTTCTCTCTTGACTATCGCATGCCGCGTCGCCGCCAGACAGAGAACAGGTATATGTAACATGTATAGTTATTCGATCATTTTTACAACTATTTACGTCACTGCCATCGCAAGGGCTTAGCGTCATCATAGTCGGGTGGGCAATATGAATTGCTGTAGCACAGGCCCTTGCTGATGTTCCAGTTTGCCCAGAGTTTGATACATTAACTATACATTCTTTCCCAGCAAAAACATCATTGTTGGCAAAAAAACATACACACGCCGCACTAACGGCTAAAACAAGAATAAACAATTTCTTTTTCATATCTATTTTTATATTACATAACAACTCGAATAATTGCAAAAATTCCGCCCCCAACGCGGCCCATGGCAAATCTGTTAATTTTACAATATAATACTTGACGAAAACGCTTATGTGTGTTATAATGGAATGGTTATGGGCAAGTGTATTAAAAACATAGCTCTATCTGTTATGGCCGCAATTTTCAGTGCAATAGCACTAACCGGTCCGGTTTTTGCTACCCCGACCCCTGATACGACCGCTCCTGAAACGACCGAAACCACTACTGCCGAGCAACCTGCCGAAACACCTGCCGAAACACCTGCCGAAACCGAAACTACTACTGTTAGCTGTTATGACCAGGTCGGAAGCCTCGGCTGGATTATCTGTCCAGGCGCAGGCCTCTTTGGTAATGTCATTGACGGCGCTTATGATCTATTGACCCAAATTATAGAGGTGAACCCTATCCCAACAGATAACAATTCACCTACCCATGTCGTTTGGTCCTACTTCAAAGACATCACTAACAGCCTCTTTATCGTATTCTTGTTGGTGATTATCCTATCGCAGCTTACCGGCTTCGGTATCAATAACTACGGTATCAAGAAGGCCCTCCCGCGCATCGTTATTGCCGCTATCTTAGTAAACCTCAGCTATATTATCTGTACAGTCGCAGTTGACCTCAGTAATATCCTCGGTAACGCCTTCCAGGCCTTCTTTGTGAATATTCAAAATATCGCGATAGAGAACGGCACTATCTCTAATGCTGCCAGTGGCGCATCTGTTGCCGGTATCGTTGCCGCAATGATCGGCGTCGGCGCTGGCACAACCTTCGCAGCCGGCGTTGCCTTCGGTGGCGCAGCCGGCGTCATCTGGATGCTTCTCCCAGTCCTTCTATCTGGCCTCCTCGCCGTTATTTCCGCTGTTATTACTATGGCCGCTCGTCAGGCACTCATCTTCCTACTTGTCATGATCTCACCACTCGCACTCATCGCTTACACCTTGCCAAACACCGAAAAATGGTACAAAAAGTGGGTCAACATGCTCGCGCAGATGCTGTTCTTCTACCCAATGTTCAGTATTCTTTACGGCGCATCCCAGCTTGCTGGCCTCGTAATTATTACCTCCGCAACCAACTGGCTCGGCGTTGTCCTCGGTATCGCAGTAAAGATTCTTCCGTTATTCATGTCAATTCCACTCATGCGCATGTCCGGTTCCGTCCTCGGCAAGATTAGCGGTATCGTTAACCGTACTAGCGCTCCACTCGTTGGCGCCACTGGTCGCTACTCTGCAAGCAAGCAGGCTCTCGCTAAACAGAAGCAGCTCGCTAAGCGCAATCCAGCATTGCCTTCCACGCGCCTGGCTCAGTATCTTGATCGCCAACGCGCACGCCGCGACTTCGACACCAAGGAGCTTGCTGCCGCAAATATAGACCGCAATGTCACTAAGGCACAGCAGAGTTGGTACGACAAGAACGGCAAGCTAACCAAGCGCGGTCTCCAGAAGTATCAGCTTATTGAAGAACGGATGGCTAATGCCACTATCCGTATGAATGTCGAAACTGACATGGAGGAAGGCTTCTTGAACGACGAGCTCGAAAAGCGCGTCCGCACCAAAGATATTGCCAAGGTTAAGGCTATTAATGCTCGCTTCAAAGACGATATCGTCTTGGACGCAGCAGCAACTGCTCGCAAACGTGAAGTTCAGCTTACTAACGCCGAATCTCGCGCCAAAATTATTCAGGACCATGTCGAAAAGAGCAAAGATAGAATTCACCAGCAAGTTCTCGATACTTTCAATATCAATACTGATGAATATGATACTATCGTCGCCAAGAAAGAGGCCAGGGAAAATGCTATCCGTAAGGAAGAGATTATTAAAAAGCGCGATAGCGGCGCCAAACTTAACGGAAACGAAGAAGAATTCTTGCGCACTCATGGTGATCATATGACTGCCAGCGACCGTGAGGCAAAGAACTTCAAGTTGAACGAACACGATAAGCTCGTCTACAACTCCGGCCAGAAAGCTATCAACGCCACCCTCGCTGATGCTATTACCGCAAAGCGCAAGGTTGATAAGGAAGCTCGCAGTAACTATTACGAGCTCTACGATAACTACGAGGCTGGTCCACGTATTAAATACAAGCTCATCGAAGCCTTCCAAAACGGCGACAAGAACGCCATGTCCGCTGCCCTCGAGGTTATGTACAAGCGCGGCGATAAAGATGATATCGGCGATGTTCTTAAGAAATACTCTAGCCTCGCTAAAGATATTGGCTTCCAGAAAGAGCTCAACGATATCTGTCTCTCCTTCAAGGCAGAGGATATCGATGTCGCTCAGTGGGCTAAAGCTAATATGATGCGCCGCGGCATGAACGGTAAGGGCTTTAAAGTCGCATCGTTTATCGACTACGAAACTTGGGCAAAGGGCGGCACTGTAGCTGGCGATGCTGTAAAGGGCGAAGATGACTACAGTAAGGTCCGCAAGACCTGCCGTATTGAACTCGGCAACGCGCTCAGTAGCTGGGATGCTATCGCAACCGCTGACCGCACTATGTGGAACCAGATCCTTTCCGACCAGAAATCCGGCATTATCCCTATGGATGAGAGCGGCAAAGAACAGCTACCTGTCTTCCCAGTCAAATACCTCCGCTCCGCTGTATGTTCCGGCAAAATGGATGGTGAACGTTTGCAATCCTTCAACAAGTTCTTTACTGGTGGCCTAAAAGTCACTATGAAGAAAGATGCCAATGGTAATCCTACTGACGAAATCGACTGGGCTGCAACTAAGGCTGATGCTGAGAATAAATTCTTCTATGATCACATTGAATCGTACACCAAAAATATCGAAGACTTCCTCAGAGATATGTCCGCAAACCAGCTTGGCACATTAAAGACTGCCACCCTGGAAACGCTAAACAACGCATTGGTTGCTAGATACGGCGACAACGATAGTGACGTAGTCGAAGTCGAAGTAAATGGTAAAAAGAAGCGTATTAGCAAACAGCTAACAGGCGTACTACTCCAAACACAGATCAGACAGTTCAACGAAGAAAAGTCGATGGCAAGCCAGCGTACTGCTATGAACCCAGCAGTCCGCAAGATGCTCGGCATCAAAGACGTGCTTTAAAACAAAAAACAGATAAAAGGACCGCAATCACGCGGTCCTTTTTCTATTGTGTTTATGTTAAAATATAAGTATGGCTCAGTATAAGGTCCCGCAAGATGTCGAGGCAGACGATAAGCTCCTCGGACCTTTTAGCTTCCGCCAATTTGTCTATCTTATGGTTGCGGCGGGCCTAGGTTTTGTTGCCTTTCTTTTGTTCCAGATTTTTCCACTCCTCGTCATTATTCCAATCCCGTTCATCATCTTCCTCTTCATTCTCGCACTCCCGCTTAAAAAGGATCAGCCAATGGAGACTTATCTCTCCGCCATTGTCGATTTCTATACAAAGCCGCAAAAGCGTATTTGGATGCCCGGTCAGTCTGATACTACCATTACAATCACTGCGCCAAAAGTCGTTGAAGAAAGCCGCACTAAAGACCTTAGCCAAGAAGAAGCCGGTCGCCGCCTTTCTTTCCTTGCCAATATCGTCGATACTGAAGGTTACGCAATCAAGGAAACCAATTCTAATCTCCGCGACGATATCGCTAGCGAAGCTTCCCAGGCACAGGATATCTTTGAAGTTAATCAAAATTACACCCTAGACAAGAGCCTAGAGCAGAGCACAGCAAACCGTCATGCTCAACTCGTAGAGCAAATGCGTAATGCTATTAACCAAAACAGTATTTATGGCGCCGCTGCCCAACCAGCACAGCAACCAATTCAACAACCAGCTCCGGCTCCAGTAGCACCTGCGCCAGCCGCTCCGGTTAATGTCGCCGCCAATGCTGCTACCATTCAACCAGATATGGAACAGATTCGCGAAGCACTCGCACCAGAGCCAAAACCAGAGCCAGAACCAGAACCGGAACCAATACCAGAAACCCCAGAAGTGCCAAAACCAGAACCAGAAGAAACCTCAGCTCCAGACCCAGCCCTTCAGGATCTCGCAAATAACCCCGACTTTTCTATTGAAACCATCGCTCAGCAGGCGAAGCGCATAGAGAAGCAGAAAAACGATAACGAAGTATATATTTCATTACATTAAGGAGACATTGTGCAACCAAATCAACAACCACAACCAGTCCAGATGCCACAAGCAGCTCCAGCGGCCCCACAAATGCCGCCACAGCCACAGCCACAGCCGGCACCTGTACAAGCACAGGCCGCACCGCAGCCTATGCCAGCTCAGCCGCAGCCAATGCAGCAGCAGCGCCCAGCGCCAGCTCCGGCTCGCCAGAATAACCCAAATTCCAGCCAGGCCAGCCTGCTCATTTCTGAGCTCCGCGACTCTATGGTCATTATGAAAGACGGTTCTTTCCGCGCCGTCATCGCCTGCAAATCCATCAACTTCGATCTTATGTCCGAAGAAGAGCGCGAAGCAGTTGAGTTCTCCTACCAGAACTTCCTCAACTCGCTCAACTTCACAATCCAGATTTTGGTTCGCTCCCAGCGCGTCGATATTGCTCCTTATATCGATCGCCTCATGGAACTCCGCCGCCAAAACGACAACATGCTCCTTGGCGTCCTAATGGATGACTATATTAACTTCATCGATATCCTTAGCCAAGAAGCTAACATTATGGATAAATCCTTCTTTATCGTTATTCCTTACTACACTTCAAAAGATGCCGAAAAAGCCCTGGAACAGAGCAAAAACTTCTTCAAGACATTCACGAAGAGCAAAGCACCAGCCGTCACGCGCATTGATCGCGCAACCTACGATAAAGCTGTCACAGAAATCGATAACCGCGCCGAAGCTGTCATTTCCGGTCTTTACCAAATCGGCATTCAGTCTGTCCGCCTAAACACCAAGGAACTCGGTCAGCTTTACTACAACTTCAACAACCCAGACACCGCTGTCCGCGAACCGCTCGGCGACTTTAACAAGCTTGCTCATCTCTACGTAAGAAAGGGCACACCAGGAGAGGAGAATTAATATGGCTAGAAAGCAAAAACAACTCAGCGCTGCCGATCTCGCAGCACAAGCACAGCTTCAAGAAGAAGTTGAAATTCAGCGCGCCTTCGAAGCCGGCATTACCACTCTCCGCGATCTCATTTCGCCATCCAGCCTCGAGTTCAAGTCCGACCATTTCCGCATCGGCACCAAATACGGTCGCACGATGTACGTCTACGGCTACCCGCGCTCGCTTCTAACTGGCTGGCTCAGCTCCATCATTAATATGGATGAGGTGCTCGATGTTTCCATGTATATTTATCCTGTTGATACTGCAGTTATCATGAAAAACCTTACCAAAAAGGTTACTCAGCTTGAAGCAAGTATGGATATCAACAGCGAAAAGGGTAAAGTTCGCGATCCAGAGCTTGAAGCTGCTATTTCCGATGCCGAGGATCTTCGCGATCAGCTCCAGGTTGGTGCTGAACGCTTCTTCCGCTATGCACTCTATATCACGATTTATGCTGACTCGCTTGATGAGCTCCAGTTCGTCCAGCACAAGATTGAGAATATCTTCGGCCAGCAAATGATCTTCACCAAGGTCGCTAGCTCCCAGCAGGAGCAGGGTATGAACAGTACCATGCCACAATGTTCTGACCAGCTCCAGATTCGCCGCAACATGAACACCGGTGCAATCTCCACTAGCTTCCCATTCACTTCGGCTGACCTTACTCAGGAAAAGGGTATTCTTTACGGCATCAACATGCACAACAACGGTCTCGTCATCTTCGACCGCTTCTCACTAGAAAACGCCAACATGGTCGTCTTTGCTAAGTCTGGTGCAGGTAAATCCTTCACTGTTAAGCTTGAGGCGCTTCGCTCCATGATGATCGGTACCGAAATTCTCATCATCGACCCAGAAAATGAGTACCAAAAACTCGCCGATGCCGTTGGTGGTTCCTATATTCGCCTCAGCCTCAACTCTGACGTTCGCATTAACCCATTTGATTTGCCGAAAGTTGTCGACGCCGAGGACGCCAACGACGCACTTCGCGCTAACCTCGTCACTCTTCACGGTCTCTTCCGCCTCATGCTTGGCGGTGGCCAGCTCAGTCCAAACGAGGAAGCCGATCTCGATCAGGCTCTCATCGATACTTATGCCCGCGCCGGCATCACTAGCGATCCTCTCACTCATACCGGCACTCCACCAACCATCATCAACCTTTACGATACTTTGCTCCACATGGGCGGCACCGGTCCAAACCTCGCTCAGCGCCTCCGCAAATACACTTCCGGTACTTTTGCAGGCATATTCTCGCAGCAGAGTAACGTCGATATTAATAATCAGATGGTTGTCTTTAATATTCGCGACCTTGAAGACGAACTTCGCCCAGTTGCAATGTATATCGTTTTGAACCACATTTGGAACATCACCCGCGCCAACCAGAAAAAGCGCATCCTCATCGTTGATGAGGCCTGGCAGCTTATGAAATATGAGGATTCCGCAAACTTCCTCTTCAGCCTTGCTAAGCGCGCCCGTAAGTACTATCTTGGTCTTACTACAATCACTCAGGACGTTGAAGACTTCATGTCTTCAAAGATGGGTCGTGCCATCGTCAACAACTCATCAATGCAGCTACTTCTAAAGCAGTCTTCGTCTGCCGTCGATGTTTTGTCTGACGTCTTCAAACTCACCAGCGAGGAGCGCAAGCGTCTCGCCAGCTTCCCGGTCGGTCAAGGTCTCTTCTTTGCCGGTCAAAATCACGTACACATTCAAATCGTCGCTTCAGACACGGAAACAAGTCTCATTACCACCAATCCAGCTGCCAAAAAATAAAGCATATATTGTATAATAAAAACAGATATGTCGGCAGACAATTCAGGTCAAAAATACCGTCGTAAACACGACCCATATAATGGCATGGAAACTCCGGAAATTCGTCCGGATAATATTGCACGCCAAGAACTTTCTGACGCTGAAAAATCTGCCAGCAAAAACAATCAAAAACTTAGCGCCGGTCATCTCGCCGATGCGGAGCATAGTTTCCGTAATTCTGTCGTCGGCTTAACTCCACGTACTGCTAGTGCTCGTGCCGCAGGGAAGGCAATTAACCGCAGTGGTCGCATTAAATCGTCTAAAATCGCTGGTCGCAGTCGTTTTAAAAAACGACGCTGGGCACCAGTTTCAATTATCACCGCTTTACTCATTGGCGGCGGCGCACTCTTTTTCGCTTCACAGTCCATCCTTGGCCCACATCTTTCCAGCCTTTACACCGAAGCAACCGATCTTCAGTACACTTCCTACAACGCGCGCAACACCCGTATTTTCCGCTACCTCATCAACGGTGGCGACCAAGTTCGCATTAGCCGCTTCAGCCAGCGCTATACAACCTTTTCGCCATACCTCAAATCCCGCCTCAAGAAAAACGGTATCGAGGTTGGTAACCTCGACGCTGATGGCAACTTTCACGCCAACAATGGTCTCTCAACTTCCAGAACCGTTCTCAAATATAATGACGAAATAATCGACGCTGGCTCTTTCCAGAACAAATTCGCTTCCGATGCTAGCTTCCGTGAAGCCTATTACAAAGCTAAACGTGGACGCGTTGCTGGCTTCTTTGACGATTCTGCCGATAGTTTCTACAAGAAAAAAGGCGCCACCCGCGACATCTTTAACCGTTACAAATCCACCGGCAATGCCGAGACTGATACCGCAAACTTCCGCAATACTGTTTCCGATCGTGTCACTGGCATAGACGGAAATATTAATTCCGTCAGCCGTCAACATGATGAAGAAACTGGCGAAGATACCGTCGTTAGGAACGGCGAAGATATCGACACGCGTAATGTCGCGGGCGACACGCCGGAAGTCAAAGCCCGCACTATGGTTAATTCCATCGCCGGTAAAGTCAGCGACGTAGGCGTTCCAGTTTGTTCCGCGCTTCGCATTGCAAACATGGCTGCCGTCACCGTTTCTGCTTACACAATTTTCCAATCAATCGCTTATTACCTCAGCCTCATGGAGCCAATCAGCAAAATGATGGCAGGCGAGGGCGATGCTAGCGCCATTAACGAAACACTCAACTTCCTCACGACTGAAACAACTAGCCAAGTTCAATACATGAATAGCGACGGCACTTCCGTCACAGAAGACGTCACCGGTTCGCCACTTCAATCTTCTGGCGCTAAACTTGTTCTCGGCAGCACTCCATCCGACTCACGTCAAACTCAGCCATATTCCATCAAGAACATTACTCGCGCCGCAAACACAATTGCCATCAGTACCGGCGCCACTCAAATTGCTTGCGACGGCATCCAAGCCGCCAGCGCAATCATGTCTCTCGCCGCCAACGCCGTTCCAGGTGGCACACTCGCAAACTTCGTCATTAGCGCCGTCACAAAAACCGTCGGCAGCATCGCTCTAACTGGTGTTATTAGCGCGGTTATTAGCGCAGTTATTCCATACGTCGCCAAGGTCTTCGCAACTAATATTTTCGAAACCTATACTGGCGTTCCAGCCGGCGAGCTCTTCTCCCAGGGTGCCGCCAACGCAAACTTCAGACTTTCGACCGAGGGTAGTGCATATATGCCAGCATCCGAAGATTACATTAAACGCCAAAATCAGGAAACCACAATCGCTCTCGCCGAAGAAGCTGAAGTAGATCGCCTCAATCGCAGCCCATTTGATACTTCCAGTAAGAATACCTTCCTTGGCTCACTCCTCTCGAAGTTTGCCTTCCTCGGCTACACTAATAATACTTTCAGTAAACTCTCTAACTTTGCCACAACTCTCGGCAACTCACTCAGCGTCTTTAACCCAGTCACTTCCGCTCTCGATGATTCCAATCTCTACACCTCAAATTATTCCAACTGTACACTCGCTCTCGATGACACCGTCTGCGACATTTACGATCAAGAAATCGTCGGCATGGATTATTCCACCATCGATCTCGCGCCAGACGATCCGACTTACGTTGCCGTCATCGAACCAAATCTCGACGAACAGGGCAAGATTAAACAAAAGTCCGAACTCGGCAAATTCATTTCCTTCTGTACTGAGCGCGAATCGCCATGGGGTGTTCTCGACGCTAACGTCATGAACGCAATACAGACCGACTTCGGCGTTATCGGCAACAACCTTTATCTCGTCAGCGATGTTGTAGATATTATTAACGCTGCCGAAGATGTCGCAAACCGCGATTGGGGCACCGGTAAAAACTGTCAGATGGGTAGCAGCAACCCACGTTGGGACAATGAGTTTAAATATTATCAGCGCTACGTTGAAGATATGCGTATTCTCGGCGGCATGACCGACGACGAAGATGCCAACCCAGTTCTCGCCTACAAAAAGGAATGGGATAAAAAGCATCCAGTAGATAATTCCTTCGAGGGCACCCTCGCTCGTATTTCTGGTCAAAGCAAAGACGACATCGCCTTCCTCCTTGAATTCGCGCGCTATTCAGACCAAATCGCTCACTACGACCCAAGTACTCGCTACGCTTTCAGTGAGAGCCCAGAACCAGAAGCAATCCAGTTTGAATCAGAAGACATTTCTCCAGCCGCTTATATCGTCCACTCTACTGAACATATCTTTATCGACAAAAGGAACTATCTCGTATGAAACATTTTATAAAGACATTCAGCTGTATTTTAGTTGCCGCACTCCTCATTGGCGAGCCAACTTTCGCCGCGCTTCCAAGCGAAGATATTTTAGATATGTTCAATTCTAACAATGTTTTCTACTACAACCCAAGTGGTAGCGACGATCTTTGCGGCTACTCCATGACCCGCCTTTCCGGAAACACTATCGCCGAAAAAGTTTGGAATTATTTCATTAACCAAGGTTTCACTGATGCTCAGGTCGCCGGAATTCTTGGCAACGCCAAAGCCGAAAGTAGCGTCGAGCCAACCCGCTCTAGCAATGGCAATTATTACGGTCTCTTCCAATGGGGCGGCGGTCGCAAGAACAATCTCTTTAAAAAACTCGCCGAAGCCGGTCTCCAGAAATACACCCAATCTTCCTATTGGGCTTCCGGCACATCACAAAATATTCCAGCAACCGACCTCGACAAAATTCTCCAGACTGAGCTAGACTTCGCTATGAGCGAAACTTCCTATAACTGGATTTCTGAAATCAAAAAACAGGATTCACCAGAAGCCGCCGCCGAAGCCTTCCTCGCATTATTTGAGCGCGCCGTCGATGGCGATTCGGCAATTCTTTATTACGAACCGTATCAGGGTCTCCTTTATCAGGGCACCACTCAGCGCCGTAATTACGCACACGAATTCTACGAACAGTATTCCGGCAAGGGTATTAGCGCCGGCACTGGTTTTAATTTCGAAAACGGCAAAAATCTCACTATCTTCGGCGATTCCATTACCGTCGCTTCAACTAACGCGCTTCTTACTCAATTTCCAGATCTTACCGCCGGAGATATTTACGCACAAAATGGTCGCAAATGGTTCGAGGCAGTTGATATTGCTCGCGGCGTGACCAACATGAAAGACAATGTCGTCTTCGCACTCGGCGCTAACAGCCCAAGCCTCACCACCGAAGATATCACCGAAGCAATTGACGTTATCGGCACCGATAGAAACATTGTCTTTGTCACCGACTGGAGTACTGAAAACGAATACACTTCAAACAACGCGCTCTTCTTTGAATTCGCGAAAAACAACTCCAATATTGTAGTTGCTGACTGGAATAAAATCGTTAAAGGCAAAGCCGATGAATATCTCTTCGACTGGATTCATCCAAACTCAACCGGTGCAAAACTATTTGCTGAAAATATCTATAACGCATTAAATAGCAACACTACTTCAAATGGTTGTCTCATAAACGGCGAATTTACTCAGCTCGTCAAAGCCTACGCTTGGCCAGAGCATCATCAAGCACCATTTACTAACCGCATGCCGAGCTATGCTAATGCCGTCTCTCGCTCCATTAGCGAAGGTCGCTATGTCGGTGGCTCTATTAATGGCACCCCAGGCATCGACTGTGGCGGTTTCGTCACAATCCTCATGCAAAACTCCGGCCTCGCGCCAGACTATAATGACACCAAGGGTAACACTAATACTCAGGAACAATGGGTAAAATTCCACAACTGGACTCTTCTCAATTCTGCTCCAAACCGCCAGGTTGATACTAGTATTCTTCAGCCAGGCGACGTCGCATTTACAAACGGTCATACCTTCATTTATGTTGGTGAAATTTCCGGCTTCCATTCCAAGATTGCTTCCGCATCATATGGTCAGAGTACTGCTCGCGCACCAATGGCTGGCTTCGAGGATCTTCTCTTCGGTAATGGCGCAGTTATTCGCTGGTATCGTAATCCAAATTATAGCGCCGGCAGTAACCTAAATTATCGCAACAACCTTCAAAATAATGTTTGGAGCAATAACTAATGCCAGCAAAAAAGAAAACAACAAAAAAGAGCAGCACAAAAAACAATGCAAAGCGCAGTGCCGCAAAGCGCGCCGTAAAACAATTATCCCCACGCGCCCGTCTTATTCTTTTAATGTCCATAATTGTTTTTGCTTTCATTATCGTTTATTCCACGATCACTCTAATTTATCGCGCCGGCAAAACTAAAACCATTATCCAATTCGCACCAAACGCCGCAAAAGTTTCTCTTAATGGCACGCAGGTTAGTAACGGAGCAACTATTTGGCTCGCGCCAGGCGATTATCATCTAGTTGTAAGTTATAATGAGCATCTTGAAACCCACGAGGAAGATATAACAATCACTAATAAAGACGCTGAATATTACGGCACACTTTCCGCTCTCGACGATGAAGGTAACGAATATATCGAAAAACATCGCCAAGAATATACAAAAGTCGAAGGTATGGTCGGAATTCTTCTAAACCGTCAGGGAAAAGAGAATCGTTCCGAGCATCCTATTCTAAATTATCTTCCAATTAATAATTCACTTTATTCCATTAGCTATCAATATAACGACAACAAAGATTTAGAAATTTACGTAAAGTCCGATCCAAAATATCTCGACGTTGCTGTCGCAAAAATGAAACTATTTGAAAACGTCGACCTAGAAGATCAGAACATCTTTTTCCTAAATAATAATATTTTCGAAAAATACCAACAGAATCCAATCACTGATGCACAAAAATATATTCGCGCCGCTTATCAGCTACCAAGCAATTATGTAGTTAGTGAGCCACATGAAATTAGCGATTATACTGCGGCTACAATCTATATAAAAGATGATGCAAATAACACGACTTATGCACACTACCGCGTAGTATTAAAGAAAAACGATAGCAGTGAATGGGAGATTATCTCCACCCCACAACCACTTTTAACTACAAGAAATACACCTAACGTAGACAAGAAAATTCTTAAAACTATAAACTCTTATTAACCGTCATTTCGGCCGGCACATTTGTGCTAGTCACAATCATTTGGTAATCTTTAAAGTTTTGCACTAAATGTTTTTGTCGCGTTTCGTCAAGTTCCGAGAAAATATCATCCAGTAATACAACTGGTCTATCTCCGGTTTCTTCTTCAAGAATTCCAGCCTCAATAAATTTGAGCGCCAAAATAATACTACGCATTTCACCACGTGAAGCAGAACCATCCGCCGGCGAATCATTAAAGATAAAACTATAGTCATCACGATGCACGCCAAAGCTCGTATAACCCAAAACTACATCCCGGTCAAAATTTGCCGACAGACGCGCCATATACGCGTTCCCATCGACTTTTTCGCCCATATAGTCTATCCGGCAACTATCATCATTTTTCGCAATCCAGCGATAATTATCCGTCATTCTTTCATTAATTTTTTTCAAGATATTCAGGCGAATCGCTTTTATCTGCGCGCCATATTGCGCACAAAGAATATCCCAAGAAAACAAATCATCACGCTTCACCCCCTCAACTTTCAAAAGATCATTTCGCTGTTTTAAGGCCTTATTATATCGGCCGAGAATAACCGTGTAATTATTATCTATCTGCTTGAAAAGCTCGTCAAAATAATCACGTCTTCGCGACGGGGAAGATTCGATTAAATAAATATTATTCGGTTCAAAAAGCACCACCGGGTAGCGATTTTTCTTCGGCAAACGCAAGCTCTTTTTCCCATCAATCTCAAACTCTTTTTTATTAAGAGTTGGGTTATAACGAATAATTACTTTTCGCGCATCAATTAAATCTACCTCAACTCGATAAAACTCCGCTTCGCGTCGCAAGATATCTTTATCCACAGCCTTAAAACTTTTTCCACGCAAAGCCATATAAATCGCTTCGAGCACCGAAGTTTTCCCACTACCATTTTCGCCAATAATGAGAGTAGTCGGACGATTACAATCCAACGCAAACTCATCATGACAACGAAAATTTCGTAGACTAACCTTCTTAATAATATTCATTAGCTTTTGAGCGGCATAATAATGTGAGTATAATCCTCACTTTTAACATTCTTTAAAACAATCGGTGCTAGTTTTCCGGAGAAGTTAAATACAACCTTATCTTCCGTAGTAGCATTTAAAGCATCCAAGAGATAGCGAGAATTAAGAGTAACTTTTCCATCTTCCTCGACCTTAGCTTCCATCGTTGCGGAGTTTTCACCAAGCTCGCTCGCAACTGCGGAAACACCAAAGCTACCTTCATCTTTCTTCGCTTCACAAACCACCGATCCACCGGATTCACGCGCAAATAGTGCCGCAACCTTAGTCATACGGATTAATTCTGCCTTATCTAATTTAATCGAAGATTTAAAATCTTTCGGAATAAGCTGACGATAATCAGGGAAGCTCGCATCAATTAACTTCGAAGTGACTTCTATTTCACCTAAGCGAAAACGAATCTGCGAGTCGATGATCGCGATTTCCACATCCTCTACACTATCCGAAAGGGAACTAAGAACTTCACGAAGTGCTGGAGCTGGTACAATCGCCTTAATCTCACTCTCGACTTTATTAACAAACTTTTTATCCGCCAAGCGATAGCCGTCGGTTGCTGCGATATATAAAGCACCCTCATAAGTATTAAAGAATACACCAGTTAGAGCAGGACGAGTAGTATCATTACTACTTGCGATAATAACCTGATTTACTGCCTCTTTAAAAATATCTGCAGGAATCTTAAAAATCACCGCCTTTTTCTCATCTATAGTAGGAAGTTCAGGGAAGTCATCAGCGAGAATACCATTAATAGTAGACTTATACTTACCGGAGGAGATTGTAAGTTTTTCACCATCTACTTTCATTTTGATCGTATCTTTCGGAAGGTTAGAGATAAAATCAGCTAAAAGACGTGCAGGCACAGTAATAGTACCAGCATTTTTAATAGTTGCGTTTACATACTCAACTGTTGCTAACTCTAAGTTGGTCGCAGTTAATGTTAATTGTTTTCCTTCTGCTCTTAAAAGAACATTACTTAGAATTGGCAACCCAGCCTTTGTGCTTGCTGCTACTCGACTTACAACGCTTAATGCTTTTGAAAATCTTTCTTGTAATACTTCTACTTCCATTTTTCCTCCTTTTTAATCCCTTCCTATATTAATAGTAGTATTAGTAGTGTATGTGTAAAACTGGTAAAACTCCCCATTTAACAGATTGAAATTCTTAAAATTTCGTGTGCATTTTGGTTGGTTAAAACTTCCCAAAAGTTGGCAAAACTTGTTTATAAAAGTGCATTTCTTATTCAAAATGGATTTTTTCACATTTTTAATGCACGAGTTTTTCGCGTACTTTTGCGCGGTATTTTTAACAGGTTTTCCACAGTTAGTTAGCATAAACCTTACTCCTAAGCTCAGTAATCTGTTCGCGAAGATTAAAATCAGTCTTTATTTTCTCATCAACTACCCTAATACCGTGCATAATAGTAGTGTGATCCTTCTTAAACTCTGCTCCAATCTTTGGCGTGCTTAAGTCTAGCTCTTTATTAAGTAGATACATTGCAATCTGGCGCGCATTCTTTATATCTTTTACACGGCTAGTGCCGAGCAAATCCTTAGCGTTGAGGTTATAATATCTCGCGACTTTATCAATTACTTGGCGGGCGGAAATACGCGGCTTAATTGTCGGACCACTTTCTGGCATCTCGCCAATCACATCTACTGGATCCACTCCGCGAAGATCAGCAAGAAGGAGAAGGCGGTTTAAACCACCCTCAAGATCGCGGATATTTGTGCAGTAATTATTAGAAAGATATTCTGCAACTTTATCATTTAAATCATCATGACCGAGGAATTCTGCCTTTGCTTTTATAATTGCGCAGCGTGTTTCAAAGTCTGGTAACTGAATATCAATCGTAATACCCTGAGTGAGGCGGGAAGAAAGACGCTGATCAACGGAATCAATCTGACTTGGAAGCCTATCCGCCGCGAGAATAACCTGCTTATTATTCTCATAAAGCATATTAAAGGTATGGAAGAACTCATTTTGAGACTCGGTCTTACCTTGAATAAACTGGAAATCATCAACGATCAAAACATCGATATTGCGATACTTATTTTTAAAATCGTCCAACTTCTTATTACGGATCGATGAAACGAAATCAGTATAAAACTGCTCAATTGTAATATAGAGCACATTCATCTTTGGATATTTTTCATGAATCTCATTACCGATTGCCTGAATAAGGTGAGTCTTACCAAAACCGGAGCCACCATAAATAAAGTATGGATTATAGGCTTTGCCTGGATCTTCAATGACAGCCTGTGCTGCGCCGACCGCAACATCGTTATTGCTACCAACTACATAATTATCTAGGCGATATTTTGGATTAAGGCCATTATTTTTAAGTGGTGGTAGGGGAATATTAATACCGGAAATAGGAGTCACCTTACCGCCTCTTATGCCGGCAGTAATTTCTTCACCGCCGCGGCTAATTATCGTCGTGCCGTCGTCTTTTTTATTATCTAAAACAATCTCAAAACGATCACAGTTATAACCAGCCGCCTTTATAGCCTTCATGGTCTGATCGTAATATTTCTTTTCAATCGAAGATTTAATGAAAGGACCAGAGACGGAGAAAGTAACCACACCTTTATCCTCTGAAACAAACTTTGTGCTAGTGAAAAAAGTATTAAAGGCCATGTCTGTAACAGAGCTTTTAATTTCGTCTAGAACTGTTTGCCAGTTGTTTGGCATCTCTTTATGACCTCCTCTTCTTCCTCATATTATACAGAGTTTTCCACAGTTTAGTAGCCAAAAATCGCAAAAAACGATTATTTTATAATAGTTGCAATGCATTAACAGATACGAGAAATCCACAGGCTGCTGGCTTATAGGGAAGCGCGCTGTGGAAAAACAGTTGAAAAATCCCCAGAAAAATAGTAAAATAGACATAATTCTTTAAATAAAACAATAATTAGAAAGTAGGATTGTAGTTATGCCAAAGCGTACTTATCAGCCACACAAGCGCCAACGCAAAGTTGAGCATGGTTTCCGCAAACGCAACGCAACGGTCAGCGGCCGCAAGGTTCTCGCTCGCCGTCGCATTAAGGGCCGCGCACGCCTTAGCGCCTAAGCGATGTTATCTAAGAAATATCGTTTTCATTCACGTGGTGGGGTAAGACATACCTATCAACACGGCAAGACAATCAGGGATTCAAAGATATCCCTGGTTTTTGCATCTAACGCCAGAAATAAACAACGTTACGGCGTAGTAGTTAGTAAGAAGGTTCTTAAGTCTGCTGTTGGTCGCAATCGTATCCGCCGCCGCGTCTATGAAGCTATTCGCGCAGAACTACCAAACATTCAAAAACCAGTCGATTGTATCTTTATTGTTTATACAAAAGAAATCGGTGTGATCGACTTCAAAGAGCTCCGCTCTCTTATTCATGATTTACTTATTGAGGCAAAAATAATATAATATACCTCATTAGGAGTGTGAAAATATGTTTGATTTAATTGACATGCTTATTGTTCGTCCGATCGTGAATATCTTTTTCGCGATTTATTCAGTAGTGGGCGACTTTGGCATCGCCATTATTTTATTTGTCATTATTGTTAAGGTTCTCATGTGGCCACTCATGAAGCGTCAGCTTCATCAGACTCGCATCATGCGCGAGATTCAGCCAGAGTTGGCAGAGATCAAGAAGCGCTGCAAGGGTAATCGCCAGATGGAATCCCTCCAGATGATGGATCTCTATAAGCGCAAGAACGTGAAGCCTTTCCGTTCTATGCTCAGTATTTTTATTCAGCTTCCACTCTTTATTAGCCTCTTTACCGCTATCAACGTTGCTGCTCGCCCACGCGAGAATTACAATGTTGACCACTCCGCATATTCCTTCGTAAAGACTCTTCCGAATGTTGATACGGTTATCGGTCAGCAGAATAAATATCTAGAAGAAGTTAAGGCCTACAATGATAAACCAGCCGAAGAGCGTGGTGATGCTCCAGTTTACGAGTTCCAGCCAAAACTCTTTAATTTAGTTGATCTATCTGCAACTGCGGGCTTTGCTTCCAAGAGCTCTGTCGTAATCCTTATCTTTGCGCTTCTATCTGCTGCTACTCAGTATATTATGTCCAAGCAGATGGATCCTACCCGCCAGAAGGGCAAGAAAAAGCGCTCTATGCGCCAGCTCATGAAGGATGCTGCCGCTGGTAAAGAAGCCGACCAGAGCGAGATTAATGCCGTAGCACAGGGTCAGATGACCTGGATGATGCCACTCATGATGCTCATGATCATGATCAACCTCCCAGGTGCTCTCGTGTTCTATTACCTCCTCAATAACCTTCTTACTGTTTGTATCCAAAAGATTATCCTCAGCCGCAACTATACCGAGATGGAAGCCGCTGCTGACAAGCGTGTTCTAAAAGAGCTCAAAGAGGCTCAAGAGGCTGTCATCGTAGAGGATAAAACTGATGTAAAGAAATCTACAACGCACTACGCGTCAAATAAAAACAAAAAAGACGAAAAGGTCCACGTAACTCGTATCTCTGCTTCTAATAAAAAGAAAAGGAGATAATATATGAATACAGACGAATCAATCCGCTTCGCAACGAAGTACCTAGAGGATTTACTGTCATTCTTCGGCATTAACGTAGCAGTCTACTCGACTATCGAGGACGACGTAATTCAGCTTTCTATCCCATCAACCAGCATGAACTCGCTCTTGATTGGTAAGAACGCAAACAACCTTCGTGCACTCCAGCACATCGTTATGATGACGCTCGTTGCTCGCAATGCAGAGGTTACCCGCGTAAATATCGATATCGCAGACTACAAGCGCCAGCGCGCTGATAAGATTGAGCGCCAGGCAGAGAACTGGATTCAGGAAGTTCGCCGCACCGGCAAAGAAAAGGTCCTAGACCTCAATGCTGCTGATCGCCGCGTCGTTCACCGCTTCGCTCAGGATTACTCAGATATTGAGACCTTTAGCCAGGGTGAAGGCCGCGAACGTCGCCTCCACATCGTCCGTAAAGACGTCGCAGAAGAAGAGTAGTACACAGTTTTACCCATAAAAAACCGGTCCAAAAAGGCCGGTTTTTTGATTCCCGAACACGCCGCCACCCCTGTTAAACCGAACATGTTCGGTTCACAAATAAGGAAAAATATTATATAACTATGTTTTATGCTGTGTAAAACTTTTGTGCTAAAAATGGTAAAATAGAACATATGAGCAGTCAATCTATAGACGGCCTACGACGTAGGGGTGACAAAGTTGTCGTCCGTCGTCAGAGTGTGGGCACTAAACCAACTTCGCAACCAAGAAAGATTTCTGTTGCTTCCACAAAAAAGCGTAGTTTAGAGGTACCTGATAAAAAGAAAGAGCTAAAAAACCTCATTGAGCACGAATCCGCTGTAAGAGATTTCCTCGAAGAGGTTAAAGATGTTGATCCAACTAATCTCGCCGACGTTCCAAAGAAAGAAAAGAAAGCGAAAAAGCATAAAAAGATGAAAGATAAGAAGCCTAAGAAAAAGCACACCGTCCGCAATATTATATTAATTATTGTTTTCCTGCTTGTTGCCGGCGTTGTTGCTGTTTATTTCTATCTTAACGATACGATCGCCAAAGTTACTGATGGCGGTAGCCTTCTTGGTCTCATCTTCTCTGACCCAGATACTCCACTCATGCAGGACAGCAATGGTCGCACCAATATGATTATCTTCGGTACTGAGGGCTACAGTATGGATGATCCAAACTATGACGGCGGCTTTCTTACCGACTCGATGATGCTTCTTAGCGTTAACCAGGAAACTGGCAACGCCAAGGCCGTCAGTCTCCCGCGCGACTTGAAGGCGCCAACTGCATGTACTGGTACTGGTAAGTTTAATGAGATTTATTACTGTGAATATGCCAAGAGCAAGAACGAGCAGGCTGCTGCACAGAAGCTCGCAGATGCCTTTACTGAGGTGCTTGGCGTAGAGGTTCACTACAAGATTCACGCTAACTGGGATGCTGTCGTGAAGATTGTTGATGCTATTGGTGGTATTGATGTTGTCTTTACAACCAAGGGTCAAGGCTGGGATGGCGACGAAGTTACGATTGAGACCACCAGCAACAAGGGTCTCCGCGATATGGATAGCCGCCACCATATTTATATTGATTATCCAAACGGTCAGGTTATCCACCTAGACGGTGCCGCAGCGCTCGCTGTAGCGCGCGTCCGCAACGCATACGGCGGCTGGGGTGCAGCAAATGGTAACTTTAACCGTGAGGTCTTCCAGCAGCGCATTTTGGAGGCTATCGTAAAGAAAGCTAAAGCCGGCAACATCGTTGGTGATTTGGGCGCAGTTTTGCAGATTAAGAGCGCTATTGGCGATAACCTTCGCACTAACTTTAAGGATACCGAGATCAAGACCGCTCTCAAGATTGCAAGCACAGTTGATATGAAGAACCTTGAGTCCATCTCGCTTTATTCCACTGATGATAAGCCAGCTGCCTTGATGACCACTGGTATGATCAATAACATCTCTTATGTTCTCCCAACCGCAGGTGTGGGCAATTACAGTGCTATCAAGACTTACATGAAGCGCAAGCTTACCGCCGCTGATTGGTCTTCCGAGAACGCTCAGATTGCTGTCCTTAACGGTACTTCCGCAACCGGTATTGCCAGCAAAGAAAAGACCGTGCTCGAGGATAAGGGCTACATTGTCAAATCTACTGGTAACGCGCCAAGCGGCCTCGGTGGCTTTGATGGTGTCCGCATCTATCAGAAGAATACTAAGCTAACTCAGACTGCCGATTCGCTCAAATCCTTCTATAAGATTGATGACAAAGATCGCATCTTCACCACTGAAATCCCAGAGGGCCTCAAGAATGTTGAAGCTGACTTCATCGTTATCGTCGGCAACGGCTTCTCGCATTAATCTGATTTAGGGTATAATAATGGTAATGAAACATTATTATACTGACGGTTCTGCCTCTCCAAATCCTGGTCCAGGCGGTTTCGCAGTGATTGACTTAGACGCTAAACAGCCAGTTGCGCTGGGTAGGGAAGCAGATTCTACTAATATTCGTATGGAGGCAATGGCTTTAATTGCCGCTTATAAGATTGCCGAGCCTGGCGACGAATTGATGACAGATTCAGAATTTTGGGTAAATGTTGTTACGAAATGGGCTCCAGGTTGGGAAGCCAACGGTTGGACGAAAAAATCCGGTCCAATCAAGAATTTGGAACTTGTAAAGGAACTTTTTGCACTCTATCAGAGTAAACCGGACGTGAAACTAAAATGGACTCGTGGCCACGTTGGTACGGAAGGCAACGAACTCGCCGACGAGTGGGCAAATAAAGCGCGCCAAGGCGCAGAATTATAGGAGGTCAGCATGAAAAAGACCATCATTAAAATGAAACTTAACTCTCGCTCAGACTTTATTGAGACGCTCAGCGAGATTGATTTTACTTTTTCTGCTCCATATTGGCAGCATGACCGCGTCTTTGTGCCAAAGCGTTTCGCGCGTGACAAGGCTATGCCTCGCCTCATTCTTCGCACTATTGTAAAAGATCCGGAAAAGAAGGCAATTTATGCGCTCGTGATGCGCCGCCACTTCGAAGATGAGAAGTTTGACCTCGTGAATGCTACGGTTGTGAAGGACTATTCCGAGACCGCTCATATTCTTTATCAGTTAGGCTATGAGTTGCGCTATGAAGTTAGTCGCCGCCGCGAAGAGCTTCGCATGGGTGAATCTGTCAGTGTCTATATTGATAAAATTGATGGCATCCCAGGTTATTACGCCCGTATTGAGTCTGACCTATCTGATGGCGATGATCCTCGTGAAGCCTATAATGATATCCTTGATACTTTCAAGGTTCTCCGCGTTTCTGGCCGCCCAATCAGCGAGACTTATGGCGAGATTTTGGAATCCTCCAAAAACGACCCAATGGACAAGATAAGCTAGAAAAAGCCACCTTCTTAAGAGGTGGCTTTTTGATGCTTAATTATTTTGCAGCTTTTTTAGCTGGAGCCTTCTTAGTTGCTGGCTTTTTAGCAGCAGCTGGCTTCTTTGCTGCGGTTGCTTTCTTAGCTGGAGCAGCCTTGGTTGCAGTAGCCTTCTTAGCTGGAGCAGCTTTCTTTGCAGCTGGAGCGGCAGCCTTCTTGGTTGCGGTGAACTTAACGCCTGCAGCCTTTGCGAAGATAGCTAGTTTAGCTTTGCGGCGGCTAGCGGTATTCTTCTTGATAAGACCCTTCTTAACAGCCTTATCAAATTCAGACTGAGCCTTCTTTAGGTTTTCTGCGGTTGGCTTAGCTTGAAAATCTTTTACTGCAGCACGAATCATTTTCTTGATCTGCTGGTTGTTTGCGCGGCGCTTAACAGATTGGCGCGCAGCCTTTTTTGCGGATTTAATAATCGGCATTTAATTCTTCCTTAAAATTATTATTTGCAATTCCTATTATTATATTCTATTTTTGCGAAAATGTAAAGAGTGGTGCAGGGGGTAGGGCTTGCAAAACCAACCAGCTTATGCTAAACTAGGTTCAAATTAGGTCAAAAATAAACAAAGAAAACTAAAATGCCAGAGAATAAACAGAGTAAGAGCATTGTTGCTCAAGTTGCTGACCGTATTAAGGACAGCGACAACGTATTAGTAGCTTTATCAAAAAACCCAAGTGTTGATGAACTTTCAGCAGCTCTTGGCTTATCTTTCGTCCTCGACAAACTAGGCAAGCATGCCACGGCGATTTTCTCTGGTGCCGTGCCAAATGCCATCGAGTTCCTCGAGCCAGAAAAGACCTTCGAGTCCAACACGAACAGCCTTCAGGACTTCATTATTGCGCTCAATAAGGAAAAGGCTGACCATCTTCGCTACAAGATAGAGGGTGACTTCGTAAAAGTTTACATCACCCCATACAAAACCACTCTTAGCGAGAAGGATTTTGAGTTTACTCATGGCGATTACAACGTTGACCTGATTATTTCTCTTAACGTGAAGGCAGAATCCGACCTAGATTCCGCTCTTAGCGAATATGGCAAGATTAAACACGACGCTGGCTCCATCAATATTTCCGCTTCTGCACCAGGCAAGTTTGCCGACCTCGAATGGGGCGATCCAAACGCTTCCTCTGTTTCCGAGATGATTGCCGACCTCGCAACCGTTCTTGATGACGGCGGGGAAGAAAAGCTCGTAGATAAGTCCACCGCTACCGCATTGCTTGCGGGTATCGTGGCTGCCACCAACCGTTTCTCTAACGAACATACTTCTGCTGACACAATGTCTATCGCCTCGACTCTTATGACCGACGGCGCCGATCAGCAGCTCATTTCCTCTAGTATCCCAGTTGATATCACGACCAATAACGGCACCGTTGATATCAATAAAGAAGTCGAAGAAGCAACCGCCGAAGCTGAACAGCAACCAGTTGCTGAACCGGTCGAAGCGCCAGCAAAACAGGCTGATCCGACTGAGCTTACAATTGAGCGCAATGAACCAACTGAGGCTCCGGCTGCGCCAGCCCCAGCTCCAGTTGCCGAACCTGAATTATCTGCCGCAAAACCAGATAATGTTCCAGATTTGCCAACCCCAGAACCATCTCCGGTTGAAACTGTTGATGAAACTCCTACCGCGCCAGAAGATGCGCCAAAGATTGAAACGATTGATGTTCCAGCCCCAGCTGAGGCTGCGCCAGTAGATTTGCCAACCCCAGAACTCGAGCCTTTGGGTGATCCGCTAAATGGCAAGAAGGAGCTCACTCCGCCAAGCGAAGCTGATTTGCCGCCAAAGCCACAGGTAGATTACGCTGCCGAGATGGCTCAGGCTCTTCAGGAACCAGTGCCGACCCCAACTCCAGCCGAGTTGCCAACCGCCGAAATGGCTCCAGTTGAAGCACCAGTCGCGCCAATGTCCGAGGTCAACTCTATTGACAATGCTACCCCAGTTATTCCGCAGCCAATTGTTTCTGAGGCTGTCCAGGAACCAGCCGCCGCTGCGGTCGTTCCGCCAACCGCAGAATTCCAACCGGCACCAAATGTTGATCCATCTCTTCCGCCAGTAGCACCAACCGCAGAATATGTTACCCCACCGCTTCCAATGCCGGCTGATGGTGCAATATTGCCACCGCCACCAGTGCCATTTACCCCTGATGGCATGCCTTTGCCGCCGGCCTCGATTCCTACTGCCGAGCTCGCGCCAGAACCGGTGCCATCTGCTCAGCCAGAACCAACCCCAGCATTTGAGCCGGATGCTACTTCGGCTACCGACTTTGTTGCTGACCCGCTAGAACCAGCACCGCAGCCAGTTGAGCCAATTATGCCAGCTGTCCTTCAGGAAGCCGACGCGCAAGCTGCTGTCAGCCCAAGCGTGAACGGCGTTAATCCAGTCATGCAAGACCAAGTTTACAACGACCCAGGCGCCTTTCGAATTCCAGGCATGTAAAAAAGCACAAAAAGAGCCGCCCCAAAAGGGGCGACTTTTTTACTATGTCCGAGTTTCAAGACTTTTTATTTTAACAATCTTTCTGCTTCCGCTCTTTCTTCCATTATTCTTTTTGCTTCCTTCTCCTCATATTCCTTAATGAAGTCTGAGATTTTTCTGAGCAAATCTTTTGACTCTGATGATTGGTTATTATTTTTGTAACCAATTTTATGCTCCATGTCGGACCACTCATCCTGTAAACTAGTCCTAATTTGAATTTCGGACTGCATCGGATATATGACGTTATCGTTCGTCACCATTAGTCGTATTATTACATGGAAGCTTCTATATCCGTTCTCTTTTGGATTATTGATATAGTCACGAGTCTCAATGATTGAAAAGGGCGTATCTTTCTGAATTCCCATTTCTCCGAGCAAACTCTTCGCAGCTTCAACGTCTGGCAATGAATTTACTATTATTCTTCCAGCAGCAAGATCGTAGAGGGAATTTATCATGTTGTCGAAAGTAGGTTCGATGTTTTTTCCCTCACATTTAGCAAGGGCACTCTCGAAAGTTTTTGTCCTACTTTTTAGCTCTCCTACAACAATCCCTTTTTTCTCTAAATTAAGCGCTAACTGCTTAAGGATAAAATCAACCGTATTTAATTCACTTCTACTTATAAAAGAGATTAAATCCCAGTTACATTTTTCCTTTAATTCTTTCAGTCTCGACTCTTCCTCGGCCTTTCTGGCAATGTTCATTTGGGCATTTTACCCCCTCTTTCTTCAGAATTTGTTGACCCAAACAATCAACCTACTAATTATAGCACAGATTACCAAAAAAGTCAATAGTAAACGTAAGCAGTAACAGATACGGGGCAACAAAAAATGGTCGGGGTTATCAGACTCGAACTGATGACCTCACGCTCCCAAAGCGCGCGCGCTACCAACTGCGCCAAACCCCGGCCTTTCGCTATTATACTACAAAAACCATAATTTCGCAAAGTTCTTCCGCACAGGACCTAAATGCTGTGCGAGGGGTAGCTTTGCGGTATAATGTTCTTATGAAGAAAATACTAGCAACCGGCGGCACTGGCTACATCGGTTCACATACTGTTGTCGAGCTCATCAATAAGGGCTATGAAGTTGAAATTGTAGACAACCTTTTTAATAGCAAAATTACGGTCTTGGACAAGATCGAGCAGATTACGGGTAAGCGCCCAAAGTTTTATGAGGTAGACTTGCTTGATGCTGCCAAAGTTGACGAGATTTTTGCGCAGGGCAACTATGATGCAGTTATTCATTTTGCTGGCCTCAAGGCTGTTGGCGAATCAGTAGAGAAGCCGCTTCTTTATTACCACAACAATATCGGAGGCACGCTCAATCTCCTCGACGCGATGGAAAAATACGGTGTCAAAGAGCTAATTTTCTCCTCTTCGGCCACGGTTTATGGTTTGCAAGATACGCCAAACTGTGTCGAAACTATGCGCACCGGTGGCGACATTACCAATCCATATGGCCGCACGAAATTCTTTATCGAAGAAATCATTAAAGACTACGTTATTGCGCATCCGGATTTTGAGGCGACGATTCTACGCTACTTCAATCCAATTGGCGCGCACGCTTCCGGTCTCATTGGCGAGGATCCAAACGGTATTCCAAACAACCTTATGCCGATTATTATGCGCGTTGCTGAGGGCCGCATTGCGAAGCTTCAGGTTTATGGCACGGATTATCCTACCGAGGACGGCACCTGCCGCCGCGACTACATTCACGTTGTGGATTTGGCGAAGGGTCACGTCGCAGCGCTAGAGCACATGAAGGCTGGCGTTAATATTTATAACCTTGGCACCGGCAAAGCAACGAGTGTCAAAGAGATGATTACTGCATTCGAGCAGGCTAGCGGCCGCGAACTCCCTCATGAATTTGCGCCACGCCGCGCTGGCGATCTCGCTGAGATTTGGGCCAACCCGACCAAGGCAGAGCAGGAGCTTGGCTGGCACGCTGAACTCACTATCGCCGACGCAATGAAGGATACAATTAATTATTTAAATAAAGTAAAGGAGACCAACTAATGGCAAAGCCGCAGTTTACCTTCAAAAATTACCTAAAAGAGCTAAAGAAAGCTTGGCTGCTTCTTGCCATTTTCTTCCTTGCTGGCGCAATTGGCGGCGGTATTTACGCTTTTACTAGACCAGTTGTTTATGGCGCCGTTTCCAAGGTTACCGTCTACAACAAAGACGTCAACACGGGCCCAGCTTCTTCGCCATACGCACAGATTAGCGATATTTTGATGAGTGATGAACTCGTCAAGACCGAAGAAATGGCCGACTACAATGTTACCGAAAAACCGTTTGGTGTTTTCGAAATTGTTACGCGTTCTACTGACGAGCAAAAAGCAATCGATACTGCAAATATCGTCGCAGAAAAAACCACCGATGCAATCGCCAAAGCATTTACCAATGCTAGCGATTATGAAGTTACAATCCTAAAGAAAGCTGAGAAGAGCATCCCAGGCATCAGCCTTCAGAATCGCCTCATCTCGACTGCAATTAGCGCCTTCGGCGTCCTCGCCCTCGCGCTCATCATTGTGTTTATCAAGTTTGACTATACGGCTGAGAAATAATTAAAAGCCGAAATCATACGGCATAATCTGGTTCATACCAAGAACGCAGAAGTATACGATAAAATAGAGAATCGCCACTGTGCTGCAAATCGCAATACGGTGGCTTTCTTTTTTGCCGAGCTGGCAAATCAAATCGCCGCCAGCCATCACGGCAAAAATCCAGAAGAACATCCCAAGGCGCCCTAAGTAACCAGAGTAAAAGCCGACTGCCGAGTAGGCGGCACCGAGCAAAAGAAGTAGGCCATATTGCTTATCGAGTTGCTGGTTGTTGCGATGGTAACTAGCGAGTAAAATTCCTGACATGATTGCCGCCGCAAAGAACTTAATATTTACGAGCGAACCAGGCATCTCCATAAATGTAAGATAATGACGCTCTGGCAAAATACCAAGCTCCAAGACGAAGTTTAGTAGCATCGGAAAGAGTAAAACGCAGCCGCCAATTGCGAGGCAGAGAAGAAGTGTCAAAGTGCGTCGGCGAATATGGCGAATAATGAAAGGCAAAATAAATACCGGCAATAGCAGAATCGATGAAGTGTGTAGCACTAGCGAAAGCGCCAAGAGTAAGACGATTGGCGTGACGCGCGCACGGCCGTTTTGGCGTTGCTTGTAAAAGATATAGGCGAGCGCAAATGCCTGAACGCTATTTGCAGCCAACTGGCGCATCATATTCAAACTCTCCGGGAAAATAATAAGAAGGAGCATCCCATAAAAGAGCCAAGCGTATTTTTTGCTAAAGAAGCGCGTCGTGAGGAATAGGAAAGTCGTGGTAATTGCTGCAAAAATCAAGAACAGAAAACTTGGAGGTAGCTGTAGCCAGTTGCCGAATATGGAAGCGTGAATAATGAATGGTTCCAAACCGCTCTCGGTCAAGCGCCACTCAATCATCTGTTGAGATTCGCTGCCGATTTGCTCATATAAGCTACGATAAGCTGCCGTGTCAGTACCGGTCGAAAAACGAAAACCAGCTAGCAGTGTAGGCAGCAAAATTGCAAGCACGCAGAAAATTTTGCGATTCTTTTTTTGTCCTAAGTATGCAAAAACAATCGCCGTAACAAAGACGCTCAAATAGAGAATAGCACTGGCCCAATTATCTAATTGCATAAGACAATTTTAACACACTAGCGTTTTTCGAAGCTCCACTGCTGCGCTTTGGTGCCGTTGTCTGAGTAGACCCAAACATTTGTGCCATTTGCGCTACCAGCGCCGGCGATATCTAATACATATTTCTCATTGCAGGCACTTGCGATCTTATAGTAGTTGCCATTTTTCTTAATCTTCCAAAGCTGTGCGCAGGTATTATTTGAGCCATAAATCCAGACATTGTTTCCGTCCTTCGTGCCAGCGCCAGCCAAATCCAAAACCTTGCCAGAATTTGGGTTAGAAATCGTGTAGGCATCTTTGCTAGCGTTGTATTTAACGGCAAATGTTTGCGCGACGGTATTGTTCTTTGTCCACATCGCAATGTTAGTGCCGTCAGCCTTGCCTGCGCCTGCGACATCCATTACGAAGTCAGACTTGAGAGCGGTGCCGATCGTATAATTACCGTCCGCGATAACCTGGTTTGTGGTGGTTGCTGGCGTAGATTTTGCTGGAGTAGAAGCGGTCTCAACTTTATTAAAGCTCCACTGTTGTGCCTTGGAATTATTGTTGGAATAAATCCAGACGTTGGTGCCGTTTGTGGTACCGGCGCCAGCCACATCAAGGACGAACTTCTCGTTGCACGAGCTGGCGAGCGTATAGTAGTTGCCATTTTTCTTAATCTTCCAGAACTGTGCGCAGGTATTATTGGTATCATAAATTTGCAAATTGGTTCCGTTTGCCATCACGCCGCCAGCTACGTCGAAGGATTTCTTGGCCGCAGGATTGGTAATCATGTAGGCATCTTTGCTAGAGTCGTACTTCACGGCAAAAGTCTGTGCGACAGTATTGTTCTTCGTCCACATGCCGATGTTTGTACCGTTGCTAGAACCGCCGCCAGCAAGATCCAGGACAAAGTCACTCTTGAGCGCGGAAGTAATTATATAATTGCCGTCGCTAATTAGCTGTGCCGATTTTGCAGGCGCTGGCGTTGCGGCTGGAGTCGGAGTTGGCGCAACGGTCTTTTTCTTAATCGTCCAAAGCTGAGAATTTGTGCCGTTGTAGCTGTAGGCCTGAATATTTGCGCCGTTGCTTGAGCTACCGCCCGAAACATCAATGGCAAATGTCGGATTACAAGCAGAGTAGAAGACATAGTTGCTGCCATTCTTGAAAATCGCAAAACGCTGATTGCAGCTGCCAGTATCGGAATTCGACTGGATATTCGCGCCGTCTTTTACGGCGCCATTAATTGTCAGAACCTTGCCTTGGCTGTTTGTGATTTTGTGCGCGCCAGACTTGTCGTCGTAGCTAATCTTCATGTCCTGTGCGACCGTACCGTTGGCAGTGTAGAGCGAGATATTCGTGCCTTCGTTCGAAGCATTGCTATTAAGATCAATGACCATATTGCTTTTTAGCTTTGACTCAATGATGTATTCGCCATTTATTTTTTCGCCCGCTTGTGCGGATAGGCGGAAGGCCTTGCTGCTCTGGCTGCCATAGACATCAAGTACCAATTTACCGCTATCGTTGTAAGACAAAACATAGGAAGGATTGAGAGAGCTAGCGAGATAGGCGCCCTTATCATCGCTATAAACGAACCACTTTTGTGCATTGGTACCGTTGCTGTCCCAAGTCTTAATTTCTGCGCCAACCGTTGCGCCCGCGCCCGGAACGTCAATCGCCTTGTTGGTGCCGGTATTAATAATAGTGTAGCTATTATCCGAATTGCGCTTGAAGCTAAAGAGTGCGGAGCTAGTATTGGCGGCATCAAAGACGTAATTTACAGAATTATTTTTGCTGTCTCCTGCCACATGGAGCGTCTTTGTACCGTCAGCAGTAAATATTTTGTAGTTTGCATCAGGAATTACGCGCTTGGCGCCAGTCACGCCGTGCGTGCTGCCGAACCATTCGCTAAAGTACATAAAGAAGTTGCGGTTGCCATAAGAACCACAGGTGGCAGTGCCAGGATAATTGCGAAGCGCCGCATCATTCGGTGTGTATGGTGTGTAGATATAAAGGGAAGTCGTCGCAATATTCTCCAAGTAAACCGACTTGCGGCCACACGAAGCATCTGGCGAGTAGAGAATAGAATTAGTCGCATATGGACGGTAGTTATAGCTATAAATATGTTCTTTGTAATAATTTAGCTGCCAAGCTGCCATCTCGACCTGGTTATAGAAACCAAAGTATTTGGAATCGCAAGGCGCGGTATCAGGACAGGCGTAGCCCATCACGGTATTATATTCGTCTTTTAGTGGCCAGTTGTCGCCCCAAACGTAGCTTTCCTTCTTCAAAAGAACGAGCAAGACCTGCGGGTTAACGCCGTATTTTTGTGCCGCATTATAGATAATTTGCGCAGCGGAAATCATGCCAGACTTAACGACGTTTTTAGTGTTATAAAGTGTCTCGTGCGTAGTTGGGTTTTCATAATAATTCTGAACGCAAACATATGGAGGATCATGGTAGCGGCTCTTGCCAGCAGCTCGCATCTGGCGAGCGTACTCTGCGCGGGTAGTATTTGCTGGAACGGCGCGACCATTAATATAACGGCCTGAGCCAACTGCGCCCGTACCCCACGTATCGCAGGCTGGCATGTAGCGATTCAAGTGTGCCTGAATCTCTGCCACGGTCATCGTATTTTTGTTATAGAAAACGCCGTCATCAATAATGTTGCCGGCTTTAAAATCTGTCGCCGAAACTGCGCCGGATTCTGGCGTATTCAAAATGGCTGCGCCAAAAAACACCGTCACGAATGCCGCGCTGGCTAGAATGCTACTGTATCGTAAAACTTTGTGCCTCACTTGCACCCTCCGCAGTCTTAGATTTGTATTCGATCTTTACGGACCAAACGCCGCTAGTAAATTTACTCTTATCAATGCGCGCAGTCTCGCAGGAAATATAACTAGGATTTGGCAAAATGCCCGCGCTAGCAGAAACCTCAGAGTCGCCTTTCGTAAAAACGTAAGTACAAGTGCCTTCAGTTTCGTTAATATTAGTCACCTGGCCGCCAACTGCGATTTGACCGTTTTCGTCGGCGATGAAGCTAATCTCTGGCTTAGCGATCTTTAGACCGGAATCATCCTGCTCAACAACAGTCTTTTGCTCAGCCTCGGCATCCATGATGTCTTTTGCGGTATTGCTAGACTCTGCAACCTTTTCTTCGTCTTTCAAATCGTCTTCGGTTTTCAAAATATCGCTAGCAGTGTTACGATTCTGCGCGTTATCTTTTTCTTTATCTTTCTCGTGCTCAAGCTGGCGCATAAACGCAATAACGCCGCAAGTCACCGCAGCAACAACGAGCACAGCGAGCACAATTCCAATAATGTGTTTAAAAGCAGTTTTTGATGATTTTTGTTTTTTAGTCATAAGTGATATCACTCCTGTTGATATTATACACATAAAAACAGGGAAAAAGCAACCCCAGCATAAGCGTTATTGTGCTATAATATGAGCAGTTATGGCGGAGGGCAAAAATCGAAATTTGTCAGGGGATTATACTGATAGCCAAAATTTTGATGCCTACAGTCCAGAAAACCAACAATACCTCCGCGATCATTCCCAATCCACCGTTGATGGCGTGCCTATAGATAAACTAGAAAATAAAGAAGATGGCTTCCTTGGCAGCTTCCGTAAACGCAAAGATTCTGAAGGCAACACAAAGTGGGGCATCGGTCGCGATGATCTAAAAGATGCCGAAGCTTCCGCTAGTAAAAACCCTAACGCCTCCGGCCGCGGCGGCGACAAAAACGCTTCCCTCGGCGAAAAAGAAAAGAACGTCGAAGGCGACAATGAATCCCTCGGCGGCAAAATTAGAAACTCCGTCAAGGGCATAGCGGCCGCCAAACGCGGCGACATTAGCGGCGCCATAAAAGGCATCAAAAAAGTCGGCCCTCTCGGCGCTATCCTCGCTGTTATTCTTGGCTTCGCCGGTGTTAGTTTCTTCGGTCAAATGGCAATGCCGTTTAGTTTGGTTGCCCAGTTCCAGGAAAATTTTGATTCCATTTCCGTTTCTCAGGGTGTCCGTTCTAGGGTATTTTTACATTATCAATTAGAAAAAAATTATGTAAAAGACTGCAGAAAAGCACATGTATTTAGTGCCGAGGAATTTAAGCCATCGGCCCGCATGAGGAATAAACTTAGCGCCCACGGTATCACATTTGAAGAAATAGACGGCGTCACAGTAATGCGTCATAACGGGGACATAATTGTTGCCGATAAAAGCCAGGCGACTGACGGCCGCAAGTGGTTCGATGATGCGTTTGAGAATGACTATGATTTCCGGCAAAACTACATGGCTGGGGCTCGAACATGGCGCGGCTCGGTTGCAGCGTGGTTTGATACGCACATGGATCCGTTCCTAAAGAAACTAGGTATTAATCGCGACTATTGGAAAGATTACCAACGTAGCAAAAATAAGACAAATAACGGCGACGAAAATGATATGGACGGCTTCCGGCAAACCGTCGCCGATAATGCCGACTCCGATACTGCAGAGGGCAAAACCCGCGGCGCAGCAGGAAATATGGATCAGGGAACTACCACAGATGCTGATGGTAATCCTATACCGGCAACTTCCCCGGACGGAAGGGAATATAACGGTTTTGATGGGAATAACGCGAACCCGAGTGGCACCCCAGAAGAATCAACAGCGAGTATTTCTCGCAACTTAGTAACGACAAACCCGGACGGTTCGCAAAATACCTCAGCGCTAAAAGAAAGAATGAAAGGAATAGGGGAGAACTTAGCCTCCCTCAAAAATATAAGTAGCGCTTTCAGCTTGACGACTGGCTTGATATGCGGTGCAGCGGATTTCGTAGGTGCCGTTTCGGCAATTGTTGCTGCCTACCAAGCGGCTCAAATCATCAAAGTAACCGCTATGATCTTTGAGAGTGTTCAGAAGACGCAGTCGGGAGAAAGCGATGGTTCGCCATTGAGCGAAGTAGGTAATTCGCTCACTCAGCAAGCAGAAGCAACTTATACGGAAACGCTTGCGACGAACGATGCGGGTGATGTGACTGATCAAAAAGTCACTACACGCTCTCGCTCAGCAATGGAGGCAAATGCCATTGGCGCTTTATATGGCGGCACAAGCGTAGATATGAATGATCCGAGCGTAAAGAGTTTCAATATTGGCGATACGACAAATAAACTATTTAGCACACTTGCCGGAAACGGGAGGATAAGGCAGAGTATTTTGTCCTTCGGGGCATCTATTGCCGTTAGTGCCGCTTCCTTCGCGGCGTGTACTCACGCCAAATTAGCATCGGCGGCTATTGGCATGGCTGCTGATGTAGGCGAGATGCTCGCATGTGCCGGAAGCGGTATTGCTACGTTTGGCGCCGCACTAGTCGGGTGTATAGGAGGCAAAATCGCAGAGTCTACAGCAATCCAAGCAGCAAAAACGGCTCTCATATCAGTTGTAGTGAGCTTTCTGACTCCATTTGTGGCATCGATTCTTACTAGAAAAATTGCCACGGAAGTGGCTGGCGAAGATTTAGGTAACGCGATTGTGTCTGGCGCTAATATGTATATGGGCCAAAACCATCAGAGCGCTGGCGGCTCGATAGCTAGTAGGGATAGTTTAGTGGGATATTATCAAAAACAAGATCAAATTATTGCTGAAAATGCCCGTTATGAACGAGAAACGAAGAGTCCGTTCGATGTGTCTTCGAAGTATACATTTTTGGGGAGTTTAGTGTCGCAAATAGCGCCATTGGCCACGTCCACATCTGGTATTACTGGTACATTAAATAGCGCTAGCTCTATACTAGGAAACGCCGTAGCGTCGTTAACCCCTAAATCTTCTGCTGTTTCGTCAGCCATAAAAGCACAAGTCGAATCAGATAATACGGAAAAATATTGCCCTAACATATCGGATATTGGCGGCGTCGCTGATGCCTTCTGCAACCCTTACTTTATTACCGACACCTCAACCCTTGAAACCCATCCGGCCGATATAGTAAACGAAATTGAAGATGATCTCGAAAGTGACGAAGAGGGGAACCCGGTGGTGAAAGAAAACTCCAATCTAGCCAAATATATTATTTACTGTGGCGAACGTAGCTCTCAGTGGGGCGTCGCAGACCAAAACATTATGGCTCAGGTATCTCCAAGTGCAGAAAGTGTGGCTGAAGATATAACGGGCGTTGACCCAACAATAAGCAACGGCTCTGTTTCTGTCTCTCCTCTTTCGACTGCAATCGGCTCATTGCCGATAATAGGCGATGCGGTAGATATGGTAGACAACGAACTAAAAATACAGAACATGGGCTGGATTACCGGGGCGTCATGTGTTACGGGATATGAACCGTCGGCGCTTGAAAACACTAAATCATGGTCAGAAGAAAAGAAATACCAGCGCTTCATAGAAGATCAGCGTCTAGCAGAAGCGGAAGGTCTCGTTGAGCAATCTGCAGTATCGAAGTATATAGCGCAGTATTATGAGAAAAACCCGTTAGATAATTCTTTCGAAGGTATATTGGCGCGTTATTCCGGCCTAACAAAAGAAAATGTTGTGGCGACGATAGACGCGCTTGAGGTCCTGAGTTTTATGTCTAGTTATGATCCGTCTGGTCTTTATCCTTACCCTGCCGCTGAAGAAGATGAAAATATGGATATTATATTTGAAGAAGATGATAATAATTATATCTATGCCATTGCAGTGAGCGGTTATAGTCTTCCTACGAGACGAGATTATCTAATCGGCTAGAAATAGAAAAAGGTCGCATAAAATGCGACCCTTCTTTTTTAAGGCAGTTCATACGTAACATAGGCTGTGGCGCTTACTCTGAAATTATTAAGCGCACAGTTATAAAAACAATTTTCCCCAGGATTTACGCTTGCACTCCAGAAAATATATGCCATAATAACAATATCATCTCTAGAGACTGCTACGGTTCCGGCATTTAATGTTATATAATCCAAATCTGCGTAATGCTGATTTGTAATAACATTAATTCCGAGATAACGTTCTTCGGAGCCGTCCGGATAGGACAACTCTTGCCAATTATCGAGGGGGGAAACATGGACATTGTAGCTATTAATTTGAGGAAATCCCATCGGGGTGTTTTCGTCAGTATAATTATAAGCACCCCTAAATACCGTCTGCGTTCCATCGCCATTGTCATAAGAATAAAAAACTGGCGCGGCAGAAGACGGGTCGTAATTAGGATCGCCATTAGCAAGCCATCCCAAGTCTGTAGCTAAACGATAGATTGAGAAGAATCTATCAGTATAGCTATTAGAAATAACATAATCATCAATATTTACGTCCATTGATAATGTCATCTCATTCTCGGTGCCCTCATAAATTGTATACGTGTACATGCCCTCAGCTGCGGGAGCTGTTGTCTCGTCAGCCGTAGCCGACTCTTCAACACTCTCATCAACCTCTGCCTCGTCCGTCTCAATTGCTGATCCGGATGTTGCTTCGGCTGTAGCCGATGCTTCGTTCTTTTTGCATGCTGTCATAAAGAAGCATACAAAAACTGCTATCACAATTACTACTACCTTTAAGATGTTCGTCTTCTTCATTTTCGTATCCTCCTTTACATTTATTTCTGTGAAAAAATGAAGAAAAGATACGACAAACATAAAAGAAAACATCCAACTTCTAACGTACGAAGTCGGATGCAATAGTTTTATATCTGTCGTACCCGACTTTTATGAGGCCCATTATACCACAAGCATTAAGAAATGTCAACCCACACCCCCTGTAAGGCAATAAAAACCGCCTCCGTAACAGGGGGCGGAATTTATCTTGAGTTCAAGGGAGGCTAAAAGCGATTGCTCCTTCGCTACTGTCGGCGCCAATGTATTCGTCGCCAAATGCCGTAACGAGCGGAGTCTCACCGGGCTGAATCGATTCCGACCAGAGTATGTAGCATAGTACTACCATGTCGTCGCGCGATACGTACCACTCGTAGCCCTCAATCCGGTATTCGTCCTCGCTAAAATGCCTGTCAAAATACACGGACATCGTCTCCGGCTCGCCACCTGTGCTATAAGACATCTCAACTGCGCAGAGCTGACTGTCTTCACCGCCAGGGACGATCTCGTCGTGATAACCATCGAGCATCAAACTTACCTGCGCGCTACCATCGTCGTAAGACAAAACTCCAGGCGTGTAAGTTGCCTCGACATGGCTATCTACCGCAGAGTACGTGTTGTCGCCGAGCCAGCCGCAATCGTAGGCCAGCTTTGCTACCCGGAACCATTTGCCGTCCGCATCTTCTACGATGTAGTCGTCGACATTGACGCCAATGCTGAGACTAACGTCGTCATAGACCTCGTAGTCAAAAACGGGCGTGCTTTTTTCGCCGTAAGTTGTCGTCGCAAAAGTGGTCGACAACGCCAAACAAACGCTCAAAACCTTCCTAATATTAGAAGGCATAGTCCAAAAAGTTCTCATTTGCTACCTCCTTCTAATCACTCCAAATGTGCTTCTAATACAGATAATTCTATTATATACTAACAGGGAATGAACTTTTGGAATCAATTCAAAAAAGGCTTCACTTGCCTCGCCCCGATGGAGGGCGTTACGGACATTGCATTTCGCCAGGTCGTGGCTAGCGCCGCTCGCCCGGATATCTTTTTTACGGAATTTACGAATGTTAATAGTTACTCCAGCGAAAAGGGTCGCCCGAATGCATTGGAGCGCTTGAAATTCGAACCGGCGGAGCAGCCAATTGTGGCGCAGATTTGGGGCAAAAACCCAGAGATGTTTGCTGAGACTGTTGCAGCGGTTCGCGACCTTGGTTTTCAGGCAGTGGATATCAATATGGGCTGCCCGGATCGCCATGTTGTGGCAACCGGCGGTGGCTCCGGTCTTATTCGCACGCCGGGACTCGCGGTAGAAATTCTTCGTGCCGCGCAGGCCGTAGAGGGCATTACTGTATCTGTTAAAACTCGCCTCGGCTATTCTCGTCTCGACGAATGGAAGCCGTGGCTCAGCACTCTTCTCAACGAACATCCAGCCGCGCTGACGGTCCACCTTCGCACCAAAAAAGAAATGTCCAAAGTCGACGCGCACTATGAATTGATCCAGGAAATTGTGGCGCTCAAAAATGAACTCTCGCCAGAGACAAAACTGATTATTAATGGCGACCTCAAGTCTGCCGCTGACGCTGAAAAAATCGTGGAGCAGGGCGCGGACGGCATCATGATTGGTCGCGGCGTGTTCCAGAATCCGTTCTGTTTTGAGCGCGAACCACGCGAGCACACTCGCGAGGAGCTGCTCGGCCTCATGCGCAAGCACTTGGATCTCTACGAAAAATACGACCTTCACCCATACGATCCGCTCAAACATTTTTACAAGATTTATATCAACAATTTTCCAGGCGCCAGCGACCTTCGCGCCGAATTAATGCAAACTAAATCCATCGCCGAAGCTCGCGCGATTATCGAGAAACTATGAAAAAGACAATCGTTTTGCTCCACGGCCTTCGCGGCACTCATCACGGACTTTCCGCAATCGCAGATGCGCTAACGGAGAGAGGCTACGAGACTATCACGCCGGATTTGCCAGGCTCTGGTGGAGAAAAAGACATCGCCAATAAAAACCTGGACGCCTACGCCGAATGGCTCCACAAAATGATTACCAAACTTCCGCACAAGCCATACATTGTCGGCCATTCTATGGGCTCAATTGTTGCTTCGCATTATTTGGAAAAATATCCGGACGACGTTCAGCGCAAAGTTGTTTTTATATCGCCAATTTTCCGCACCAAAACCGGCCAGCTAACTAGCAATATTTTGTACGCGCTTTCATCTGGCGCGCTTCATCTCGTGCCGCGCAAACCGCGCTACAATTTTATGCGCAGTAAGGCGGTCTCGTTCTGTATTTCGCACTACCTCACTGCGGACAAATCGCAGCAGAAACAAATTGACGAATTGCATTACAAATATTCCGGCCGCTTTGTGTCGGCAGACAGCCTGCTGAAGGATATGAAGATTTCCATGCGCGAGCAAACTGTCTTCCCAGCCAACAAAGACGCGCTATATATTATGGGCAACAAGGATCGTCTCACGAAAGTGAAACTTGCGCGCAAACGCGTCGCAGAAAAAGGTGCTGACTTTACCGAATTGGACGCCACGGGTCACCTCATTAACTACGAAAAACCTGAGCAAGTTGCCGACGCCATCGCTGAATTTCTCGCTTAGCGAACTTTTAGGCAACTTTTCAACTATTCGAAGATTTTAAAGCCTCTCTTTCGCCCCAACATGTTGCGAACACGTTCAACTAGTTGCCAACATGCCGAACTAGTTCCCAACAAGTCGAACGAAAAATATGGCCGCGAAATCTTCGAATAGTTGACAAGTTCGCGGCAAGTTCGCGGCAGGTTCGCGACAGGTTCGCGACAAGTTCAGGGCAATTCTTTGCGAATCTGGCGGTCGAGTTTGCGATTGAACTGGCGTTCTAGTTTCGCAAAATTACGCGGGCCGAGGGTTTTATAGCCAGTACGTGAAGCGAAATTTTTGAAGGCTTCGACGCGGGTGTGCCAAGTAGATGCGTAGTGGTGATAAGCAATGGTATTGGCGGTGCGCTCATCGCGACCGGTCATGTAATGCTTCGGACTGAAATATTCGCGCGAGAAAACGGCAAGTGTGCCAACTGAAGAATCATAAGTACGCGTTTTGCCGTCGAGCTCAAGTGGCCAGAAATCCTGCGCATAGACCGATGGGCTGTGAACGGTTTTCAAAAAAGTATTAGTCGTAATTTTTTGCTTCGGGTCAGCCAATTCGTAGCGGCGAAGAATTTTACCAATCCACGGCGAATTCTTGCGCGCACCAAATGCGGCAGTCGTGAACCAAAAGTTTGACTCCCAACCCGCAACGGCATCATATTTCGTCAGGGCTTTTAGCGGCTTCAACAGCTCAACATCCGTATCAAAATAGAATCCGCCCTCGGTATAAACGGCGTACATACGAATAATATCAGCGGCGAGCGCCCAGCGATGTTCGTCGAGTGCTTTTTTGACGAGCGGGAATTTTTTGAGATCAATATCCTTCTCGGACCAGCGCTTGATTTTGAAATCAGGATTTAGTTTCTGCCACCCATCAATGAACTTTTGGTCTTGTGCTGGAATTGGCTTGGTGCCGCACCAGACATAGTGGATGATTTTTGGAATCGCCACTACAACTCCCTTTCGCGGTTTTCAAGAACCTGCGTATAAATTTCTTCCATGCGAGTAAGCGTGTGGCTGATATCATGTTTAGCAGCGCGCGCGACGCTTTCCTCCGACATCTTTGCCTGGCGCTCTTTGTTGGTCAAAATCTTCACCAAACTATTTGCGACCGCAGTAATATCGTCAGCCTCAACGAGGTAACCATTTTTATTATTCTTAACCAATTCATGAACAGCACCAGCATCAACGGCAACACAAGGAAGACCGCTCGCCATCGCTTCCATCAAAACAATGCTCTGCGTTTCGGTCTTGGACGTAATCGCAAAGACGGTGCCGGTGCGATAAAGTTGCGGCAAATTGTCGCCAACTACGCGACCAAGGAAATGCGCGTTCTTATCAAGACCGGCCTTTTCGATAATTCCTTCGAGTTTCGAACGAGCGGAACCATCGCCAACCACGACTAGGTGCGCATCTGGCACTTTTTCGTGCGCCTTAATGAAGGCTTTCATTAAAATATCCAAGGATTTTTCTGGGTCCACGCGGCCAATATAAAGAACAATTGGCTTGTTTTTCGGAATCTTATATTCGTCGTAGATTTCTTTATTGGCGCGACCTTTAGTAAAGCGCGAAAGATCAATACCATTACTGAGCGCCTCAACCGGCACCTTGAATGGTTTGCGTTTTTGCGGAATGAGATCGGCAACCGCCTGCTCGGTCGGCATAGTGGCGTATTCGCTGCGTTTGAGGAAGCTAACGAAATACTTGTTCATCATGGAGTTAATCGGCTTCTTCGCAACATGAGGAAGTTTGAGCTGCTGTGTGAGGTTATCCGGGTAAGCGTGGTCGGTAGAAACTAGCGGAATATCACGCTTTTTGGCATAGCGGAAAACAGCGAGCGCGACTGGGCCCGGAGTTTGATCATGAATAATGTCTGGCTGAAAATCATCAAGGACTCTCTTGACTGCGCGATAACAATTAAGGCTAGCATTGAGACCGTTCTTGTAATAAACCTTCGGCAACTTAACGCCAAGGAAGTCTTTTGCTTCTGGCACCTTGTTAATTTGGTCTGGATAAAGATGGATTTTAACGGACTTCAGGCGAACGACCGTAAAGCCAAATTCTGGATCTTTTTCGATTTTGAATTTGCTGGTGATGCTCGGCGCGAGAACCATCACATCGTGACCGCGTTTTTTGAGGCCAGCGGCAAGGTTGCGTGAGAAAACCGCCACGCCGTTAATCATTGGATAATAGAGGTCGGTTGAGATTACGATTTTCATTACTGTTATTATACCTCACTTTTTCTTGCTGCAACCCACCACCAGCCCCACCGAACTCGCCGAACTTCCGAAGGATTTTGTGCCCCTATATCGTCACTTCGCAACGTACGGAGACATGACGAACTTACGAAATACGGCGTTAGCTAAAGGCATCCGTAATATCGGCCATATTTTTGGATATAGCAAACTGTACGGCATAATCAAGGGCGCCCGTCCAATATCAGCTGCATTTTGGAATATAGCAAACTAGTTTCCGAAACGGAAACTAGTTTTCTCTGGAACATTATCGTTCCAGATGTATTTATTTCCATTTTGGCAACCAGATTCCTATGTTGCTCAAAGCAGCATGGGGGCACAAGGGGCACTCCACACTTTTTACGTCTCCGTATGTTCGTTACGTCTTCGTACGTTCAAAAATAGGGAAATGGACAGTGAAAATCCTTCGGAAGTTCGGCATGTTCAGCATGAGCCAACGAAGGATTCGACAGGGGAGGGAAAAAATTATATAATATAGCTACAATGGCAAAAACCAAGAAGCAGAAGCCGGCGCAAAAGCAAAAAGTGGTTAATCGCCGCGCGCATTATGACTACAACCTCTCCGATAAACTCGAAGTGGGAATGGTTTTGACGGGCCCGCAGGTTCGCCTCATTCGCGACCATCACGCCCAGCTAAAAGGCACCTACGTCACCTTGAGAAAAGGTGAGCTTTGGCTTCTCGGTCTTACTTTAGGCACTGAAACGGAACAAAACATCAAACTCCTCGCGACTAAGAAACAAATTGCCGGTCTGGACCGCGCAAAACAGGACGGCCGTACCATCGTTCCGGTGGAACTTCTTCCGACTAAACGTCACATCAAACTCATCATCGCAGTAGGTGAGGGCAAAAAGAAATACGACAAGCGCCAGACCATTAAAGGCCGCGACCTGGATCGCGAGTCGCGACGCTTCCGTTGAAACGTTTCGCATAAGAGAGAATTATGGTATAATAATTCTCTATGAGAACACTAGCAAAAGATCTAACTGTCAAATCTGGAAAAGTTGAATTGGCCGGCTGGGTAAACTCCCGTCGCGACCATGGTGGCCTAATTTTTATTGATCTCCGCGATCATACTGGTGTTATTCAGCTTGTTATTGACCCACAAACCAAAGATGCTTTTGAAATGGCAGAGCATCTTCGTGATGAATATGTTATCCGCGCAGAGGGTACAGTTCGCAAACGTGGTGAGGGTCTAGAAAACCCAAATATCCCAACTGGCGATATTGAGGTTGTCGTTGAAACTATGGAGCTTCTCAACCGCTCCGAGGCTCTTCCGGTCTCCACTCACGATGAGGGAACTTTGGCCGGTGAAGAACTTCGCCTTAAGTATCGTTATCTTGATCTTCGCCGCCCGAGCATGCAAAAACGCCTCGCACGCCGCAGCGAATACTATCGCTACATGCGCGACTATATGCATGACCACGATTTCATCGAAGTTACTACGCCAATTTTGGCCAACTCCAGCCCAGAAGGCGCACGCGACTTTATCATTCCATCCCGCCTTCGCCCAGGTCAGTTCTATGCATTGCCACAGGCGCCACAGCAGTTCAAGCAGCTTTTGATGGTTGGCGGTGTTCCACGTTACTATCAGCTCGCCGCTTGTTTCCGCGATGAGGACCCACGTGCCGATCGTCTTTACGGCGAGTTCTATCAGCTCGACTGCGAAATGTCCTTCGTTGACGATGGCGAAACCGTCCGCAAGGAAATGGAACCGCTCATCAAAGGTCTCGTCAAAGAATTTGGCGGCAAGAAACTTTTGACCGAAGATATCCCACGCATTCCATATCAGGAATCTATGGAGAAATACGGTGTCGATAAGCCAGACCTTCGCTACGGTATGGAGCTCATCGACCTTACTGAAGATTTGAAAGATACGCAGTTTGCCGTCTTTGCGAAGGCAGAATGCGTCAAGGCTATTTGCGTTAAGAATGGCGCAGAACTCAGCCGTTCCCAGATTGATAACTTTACCGAGCAGGCTCGCAAGCTTGGTGCTGGCGGTCTCGCATATCTCACTTACACGCCAGAAGGCATCAAGTCTCCAATCGCCAAGTTCTTGAGCGAGGCAGAGCTTAACGCTATCACTAAGAAAACCGGCGCAGAGGCTGGCGATGCTGTCTTCTTTGGCGCCGACACTCGTGCTAAGGTCAACAAAGTTCTCGGTCAGCTCCGTATTGCCTTCGCAGATCACTTTGGTCTCAAGAATCCTGACGAAGTTGCGCTTTGCTGGATCGTTGATTTCCCATTCTACGAGTGGGATGACGGTGCAGAGAAGTTGGACTTCGGTCACAACCCATTCTCTATGCCAAAGGGCGGCCTAGAAGCACTTGAAAATGCAAAGACTGATGAAGAAAAACTTGCTATCGTTGCAGATCAGTTCGACATGGTTATGAACGGCTACGAGATTTGCTCCGGCGCCGTCCGCAACCACAACCCAGAAATCATGTACAAGGTCTTTGGCATTCTCGGTTACGATGAGAAATATGTTGAGGCTCGCTTTGGTGGCATGCTCAACGCCTTCAAGTTTGGTGCGCCTCCACACGCTGGCTGTGCATATGGCATTGACCGTATCTTCATGGTCCTTGAAAACACTGATAATATTCGCGATATTGTCGCCTTCCCGAAGAACGGTTCCGGTGTGGATCTCATGATGAGCGCCCCATCTACTGTTGATGAATATCAGATTTCCGATTGCCATCTCCAAATCGTCCCAGAAGACGAAGAGTAATATATAATAGATTTATGAAGAAAAGCGCTCTAGTAGTAGCAATTGTTCTTGTCGCCACGGCGGTAAATCCTGTTTCTGCCGAGACGCTTAGCGATGAAAAAGCGGGCATCATTTCTACGAACTGCGCCAGCCTCAAACTTCAGCTCAAACGCATTCAAAAAGAATCGGCCAAAAGCCGCGTTCATCTTGGTGCACAGTATGAATCTATCGCAACGAATTTGATGATGAATCTCAATTTGCGTTTGGTTAAAAACAACCGCGCAAATGCCGACATTGCTTCGCAGCAGACGACTTTTATTTCCGAGCGCGACCGTTTCAAGAACGATTTCATCGGCTACTCGCAGCAGCTTGAGACGCTAATCAACATCGACTGCAAAGCTGAGCCGCAAAAGTTTTATGACCAGCTAGAAAATACTCGCGCCAAGCGTTCCGACGTTGACGCCAGTATTCGCCGCCTCAATGAAATTCTTGATCATCATCGCGATTCGCTAAACAAACTACGGGAGGAGTTGGAGTAATGAACGACGACAAATCCAACCGCGGCGGTCGCAACCTAATCATTCTTGGCTTCGCTGCCTCTGTTATTGCGATTCTTTCTACGATTGCCAGCTTGCAAATCTATCGCTCCACTGGCGACATTTACCTTGACCGTTCTCGCCCGGGCTATATTTCTGAGGGCGAGCATCATAGTGAAGAGGACGACCAAAAAGAAACCTTCAGCAACGAAGGCGAAATTGATACCAAAGCCATCGACGAATACTTCAAAGAGTTCGACAAAGTTACCGAGCGCATTAAAAACGCCTCCGGCGATTTCTCCGGAGACGCTCTAACCGATGAAAGTCTCGGTATTACTGAAGACGATATTGAACAAGAGTATTAATCTTGGAATTCGCGGCGAATCCATTCGTCGCCAGTAGCACCACCGGCTTCCATCAAAATCATCCAACCTTCATCACGTAGCTGGTGAAGTTTTTTAGATAGTTCGTCATTGAGCTCGGCTGGCTCAGCAATTTCTGGATTGTTCATATATGGAATGAGATCAACTGGCATCAATACTGGCTGGTTCGGATCCTCGCGGAGCAAGAAACTTGGCACCCAGAACAACTTGTCCACGCCGATAAATACATCGCCATAATCCTTGCGGCACTCATACTGACGGCGGTTCTGAAGTGGTTCGTAAACCATTGCGAAGCCCTTGAAGTTGCCGCGGTCACGCAGTTCCTTTGCCATCTGGACGGTGGCTTTGATTTCCTCTGGGTGATGGCCATAATCGGTGAAGACGTTTTTAGAAACTTCTTCAAAGCGGCGCTCGGCGCCAGGGAAGCGATTCAAAATTGCGATAATTTCTTCGTCGGAAGCATCGCAAAGATGGCGCATGACGTTCAAAACAACCGAAGCGTCCTTGCGGCGCAACTCGCCTGGAAGGGTAATTCTCGGGTCAATTGTTGTGTTTTTTACAACAATCTCTGACTGGCTCTCAAACTGTGCGAATGCAGCCTGGTAATCCTCGCGTGTTGGATAAATATCCGCGTGGTCATAATCAACTGAAACGATCGCTGCGACATACGGATGGAAGGCCAAGAAGTTGCGGTCAAATTCGTCGCATTCATAGGCAAAATACTGAGATTTTGGATCAAAATTACTGCGACCTGCCCATGGCAAACTGGTGCCAACAGCGTAGTTTAGCGGCATGCCCAACTCATGGAAAGCCCAAATCAACATAGAGGTCGTCGTGGTCTTGCCATGCGTGCCAGCCACTGCGAGCATCTTCAAGCCAAACTTATCTAGGAATTCATTTAGCCATTCGTCGCGCTTGCTGACACGGATGCCGGCAGCCTTTGCGGCTAGGAGCTCTGGGTGGTCTGGCCTCAAAGCGGAAGTATAGACAAACCAATCCACGCCCTCGGCGATTTTCTTCTTCAAAAACTCGCCATCTTGCTCACCATAGAAGACTTCAATCCCGCGTTTTTCTAGCTCTGGCGCTAGCTCGCCACGGCGCATGTCGGAACCACAAACTTCGACGCCCATATCTTGTGCAAGCTCGGCCAGCGGGCTGATTCCCACGCCATTTATCCCTGAAAAATATATCTTACTCATGATATAATTCTAATATATTATGGGTGGACTGTCTAAATTACGACTATCCAGCTGGAAAATAGCTCTAATTTTGGTGCTGTTATCCTTTTTGGCGGCCACACTTTTACGCTTTGATCACATAAAAATGACCGAGCTTCGCGACGCCGTCATGGCTGCCGACGCGGACAATAATGACGAGAAAATTGAAGAGACTCTCAAGGAGCTCCATGCCTTCACGCTCAAGCACATCGTGTTTAACACGGTCCAGGAAAACGGTGTAGAGAAGATTACCTTCGGCACCGGTCCGTTCTATCTTGAGAATCAGTATCTTCGCAAGGCAAACGAGGCAATCGTCAAGGCTAAGGAAGAGATCGAGAAAAACTCATCTAACCCTAACGGCAATATTTATAAGAAGGTTGCAGATATCTGTGACGCCAAGAGCCGCGCCAATGGTTGGGGATTTAATGCGCTCTATATTCAGTGTTTCCAAGATGAGTTAGCGAAATATCCAGAGGAAGAAACTATGGATGCCTATGGTGCTGCTATCCTTCCATCCACCGAATTGTTCCGCTATGAATACTCGTCGCCTCTCTGGTATCCATGCGGATCCGGCATCGTGATGCTTATCTGTTTTATCCTGGTTATTATCTTGGTTTTGCGCTTCTTTATCTGGTTGCTTATCCATTTTGCTTATGTTTTCACCTCCCACCGCCGAAAAAAGTAAAATTTTCCTCTTGACATCACCTTATAAGGGGTCATAAGATAGGGGTATAACTAACTAACGGAGGAAAGTCTAAAATGGCTTACGAACATACCAATTCCAAGGGTGTAAAATACTATCTTCACAAATCTGAGGTAACTCTCCGTGGTGGCAAACCACAGACTATTTACTTCTTCACCAAGGTTGCGAAGAATGCTAAGGGTACCCCATGCGACCTTCCAGCAGACCGCGAAGTTAACGAAAACCCACGCAACGGTTTCTTGACCGTTTCCCGCAAAAAATAATAAGCTTTAGACGCTGATTATTTAGGTTTTAAAGATAGCCGCTACCAAGTGGCTATCTTTTTTATTCCAGCCCGCAACCCCCACTCCGCAACCCGCCACCAGCCCCACCGAACTTGCCGAACTCGCCGAACTTCCGAAGGATTTTGTGTCCCCATATTGTCACTTCGCAACGTACGGAGACATGACGAACTTACGAAATACGGCGTTAGCTAAAGGTATCCGCAATATCGGCCGTATTTTTGGATATAGCAAACTGTACGGCATAATCAAGGGCGCCCGTCCAATATTAGCTGCATTTTGCAATATAGCAAACTAGTTTCCAAAATGGAAACTAGTTTTCTCTGGAACGTTATCGTTCCAGATGTATTTATTTCCATTTTGGCAACCAGATTCCTATGTTGCTCAAAGTAGCATGTAGGCACAAGGGGGCACTTTACACTTTTTTCTTCATTTTCCGTATGTTCATTACGTCTTCGTACGTTGCGAAATAAGGAAAAGGACAGTGAAAATCCTTCGGAAGTTCGGCAGGTTCGGTATAGGAGGGTATAATAAAACCATGGCAGGACCAACGAAAAAGCAGAAACAGCTGCTAAAATTCATTCAAGATTTTACGATTGAGCACGATTACTCCCCGTCTTACAGGGAAATTCAGCGTGCGATGGGCCTGAAGTCGGTCTCTGCAGTGGCAGAACATGTAGATAACTGCGTGAAGGCTGGCTACTTGAAGAAAACTCCGAATGCGGCGCGAACCCTGGAAGTTATTCCGCAGGAAGCTCACGAAGAAACTCAGAAACTGATCAAGACCAAGATTGCCGAGCTTGAGGCAAAAGCCCAGGCGATGCTAGCAGAGGACGGCGAAGCAGACGTTCAGGGCATTAAGGATGACATTGCCACGCTGAAGGCAGCGGCGAAGCTCCTTGGGCTGGCAGCCTAGGCCAAGCCTAGGCCAAAAAGCTCAAAAATGCTATAATAATAGAGATGAAAAAAGAGCCAGGTTTTATTTACCGCTTCTTTCTACTATTTGGTGACGCATTAGCGATTATTTTTTCATTCACTTTTGCATATTACTTCCGTACTCATATTGACCCGCGCCCATATTTCTTTGAGTCTGAGCCAATGGACTTCATTCTCACCAACTTGATTCTATTGCCAGTCTGGCTAATCATTCTCCTCGCGCTCGGTCTATACAAGCGCAGCGTTCTCGCAAGACCAGTTATAATGGTTGTCAGGCTTCTCATCGCCAGCATCCTTGGCGTCATGACTATCATTACTTACGATTTCTTCGTCAACAACACCACTATTGCTAGTGGTTCGCTTTTTCCAGTGCGCGGCATCGCAGTTTTGACGGCGGTATTCTGCTTCTCGGCACTTATTATTGAGCGCGCAATTATTACGATTATTCGCAATATTGGTTTGCGCCGCGGCACCGGTCTTATCCGCACGGTGATTGTCGGTGATAGTCAGAACACCACTCAGCTCCTCATGGGTATTTGGCCAGAGACTGGCTTCAAGGTGGTTGGTGTGGTTGCCAGCAAAAAGTATGTTCCAGAAGAGTGGCAGAAGCGCCGCTATGACGACCTAGAAAAGGCGGTGAAGAACCTTCGCCCAGACGCCATTATCCACACTGGCGGCAAAGATATCGAAGGCGTGAACCGCGTTGCGATTAACCACCACGCTTTGTACTACTATTCGCCAGCAAACGATTCTATTATTACGCTCAGCGGCAAGGTTGAATGGATTGCAGCAACGCCAATCGTGCTCATCCGCCCAACTCCACTTCATGGTGGCGCTGTGGTTCTAAAACGCATCATCGATCTTATTGTTAGCGTCATCCTAATTATCTTGGCATCGCCATTTATGTTGGTGGTCTTTATTGCGCAGAAAATTGCTGATCCAAAAGCGCCGGCAATCTACAAAGACGTTCGCCTCACTCGTTTTGATAGAGAATTTAACCTCTATAAATTCCGCAGTATGAAGCCAGAGTATTGCGGTCTCACGCCAGAAGAAGCCTTCAAGAAAATGGGCAAGGAAAAGTTGTCCGAAAAATATCGCAAGCAGGGCGACTATATCAAGAGCGACCCGCGCTACACGAAGCTCGGTAATTTCTTGCGCAAGACTTCGCTTGATGAATTGCCGCAGCTCTTCAATATTTTGAAGGGTGATATTTCTTTGATTGGTCCACGCGCATTGCAACCAATTGAACTAAAGACTTATGGTGACCGCAGTCTAATCCTTTCCGTTAAATCCGGTCTCACTGGTTTGGCGCAGGTTTCTGGTCGTCGCGATATTTCCTTTAACGAACGCCGCGCGCTAGATGTGTATTATGTTCAGAACTGGTCGTTGGCACTAGACGTGTCCATTTTCTTCCGCACAATTCTCGCCGTATTAAAACATGATGGAGCAAAATAAATGAAAACCATTTCAGTAGTTATTCCAGTTTACAACGAGGAAAAGGGCTTCAAGAAGTTCTATGCCGAGATGTTAGAGCCGCAGCTAAAGAAGCTCAAATACAATTACGAAGTTTTGTTGGTAAATGATGGCAGCAAGGACAAGACCTTGGATATCATTCAGAAGATGGCTGAGAAAGACGCCCACATCAAGGTGGTCGCTTTCTCGCGCAACTTCGGCAAGGAAGTTGCGCTGACCGCCGGCATCCGTGAGGCTACCGGTGACGCTATCCTCACGATTGATGCCGACGGCCAACAGCCACCAGAACTCATCCCAGAATTCGTTAAAAAATGGGAAGAGGGCGGCGAAATCGTTATCGGTGTGCGCGACCGCTATGCAAAGCATGGTCTCATCGCTAAACTCGGCAGTAAACTATTTTACAAAATGCTAAAGGGCATGGGTGTCAAAGATACTGTGCCGGGCAGCACGGATTATCGCCTCATTGATCGCTGCGTCGCAGACGAATATAACAAGCTCACCGAGCACGGTCGCATCACTCGTGGTTTGATGGACTGGATGGGCTTCAACAAAGTTTACGTTGATTACATTTACGGCAACCGCCTCGCAGGTAAGCCAAGCTACAGCACTTCCAAACTATTCCATCTCGCTATCGATAGCTTTATTAGCCTCAGTACTACGCCATTGATGCTCTTTGGTTGGCTCGGTTGCTTCATTACGCTCGCATCCGGCATCCTCGGCCTCTTCGTCATAATTGAAGAATTTATTATGGGTGACCCAATCGGTCTCAAGTGGACCGGCACCACCTGTGTTAGCATCTTCATCACCTTCCTCGTTGGTCTCGTTTTAATCTCTCAGAGTATCACCGCTCTCTATATTTCGCATATTCATGCAGAAGCACAAGGTCGTCCACTCTATATCATCGACCGCAAAAACTCCCGAAATCTGAAAAAATAGCAAAATTATGTTATAATATACAAATCTTTTTGTTGCCGAGACGACAATGATGTTCTTTGAAAGGAGAGAGTAATATGCGAACTGATTACCTGATAAAAGGTATGGACTCCCCGACGCTAGTTTATAGTATCTGCGGAACGGGGCATTTCACTGCCAACATTAGAACCAAATGGTATTCGTTGAGAGAGATTAAGTTAGCAGCTGGAAGATTGTCCATGGAATTTGATCCAACAGAGCTTTTGCCAGAGCCCTATAAGAGTTCTTGTAGGGACTACAGTATCTCTGTTCGTCCCGACAAACATTTTTCCCTGATTTTCCGTGAAATCCTCAGTGAAGATGAGGTCCGATACGCAATTGTTACTTGTCCAATCGACGAAGATGGCGAAGCATACTTCCATTTCGATATTTTGGACAAGCATTTAGAACCAGGGGAAAAAGTGGGACC
>Ga0247610_10000383_pt1 | contig 64329 bp, 65 predicted proteins | sample 174DNAGHGhighgp2_FD_193483 | JGI IMG/M metagenome (GOLD analysis project Ga0247610, IMG submission 193483) | Sheep rumen microbial communities from Palmerston North, Manawatu-Wanganui, New Zealand - 1742 DNA GHGhigh gp2 | ecosystem: Host-associated > Mammals > Digestive system > Stomach > Rumen...
TTCCCCTTGATGGGGAAGGTGCCGAAGCGTGAGCGAGGCGGATGAGGGGTACGCAAAAAGCGTCGGCTTTTGCGGATCAATGCATGGCATCTTCGATGCATGAATTGACGGCAGAGCCGTCGTGAATGATCCTCCGGACATGAATTGGCTTCGCCGTGAATTGCGGTGCTGCCGCGCAACTGTTTTGTCATCCTGAGCGTAAGCGAAGGATCCTGAAAGATCCTTCGTCGCTCTCCACTTCGTTACAGAGGAAGATCGCGCGCTGCCCGCGCGTACCATCGTTCCTCAGGATGACAGATCGGGATGAATTGGCGGCAGAGCCGTCGTGAATTGTCCTGCGGACGTGAATTGCGGTGCCGCCGCGCAACTGTTTTGTCATTCCGAGCATAAGCGAAAGATCCTTCGTCGCTCTCCACTTCGTTACAGAGGAAGATCGCGCGCTACCCGCGCGTACCATCCGTTCCTCAGGATGACAGATCGGGATGAATTGACGGCTACGCCGCCGTGAATTGTCCTGCGGACATGAATTCACGGAAGTTTTACTGGTAAAAGCGCAAATGCTATGCTATAATGATAATATGAAGAAGTTTTGGTGTTTGCTTCTGATCGCGATTTTTCTCGTCGGCTGCGCGGCGGAACCCGACGCGCCGATCGGGCAGGTGACCCCTGCGCCGGATACAACCCCCGCGGGGAGCGACGGCGACGTCCCCGGCGCCCCGCCCGAAGATGTTGTGAGCAACGTCCCCGGCGCCCCGCCCGAAAATGCAGAGAGCGACACCCCCGCACCGACGCCCGAACCGACGCCTTCGCCCGAAGAGCGGCTCTTTGCTTATATCGAAGGCATGACGGACGCCGAAAAGATCGGACAGCTTTGCATGTTCGGCTTTTCCGGCACGAAGGAGATCAGCGCCGACTTCAAAAAGATCATGCAGGAGTACAGCATCGGCAACGTGATCCTGTACGGACAGAACATTTCCCGCACAAACAGCGACGGCGGCTTTTCGCAGTGCAAAAAACTCACCGACAGCGTGAAAAACGCAAGCCTGTCCGAGATCCCGCTTCTGATCAGCATCGACGTGGAGGGCGGGCGCGTCACGCGGTTCCGCTGGAAAAAGACGCTTTCCGCCGCGCAGACGCTCGGCAGGAAGGACAGCGAGGAACGCGCGCGGGAGCAGTTTCAGACCATTGCGGAGGGGCTTCTATCCGCCGGGATCAACGTGGACCTCGCGCCGTGTCTGGACGTTGCAAAGAAGCCGGGCGAAACATTTTTGGGAACGCGGATCATTTCGTCCGAAAGCGGCGTTGCGGCGCGGATCGGGCTTGCCTGCATCGAGGGGCTGCACGACGGCGGATGTCTGTCGATCGTCAAGCATTTTCCGGGGCACGGGGCGACCGACGCGGATTCGCATGAGCGCACGCCGGTCGTGAACAAAACGTTCGAAGAGCTGCTGCAGTATGAGCTCATGCCGTTTTCAAAAGCCGCAGAAGAGGCGGACGCCGTCATGGTCGCGCACATCTCGTACCCGAAGATCGACAGCGCGCACATCGCAAGCCAGTCGGAGGTGTTCATCACGGAGATCCTGCGGGGCGAGCTGGGCTTTTCGGGCGTCGTTATGAGCGATGATTTCCGCATGGAAGGGCTTCGAAAACAGACCTCGCTCAAAAACGGCGCGGTGCAGTTCATCCTTGCCGGCGGGGATCTGATCCTGTGCGGCGCGAACCACTCCTATCAGCGGGAGATTTTGAAGGGACTTACCGAGGCCGTCGAAGACGGCACGATCGGCAAAGACCGGCTGAATGAAAGCGTATACCGGATCCTGTCCGCAAAGATGCGGACCGGCTGGGATCCGTTCGAAAATGAATGATAAGGGGCTTGGATTATGACAAAGATCGGGTTTGACAACGACAAGTACATTCGCATGCAGTCGCAGAAAATTCTGGAGCGCATCCAGAAGTTCGGTGACAAGCTGTATCTGGAGTTCGGCGGCAAGCTGTTCGACGACTATCACGCGGCGCGCGTGCTGCCGGGCTTTGCGCCGGACAGCAAGATCCGCATGCTGGAGCAGCTCAAGGATTCCTCCGAGATCATCATTGCGATCCACGCGGGCGACATCGAGCACAACAAGGTCCGCAACGACCTCGACATCGCCTACGACCGCGAGGTACTTCGGCTCACCGACGCGTTCCGGAAGAAGGGTCTTCTCGTTTCCGGCGTCGTCATCACGCGCTATGCGAACCAGCCCGCCGTCGACGCGTTTGCGGACAAGCTCCGCCGCCTCGGCGTCAAGGTCTATCTCCACTATCCGATCGCGGGCTATCCGCAAAATCCCGGTCTCATTCTGAGCCCGGACGGCTTCGGCAAAAACCAATTTGTGGAAACGACGCGTCCCCTCGTCGTCGTCACCGCGCCGGGGCCGGGCAGCGGCAAGCTTGCCGTGTGCCTTTCGCAGGTCTATCAGGAGTATGCGCGCGGCGTGCGCGCGGGTTACGCAAAGTTCGAGACGTTCCCGATCTGGAACCTGCCCGTATCGCATCCGGTCAACCTCGCCTATGAAGCGGCGACGACCGATCTGGACGACGTGAACCTCATCGACCCGTTCCACCTCGAGGCGTACGGACAGACGACGACGAACTACAACCGCGACGTCGAGTCCTTCCCGGTGCTGAACGCCATGTTCGAGCACATCTACGGCACATCGCCCTACCATTCGCCGACGGACATGGGCGTCAACATGGTCGGCTTCTGCATCACGGACGACGAAGCGGTGCGCAGCGCCGCCCGTCAGGAGATCATCCGCCGCTATTACAGCGCGGCGTGCGCGTGCAAGCGCGGTCTCATCGACCGGGAGCAGGTCGACAAGGCGGAATACCTGATGACCCGCGCGGGCGTCTCCGTCAAGGACCGTCCGGTCGTCGCGGCGGCGCTCGAACGCGATCACGAAACCGGCGGCGCGGCGATGGCGATCGAGCTGCCCGACGGCAGAATGGTCACCGGCAAGAACGGCACCATGATGGGCGCGGCGGCAGGCGCGCTGATGAACGCGCTGAAAGCGCTTGCCGGCATCCAGCCGGATATCGACCTCATCGCGCCGATCGTTCTGGAGCCGATCCGCGAGCTCAAAACCACCCATTTCGGCAGCGAAAACCCGCGTCTGCACAGCGACGAGCTTCTGTACGCGCTTTCTATCTGCGCAACGATGAATCCGACGGCGGGTCGCGCCATGAAAGCGCTCGGAAGTCTCAAGGGGCTGGAAGCGCACTCGACCGTCATGCTTTCGCGCGTGGACCTCGAGGTCTACCGTCGGCTCGGCATCAATCTGACCTGCGAGCCGCAGCGCAAGACGAACCGTCTCTTTGACAAAAATTAACGTCATGAAACGCATCCTTTCCATCCTGTTCGTGCTGCTGCTGCTTGCGGGCTGCACGGAAATCCCCGTCTCCGACCCGGAGCCGGTCACCGCCGAACTGACCGCAGCGCCGGAAATCGAGGACGCGATCACGCTCGTCACACCCGTGCCGACCGATTCCCCTGTCCCGACGCCGGAACCCACCGAAGTGCCGACGCCGGAACCGACGCCCGAGCCCACTCCGACGCCGACGCCCGCGCCGTTCGAGGCTCTTGCGCTGCCGGACACGCTTCGCGCACGCAGGGGATTTTCCGAAACCGAACATGAGGGTGTGCTGCTCCGCGAAAAGGACGGCGCGTACTTTGCCTACGGTACCGTGGGCGAAGCGGACCCGTGCTTCTATCCATGCGACGAAGCGGGAACGGTCGCGCCCGGCACGCTCCCGACCGAAACCGTCTGCGCCGTACCGACCTATACCCCATCCGACAAGCCGCATCAGGACGGACTTCTGAAGCTCGTGGTTTATATCCCGACGCAGAGCGTCGTCGCGTTCCGTGCGGAGGACGACGAATGGATCGAGGAGCGCGTCATGATCTGCTCGACCGGTCGAGCCGGCGTCATCACGCCGCGCGGCGATTACCGTATCTATGAAACGTACGATTTCAAGCGCCTCGGCACGGAGGGCAATTATTGCTGCGGGCTGTACGCCTGCCGGTTCTATCGCGGATATCTGTTCCATTCGATCCCGATCAGCTACGATGCGTTCGGCGATCCCGAGCTCGGACATCGCATGGTCTATATGCACAAGTACGAACAGCTCGGCACCGGCGCTTCGGACGGCTGCGTGCGGCTGACCGTCGCGGACGCAAAGTGGGTCTATGACAACTCTTCCGTACCGTATCAGACGGCGGTCGTGATCACGGACAGGGAAGGTCCCGTCCCGCCCGCCGCGCCCGCGGTGATCTGGGAGGAACCGTACACCGACGAAAACGGGTTCGGCTGGGACCCGACCGATCCGCATCCGGACAATCCCTATCTGAAGCGCGATCCCTCCCTGCCCGCGCCGACCGCAACGCCCGCGCCGTTCACGGCGTCCATGCTGCCGGATACCGTGCGCGTGCGGAACGGCTTTACGGGATCGAGCTTTACCGGCATTGTTCGGCGCAATTCGGACGGCGCTTACTTCGCCTATGGCTCGGCGGGCGGAACGGAGCCCTGCTTCTATCCGTGCGATGAAAACGGTTTCGTTGCGCAGGACGCGGTTCCCGTCGATCTTTCCGTCTGCGTCGTGCCCGCCTATACGCCGACGGAGCCGCCCAAAAAGGACGGCGATAAGCTGCTGGTCGTGTACATCGGCTCGCAAAGCGTTGTGGGCTACGAAGGCAAAGACGGCGACTGGGAAGAACTGCGCGTCATGATCTGCTCGTCCGGACGAAAGAACCACGATACGCCGACGGGAACCTATAAGATCACCGACCGCTACACCTACAAGAAGCTCGGCACCACAGAGGAATCGCACTGCTACGGGTTTTACGCAAGCCGGTTCAAAACGCACCATCTGTTCCATTCGGTGCCGATCAACGTCAAGGCGTCGAAAGCCGATCAGGGACATTACATGTGCGACATGCACAAATATGAAAAGCTCGGCACGGTCGCCTCGGACGGATGCGTGCGGCTGACCGTTGCGGACGCGAAGTGGATCTATGATTTTTCGGAGACCGGCAAGGTCACCGTTCGCGTGATCAAGGACAAGGGCCCGACGCCCGAAAAGCCTCCCGCCGTCATCTGGGAGGAGCCGTACACCGACAAAAACGGCTACGGCTGGGACCCGACCGATCCCGACCCGCGCAATCCGTACCTGCTGCTCGCCGCACCGGAAGCGGCAGAGGAACCGTAAACAGAAAAAGGGTGTTAAGAAACGACGATTCTTAACACCCTTTTTGCATAAACAAGGAAAACGGGGCGTCGAGGACGTCGCCCCCTACATGGCATGAATTGATAACTGCGTTATCATTCAGGAAGTTTTGTAGGGACGGGCATTGCCCGTCCGTAATCACAGCGTTATCATTCAAAAAGTTTTGTAGGGACGGGCATTGCCCGTCCGTGATCACAGCGTTATCATTCAAAAAGTTTTGTAGGGACGGGCATTGCCCGTCCGTGATCACAGCGTTATCATTCAGGAAGTTTTGTAGGGACGGGCATTGCCCGTCCGTGATCACAGCGGAACGGACGACCGATGGTCGTCCCTACTGTCCGGAAACACATCCGGACCCTTTTACGACAGCCCACCTGCTTCCGGCGTGGGCTGCGGGTCCATGATGAGCTCGATCCGGCCCATCGTTTCGGTGATCTCGCCGAGGCGTTCCGTGAGCGTCAGCCCGAACGTGCCGGTGTCGAGGTTTGCGTCGCGCACGGCGCGGAACAGGATATAGTTGCCGTTCTCCTCGAGGAGCGACAGAAAGCCGTTCTTCTGGGAAAACGCCGAAAGCGACGACGTGTGCGTTGAAAAGCGGAACCAGCCGACCTTGCTGTATGTATCCTCGTTCGCGCCGAAATGATAGGTATAGAGAAGGTCCGGCTCGTCATCGAGATCGAGATCGGTGATCATCACGTCGACGACGCCCTTGCCGTCCTCGCCCTCGCCGAGACGGTAGTATGCGCCGTTTTCAACGACGTACGAGCAGCCGAGGTCGATGCTGCGGATCACGGTAAAGCCCTCCGCACCCTCGGGCGTCAGGTCGATCCAGCGCGTCACGTCGGACAAGGCTTCGGAATACTCGTCCAGATGCCCCTGCGAAATGTCCAGCTTGTCAAGCGGCGGGGCATAGGGCGGATTCTTGTCCGCGGAGTAGACGCGGTCCGGCAGCGGCGTGGGCTCCGGCGTCGGCGTCGCTTCCGCAGTGATTCCGCTTCCCGACGTACATCCGCGGCGCACGCGCAGCGTCATGTAGACCGCAGCAAACAAAAGCAGCACGGCAACGACGATGCAGCTGACAACGAACGCGCCTCTCGACAGCCATTTTTTCCAATTCATGTTCTGTTTCTGTTCCATCAAAGCGCCTCCAGTTCTTGAATTGCCCCGTTGAGCCCTTCGTTCAGCCGATGGAGGTGGATCCCGTCGATCAGGCGGTGATTGACCTGCACGGTGTAGGAAAGCGTTTTTCTGCCCTTCTCATCCGTTTCAAAGCGTCCCCACATGACGCGGGGCGTGCTGTCCGTATTGTCAAGCGGAAATTCCTGTGCAACGTGGGTATAGTCGATCCACGGCAGCGACGAGATATATACGTCGTGCCCGGCTTCGTCCGCTTCGGCGGTCGGGATCGGGGACGGGTTCGCGCTTTCCGCCGCCTTCATCCGCGCCGCAAACGAAACGGGATCTTCGCCGTCGATCCAGGGGATCCCGCAGATGCCGAACAGCTCTTCGTCCCATTGGTAGGTATAGGACGGATTGCGGCGGTCGAGAAGGTATACCTCGTCGCCGCGCAGTTCATAACGGAACGCTTCGACGCCGTTTACCGCTTTCATTGTGATCCAGATCATGACGGAATAGAACGAAATCCCGCGGCGCTTTGCATACGCCGCCGTTTCGGTAACGTCCAGCCGCCACGTCACGCTGTAAAACGGCACCTCAAGCCGCGCGAACAGCCTGTCGTGCGCGTCGCGGTTCCAGGTTTTCCGGTCGATCCGCCGTTCCATACTCAGAATACCCGCCGTGCGAACACGAACGCCTCCGTCCAGTACTTGCTCGTGATCTTGTTGGTAATGACCCTGCCTTCGCCCGAGGACGGATAGATCATCTGCCCGCTGCCGAGATAGATCGCGACACAGTTCACGCTGTCGTTGCCCGGCGTCATGAAAAAGCAGAGATCGCCCGGTTCGAGATTGTCCATCGAGTCCACGCGCTGCCAGACATCATACTCGGAATAGCCCTTGCTCGTCTTGTGCCGGACCTTGACGCCGACCTTGTTCAGGCAATAGTACACGAATCCGCCCGGATCGAATCCGGTTTCGGGCTTCGTGCCGCCGCGGCTGTATTCCGTGTCCAGAAGCGACCTTGCAACGTCGCAGAACTGTTCCGCCTCGCTCCGGTTCGGCTCGGGTGTCGCCGTCGGCTCCGGCGTCGGCGCAGCCGTCGGCTCCGGCGTCGGCGCAGCCGTCGGCTCCTCGGTCGGTTCCTCGGTCGGCGCTTCGGTCGGGACCGCGGTGGGTTCCGGCGTCGCGGGATCGCTTACCACGATGGGCTGCGGCGTGACGGCGTTCGATTCATCCGTTTCCGAAACGGCTGCCGATGCCTGCGGCACGGCGGTCATTTGCACCGCTTCCGTCGGGGCGGCGGTTTCGATCTGTCCGACGATCTGTATCTTTTCGGTATCCGTTCTGGAATCAATGACCGTCGCCTGCGTTGCGCAGCCGAGTGTCAGAACGATCCCGAGAAATCCGGCGATGATCTTGCATTCTCGCTTCATTCGGATACACCTCCGTTCCTGTCATGTGGCTTGATTATAAAGGAACAATGTCACCGAACCGTAAACGGAATGTGAACATTTCTTTATTTTTGCGCCGAACGCGAAAAAAATATGCCGCATTCCATGCGCCGAAAGGCGCAATTCATCTCTCTGTCATCCTGAGGAACGATGGTACGCGCGGGTAGCGCGCGATCTTCCTCTGTAACGAAGTGGAGAGCGAGGGGATGTTAAGAAAGTCCAAAGTGTGTCATCCTGAGGAGCATTTATGCGACGAAGGATCTTGAAAAATCGGAGTTTTCACTGCTTTTTTGAAAGATTCTTCGCCTTCGGCTCAGAATGACAGGACTTATTTAACAGCCCCCTTACACTCAGGATGACAAAAGAGTTGCGCGGCGGCACCGCAATTCATGCATCGAAGATGCAATGCATTGATCCGCAAAAGCTGACGCTTTTTGCGTATCCCCCCTCATCCGCCTCGCTCACGCTTCGGCACCTTCCCCACCCAAGGGGAAGGCTTATGCCGTAGGGGCGTCCTTTTTGTGTCCCCCTCATCCGCCTCTCGGCACCTTCTCCATCAAGGGGAAGGCTTATGCCGTAGGGACGGGCATTGCCCGTCCGCGAAGAATCGATGCGGACGACTGTTCATGTCCGCAAGGTCAATTCATTCCGATCTGTCATCCTGAGGAACGATGGTACGCGCGGGCAGCGCGCGATCTTCCTCTGTAACGAAGTGGAGAGCGAGGGGATGTTAAGAAAGTCCAAAGTGTGTCATCCTGAGGAGCATTTATGCGACGAAGGATCTTGAAAAATCTGAGTTTTCACTGCTTTTTTGAAAGATTCTTCGCCTTCGGCTCAGAATGACAGGACTTATTTAACAGCCCCCTTACGCTCAGGATGACAAAAGAGTTGCGCTGCGGCACCGCAATTCATGCATCGAAGATGCCATGCATTGATCCGCAAAAGCTGACGCTTTTTGCGTATCCCCCCTCATCCGCCTCGCTCACGCTTCGGCACCTTCCCCACCCAAGGGGGAAGGCTTATGCCGCCGTTCGTTCTTTTTGTGTCACCTCATCCGCCTCTCGGCACCTTCCCCATCAAGGGGAAGGCATATGCCGTAGGGACATCCTTTTTGTGTCCCCCTCATCCGCCTCATGGCACCTTCCCCATCAAGGGGAAGGCATATGCCGTAGGGACATCCTTTTTGTGTCCCCCTCATCCGCCTCATGGCACCTTCCCCATCAAGGGGAAGGCTTATGCCGTAGGGACGGGCATTGCCCGTCCGCGAAGAATCGATGCGGACGACTGTTCATGTCCGCAGGACGATTCATGCGCCGCAGGCGCAATTCAATCATCCAACGGAACGAAAAGACAATACTCGCTGTGTTGCACAGAGAGTTTGCGCGAAGCTTGACGGGGCGTCCGGGAGGTCGCCCCCTACGTCAACCCGTTCATGTCATCCTGAGCGTCAGCGAAGGATCTTGCGTCAGCGAAGGATCTTGCGTCAGCGAAGGATCTTGCGTCAGCGAAGGATCTTGCGTCAGCGAAGGATCTTTGAACGTCCCGATACGGCGGAAAGATCCTTCGTCATTCCTTCGGGAATCCTCAGGATGACATACGGAGATATCATACAATTCACATAAAAAACCGGGAGGTATTTCTCCCGGCTTCCTTATTCATCGGTTTATACTGCTTTTTCTGCGGGCTTTTGAAGCTGCTCGCCGCGGAAGTAGCTCTTCAGAGGCTGATAGATCAACATGGCGACAATCTCGGTCGCGACAAGCTCGACGAGCATATACCAGCCGTTGTACAGCGCGGAATAGATCCACGGACTGACCATCTTCATGCCCATGAATTGCTCCGGCATCCAGACGCCCCAGATCCACGCGCCGGCCACGTAGTGGCAAAGGAAGCGCAGCGTGAACGTAACGGCAATGCCGATGGCGACGGACTTACGTTCCTTGCCGAAGATCCCGGAAAGACCGATCACCGTATAGGCGATCACGTAGTCCAGAAGAATGATCCCGGCGCCCATCAGGAACGAGTTCGCATATGCGACGTTGTCCAATCCCAGAAGCATCTGCGCAATGCTGTACGTGAAAGCAACCAATACGCCCCATTTCCAGCCGTAGCGGTGGCTGATCATAACGATCGGCAGCATGCTTAGAATCGTAACGCCGCCGCCGAACGGCAGATCGATCTTGACCATGCTGCAAACCGTCGCAATCGCGATCATCAGTGCGCTTTCCACAAGCTGCAGCGTAGTGATCCTTTTCTTTGTTTCCATAGTTTCTCCTCCTGAAAATCAAATTGCCGCCCCCGTCGGGACGGCAACCGAAAAAGCTTATGTTTACGCTTCCTACGATGGCATGACCCAACAGGTTCCAAGGGTGCTTCTCAGCCGAAGGTCGTTTCGGCGCCCCTGCGTCGGGTACAATATAGCAGAAACTGCGCGTTTCGTCAAGAGTCCCGTGTGAAAACCGTGAAATCGCGCAGCCGCACGCGCACGACCCCGAGGATATCCTCGGGTCCGAGACAGCCGATCGTTTCCTTGCGGCTGTCCTCTCCGTAGTTCCGGTCGTCGCTCAGCACGAACACTTCGCCCTCCGGAACCGTCGTTTTCGGAAAGTCGATCGGCGCTTCCGCCTGATATCTGTGCTCGTCCAGTCCGTACTTGCCGTCGATGATCAGGATACCGTCCTTTGCCTCGACCGTCTCCCCGCCGAGCGCGACTACACGCTTGATGAGAAGCGCGTCCGTGTCCGGATCGCGGTACACGATCATGTCCCCGCGCGAAAGCTCGTAAAAATGCTTGTAGAGCCGGTCATAGAAGATCGTATCGCCTTCCTTCAGCGTCGGCTGCATGGAAGGATCGGCGACGTACACGGGCGAAAACCATACGAACAGCACGAACAGTACGACCGAAAGTCCGAGGATCCCCGCAAAGATCCAGCTTAGGACGTTCTGCGCGCGATGTTCCTTTTTATAGCGTTCGACGCGTGTGTTCATAGTCAGATCAGATGCGCGTTTTCAAAGGGAAAAAGGACCAGCCGCACCTTTCCGACAACCCTGTAAAGCGGGATCGGTCCGACGGTTTCATAGCGGGAATCGCGGCTGACCGCGCGATTGTCGCCGAGTACGAAAACGCATCCTTCCGGAATCTTCTGCGGGCGAATGTACTGACCGCCGATACGGTCCGGCGTAAGGTACGGCTCGCTGATCTTTTCGCCGTTCACGTAGACCTCGCCGTCGATCGTTTCGATCGTATCACCGCCGACGGCGACCACGCGCTTGACGCGCGTCGCATACGCGATCTCCTGCGATTCATAATATTCGTCCGGATAATAGCACAGCACAATGTCCCCCCGCGCCGGCGTTTTGAACGCGTATGCGGTGCGGTCGACGATCATGACCTCCCCGTCGACGAGCGTATCGAGCATGGACCGTCCGTCCACGCGGACCGGATCAAAGAGGACCGTACGGATCGAAAACATGATCAGCACGATCATTACAAGATACAGCAGAAAATCAAGCGCGCGCCAAAGCATGCCGCCCTCGAGCGACTCATTCCGCTTTTCCGCCGCGTGTCTCAGTTTTCCGAGCGGCGTCATTGTGACGCGCTGTTTTTTTAACGGTTTCCCCTCCATCTATTCCGTCTCTTTCTCCACAATTTTTTTCGCCGCTTTCATAAATGCCAGCCGGTCGAGCATCACAACGCGCCCGCAGCCGAGACAGCGGATCTTGACGTCCGCACCGGTGCGGGTCACCGTCCAAAGGTCGTTTCCGCAGGCGTGCGGCTTTTTCATGCGCACCGTGTCTCCGAGCGCAAACGTGTCGATCATTTCGCTTCTCCTTTATAACGGATGTAGCGGTCCGCCGCCTCCGCGATCTGCGCCGCCTTTTCCTCATGCATCCAGTGTCCCGTATTGCGGATGCTGTGGAACACGCTGTCCGGCAGCATGTCACGAAGCTCAAACAGCCGGTCCATCGGCTGCAGCCGGTCCTCGTCGCCCCAGATGATGAAAAATTCGCGGGCGGTCTTTTTGATCGCGTCAAGCGCGTATTCCTCGTCGAAATTGCGGATCGCGTACATGATCGCCTGCCGCGACGCGTGATCGTCGCAGGTCTTATAATACTGATCGACGACCGTTTCGGTGCAGACCGTGCCGTCGTAATAAAACAGCGGCAGGTATTTTTCGAAATCCTTTTTGCTGTACATCTCGCGCCAGAACGCGCCGAACGGTCCTTCGAGCCGACGGATCTTTTTCGGCATGTTGTCCGTGATTCCGCCCGGCGTCAGCGCGATGACCTTCATAAACCGATCCGGGTATCGTACAGCGGCATACATGGTATAAAGCGCGCCCATCGTCACGCCGATCGCATGCGTCCGCTTGATGCCGAGCGCGTCGAGACATTTCACAAGCACGTTTGCCGTCTCGTCCATCGAATAGTTCAGCGACAGCGGACGGTCCGAAAAGCCGAACCCGGGAAGGTCGATCGCGATCACGCAGTAGTTTTCGGCAAGCTTCGGCATCAGCTCGCGCCAGGTGTAGATCGACTGCCCCACCGAATGCACGAGCAGCAGCGGTTCGCCGCTGCCCATCGAAAGGTAATGGACGCGGCACTCCTCCGGCTTCGGATGCGCGCCGGGAAATCCCGGAAGCTCTATGGTGATGTAGTCGCCGATCAAATCGGAATTGACGATCGGCTTGCATTTCTGTTTCATGATACACCTCTTTTATCGTTTCGATTATACCGCCATGCCCCTGCCGATGCAAGGATACGGCGGAAAACTTTTCTTTTCGTACATATTTCTGTTGCAAAAAGAAAGCCTTTTTCTGTTATCATGTGTAAAAACCGGACAATTTTTGCAAAAAGCGTCACTTTTTCTTCTCCCGAATCGCTTTCTTTACAGAACATGTTCAAAAACGAAAGGAGGTTTCGTTTTGACCGATCTTTCAACGCTGATGAAAACCGACCCGAACGCCGGGATCCGCACGCTGCTGGATCAATACGGCGGACTTGCGTACGTGACCGTGCGGCGGGTGCTGAAGGGATTTCCCGACGACGACGTCGAGGAATGCGTTTCGGACGTTTTCTATTATCTCTACCGGCACAGGCGGCGGCTGGATTTTTCCGACGCGTCGTTCAAATCCTACCTGATCCGGACTGCGGAGCACAAGGCGCTGGATCTTTTGCGAAAAAGCGCGCGCACGCCGGTCCCGTCGGAGGACACGCTTTGGGACGAAACCGCGTCGGAACGTTCCGCCGAGGAGGAAGCGATCGCGCTGCTCTCGCACGACGAGCTCATCAAAAGGATCCGCGCGCTCGGTGAACCGGACGCGACGATCCTGCTCTCAAAATACTGGCTCGGCATGACGAGCGCCGAGATCGGCGAACGGCTCGATATGAAACCGAACACCGTTGTGCAGCGAACGAAACGCGCACTTAAAAAGATCAGAGAAGCATGGAAAGGAGAAGAATCATGAACAACAAGCTGGAACAGACGTTTGAAACGATGAATGATATGCAGAAAGAACAGCTTTCGGAAACGATCGACCCGGATATTGTTATGAAACCGGAATCAATGGCTCACATTCAGGCAAAGCTTGAAAAGAAGCTGCCGAAAAAGCGTTCCTTTGCTGCATTCCTGCGGCCCGCCGCGATCGCGGCGGCGGCATGCGCGGTGATCTATCTCACGCTCGGCTTCACCGTGCCGGGCGTTGCGGACGGACTGTACCGCATTTCGCATCCGGATCACGTGACGGAAGAATATTTTGCGTCCGCGCCGAAGGACCGCGATCCCGTACAGGAGATCGACGCCGCCGTGACCGAAACCGACGCGAAAAACCTCGGTTCACGCGTGGAGCTGCTCGGCGAATACGCGATCCTGACGCAGTACGACGAGGAATACAACGCAATGCTGGACGGCTCGCCCACCTATCGCGAAAAGTACGGCTTTCCGGCGTACCGCGCGGAGGACTTCGCGTTTCTTCGTGAGATCGAAGTCACGGACACGGAGGTGTATTACAACGGCGAATCGCTGTACGTGAACTGCTTCCTTGCCTGTCCGGATACGTCTCGCTTTCTGAACGGAAAGGATGACGAACTGGAAATCAGTACCTTCTGGCAGATTCTCATTCATGACGGTGCGGAAATGACGCTCCCGTGGAGCACGTCTTCCGGCGGCGCGACGCAGGTTGTTGATGAACCGGACCGCAGAGGACTTTGGTATTCGACGGTCTATGATCTTACGGCGCCGCTTCCGGACGGACAATATGAAATGACGCTGCTCTATTACGTCTACGACTGCAGCATCGACGATATGGCTGCGCCCGGCAACGTCGGCAGGATCGTTCATACGGTCTCGTTCGACAGCACACCCGGCAACCATTATGAGAAGCGAACGCTTGAAACGACCCTTTCGGGCACTGCGCCGCTGACATTTGTTTCCTATGAACAGGGCGGAAAACTGCTTCAGAACCGTACCGTGTCGTTTGAAGGAACCGCTATGCTGCTGACGTTCCGCTGCATGCCGGACGGAATCTACGTGTCGGTAAAGACCGAAGATCTTCCGAAGGACTGGACGCAGGAGGAGCGCACGGCGTTTCTGGATCCGCTCGTGCATACACTGGATCTGGACATTCTGATCGGCGGAGAAACCGTTTCCGGTCGGTTGATCTCATACGGAAGCGACGGTCAGACCGGCAGATGGGAATACGCGTTCCCAATCGTTCCGTCGGACTATGCGGCGGACAAAGAGATCGGTCTGATCGTTTCCGTCGACGCGATCACTGCGTTTCAGACGGAACCGAACGGGGACACGACGCGGATCATAACGGACGGCGACGCGATCGAATATCCCGAACTTCTGTTTGTCACGGAAATAGGAAAAACGGCGCTGAAGTCATCCGCGGAATCGGTAACGCTGCCGTAACGAAAAAAATGGGCCTTAAAGGACGGAAATTGCGCCGTCCTTTTTTATTTTGCAAGGTAAATGGGGCTTTTCAAGACCGAAAAATTCTGTTATGATAATAGCGGTAAAAGAGCGTCCTTTACGGCGCTTTGGGATTATTTGCGCAAAAGATTGGGGAAACACCATGGAAGATCTCAAAAAAATCTGGTACGACGCGCGGGAGATCATTCGTTCGCAACTGACAACGGTGACATTTCACCGCTGGATCGACGCGCTCGATCCGGTCATCGTGCAGAACGGCATCCTTGTGCTGGAAGCGGCGGACGACGTCGTGAAGAACACGGTCACGGAATACTATTTCGATCACGTTCGGAATGCCGTGCAGAAGGCAGAGCCGGACATTCTGGACGTGCTTCTGATCCTGCCGTCGCAGCGCAGGGATTTTATCCGTTCCGCATCGGAGGAGGTCTCCGTCAACTCACTGACGCTGAATCCGAAGTATACCTTTGATACGTTCGTCGTCGGCAAGTCCAACAACTTCGCGCACGCGGCGTCGATCGCCGTTGTGGAAGCGCCCGGAAGAGCGTATAATCCGCTGTTCCTGTACGGCGGCGTGGGCCTCGGCAAAACGCATCTGATGCACGCGATCGGTCATGCGGTCAAGGAATCGAATCCGTCCGCCCGCATCGTATATGTGACGAGCGAAATGTTCACAAACGACATGATCGAGGCGGTCCGTGCCGGTAAAAACGTCGAATTCCGGCAGCGCTACCGCAATGTGGATCTTCTGATGATCGACGATATCCAGTTTATCGCGGGCAAGCAGGCGGTACAGGAGGAGTTTTTCAACACTTTCAACACGCTGCACAACGCGGGTAAGCAGATCGTTATCAGCTCCGACCGTCCTCCGAAGGAGATCAAGGCGCTTGAGGAACGTCTTTCCTCGCGCTTTGAATGGGGGCTTGTCGCGGATATTCAGGCGCCGGACCTGGAAACGAGAACCGCGATTTTAAGGAACCGCGCGCTGAACGAGCATGTGGAGATCTCTGATGAGATCATCAATTTCATCGCGGAAAACATTGTCGACAACATTCGAAAGCTCGAAGGCAGTTTGAACCGAGTCATTGCGTATGCACGCCTGAAGCGCCTGCCGATCACGCTGCCGCTTGCAAAGGAAGCGATGAAGGACATGCTGCCGCAAAAGATGGAAATCGTCATAACGCCGGACCGCATCAAGGAAACGGTTGCGGAATACTATTCCGTTTCGATCGAAAGTCTGATGTCGCAGCGGCGCGACAAGGAGGTCGTGCTTCCGCGGCAGATCGCGATGTATTTCTGCCATACGCTTTTAAGCCTTCCTTATAAACAGATCGCAACGCTGTTTGAACGCGACGATCATACGACCGCGCTCTCCGCCTGCAAAAAGATTGATAAGATGATCGAGGATGACCGCGGATTTCGTGATACGCTCGAAAGCATTCAGACGCGCATCCGGGAAGGATAGTTATCCACCGATCGTGGATCGGTCAAGTGGAAGGATTTTGGATGATGAGGACAACGTGGAAAACGTGGAAAACGGATCGGTTTGTCCACGCGAAAACCGCAGTCCCGTCCACGTCCGAAAGACCGTAATAAAAGGGAAAAGATGGGTTATCCGTTTTTTCCACATCGCCTACTGATACGACTTCTGTAAAAAGAAAAGAAACGAACAGAAACAGAAAGAAGAAATGGTGGATAACCGCCGGAAAGGAACCGATATGAAGTTTACCATGCAAACCGAAGATCTCGCCTCGGGCGTTCTCTCCGTCATCAAGGCGCTGCCTGTGCGTTCGGCAATGCCGGCGCTTGAGGGCGTACTGATCGAAGCAACGGGCGAAGGATTGAGACTGACCTGCTCCGATCTGATGTTTCAGAAGGAATGCGTGCTTCCCGCAACCGTCGAGGAAGAGGGAAAGTGTGTTCTGAAGGGCAAGTTTTTGGCTGAAATCTTAAGAAAACTGCCGAACGAACCGCTTTATGCGGAACAGGAAGGCATGATTCTGAAGATCAAGAGCGGCAGAGTTCGCCAAAGACTGCAGTGCGTGGAATTCGACGAGTTTCCGATCATGCGCGCAAAGGGCGACGTTGTGGACATCAAGGTCAGCGCGGAGCAGCTCAAAAGCATGATCGACCACACGGTGTTTGCCGTTTCGCTGGACGATTCCCGTCCGGTGCTCACCGGCGCTTTGATCGAAGCGAGCGAAAATCTTCTGACGTTCGTTGCGACGGACTCCTTCCAGTTTGCCATGACGAACCTGCATACCGAAAACAGCGGTGTTGAAGCGCGCACGATCGTGCAGGGCAAGGTGCTCACCGAGATCGCGAAGATGGCGGAAGAGACCGAAAAGGACGTTACGCTTTCGATCACCAAAACGCATCTCACGGTGCAGGTCAACGACACGCGTCTGACCGCGCGTCTTCTGGACGGCAACTATATTGATTATAAGCGCATCATTCCGAAAGAATGCAAGACGCGTGTGCTCGTAAACACGGCGGATTTCTACACCATGACCGATCGTGCGCAGCTCATTGCGCGCGAGGGCAACAACAGCGTCATGCTGCACTTTGAAGGAGATTCTCTCACCATGAGCGCGGAGAGCTTCGTCGGCCGCGGCGAGGATACAATGGAGGTCAGCATCGTCGGCGATCCGATCGACATCGCGTTCAACCCGAAGTACATCCTGAATGTGCTCAAAAATATTTCCGATGAAACGGTCTACGTCGAGTTCAACAGCCCGATCAGCCCGTGCGTGATCCGTCCGGTGCAGGGCGACGCGTACCTCTATCTGATCGTCCCGATGCGGGTGTATTGAGAATCGAACGAAAAAAGGCTGTTAAGCGATCTGTCTTAACAGCCTTATTTATATGAAAAATCTTTATGAACCTATAGAAAATAACCCAGAAAATTATATTATTATAATGATTGATTCCGATAAAAAAGAGTGCTATGATGAAGCCTGTAAAAAAAGGAGGAGAAAAAATGAAAAAAATCGGTATTACACTGATTGCTTTTTTTATGGCTGTCATGATGCTCGCCTGCGCTGCAAATAAACCGCAGGAAACCGCCGATACGCCTGCACCGGCTGCGGAAGAACCCGCAAAAGAGACGGAAGCGCCCACCGAGGAACCGACGGAAGCGCCGACTGAGGAGCCGACGGAAGCGCCGACTGAGGAGCCGACTCCGGAACCCACGGAAGAACCCACTCCGGAACCCACGGAAGAACCTACCCCGGAACCCACCGAGGAACCGGCAGGCGAAGACGTATCATATGTCAACTTTGAAAAGATGCACTTCTGGATCAACGGCGTCGAGTTCGTACTCGGTGAATCCACCTTGCAGGATATGATCGATTCCGGCGTTGTTCCGTTCCGCGCGGATGATCTTGAGGATGTACACAACAATCTGAAAAAGAATTACCAGTCGTCCGGTTTTCGCATTGATCTCGGTTCGTATTGGAGCGCGCAGGTTTATGTGCTGAACGATACGGACGAAGGAAAGCCGATCAACGAGTGCTACATCAATGAGATCTATCTGCCGAACCATCCAGGCGAGAAGCAGGACATTCTGAAGTTTGATTTCCCGCTTACCATGACGATGGACGAGCTGAAAGCAAACGCCGGCGAACCGGAAGCGGACAATTACAGACATTATGACGGCGACGGCGGATTCTATACCGACACGTTCGAATATAAAAAACCGTCTACGAAATACTTCTCGAGCAGCTCCTATTCCTTTGAATTTGTCAAAGGCGAACTGAACTACATCTACATCACCTATATGCCGTAAGAAAGTATTCAATAAAAAATCACCGGTCGATCCGGTGATTTTTTTCTTTCAAATGATTTGTTTCGGAATGAAATTCAGATAATCCGCAGGGACTGCGTGATACTGTACGCCGTCCTTCTCACCGTTGAACAGATATCGGTGAGAAGCGCCGTGCAGATGTCCGTATACGACGTCCGTTACGCCGGCGGCGGTAAATTTTTCGGCAAATCCACTCGGCTCGCCTGTTTCCGAGAACGGCGGATAATGCAGCATACCGATTGCCCGCACGTCTTTCGGAAGCGCTTTCAAAGAGAGATCGAGACGCAGAAGCTCGCGCTCATACAGCTTCCGGTCCGCGCTCTCCTTAAAATGAGAGGATTCCGGGATCGTCCAGCCGCGCGTCCCGCAGACAAACAGATCGCCGAAGCGGAAGACGTCGTTCTGGAGCGCGTACATACGCGCAGGAAGCGCTGTACGAACCTTTGTGACACTTTGCCACCAATAATCGTGATTGCCCCTTAATAGCAGTTTGGAGCCCTTGAGAGCGCCGATAAAGGCAAGATCGGCAAGCGCGTCGGAAAGATACATCGCCCAGCTGATATCGCCGGGGATCAGAACGAGATCGTCTTCCGAAACCGTATCCTGCCACGCCTCCCGGATGCGATCCGCGTGATCCTTCCAATGCGCGCCGAATACGTCCATCGCCTTGTTCGGAACGGACAGACTCAGGTGCAGATCACCGATGGCATAAACGTGGGGCATAGACGCCTCTCCTTCAAAGAAATAAAAGGAAGAATCTCTTCCTTTTTACACGGCAGTTTGCGTCGAAAACGACGCTTTTTGTCAGTCTTCGTCGGCAGGTTCGGTGATATCCTCTTCGAGCGGATCGTCCGCTTCGTCGGCGCGGACCTTATCCGCAAGGATCTCAAGATTTGCCTGCCGCTTCTGTTCCTTCAGACAGTCTTCGCAAAGATCATAACCGGGCAACGCAGGGTTTTCGCCGCATTCGGTGCACATAATGATCTCGTCATCTGTTTTCGGCGCGTACCGTTTCGTCCGTTCCGCCGCGCAGGTGGGACACATGGTTTCGGTTCCGCGAATATAATTCAGTTCACAAATCGGGCATTTTCTGAGCATACCTAATATAATACCTCGCTTGTAGATTTCAAAGCATAGTATGCAAAGAGAAGCCGCTTCTGTCAAGCCTTTTTTTTATTCTTTTTGAGATTCTTTTCCGATCGCTTCACAGTCGCGGAAAATCTGACCGATCCGTTCCAGAAGCTCCGCTTTGCCTTCTCCCGTTTCCGAAGAGAACGGAATCGCAAACGGCGGCGCGCCGAGCTCTTTTGCGCGCTTGTTCGCTTCCGTTCTGCGCTTTGATTTTGCGATCTTATCCGCCTTCGTTGCGACAAGCGTATACGGAATATTGTAATAGATGAGATACCGGAACATCTGCATATCGTCTTCCGTCGGCGCATGACGGACGTCGACGAGCATCAGAAGGTGCTTGACCCGTCCGCTTTGCAGGTACCGTTCGAGAAGCTCGCCCCAGCTTTTCTGCTCTGTTTTCGACGCCTTCGCAAAACCGTAGCCCGGCAGATCGACGAGATAAAACGCCTTATTCAGCAGGAAGAAATTGACAAGGCGCGTTTTGCCCGGACTTGCCGAGGTCTTCGCAAGCTTATGGTTGTTCGTAAGACGGTTGATGAGGCTTGATTTTCCGACGTTCGATTTTCCGACGATCGCGATCTCGCACGGAAGCGGCGCGGGGTATGCGCCGTCCAATCCCGCGCTTATTTGAAATTCCGCCTGTCTGATTGCAAACAATTCTTCCATAGATCCCAGTATACCGTGAAAATTCACATTTCGCAAGATATTCGTTTACACTTTCGTCATTCGTTTTGGAAATCAGCATGGTACAATTATGGTACAAGTATAAGGAGCCGTACTGTCGGCGGAAGGATCATTATGGGACTGTTTCATTCATCGGATATCGGATTGGATCTCGGCACAAGCAACGTGCTCGCGTATGTGCGGGGCAAAGGCATCGTACTGCGTGAGCCGAACATCGCCGCGGTTGAACGCGGCACGGGAAAGCTTGCGGCGATCGGTCAGGAGGCGAAGGAGCTCGTTGGGAGAGCGCCGGACAATCTGATGATCATCCGACCGATGCAGGACGGCGTGGTTGCCAACTTCGACGCGACGGAACGCATGCTGACGCTGTTTTTCAACCGCATCGTCGGCAGCCGCATCTTTTTCAAGCCGCGCGCGGTCGTTGCGGTCCCCTCGATGGCGACTGAAGTGGAAAAGCGCGCGGTCATCGAAACGACCGAAGGCGCCGGCGCGCGCTATACGTTCCTTCTGGAGGAGCCTGTCGCGGCGGCGATCGGCGCGGGGCTTGACATCACCGAGCCGAAGGCGAACATTGTGCTGGATATCGGCGCGGGTACGTGCGACATGGTTGTGACCTCGATGGGAAAGGCGGTACGGCACGATTCACTGCGCGTCGGCGGCGACAAATTCGACGCGGCAATCGTACGGTACTTAAAGCGGCAGCACGGCGTCGTGATCGGTACGGGCGCGGCGGAGGAGCTCAAGATCGCGTATGCGTCCGCGTTCCCGCGCAAGGAAGAATTAAAGATGGAGGTGCGCGGAAGATCGCTCGGCGGCGGGCTTCCGATTTCGATGGAGCTTGGTTCTAACGAGCTTACCTACGCGCTTGCGGAGCCGCTGCTGTCGATCGCGGAGGCGCTGAAGGATGTGCTCGAGCAGACGCCGCCGGAGCTTTCGGGCGACATCGCTTCAAGAGGAATCTGTCTGACCGGCGGCGGCGCGCAGCTGTTCGGACTGGATCAGTACATTGCGGAACAGATCGGCGTGCCGTGCTATGTCGCGGAGGATCCGGTCGCGTGCGTCGCGATCGGCTGCGGGAAGGTTTTAGAGGAACCGAGAAAATACGAAGGCGTGCTGTACGATTATCGACGCGGCGATTATTACGAGGATTGAGGGTATAAATCATCATGGCAGAAACAAAAGGCAAAAAAGCGTTATCGCTGTGCATTCTGCGCGTACTGGAGCAGCATGCGGGCAAGACGAATCCGCTTTCGACGCGCCATATCATCGAATTCCTTGCGGAGGATCACGGCATGATCGCCGAACGCAAGGCAGTCGGGCGCAATCTGCTTCTTCTGCAGGAAATGGGCTTTCCGCTTTCCACTTATCAGGAGAACGGCAAGGGGTATTATCTCAAGACGGACGCGGGTTCCGTGCAGCACGAACATAACCCTGCCGCGCTGGACGCGTATTTACGCGCGCCGCGCTCCGAACGCGCCGAGCGCGAGATCGAACGTCTTCAGGATCTCGTGCCAATCTACGTATCCGACGCGGAGACCGGAAAACAGTCGGAAAACGTGTTTGAAACGCTCGATCTATTAAAGGACGCGATCCTGAAAAACGTGCAGGTCAGTTTTCTGTACACCGTCGTGCAGACGGATGGCCGGAAGAAGCCGCAGCTGGAAACGCCGTTTACGGTGTCGCCGTACGCGCTCTTTTTGGCGGAGGGGTATTACTATGTGATCGTCTCCATGTCCGGTTACGGGCGGCTTCTGCATTACCGCTGCGACCTGATGGAGCAGGTCACGCTGACCGACGTGCCTTCGCGCGCGGCAGAGACGCTGATCGAATGCAGAGACGGACTGGATGTGCCTTCGTATGTGAACCGTACGATCTATCTGACCGACGTAAAGGAACAGCATACGGTGCTCTGTGCGGAGCATCTTGCGGGGGCGCTTCTGGACGCGTTCGGAGACGCCGTTAAAATGCGTCCGGAGGGCGAAACGATCCACGCGGAGATCGACGCGCCGTGGGAGATGGTGCATCGGTTTCTGGTCGATAATCTCAGGCACACGACGCTGCTTGCGCCGGCGTGGCGGCGGGCGCAGATCCGCGAGGAGCTGCTTTCGGCGCTTTCCACCTATCCGCAGGGATAAAATAGACAGAATCGTTTTGAATTCGTACGCATTTATGACACATTTGTGTGGTATCGTATGAGTTGAGGAAACAGCCATGGAACAACAGGAAAAAACAACCGGTAAGGTACTCTTTGAAAGCCTCCGGGAACAATTCAAAAAGATCGTTCCGAAAAAACCGATGCGCGTTCTGCTTTCGGCGGTAACGGTCGTGCTGCTTCTGGGTCTTGTGATCGGGATTGTCAGCGGCAGTCTCGCGATCGCGCGATGCGGAACGGGGCGCAGGATCGAAGCGGGCGCGGAGCCCGCAGCAAATGTGCAGCCCGCGCGCCCGGACCCGGGTTTTTCAAACGATACGGTGGTCGTGAACCATCCGACCGTGCCGGACGCGACGGAGATCCCGCTGCCGACGCCGGCCCCGACCGTTGAAGCGCAGGACACGCCCGTTCCTGAGGTGACGCAGGATCCGGCGGAAGCAACAAACTATCTCGGCGGCAGGATGCTGCAAAAGGGCGATACCGACGAGTTGATCCTGACGGTCCAGTCGTCTTTGATGGAGCTCGGCTATATGGACCCGGATGAGCCCACCGACTATTTCGGCAATCAGACGCAGGATGCCATCATCACATTCCAGAAGCATAACAATCTTCTGCCGGACGGCATCGTGGGCGAAGTCACCTATGCGCTGCTCGTCAGCGGACAAGCTCATGAGTACGTCATGCAGGAGGGCGATGAGGGCGACGACGTCAAGGAGGTACAGGACCGTCTTTACGAGCTTGCCTATCTTGATAAAAACAGCCGCACCGGCACGTTCGGCGAAAAGACCGCCGCGGCGGTTCGGTCGTTCCAGAGCGCAAACAATCTGAAGGTTGACGGCAAGGTCGGCGCAAAGACGCTGAACACGCTGTATTCGGGCGACGTCGTCAGCAACAGCTATAAGGCGGGCGATTCTGACGACGCGATCATTTCTTATCAGAAACGCCTTCAGAAGCTCGGATATCTCGCAAGCGACTACGCCTGTACGGGCAAAATGGACAGCAAGACCGTTTCCGCCATCAAGACATTCCAGGAAGCGAACGGACTCGTCCGCGACGGCTGTCTCGGTCCCGCGACGATGGAGCAGATCGACAGCAAGGACGCGGTCCATTACGCCATGCGTCTCGGTATGAGCGGTTCCGCGATCCGTGCGGCGCAGCAGAAGCTGTATAAGCTCGGCTATATCCGATCCAGCCAGATCACCGGCTATTACGGAGAGACCACGGTCGAAGCGGTCAAGTCGTTCCAGAAGCGCAACGGCATTTCGCAGAACGGCGAGATCAACGCTAAGACGCTCGAAAAGCTGGAAAGCGAAAAGGCGAAAGCGGCGGCAACGGCGGCCGTCAAAAAGACGGCGACGCCGAAGCCTTCCGGCGGCAGCAAGACGACGCCGAAGCCTTCCGGCAGTTCAGGCAGCAGCAGCGGCTCCTCTTCAAGCTCGAAGGGTGTCGAAAGGTTCATCGAGATCGCGGAAAGCAAGATCGGCTGCCGATATGTGCGCGGCGCAAAGGGCCCGAACCAGTTCGACTGCTCCGGCTTCGTATACTGGTGTCTGAATCAGGCGGGCGTGCGGCAGGGCTACATGACCAGCATCATCTGGCGTTCGTGTTCGAAGTATAAACGCATCAATTCCATGAGCTCGCTGGAGCGCGGCGACGTTCTCGTGTTCGTCGGTTCGTCCATGGCGACCGGTCACGTCGGCATCTATCTCGGCAACGGGAAGATGATCGACGCGTCCTCCTCGGACGGACACGTCCGCATCACGTCGAGCAACATTCTGAAGAGCAAATACTGGCAGGAACATTTCCTGATGGCATACCGCATCTGGGATTGATGAACCAAAACAAGAAACGGTCTCCCGTTCGATCGGGGGACCGCTTTTTCGTTATGACGGGGGATTATCCTTCTCCGTTGCTCAGACCCGGATCGGAATCGGATTCCATATCGGATTCGGGATCCGGTTCCGCCGCGGGATCCGGCTCTGCCCGGAAAAAGATGATGTCGGAGATCAGACGCCAACCGGCGTTTTTGTTCCGGTTCTCGCCGTTGAAATACATCTGCGCGGACTGCCCGCCGTCCAGATTGTAAGCCGCCTTGCAGCCGAGCCGATACATGATCTCGGAAAAATCCCACATGTCCACGCCGTCCGAATAGTGTTCGGCGCGACCGTCGACAACGACGAAGCAGTAGTGTCCGGGGCTGATATAGCCGATCGCGCAGCGCGGGTTGATCCCTTCAAGCTGTGAGTTGAACCTTTGCGGATATTTCTTCGGCTGACCGTTCTCGTCGAGCAGCGCCGGACCGAACTGCCAGGTCTGCCACGGATCCTGCGCAACGATCTCCTCCGTGGTATAGGTACCGACTTCATAGGTCTTCATCACGCCGTCCCGGTACAGCACACAGAGGTCGCGGCGTTCATCGTATTCGTTCCGATACAGCACGCCGTTGCGGATGACCAGCCCCTTGCTGACAACGCCGTTGCTTTCATAATTGAAATAGTCGCCGGAGATGGCCAGAAGCGCATTGTTTTCCGCCGCGATATTCCGGACGTAATCCTCGTTGCGGACAGCGAAATCGCCACCTGCCGCCGCGGTCTTCAGCCGTTCGATATCCTTTACATAGATGTCGGCGACGTAGTAAACGCAAAGATACTTGCAAACCTCGTGATTATCGTCATACCGGGTGATGGTAAAGCACAGACTGTCGTCGGAATAGCCGTCCTCGGTCAGCACCGGCGTGTCGCTGAAGAGATGGGAATAGTCCGGTCCCAACAGATCGACCGGCGTGGGGGACGGTTCCGGCGTGGGGGTCGGTTCCGGCGTGTTGGTCGGTTCCTCGGTGGGTTCCGGTGTGGGCGTCGGGGCAGGCGTGGGTTCCGGCGTCGGCGTAACGACGTCCGTCTCGGACGTATGCGGCGGCTGTGTGATGACCTCCGCAACGTTCGTCGGCGCCGGCGTCGCGGTAACCGGTTCGTTCCCGCACGCAATCAGTATGAGCAATATAACAAGGATAAAAAGACGTTTCATATGTTTCAAACCTACCGCCATAGTATATCGTATTCTTTCCGAAAATGCAAGAAGGACATAAGGTCTTGAAAAACACCCGCTGTCAATGAAAAAATCGCGAAATGACGGCTGAAAACGGACGTTTTTCATTGATTTGAACGAAATATATATGCATAAACGGTATTGCGTGTTCGATTCGGAATCGTCCCTGCGCATCGGGACTTTTCGATAAAATTCGCATCCATGCGTGAATATTCATTCCCCCGAAAAGGGGTGCATAATCGCATACATTTCCACACCGTCCACACAGTTATCCACAATTCAGGGCACGGAACACTGGTTTTTTCGGAGTTATCCACCGTTTTTGCGCCCTTGCATATGCGGTATATCACGTTTGAATACGCAATGAATAATTCATAATTACACCCAAAAAATACAAAATAATGAATATCAATAATAATATAAACGGGTAAACGCGTGCATGATGCATGCGCCTATGCGGCGCGCATACCGCGCTGCATATTTGAAAAAGAACGGGTTGCGTATGCCGAACGGTGCCGCGGATTCGAAAAAAGGACGCCGGTCAGCCCGACGTCCCCTTTGCTCCTTTCATTCCTCCGAACCGGTGTGAAACGGTTTCAAAGCGCCAGTCTCCGCCGCGGCGATCAGCAGCAGCGTCAGCACCTCGTTTTTCCATTGATACATGGTAGACTGCGATACGTGGAACGCAAACGTCAGCCTCACCATGCCCTTTTTGTCGTGCTGCTTTCTGCCTCCGTCGATGCCGAAGCACAGCCGGAAGAACCGCTCCCTCTCCGGATCCTGTTGTTTCAGGTATCGAAGAACGCCGTCTGTCGCACGGACCCATCTTTGATACTGCTCCGCACGGGCAGTCATATCTCCGTCCGCATCCCGAACACCCTTCAGAAACGCTTTACGCTCGCGATAATGCATCGCTTCCCATTCGGCAATCCGCTTCCATTCTTTTACGCACATTTCATATCTCCTTTCCTGCGGATAATACGAACAAATGTTCGTATACGAACAGTATAACAGAAAATTGAAAAAAGAAAAGACCTTTTATGGGACAGAAAGATAATATATGATCCGCTGCCGGAGGTTGCATGCTTCCGGCATGTATGGTATACTGACACTGATTGAAATCAGGAGTATGGTTATGCGTAGGGCACGTGTTTTTTTTCTGATTGTATGTCTGCTGACGGCAGCATTCTTATTTGCCTGCAAGGAACCGACGGAGGAGCCGGTTTCGGCGGCGACCGAGCAGCCGGCAGAACCTATGGATACGCCGGCGCCTTTAGAAACGGTCGCGTTATACGGACAGACGGTTCCGGCGGATCTCGATCTGCTCGTCCTTTCCGAACCGGTCGATGATCTTCTGCCGCTTTCCGAAGCGCTCGCGCATCTTCCGGAATGCCGGTCCGTGCAGCTCATAAGGCGCTTTGATCCCGCGCGTTTTGAGGGTGGACTGACGGCGTTTGAACGGGACTGGACGGATCTGAAAATGCGATATCCTGACGTTGTTTTTTCCGACACGCTTCTGATCGGCGACGAACCGAGCGAAACGCTGCGTACATATACCGTGCCGGCGACGGCGCCGCTTTCGGATGAGATCCGGACGGTCGCGACCCTGTGCCCCATGCTGGAAACCCTGGAGCTTTCCGAAACGGTTGCGGCGAGCGAAGCGATCGCGGCGGCGGAACAGGATGTTCCGGGCGTTCGGATCCTATGGACGGACGCGGTCTACGGCGCTTCGGCCTCGGATACGGATACGCTTACGTTCTCGGGAGAGCAGGATCCGGAAACGCTTTCCGGTTATCTCAGCTGTTTTCCGGCGCTTACGGAAGTCGATCTTTTGAAAACGACGCTTTCGGACGAGCAGATGAACACGATCTCGGATCGGTTTTCTTCGGTCATGTTTCGCCGGACAGTGCTTCTGAACGGTACGCCATGGGACAGCTTTACGGAGGAGCTGGATCTTTCCGGTGCGCAGATCGACTCATATGAAGCGTTTTCCGACGCTGTCGGAAGGTTCCCGAAGCTCAGAAAACTCGCGCTGCACGACTGCTCGCTGTCGAATGAGCAGCTTGCGGCTTTGAGAGACCGCTATCCGGACGCCGGCGTCGTCTGGACGGTGCGGTTCGACCGCTGGAGCGTTGCGACGGATGCGATCGCCTTCTCCATGATGCAGCACGGCCTTAACAACAACCGCAAGCACACGGAGGATGTGCAGGTGCTGCGCTACTGCCGGGACCTCATTGCGCTGGACCTCGGACACAATGATATTGCGGATATCGGGTGGATCACGGAGCTTAAGAATCTGCAGGTCCTGATCCTTGCGGACAACTGGAGTCTTAAGGACATCACGCCGATCGGCACGCTCACGAAGCTCAAGTATCTGGAATTGTTTATGAATATCTATATGACGGATATCACGCCGCTCGCAAATCTCAGCGAGCTCGTTGACGTCAATCTGGTCGTCACCGGCATTACGGACATCACGCCGCTGCTGTCGTGCAAAAAGCTGGAACGGATCTGGCTCGGCGAGGTCGTCGTGCGGCAGATCGGAGAAGAAGGCGTCGCTGCCCTGCAGAACGCCTTCCCGAATGCGGAATATGATCTTGTATCGGCCGGGTCCACGAAGCGCGGCTGGCGTGAACACCCGCGCTATTACGCGTACATGGAGATGTTCGAAACCAATCAGCCGGTCGCGCCGTTCCTTCCGTAGCCTTACGGCGCGGGTGTGGGCTCGGGCGTCGGTTCTTCTTCCGGCAGCGGCTCCGGCTCTTCCGCGGGCGGCTGCACCATCGGATTTTCAAGGAATACCACGATGTCGGAGAGCGCACGGATGGTACTGTAATTCGTGCCGTCAAAGGACAGCCGGGAAAGATCCCGTCCCATGAAGACAAGCGCGGTGGAATGTCCGCCGTCAAAGTTATAGGCGAGCCTTGCCCCGTAGCTGACCAATGTGTCAGCCGTCATGACATGCGTAAACTGATTCATACGGGGACGCAGCGCTACGACGGCGAGATAATGATACGGGTCGCTGTAGCCGAAGCCGACACGCATGGTGTAGGATGAATTCGCGTCGCCGACGGATGGGTCGATCGCGCTGCGGCCGTCCTTTACCAGCAGCGGACCGAAGGAAAAGCTGTCCTTTACCCCCTGACCGAGCAGATAATCCGCCGTTGTTTCCCCTCTGTCAAAGAATTGCAGCGTACCGTCCGGCATCACGGCGAGCGTCGTTGTTTCGGCGCGGTCGTAATAGACGATGCCGTTGCGGATCATAACCGCCTTTCGGTTTGAGGTAAAGCCGATATAATCGCCGGTGAACGCGACGACCGCATGCGCCTTCTGCGCCTGCAGATCGGGCATTTCGGGATCCATATGGATGACATTGCCCGTTGCCTCCGGCTGCGTGACGCGGCCGCTGGGCAGCGCGTTTGCCGTCGCCAGAAGATCCGCCCGCAGCGGCGTACGTTCCGCGGAATCGTCAATGCAGATCAGCGCGGCGCCGTTTGTGTCCAGATACAGCCACGGACCGTATTCCGATTCAAGCCCCTCGATATAGACCGTCTGTTCGACAGAGGAACGCGCGGAATCATCGGAGATCGGGTCCAGCGCCCAGTCGGAATCGAAAACCGGCGTCTCGGGAAGCGCTTCGTGCGGAATGCATCCTGCAAAGAGCAGCGTCCCGTCCATACGCACGGCAGCCGTATGATACGCGCCGGCGTCGATCGCGGCAACTTCTGTCCAGCCCGTTACGTCACACTGTCCGGCAGCGTTGTCGCCGCAGGCAACGACCGTGCCGTCGGAACGGAGTCCGACCGTACAGCACGCGCCGCAGGAGATCGCAGCAATATCCGTCCAATCCGAAACGTCACATTGCCCATAGGTATTGTCGCCGCACGCGACGACCGTTCCGTCCGCTTTCAGTCCGACCGTGTGCCAAAGTCCGGCGTCGACCGCTTTGATCCCGGTCCAGTCCGCCGTATCGCACTGTCCGAAAGCATCGCTGCCGACCGAAAGAACGCCGCCGTCCGCTTTACATCCGACCGAATGCCATGCGCCGGCAGCAACGTCGGTGATACCCGTCCAGTCCGCCGTGTTCAGCTTGCCGTATGCCATGCTGCCTGCGCCCGCAACGGTTCCGTCCCCTTTCAGAAACAGCGCATGATTGAGCCCGAGCCCCATATCGACGACGCCGGAAAGCGCTGCGATCGCATCCTCCGCACCGAATGTTTCGCCGAACGGGATCACATGACCGTCCTTCAGCGCGAAGATCGAGCAAAGACCGGAAAAGACGCGGTCGGCGCTCGTTTCCGGCACGGAATAGCGCGCGTCGCCCGAGAAGCGAACGACGCCGTTGTCAAGCCACGCCGTGTGCCACGCGCCTGCGGCGACCGTCGAGACTGCCTGATCGCGGACCGACGCTCTGCGAGCGGTCCGATCTTTCAGAAGCTGCTCCGCCGCGGCGTTGCCTTCCTCGGTGCCGAGTGCGCGCAGTGCGGCTGCACCTTCGTCGTAGTTGCTGCCCGTGAATACGGCGGCGGCGTCGTCAAACCGGATCCCTTCACGCAGCTTTTCGATGCGTTCTGCCGTGTCCGCATAGGAGCCCAGCGGTTCCAGGATGGCGATCGCCCTGAATTTGTCGCCCTCCGCGGCAACAGCTTCGGCTTTTGCATAGATCAAGTCGTAAAAAGGCAGCGCCTCCGCCTCCGGAAGCGATTGCATGAGTTCCAGCGCGTACGCCGTTTCGCCTTCGTCGATTGCATAGTTAAGCTCCGCCTTTGTCATCTCGAAAAATTGCAGACGCAACGCTTCATACCGGTCGGCATACTGCGGTTTTCCCTCGAGGGAAGCCATCGCGTCCTGCAGGATCGCGCATGCTTCGGCGTACGGAAGGTCACCGCTTTGGTCCATGGCGTGTTCAAAGGTGTGATCGCTGACGAGGTCGCCGAGCAGCACGGCAAGCTCGCTCCGTTTTCCGGTAAACAGCGGATTACCGTCCAACGTCCGGATCGCGTCCTGCAGTGTGCCGCAAGCTTCATCGTACGGGCGTTCCTGCGCGGCGATCAATGCTTTTCGATACGTCTTTTGCGCCGGGAAGTACAGAAATCCGAACACGGTGCCTGCGATCAGGATCAGCACAACGGGGATCAGGATCAGAAAGATCTTCTTGCTCTTGGTTCTTTGTTCCATATTGCCTCCGATAGGTTATGAAAAGGAAAGGGTATATCCTTTTTTAATTACAGTTCGCGCATGAGTTGAAGGATCAGGCTTTTCTGTTTCGGCGTTAATGCCTTCCAACTTTCAAACAGTTCCTCCAGCTCCGGCGTCAGCTCAACCATATTTTCTGTCTCCGCAAAGAATTGAGACAAGGTGATTCCAAAGCCGTGACAGATTGCTTCCAGCGTATAGATCGATGGTACAGAATTCCGCCTGAACAAATTTGCGATGGTGTTTTCAGACAAGCGGCTTTCCTTTGCGAGTTTGTACGGCGTCCACCCTCGGCTTGCCATCATGGTTTTGATCTTTTCATTTGCATCCATATCGATACCACCCTTTCTGTACGTATTTTACCTTTCAGAAAGGGGGCATTGGTACCACCCAGGTGTGCGGATATTATGTAGTTCTTGTTCTGTTATTCCATCGCCTTTTCTCAGATCCGGCGACATTTTCAGCGCAGAAAACCGGAATGCGTACGAATATCGCGTTCCACCGCGTTTGAAAAAGGTTTATCGACGATTCGGCAGGCGGCGCTTTCGCGCGCGTTGCATCGCCGCCGCATTTATGGTATACTGAAAAAAACGCTCAGGAGGAATGCCCATGAAAAAACGGATCTGCATCCTGCTTCTTGCAGCATTCATGCTTCTGCTGATCCCGCATGCCGCAAGCGCCAACGCGCCTTCCGGAAGGAGACCGAACACGCTTTGGGTTGAATGCAAGCATCTGAAATCGGGCGCGAAGATAGAAGCTGTACTGGTGAAGACGGACGGTTCGAGCCGCACAGAGGAAGCTAGCTTCAGTCGTTACTCGAATGATACGGAGGGCATAGCATATATTCACGTACGGGACGGCGAGACAACGTTTTATCTGTTGATCACGACGAAAGACGACACGAAGAGGACGGACGCGGCGGAGATCATCAAGTACGGCGGGTATACGTATGACGGGAGAACGAATAAGCTGGAATCGACCGGCGCGTATTACGATCCGATAAAGGATGAAGCCCAATGGATCTTGCGCATCATCTATCTTGCGATCCCGCTCGGGATCACGCTGCTGATTGAATGGCTGGTCGCGTTATGCTTCGGCATTCGCCCGGTCCGGTATGTGTTCGGGATCAACGCGATCACAAACCCTGTGATGAACATAATCCTGCTGATTGTTATCATGCTGAATCGCGGAAGTTTCGCGTATTGGATTGCGCTCGCAGCGCTCGAGCTTGCGGTCTTCGGCGTCGAATACGGGTTCTATACCCGCAAATATAAGAGCTATTCCCGCCCGCGCCTGTTGCTGTTCACATTTGTTGCGAATGCAATCAGCTTTGTTGCGGGAATCTTCCTGCTGTCGCTGCTGTGATTAGCGTACAAATTGATTCTGTCGCTGCGGATATGGTATACTGAAAAAAACGCCTGGAGGAACGCCCATGAAAAAACGGATCTGCATCCTGCTTCTTGCAGCATTCATGCTTCTGCTGATCCCGCATGCCGCAAGCGCCAACGCGCCCGCGCCGGATCCGTGGGAGCTCAAGGTGTATCTTGAAAACGTGCCGGAAGGAACGACCGTCACGGCGTTCTTTCTGCATGAGAACGGGACGCTGCGGCAGGGGGAATCCTACACGTCGAACGGCGCGAAGAACTGGAGGATCGGCGTTTGGTTTGCCGAGGATGAAACGCAGTTTTATCTGACGCTCACGGGATCGGACGGAACGGAAACGCGGACAAATGAGATCGCGATCGAGCCGTACGGCAGCTATACGCTTGACGGAGAAACGAACGCGCTTGCCGCCGGAAAGCCGAAGGGGGCGGATTCCTGCACGGGCGGGATTGGGGAGCTGTGCCTGAGCTGCGGCGCGTGGCTTCTTCTGTACGCGTTCGCCGGGTTTTTCATGCCGGTCGCCGTCACGTTCCTGGTCGAATGGCTCACGGCGCTGTGTTTCAAGATTCGTCCGACGAAATACATCTTTGCGATCAACGCGATCACGAACCCCGTGATGAATCTTCTGCTGCTGATCGCGTACGCGTTCGGCAGGATCAGCTACTGGGTCATCCTCATTGCGCTGGAGATCACGGTCGTATTCATCGAGTACGCGTTCTATAAGAAAAAGTATCCGGACATCAGCCGCCGCCGGCTTCTTGTGTTCACGATCACGGCAAACGTGCTGAGCCTCACGCTCGGCGGACTGCTCGCATACTTCATCCTGTAAACGCGTACGCGCCGGAATCAGCTGCAATTGCAGTTGACCGCCGCACCGTGCTGCCGCACCACGCCGCCTCGTGCTGTAAAAATGTCCGCTGCGCCTTGAAAAAAAGCCTTGACACAGCGGAATTCTTCGTTTATAATAACTCTGCTATGGCGGTGTAACTCAGTTGGCCAGAGTAGTCGGTTCATACCCGACCTGTCATCCGTTCGAATCGGATCGCCGCTACCAATTCTCCAACGGACGTCAATGTGGAAATCACGTTGACGTCTGTTTTTTCTTTGTCCGAGCTGACCTCGATCCGGTCGACGAGCAGATGCACGGCGCGGCGGTCCGGCGCGGCGCTGATCGCCTTCAGCCATTCGAGAATCGTGCCCGTCGAATACTCCTCCGGCGGATCGGCGGTTTCCAGGGTTTCGATCTCCGCTTTCAGCGCTTTCATCCGGTTGTTCAGATCCTGAATGATCTCCGGCGCGAACGTCGCCGCGGACAGGTTTTTCACCAGATTGTCGTATTCGGTCTGCTTTGCCGCGATCTGCTTTTTCACCACCGCGGTGTAGGTCGCTCGGCAATCCTTCCGGTGATTCCGGTAGGAGCGCAGAAAGTGTGCGATCTTGAGCTGCATTGCGTCGGACAGCAGCTCCTTGAGGTAATCTGTCACCGCTTTGACGAGCACCTCCTCGCGCACGGTCGGTGCGCCGCAGTTGGCGCTGCAGGCGTAGTACACATACTTGTCGCCTTTTCGGTTCGGGGCGCGATGGATGTGCATCTTTGCGCCGCACTTGCAGTAGACCAGCCCGCTGCAGAGATATTCGTTCTGCTTTCTGCCGTTTTGCTTTCTCATGTCCATGATTTTCTGCACCTCATAGAAAGTATTTTTGTCCACGATCGCCGGGATCGCGCCGTCGATCCGGATCGCGCCCGCGGTCTCCAGCCGCGTCTTGCGGTGCCGGCATCCCTCCACCGAGTACACATAGATGCCCGCGTACTTCTCGTTTCTCAGGATCTCATAGATCTGCGTGTACTTGATCTCTTTTCCGTTCCTGCCGCGGACGCCCGCTTCCTTCATCTCGCGGATCAACCCCGTATGCCCTCTGCGGTTCAGCGCCGCGTCGAACATCTTTTTCACATAGATCGCTTCGCTCGGCTCAATCACGAGCTGCTGATTTTCGATCCGATACCCGAAGGGGGCGGGGCCGCCGTTGTGCAGCCCCTTCAACGCGACCTCGCGATGCCCCTTCCGCACCTCTTTGGAGAGGTTCTTGCTGTAATACTCCGACAGCACCCACATCATTTGCTTGGCGAAGTCGCCCTCGATGCTTGCTCCGAAGTTCTGCGCCACCGCGATGATCGGAATCTTTTCCTTTTCCATCATCTTGGACAGCCGGACATGTTCTTCCAAGGACCGCGCGACGCGGTCATACTTGTGAATCAGCAGAACCTCGAACCGGTGCTGCTTGGCGTCCGCCAGCATCGCCTGATACTGCGCGCGCTGATTGGTCTTTTCCTCCGTGCCGGAGATTGCCTCGTCGGAATAGATCCGGTAAACGTCCATTCCGTTTCCGTTCGCAAATTCCGTACACGCCCGAACTTGCGCCTGTGTGCTCATTTCCGTCTGATTGTCGGAACTGAACCGTGTGTAGATCGCCGCTTTCAAACGGCATCACCTCCTGTCTCTGTGATTATGTTTTCCGTTAAGTCCAATCCGAATTTTCTTGCCAAAAACTCCGCCAGTTCTTTTACGGTCAGTTCCGTGGTTTCAAACGATCGCGTCATCCGACCGCCCTTCTTATCTATCGTGTATCGGGCGCGCACCGGCACCCGCAGGGTCTCCGTTCCGGTTGTTTCCGTTCGCTTCATATAATCTCCTTTTTCCGTTCCGTATTGCAATGTCTGTGTGGTTGTGATTCGGCTTGTTACCGTTCATAGTCCAAGTAATCCTTTCTGATTTCGCGCTCCGCAGTCAGATACGGCTTCAGCTGTTCCTCGATCTGCGGGCTTTCCGCGAGGATCCGTTCGCAAAGCCGCCGCTCGCTTTTGAGGGCGCGGATGTCGCGGTTGACCTCTGCAAGTTCAGCATACAGCGTATTCCGCTCGGTGTTGAGGATGTCGATGGAATGGTTTTGTAAAATTTCATGTGCTTTTTTGAGTTTTTCCTGCTCCTCAACCGTCAGCGGGAACGCCTCTGTATCCCGATCCGCATACATTGCCACGAGCTGCAGCGCGTCATACAGCGGCTTTTGACGCTTCTTCTTCACGTTCAGAATCGTCCGCTCTTTCGTCAGCGCGGCGATCCTGCCGTCGATCACGTCGATGCGATTCCAAAGCTGCGCCGCCGTCTCGATCCCGTTGTCCGTCAGATACTTCGCCTGCGCTTTCAACTGTTCAAATCGCTTCAGCTCCTCCGGCGGAACGTAATATTGCGTCTTGACGCCGTCGTTGACAAGTCCGAGAATGTACGTCCACGCGAGGATCAGCGCGCGGATGCCCGTGACCTTGCCGCGCGGGAAGTATACCGGCTTCTGACGCGGCATGATGACCTCAAAGGTCGGATCGCGCATTGCGCGGTCGATGTATGCGGCAAGATCGTCCTCGGTCATGGACTGCTGCTTTTGCTTCACGCGGTACGCGCGCTCCCCGCCATAGGGAAGGAAGGTCGGGTACTTGCTGCCGTGCCGGACCGTGTACCCGCGATCCTCCATCCGCGCGTAAAAGCTGCCGACGTCCATTGCCAGAGACAGGCATTCCTCCGCGTCCCGGTCGAACAGCTCACGCTGCGTTTTGACGCCGCATTTTTGTATGCGCCACTCGATGTAGGTCAGCGCCTTCCTTTGCGGCTCGTCAACGGTCGAAACGCCGTATTCGCGGCAAAGCCGATCCGAAAGCGTCCGGATCTCGTTGAAATACGTTTGCCGGGACGAATGGTATTTGGTTCCGTCCCGATCGGAAACCGAATTGAAAATGATGTGGTTGTGAATGTGGTGTTTGTCGGTGTGCGTGCCGACGATTACCTCGTATCCGTCGAGATATTCCTCCGCAAAGCGATTCCCGATCTCGTGAGCCAGTTCCGGCGTGAGCTCGTGCGGCTTGAAGCTTTGGATTAGGTGATACGCCTGCACGCCGTCGGTCTTGCCGAACCGCCGCTTGGTCTCCGTCCATGTCTTCGCCGCCGTTTCGCGCGCGCAGCCGATACAGGAAACGAACACGCGCTCGTCCGTTTTGTCCGGGTTGCAGACGTAGCCGATCAGCCGATCAAGCCGCATATTCTTGGCAAGAATCTTGGTCACCGCCATGTTTCAATCTCCTCCCGAAGCGACGCGATCAGCGCCGCTGCGCCGTCCCATTCGCTCTTTTTCAGGAACCCCGCGGCGTTTGCCCGGTGCGCGATCTGGTTCAGATTGTTGCCGATCCGGTCGACGCTTCGGATGAGTTCCCGAAGTTCCGGCGTCGGCTTTTCGCGGATCTCCGCGCCAGTGATCAGCTTCCGTAAAAGCCGCGTGCTGCCGAGACCGGTGCGATTGCATAGCGTTTTGAGTGCTTCATACTCGGCGTTGTTCAGCCGGGTACCGACGTGAATGTTTCTGGTTCTGTGTTCCATATAATCCTTTCTCCGCCTGTGGCGGCATACGGGTTCGGGTGTCCCGACAAGCGCATTTGGAACGCCAAATGCTATGCTTGCAAGGACATCGGCTGTGCCGATCGTCCTTCTTTTCCCGGGAACAGAAACGGCTCCCCGAAGCGCGGCCAACCTTGCGATTTTTGTCGCCGTACAGCCCGTGCAGGGAGCCGAATCTACACACCCGATACCTGTAAAAATCCATTGAAAATTGATCATTTCTTCGGTTGCCCGGAGAAAGCAACGAGATGTATTTGCCCTGTATTTCACCTCCTTCATTCTGCTTTTGCTCCGTTCCCGCAGCCGGAAAGTGGGATTTGAACCCACTTTCCGTCGCGGTGCGATACGATCTTTTGCGCTTGTCATCACCTCCAAAATCGAAAAGAAGCCGACACGCACATCGGCTTCTCTCATCATAATTTCGCTGTTCAAAAATTCGTGCCATGTTGGCACGAATTTTTACTGCCGGAAATTAGCGCCAAATTGGCGCACATTTACAGCCTTGCTTCTATAACTTCGTGCCATGATGGCACGAAGTGTACCTGCCGGAAATGTGGGACAACTTGTCCCACGTTATGCAAACACCCTGTCTGTAATTCCAGACAAGTTGTCAGGAATTTAGGCAGTCAAGAACCCGATCTGCTCCATCGCTGAAAATGTGAGCCAAATTGACTCAAATGATCCTTATCGAACTTCGTGCCAACTTGGCAGGAAGTCGGCAGCCGCAAAATGCAGTTCAACTTGTTCTGAATTTTTACCGTCAAACGATCTTGTTTCACTTCGGACCAACTTGGTCCGAAGTTGCGTTATTGGGAACTTCCCGACAACTTGGCGGGAAGTTAGTCGGACAAGAACCAGATCTAATCCGCCGCTGAAAATGCAAGCTGCGTCGGCTCAAATTATCCATATCGAACTTCGTGCCAACTTGGCACGAAGTTGATGGCTTCAACTTCCGGACAACTTGTCCGGAAGTGCCCGGCTTTCAACTTCCGCCCAACTTGGGCGGAAGTTACAGAGCGTTTTTGACGACGGATCAACTTCTGGTCAACTTGACCACAAGTTCCGTATCTGACTTCTGCCCAACTTGGGCAGAAGTTACTGTGCAGAGCCGATGGCCGAATCAACTTGTGCTCAATTTGATCACAAGTGGGGGTTTATAGGGTTAACTTCTGGTCATGATGGCCAGAAGTTGTCTCTCGAAATTGTGTCCAAGTCGGACACAATTTTTACTTCGGACCAAGTTGGTCCAAAGTTGCGATTATAAAACCAACTTGTGACCATGTTGGTCACAAGTTGAAAAGCTTGAATTAAAAGTGTCGCCAACTTGGCGACACTTTTCAGCGCCTGCATGGTTAACAGAATACAGCAAACTTCTCGACAAGTTGTCGAGAAGTGAAGCGCCAGGAACGCTTTTGAAATGGGTGTCATCGTGTCACTTCGTCCAAACTTGGGACGAAGTTGTTAGATTCCATGTGTCTCACTTTGTTTGTAGCCATATATCACCATCCTTTGCTTTCTCTGGTTGATCTTCCTGCATATAGAGTGTTTGTACATTCTCCTTTGGTTCAGATTCCGTTGTAACAACAGATGCAAAATCAGGCAACTTTGCTGAAGGTGCAATCACAAGATGCTTATAAGAATAGTCACTTACAATGTAATCATTATTCGCATCTCTAATTTGCTCATTTATTAACTCTCCGAGATACAAAATCAGAATATACAATGCTGCTAGAGCGGTTGCAGCATTTATATAGGAGGCCTCATTGAAACTGCTTTCTCTGTTATGTTTTATATTCACATAGGCATTCCACCAAGAGAGTGGTCCATTGTCCCAATTCTCAAAAGGACGAATAACCTTTTCCAATCTTGGAACAGAAACCTCCGTCATCACGATTTTAGGAAACCGAGCCAATATTACACTCTTGTATTCTCCGATATTTCCACATTGCTGTTGATTAATCTTAAAGCAAATACGTTTCATCAGCGTTTCTATTTCTGTACATGAAAGTATTATAAGTTTCGAGAATTCAAAAGAATACACTTGTTCTTGACCTTTGGGCTCTATATAGCGAGAGGTTGCCTCCAGGTCTCTCTCTAAACTCATAAAATAATACCATGTGTTATTCAACGCTCTTTTTTCCATATGTAATCTCCCTTTGAATATCGTGCAGATAATTTTGTTTCTATCCGTTCAACAATCACTGCTTTTTTTGTAGGTTAGAAGTAATGACATTAATAGATGTTACGTAAAACTTTGTTTTTCTTCTTGTGCCGCAGCGTGAAATCATCGTCCACTCTGTATACTGTACGTCTAATTCGTAAAACTGTACGCTGACTATTATTGGCAAGTGAAAGCTCTTTTTTGCTTAGTTTATCCTAAATCTATCCACATTACTGGCCGTATTCCATAGTTCATAGTCCCTGCAGCATGACCATCTTTATGTAATCTACCATTTTCTCTAACAAAACAAATATGGAATTCCGCATCTCCTGCTGTTCGTGTCCACCATTCACGCTTTTCTCTCTGTAGCTTTCCAGACATCGTTTTTCCGATTGATTTTTTTGTTTGCATTGTTTGGCGTTCTTCTTCCGTTGGCATATAGCGCTGTACTTCAGAATAACTAAGTAAAAAGATATTATCTGTTGTTGTTTTTCCCTGATTTGTATCATATTGGGGATGCTTATCCGCACTAACATTAGTAGTGACGATTTTGCTTTTATGTAGAGTTCCAAACGCGCTGTCATAAAAGTCTTCATTTAACCATTGACGTATCGTGCTTTTTTCCCAATATACTTTGTAGTCTTCACGAACATTTCCTTTTCCATCAGAGTATTCATGGTAGTGTTTGTTAGCTAGGATATATTTAGATATAACAAGAATCCTACTTCCGTTTCGAGCAAGCACAAGCCATTCAATCTCTTCTTCACCATTTTCCGTATCATCATCCTGTTCGAATAATCCAAATTTAATCACACTACCTATTTGGGGCGAATCCAATTGTTCCCATTGATAGTAGTAGATAGCATCTTTCGCTGCAGATTCACTGTCCTTATAGTTTAACTTTCTGAATGAATGATATGCTTCAAGATACATATGATTTTCTACTAATTGAACAGCTTCCGAATACTTACTTAAAGATACTTGCTCTTCGCATTTTAGTTTACGTTCTTGACTATCTCTATATGAAATAATTGTATCGAAAGTAATAGCCGCTTCTGCATAGTTTCCTTTATCCATAAGATTAATTGCTGTTATGTATATTTTCGCATTTTGACAACTATTCAATAACTCAGCGCTATCCTTGTACTCCGTAATTGATCTAAACAATTGAATGGCGTCATCATATTGTTCCGATTTCATATACGAAACCGCAGTTACATATATCTGCTCGTCTTTTTCTGTAATCGCTGTTTTACAAATTGCAATTTGCTCATTGCTGTCCTTATACCCGTCTAGCACCGTAAATGCTACGATCGCGTCTTCATACTTCCCTGAATTGTACAGTTCCATCGCTGTGGCATATTTCTCATCATTAATTGCTATTTCACATTTCTTAATTAGATCCTCGCTGTCTTTGTATCCGTCTAGCGCTTCAAATGCTGCTATTCCTTCTTCGTACTTTCCAGCGTTGTATAATTCTACTGCTTTATTGTAATTAGCATTGGGAACAAATACCGTTACCGTTAATACAGCAAGCACAATTGCAACCACAGCAAAAGCACTAATGATAAGAGCAATCACTGCGTTTTTCTTTCGCTTTTCTGCTACTTTTTGCTCGTCCTCAATGCGCTTTGCGTTAGCTCTTTTTTCTTGCTCTATTTTCGCTTCTTTCATCCGTCGGTTATGTTCATCGAGATGTTTTTTCAAGCATGCACTATCAAGAGCCGCTGTTAGCGTCTCTAATCCTTCGGAACAAATATGACAGGATCTTTCATTTTCATGATTAATGGCTCCACAAGAACAGAGCCAGAGATCACGATCTACTATTGGAACATAACGTGCTTTTTTGTTTGTATCACGTTGATATTGATCGGCAAGATTTCCTAAATGCTCGGATAGCGTTTCCTGCTTTTTTAGCGGAACCAAATCATTCGATGTGGATATCCATTGTGTTCCATCCGCAAATATCACGCTCTTGCAAACACAGGAAAAGGACCGTGTTTCTGCATTTGGCAATACAACAGCGACTTTTGATCCTATTTCAACATCTCTATTTAAGGTCAAATCCAAATACTGGTATTCCGGAATTCCCTCCAGCTCTGTGCCAAACGCATCGAATGCTCGAATGGATACTTTGATTGCCGTAATTTGCTTCTCACAAATATTGCGAAACTTTAGTTGCGCAATCATCTTTCCGGTCTGTGAATCTTTCAACAGCGCACCGGCACAAATAAGCAAAGGAGAATCAATGCAATACAAGTCCTTCTCGGGAAGAGTGAATAAACGTGTATACCGTTCTACCATATATTTACCTCAAAGGTCAGGAAGTTCATCCGAAGCGGGCTCTTGTTGCTCCGGTTTGATTTGTGTTTTATCTTTTTGCTCGTGTATATCTTGCACGAGTTGTCCAAAGCCATAGAAGAACCACGAAGAAAAAAGTGAAACAACTCCACCGCCAAGACTAATCCAACTTAATTGATTGCCATTTGCCAGTAAAACAATCCAGATAATAATCCCTGCGACTAACCCCAGCCACCCCAAAACTTGCGACAAAGCCATAATCTTTTCTCCAACGTTTTTATACATAGTAATCCTCCTAAAGCTCAAATACAAAATACATATACATCTGATTGTTCAAAATCATAGATTATTATACATTTTTCTATGTGTTTTTACAATACAATTGTTTCTGGCAAAGTCACGAACCACCCGTGAAAGAGGGAGATTCATGACTTCAGGTAACAGCAAAACGATGAACTTGCTGGACACCGTTTCCCGGTCGGTCGCGCCCCTCTACCATAACAAGACGCTTCCAAGCCCAAATTGTTCCTGCTTTTTTGCAGAAATCAAATAATTTTTGTTTTCGAGAACCCGTAGTCCTCTCCGGAGAACCGCTCGTATGCCTTGCCGATCTTTCGGATGCGTTTCAGAACGGCGCTGTGCGTTTGGAATCCGAGCGCCTTCGCGATCTCCTCGAGCGGCTTACCCTTCAGCCGCAGCGCCAGGATCTTCCGATCCGTTTCGGTCAGCGTTTGCAGAAACTGTTCTATGTCAATCTTCGCGGCGATATTGTCCTCGAACTCCGAATACTCGTTGGAATGGAGCAGCCCGGCTTCCGCACCGTCCACGATCTCGTGTATGCGCAGCACCTCGCGTGAGAGCGTCGTCGGGTGTTTCGTCCGGGTATGATACCATTTCTTGATAAAATCTGCTTTCTGCCAGCTGTACCGATGCTCGTCGAAGTCTTCAAAGCACGGGTGCTTCTGCACATAGTTTAACCACTCCCAATACCCATCCCGGAGCATGACGCGCGGCACGACGACCGAAAGATATGCGTCCACGAGCGCATACGGCATGAACATGTGATATCTGTAAGGATACGGCTCCGTTTCCTGCAGCCATTGCTCAAGAGAGGGAAGGACTCCGCAGTCTGTGAGTTCATCGATCCACAGCGACGGGGCATGGGCGACACGCCAGCATGGATTATAGCCGGAATAATCCTCCAGCCGACCTTTCAGCCCCATATGGGGCCACGCCATGTAGGCGTAGGCGTCGACGATGCATTCCAGAAAGAGATCACTTTCGACCTGCCGAATGACCGACCGGTCACCGAGCAGTTCCGCGCGCATCCGCGGCAGATCATACAGCTCTTTTCCGCAGCGCTTCAGCAGCTCCTCCGGGATCATCAGAAACGCCGGAATGTACTCTGCATTTTTATATGGTGTGCTGCTCCCGTCCGCTCGCTTGACCAAAATCGGCATTCAACCACATCCTCCCGGACGATACTTTTTCACCGTATCACCAGTATAAACCGCTTTCAGTCCGATAAAGAGGATGTCAAAGTCATCAATCACGATATTTATAAACATTTTTCGCCGCTTTCCACCAAACAAAGCGGACATCAATGGATTTTCTCGTTATTTGCGGTGTCTGTATGTATGAGAAAAATCTCGCTGTCCCATAAAAGGCATTGTGAAAATGATCGGAAAATGGTATAATAAACTGATTTATTGTACACATATGAACAGCATCGTTCGGATGTGTGAAGGAGAAGATTATGGCAAAGCAAAAGGCGGAAGAAAAGATCAATCTGGATTCCATTCTGTTCAAATGCCGCGATATTCTGCGTCAGGCTCGTAATTCCGGATCGTTCTTTGAAAAGCGCGATATGATGCTGACGCTCGTGTTTCTACGCTTCATCGGTGAGAAGTACGAGGATGGGCTTGAAAACCTGCGCAGTAATCTGCTTGCACAGGGACTTGATCCGGACGATCCCGATATCAAAGCGGCATTCTTGGATGATCCAACCTTTACAGACGGAACCTATAATCTGTTGCCGGAAGCCCGCTGGTCCACGATCATCAACACGCCTGCGCCGGGGCTCAATGTCGCATTGGATACCGCGCTCCACAGCATTGCCGCGAACAGTCCCCAACTCAAGGGATGCTTTGTTGAGGGCACCTTTACCACGCGAAACCTCGCGCCGAACGATATCAAAAAGGTCGTTGACGAGGTCAACAAGATTAGCCATAAGGCGTTCGGTGAAGAAAAAGACCTGATCGGGCGCGTATACGAATACTTTCTCAAGGAGTTCGCCGTCAACGCGACCAAGGAAGAGGGCGAATACTATACGCCTCATGACGTGGTGCAGCTGATCGCCGCGATGATCGAGCCGTTCGACGGCATGCTGTACGATCCCTGCTGCGGTTCCGGCGGCATGTTCATTCAGAGCGCAGAGCTTGTCAAAGCAAAGCGTGGCGACATCAGCCGCATCAATGTGTACGGTCAGGAGAAGGAGCCGGCGACATACCGTCTGGCGAAAATGAACCTTGCGCTGCGCGGCATCAGTCACAATCTCGGCGGTGAAGCCGATTCCTCCTTTACCCACGACCTGCATAAGGGTATCTATTTCAATTACATCATGGCAAACCCGCCCTTCAATCTGAAGGGCTGGTTTGACAGCAATCTGCAAAACGATCCGCGCTGGGCGGATTATACGACCCCGCCGGAAAGCAATGCCAACTATGCCTGGATCCTGCATATCCTGTCCCACCTGAAGCCGCTGGACGGCGTCGCGGGATTCCTGCTGGCCAACGGTGCTTTGGGCGACAGCGATACCGTTGCCATCCGTCAAAAACTGATCGAAAATGACAAGGTGGAAGCCATCGTCATTCTTCCACGAGAACTGTTCATTACGACGGATATCAGCGTGACGCTCTGGATCCTGAACCAAAATAAAAAGGGTGGGAACTACCACAGCAGGACGCTGCGGAACAGAGAACACGAGATCCTGTTCATGGATCTGCGTACCTGGACGGAAAATCCGGTTAAGAATGAGAATCATAAGAAAATTCGTTTGAATTCTGAACAGATCGAGAAAGCGGCGGACATCTATCATACCTGGCAAAACGAAGACACGGACGGCGCAAACTATGCGATTCCGGAGCTTTATCGCAGCGTCGGTATAGCAGAGATTAAAGAGAATGGCTGGAGTCTTGTTCCCAGCAAGTATATCGAGTTCATCGACCATGATTTGGAGATCGATTTCCCGACGGAAATGCAGCGCATTCAAAAAGAAATGCAGGATGTATTGAAGCAGGAAAAAGAATCTCAACGGAAGCTGGAGGAAGCGTTCAGGGGGATCGGGTATGGCATTGATTAACTATAAACTTGGAGAATTAATAGAAGAGATAGATCGAAGAAACTCAGATCGCAAGTATGACATAAGCTTTGTGAGGGGCATTTCAAACGCAAAAGAAATCACAAAAACGAAAGCGGATGTAGACGATAGCGTTATCAGCAAGTTTTATGTGATCTTACCTAATGAGTTTATTTATAATCCGAGAACAACCCGTATGGGAGAAAAAGTTGGACTTGGTTATAATAACGCAAATACACCTGTTTTATTTACCTTCAATAATATAGCTTTTCGAGTTAAGCCGTCTGCAAAAAGCAAATTGTTATCAGACTATCTTTACATTTATTATAATCGAAGTGAATTTGATAGATATGCAATGGCTCATTCGTGGGGAAGCGCAACCGAATTGTTTACGTTTGAAGAAATGTGTAATATAGATATTGCACTACCTGACATTACAATTCAACAGAAATATGTAGATGTGTATAATGCAATGGTTGCCAATCAGCAGAGCTATGAGCGCGGCTTGGAGAATTTGAAACTCGTCTGCGACGGCTATATCGAAGATTTGCGCCGCAAGAGGCCGTGCGAAAAGATCGGGCAATACTTGATAGAAAGTGATCAACGAAATGATTGCGGCTTGTCTGAGACAGCGGTTAGGGGTCTATCAACAAACAAAGAAATGATTCCTACAAAAGCAAACATGGACGGTGTTGGACTTGACAATTATAAAACCGTGCGTCCGGGGCAAATCGCGTATGTTTCGGACACTTCGAGGCGAGGAGATAAGATTTCACTCGGATTCAACGATACAGACGATACTTTTTTGGTTTCGTCAATATCGACGGTGTTTGGAACGAAAACAGATCATTTGATTCCAGAATATCTTATGCTCTTTTTGACAAGAACAGAATTTGACCGCTATGCCCGATTCAATTCATGGGGATCGGCTCGCGAAACATTCGATTGGGAAGAGATGTGCAATATCCAGATTCCAATTCCGGATATTACAGATCAAAAAGCAATTGCAGAAGTCTATGCCGTATACGTCAAACGGAAAAAGATCAATGAACAACTGAAAGAACAGATCAAAGATATCTGCCCGATTTTGATTAAAGGATCGTTGGAGGAAGGGAAAAATGACTGATTACGAAAAAATGAAGAAGCTAATTGATGATGCTGCTTCAATGATGAACAAGGATATTACAAATGACGATGCTGAATTTATCGCGTGGGAAACCAGTTCAAAACGATTGCTAAATAAATTATTCGGAAAAGATGGTATTGAAATGCGTACATTTTGTGATACCTCATTCTATTCCACGGTTTATGATCTTAGCGCTTCTCCAGCCGAAACGCATAGGGGTGCTGTACTGTCTTGCCACGAAGGATTAAAGCAAGCGAAGGCGGTATTTGAAACCTATCTTGATGAATTAATAGAGGAAGCACCCCCTCAAAAACGAGCACATCTTTGTAATTACGCAAAAATCTTTATTGTCCACGGTCATGACGGTGAACTTAAGCATTCGGTTGCGAGAATCATTGAGAAGCAAGGGATTGAAGCGATTATTCTTTCCGAACAGGCGAATCGAGGGAAAACGATCATCGAGAAACTTGAGGGAAACAGCGATGTCGGCGGGGCGGTATGTCTCTTTACGGCTGACGACGTCGGAAGAGAGAATTCGGAACATGACGACAAACCGCGGGCACGTCAAAACGTTGTGTTGGAGGCCGGGTATTGCATGGGCAAACTTGGGCGCGATCACGTTGTGTTCCTTGCTGATGACGGAATCGAAATGCCATCAGATCTTTCAGGCATTGTTTATACTTCAACAAATAACTGGCAGTTTGATTTATTGAAGGAACTAAAAGCAATGGGGTATTCCATTGACTTTAATAAGCTGTTTTGATTTGTGCTTTACCGGGGTTTAATTGGTTCAAATTAGTTGGATGTTGAGGAAAGGGGAAGAATCAAATGCGAAATGCAATCCAAGAATATTTAAACTATACAAATGAAGAGAAAAAGGAACTATGGAATCATGCTACATTTGTTTTTGACACAAACGTATATTTGAATCTATATCGTTATACTGGCAAAACAAGAGAACAACTCCTTTCTGCATTATCGGAGTTAAAAGATCGGTTGTGGATGCCGAATCAAATCGCTCATGAGTTTATGAAACATAGAGTGCCGATCATTATTGAAATGAATCAACAATATGATAGCATTACAAAGAATATAATCGATATAATAGATAAAAGCTATTTGCCTTTGCATCTGGATAAAGAAGACAGCGACATGGAAGAGTTAAAAACCATGATTCGCAAGCAAGTTGATAAGATAAAAAAGAGCAAAGTTGCTGTTACGACCCAAGAAAAAGACCGTATTCTTGAGAAATTGTTGGCCTTGTATAACGGTAAAGTAGGCACTCCTCTTACAGAACAAGAAATTGCGCAAATTGAGGGCGAAGGGAAGGGCAGATATGAGAAAGAGGTTCCTCCGGGATATAAAGACTATGCAAAGAAAAATGAGGCGGATAGCAATAATGCGTTCGGCGATCTGCTATTTTGGAAGGAAATATTGAAGTATGCAGCTTCCCAGAAAAAGGATATTGTCTTGATAACAGACGACCAAAAAGAAGATTGGTGGTATATTGTCCATGGACAGACTATAGGACCGCGTATAGAATTAAAAAAAGAATTCATGGATGAAACAAAACAAAAGTTTCATATGTACTCAATGAGCAATTTTATAAAGAGATATGAGGATGAAAAGAAAGTAGATTTCGATGATGATACAATTAGAGAAATAGATTATTATTCAAGAATTAGACCTGATAATCTGAAGAATAGATCATTAAATGAGCTTTACGAGGGCGGTCGTCATCAACGTATTCAAGAGCTAATGCATGGTGATGAAGAACTGAAGATAGCAATGCTTCAGTCTGAAATATATAGGTTAGAAAAGAAAAATCAAAAGCGCTTGGATTCTATTAAAGCGCTACGAATCAAAATAAAACAAGGTGATCTTCCTGCGGATCTTGAATCCACAGTAATGAATACGTTTGTCAATTATGAAGCAGACGGGAAACGAATTTTGCAGTTGAAAGAAGAACTCCAGTTTCTTAAAAAACAGATGGAATATAGAATCGCAAAACAACGTAATTGATGGAGATAAAGGTAATGGCAAGACTGCAAAATTACAATGGCCGCTATTGCGAATCGGAATATGAAAACGCGTTCCTCTCCTTTTTGGAGGAGGTTGACTGGCAGTATCTGCCCGGAAGCAGCATCATCCGCGCCTCCAAGCGGGACGTACTGTATGCGGACGATTTGGAACAATTCCTCAGCAAAACGAATCCGGATCTGCTTGCCGAGGAGGTTCGGCAGATCATGGATACCGTTCGCCTTGCCGGCGCAGAAAGCGATTTTGCCACGCTGCATAAAGTGTATGGCTGGATGGTCAATGGGATCCAGTTTGTCCCGCAAAGTGGGATCGCTCGCATGGTGGCACTGATCGACTTTGACGATCCTGACAACAATATTTTCCGCGCGGTCAATCAGTTCACCGTGGAATACACCAATAACGGTCAGATTGAAAACCGTCGGCCGGACGTGCTGCTTTACGTCAACGGTATGCCGCTTTGTGTGATCGAGCTGAAGAACCCTGCGGACGCGAACGCAACGATTCATGATGCGTGGGAACAGATCAATATCCGGTATTGGCGCGATATTCCGCATCTTTTGCACTACTGCCCGCTTGCCTGTATTTCCGACGGTGTAAAAACGCGGCTTGGGACCGTGCGGACACCGTATGAACACTTTTATGCCTGGCGCCGTGTGAACGACGAAGATGCGGTATCCACCCTGCCATTTGATGAACTGCAAACGATGATCAAGGGCGTATACAGCCCGAAGCGGTTTTTGGAGATCTTCCGCGACTATATCTATTTCCAGGACAGCGAATATGACAGTGATGAAGTGGAGATCGTTTGCCGGTATCCGCAGTTCTTTGCCGCGCGGCTGCTGAGAGAGAGCATCAAGCGATCCGTCGTGGAAAGAAGCGGAAAAGGCGGCACCTATTTCGGCGCTACCGGCTGCGGCAAAACCTATACGATGGCATTCCTTGCGCGGCAGCTTGCTTTGCGCTGCACGGATGTGCCGGAGATCGGCTCGCCAACGATCGTTATGATCGTCGATCGTGAAGATCTGCAGAAACAAGGCGCAAAGCTGTTTACCAAGAGCAAGGAGTTTTTGAATCTCGGTGAAGTCAGCGTTGTTCCGAACCGCAGAAAGCTGCGGGAAGAACTCGGCGCGCGCGAAAGCGGCGGGTTCTATATCTGCACCATTCAGAAATTCTGCGACCGCGAAGACGATAAAATCGGACTGATCAATGATCGCGCGAATATCATTTGCTTCTCGGACGAGGCGCACAGAACACAGCTCGACCACTCCAAGAAGATTCAGTTCAGTAAAGATGCGGACGAGAACATGCGTGCCATGATTTCAAAGCCGTATGCGAAGGTGCTGCGCGAAGCATTCCCGCAGGCGACGTTTGTAGGCTTTACGGGTACGCCGATTGCCGAGACCTATCAAACCTTCGGTGAAGAGATCGACCGCTATTCTATGGATCAGGCTGTCGCCGACGGGCTGACCGTTTCGATCAAGTACCATCCGCGCATTGCAAAGGTGCTGCTGGATCAGGAAAAGGTTCGGCAGATCGAGGCGTATTATAAGCAGTGTGCCGAAGAGGGCGCAACCGCCGACGATATAGAAGCGAGCAAGACGGCAATGAGCTCTATGGAAGTGATCCTTGGCGAGCCGTCCCGCCTGGAGCGGCTTGCTGTGGATATACATGACCATTATGTTTCGTCCTGCGCGAACGATCCGGATCGCGTACAAAAAGCGATGATCGTATGCTCCAGCAGAAAGATCGCGTATGATCTTCTGAGGAAATTCAAGGACAAATATCCGGAATGGTTCGACGAAAGAAAGATCCCCGAAGGTGTTACTGCAACGGATGAAGAACTGCGGAAGCTGAAACCGATGCCGTTTATCGCCATGGTAGCGAGCGTCGGAAGCAATGACCCGGAGGATATGTATAATTACCTCGGTGGCGTCCGAAACGATAAGCGTTCGGACGAGCTGGATGCAGCGTTCAAGCAGGACAAGTCCAATTTCCATATTGTAATCGTTGTGGATATGTGGATCACGGGCTTCGATGTGCCATCGCTGACCTATATGTACAACGATAAGCCGCTGCAGAAGCATCAACTGATCCAGACCATCAGTCGCGTGAACCGCAAATATCCGGGTAAGGATTACGGCCTGATCGTTGACTATATCGGTATCCGGGACAATATGCGTGAGGCGATGAAAATTTACGGTGGAAACAGCAGCGTTGCGCCTTCGGCGGATGACGTAGAGCAGGCGACATTTGCTTTTAGAGAGCAGTTGAGTATATTGAAAGACCTTTTTGTCGGCTATAATCTGCAGCCATTCCTGGATCCGAACGGTGATCCCGCCGAACGGTATCGGCTGTTGGCGAAAGCAGCGGAATATGTGTTTGTGACCACACAGGAATTGCAGACCGTGAGCAATGACGGACAGAACGTCCGCAAGGTTACGTTCAAAACGTACTTCCTGAAAACGGTGAAACGCATGCGCACGGCGTATGATATCTGCCAGCCCTCCGGCGAATTGGGCGAGGAGGAATCCGCGCTTGCACAATGCTTTATGGCAATCGCCGGTTTCGTGCGTAAAATGAGCGGAACCAGCGAAGTCGATGCCGATACCATGAATCGCTATGTATCGAAGATGGTTGAGGAAGCGTTGAAATATACGCAAGTAGAAAGTGTTTTGGAGGACGGCGAACAAGAAGATATTTTCAGTCCGGAGTTTTTTGAGAAACTTTCCGATGTGAGAATGCCGGCATCCAAGCTCGAACTGCTGATCAAGATGCTTCGGAAACAAATTTCCGAATACGGAAAAACGAACCAGATGGCGGCAAAGAAGTTCCAGGAAATGCTGGAGGAAACGATCAAGCAGTATCACGAACGCAGAAAACACCTTACCGCAGAGGAAGCAGGAGCGGCGCAGGAACAGACATCGGAAGAAATTATCAGAAGCGCGACCGAACAGGCGCTCCGTATTCTTCGGGAAATGAATGCCGATCGCGAGAGCTTCCGCAAGATCGGGCTTACTTTCGAGGAGAAGGCGTTTTACGACATCTTGATGGCATTACGCGATCAGTATAACTTTGAATATGGCGAGGACAAGCTCTCTGGCGGAATATCCGTAAACGAGAAGTGCAGATCGCTTGCAAAGAAGATTAAGGAAATAATCGACACAAAATCTTCATTTGCGGATTGGCTCAACAATCAGATTGTGCGTGACCAGCTGAAGTTTGACATTAAGGTGTGTCTTGTCAAGAACGGCTATCCGCCGCAGTACAGCCCGGAGGTCTTCCGTAAGGTCATGGAGCAGGTTGAGAACTTCGAGGAAAATCAGTAAATCTATATGTGAGGGCAATGAGAGTATGGGTTATATTTATATTCTTACAAATCCGTCGTTTCCGCAGTATGTGAAGATCGGCTATGCAACAGATGTGAAACAGCGTTTGGAGGAGCTGAATCGCAGTACCGCTGTGCCTTTTGCGTTTCGCGTGTACGCTACCTATGAGGTTGACTCGGCGCTGTCCGACAAAAAGCTTCACTCCATTTTGGACAAGTTGAATCCGGATCTGCGTTCAATGGAAGAGATCGACGGGCGGAAGCGTGTTCGCGAATTCTATGCGATGACTCCGGAGGACGCGTTTGCGATTCTTGAAGCAATCGCCGAAATCAACGGCTATACGCATCGCTTGAAAAGGTGGAAGGCATCGGCAGAAGAGAGAAAAGAGGAGCAGATGGCAAAGGAAATCGATGAAGCGCATCAGGAGCGCATATCCCCATTTGCTTTTTCAAAATGCAACATCAAACCAGGCGAGCAGGTTGAATTTTGCTGTGTCGGTAATCCGCATGACGGAACGCTGTGCAAGGTTCTTGATGACAAGCATGTGGAATATGAGGGCGAAAGATGGTCGCTTTCTGCATTGGCAACACATTTTATCGGCGCAAAATGGACTGTCGCCGGTCCGCGCTATTTCAAATACAATGGCGAATGGTTAAATGAGATACGACAAAAGTCTAGTAAGGGAAACTATTGATTGTAGTGGGGTATAATAATGAATCTGCCATCATCTACAAAAACAGAACATAGAGCATTGAATGCTCTAGAGCGTATTATCGATAAACATCCTACAATGGACTATCTGTTTAATGGAAATGATAAAGAAATGTCGTGGGATGGACATATCTGGTTATACAAAAGGAATAATGGCGAGCAAACGAAATCTAATTTTGATGGCAGAGTTCCAGTGCAGATTAAAGGCCATTATGATCAGAAACTTAAATACCACGGAAAGAAAAGCATTACCTATCAGGTTGAACTAGACGATTTAAGAGCATACTCTACGGAAAAAGGGGTTTTATATTTTCAGATATTCATTCATGGTGAAAGAAGTGATATCTATTATGCATCGCTCTTTCCATCTAAGATTGCTGATTATCTGGAAACTGCTAGTGACAAGGGTAACAAAAAGGCCCTCAATCTTCAATTTAATCATTTAGAAGAGAATGAAACAACACTTTTTAATATTGCAAAACAATTTGATTTTGAAGCAAAGATTCAAGGTACAGCGTTTACTCCGTTGGTTCAGGATAGAATTCGAAGTGATGAGTTTAGCAAGCTAAGTGAGATACATGCTAATATCTTCGGTGCCAACGATATTTTATCTGCTATACGGCGTCTTTCTTCGGGAGATGTTTGTCTAAAGGGTAAAACTTCAGATAATCCGTACGAACGACCAATACAATGGAGAGATCACTCGAAGTTTTTTGCTGCAAAAGAAGTGCATCAACCTATTAGTATTGGTGATGATATTTTTTATTCGAAATACAGGTGTATTGCCGATTCAGATGGAGGGATGATCGTTAAACCGAGTCCAAATCTCGACATCCATTTATCCGAAGGAACGTGTGTTCTTAAGAGCGTTTCGTGCATAGAAGAATTAAACCGTGATGCAAGCTTCTTATTGTCAATAAAGGATGTCGGTGCTTTTTGTATCGCAAATCAAGTATTCAGGTTTGTTGATTTGACTATTTCAAAAGAGTTTGAAGAGGGTTTGCGGTATTATAAAGATTTATATATAGCAATGAAAATGATTGGCTTGGATGTGCGCGTCAGCGTTTCGACGTATACTGAGAAACAAAAGAAACAGCTTGCACGCTTGGTTGACATTTACCGTGGTGCAGTAAATGATAAGCTTAGCGGACCAATATGCAAGTACACATGGCAGTTTGGCGACAAGTACGTTCCATTACTAGTAGTTAGAAGCGAAAATGGCAAGAATGATTTTATAAGTTCGGTTTATACTGATAAAATGGCTGTTTTCTTGCCATATGAAAAAGACGGGCGTGAAGATGGATATAGAATGCCACTTTTCCTTTACCAGGATAAAGATATTTTGAGCAATTTGTTCTACTATGATTTTGATGCATTTAAAGCTCAAATTGACGCTAGTGACTTTAATTCTGTAACATCCGATGTAATGAACGAAAACGTACTAAAACTGATTAACGTGTTTGACAACAATAATGATGACCGATTTCTGCAACTAGCAGATTATCTGCTTGATAAATTAGCCCCATTTGGGGATTGCCATATAGTACTCTTGAATAAACTACAAATAAAGAAAAGAAGAGGATTGCTTGATAGTAGGGATATTGAAAGCCTTAAAGATATAAATAGTAATTCAGATGCTGTGTTGTTTGGAAAGTATGTATTACTTGGCGACAAAGAGAAAGCAGGACATTATTATCAACTCTTTTCTGACGAAATGAAAGAACAATTTAAAAAGTATCCGATTTATAAGCTATATTCAGAGTTAACATAGGACGTAAACAATGATCTACTATACCGGCGACACCCACGGGGATGTGGAAAAACTGTATAAGTTCAAAGAACGGTTCGGGCTGACGGCGGATGATACGATCGTAATACTCGGCGATGCCGGATGGAATTATGATCAAGGCAGCCATGACCGCCTTGCAAAGATGTTTCTAAAGCGGATGGGCGTGACAATCTTTGCGATCCACGGCAATCATGAGGAGCGACCGTACAATCTGCCTTACTATCATGAAGAAGAGTGGCGCGGCGGGAAAGTCTATGTCGAAGACGAGTTCCCCAACATTCTGTTCGGGAAAGACGGAGAGGTCTATGACCTCGACGGGCATCGGGCGATCGTAATCGGCGGTGCGTATTCGGTCGATAAGCCGTATCGTCTTGCACATGGGTATCGCTGGTTTGAAAGCGAGCAGCCGGATGATGCGATTAAGGCGCGGGTTGAAGCCGCGCTGGATGCTCTGAATTGGAACATCGACCTTGTACTTTCGCATACATGCCCGCAGAAGTTTGTACCGGTTGAAGCATATATGTCATGCGTTGACCAATCATCGGTTGACCGGAGCACGGAAGAATGGTTGGACACGATTGATGACCGTCTGACCTATCGACATTGGCTTTGCGGACACTGGCATATCGATAAAACGTCCGATCGTTTCCGCTTTGTGATGGACGATTTTGTAACAATCGACAACTAATAAAACCTATAATCAAAGCGCATCCAGGGACGTTCTGGCTGCGCTTTATTGAGTGATGTTTTCACCTAATCGTATTACTTACAGCAAATCAATGCGCTGGGAGACGAGTTTATAGGTTGGATTGTTCTCCCGAACCGTCATTTTATAGACAGGAATGCCTTTTTCTGCAGCAATTTGGCATAGAATCTTTTCGTTGATTGCGCTGATATGCCTCCCAAGATAAACCGCAGTCGGCTTTTTTATAACATAAGGATACTTTTGGCTTTGACCGTCTTTTCTATAGTAAATCAGCCGCCACTCCTTTTCGTGACGCCAATTGCTTGATTTATGTATTAATACTTTTGAGCACATAAATTGATCCGGGCATGGAAATGCGTGCTGCATTAGTGGGTACAATGTTATTGCTTGACAATGAATCAATATACGCTGCAAAATTTCCTGCTGAAAAAGCCACGTCGCATATTCTGTTGCTTCAAGACGCTTTCCACCATAAATCATTGGGAGCAGACAATAGTCTGTATGACTGACATTTCGCAAGTCATAAGACAGAGCAAATCCTGTTCCATTATTGGCATAGTATCCCCACATTGCAGCAGAGTCGACTGTTTGTGACAGGCAAGCAATTTTCTGTGCTTGTGTTAATTGACTGACAAGAGTTGTCTGCTGGTCAATGATTCCTGTTATCATATTTTTACTCTCTTCGGCGAATGAGCAGAGATCTTCGAATTTAGCATGACCAAATGCATTCATGCTGTTTTGAATAATTTGCGCTGGAATATGCGCTTTGATCTCCGGCGGAATGAGACCTTTATTGGATAATTCGAGCATTCTGATAATGTTTTCGGGAGTGACGGTTTCATTCACCCCTGCTTTGATGCGTTCTTTATCGAAATACAGCATTCCATCAAAGTCATCATTCATCTCAGACGCCGACGCAAAGCCTAGAATATCCTGATCAAATTCATGGATCGCTCTTTCCTTGCAGCTGCGGAACCGATACAACTTATCAGGTGTTTTAGCGTTGAGATAATCAACAAGCGGCTGATACTGCTTGCCTTTTTCTTCTTCTGAAAGAATCTCCGGAACCACGATGGAACGAATCATCTTCATATAGTCATGATTTGTGACGGAATTGCTCATAGATATTCTCCTTACAAAAGATAATGCTGTTTGCGGATTAGTGTTTTTATGGCGCAAACTATTGATCATCATTCGCCAGCTTGAGGAAGGCTGGGCGGTATTCTTCGAGGAGGCGCTTTGCGACGAGGTCGATCTGCTCGTCGTCGGACAGAAGGCGCTGCTTCAAAAGCTCGTAGCGCAGGCGCTTTTCCTCTTTCGTAAAGTGCGTTTCACGGGATTGCTCGGGGCAGTCGGTGTAGTTCAGAGTGACGTCTTGAAACTGCTCGCTCGTAAGGTCGAACACGCAGTCGCCGACGACGTTGAAGCAATGATAATTGCCGTCCGGGAGCGGCACGCCGAGCACCTTTCCGCCGTAAATATCCCGCATCAGAAACGCCGTGATCGAGCATTGCCCGAGCGTCGGGTTCTCCGGGCTCCAATCGGCCCGCATGCGCGGCGCGCAGGTCTCCGCTGACCAGATCTTTTTCAGCCGGTCATAATAATCGCGCGGCGTTAGCCCGTTCGCGTCCCGAATCAAAGCCGTTTCCCAACCGTAAAACATTTGCTGCCTCCCGTATGATCTGCATTCATTTTATCACATTCATTCCGTTTCGGGAATGAAAACTTCTCGCAATAGCTATTATCTATCCAAAACACCGTGACAGCATAGGCGTTATGTGCTACAATACTGTTGAACTCGTACCGTCTATGGGAACGGTTGGGAGAATATAGCAGTGTGACGGGAGGACAGGCATGGAACTCACTAAAATTCGCCTTTTGCGAATGCTTGAGATTCTCCGGGAAACGGATGAAGACCATCCGTATACAGCGCACCAGTTGAAGGAAAAGCTGATGCTTTATGGAATAGAAGCCGAGCGAAAAGCAATTTTAAGAGATGTCGCCGCGCTGCAGGAATGCGGCTATGAGATCCTGCTCCACGCGGATAACAAGCGCGGGTATTACCTTGCCGCGCGCGAGTTTGAGGATTGGGAGCTGAAAGTGCTGATGGATGCTGCCGTCAGCGCCAGTTTTCTGACCGAGGAGAACAGCAAAAAGCTTGCAAACAAGCTCAGCGCGTTGTCAAGTAAAGAAGGACAGAAGACGCTGAAAGGCGCAACGCCGATCCTGTCCGGTGTGAAAAACGGAAACCCGACGACAAAGAATGCGATTGATCTGATCCTGAAGGCGATTCGCAGGAAAAGAATGATTTCTTTTCAATATCTGTATACCGACGAGAATCTGGAGAAGAAGCTCAGCTATGACGGTATGCGGTATTTGGTCAGTCCATACGCGCTGATCTGGCGGCAGGACAAGTATTACCTGATCGGAAGCCACAAAAAGTATCAGACTCTGTCCTACTATCGGCTTGACCGAATCAAGAATGCGGACATCACCGAAGAGTCAATTTTGCCCAAAGAAGAGATCCTTGGGCAAAACGCGGACTGGAAGCTGCGGGATTATATCAACCGAAATCTGTTCAACTATTCCGGCGAAGCAAGCTGTATCCAATTAGCTGTCGATCGCAATTGCATGTGGGTCATCGAGGATGCGTTCGGAGAGCAATATGAAGTTGTTTCCGTGAACGAGACGAAAGCAATCGTAAGCGTAACGGTCAGCGATGGCTGGGGCCTGAACGCATGGCTGATTCAGAACGCTGAATGGATACAAATCCTCGAACCGCAGCATATTCGGGACGAGGTCGTTGCACAGATCGAGCGAATTCGGCAAAAATACGAACAACCATTAGCATAATACGCGCGATTCGCGATTCTCAGCGCTCTGTCAATCTTTTGCCATAGGACATTAACTCCGCCAGATCGGAAAATGTTTGAACTGCGTCCAGACATTCGCGGAGGTTGCTTTCCTGTGCAGAATAATCTTCCGTATACTTGATTTCCGGCACCTTGATGCTCAAAGCAACAGTCCTGTCAAAAGAAACAACTTCCACATTATTTATCCCTATCCTTGAGAGCAGTTTCTGGATATTCTCCAGATCTGATCTTGTCGCGTTCAAAAATGTAAAATCGACAACCGCTTTATTAGTTTTATGCATAATATACGACCCACCGAGTTTCGTGCCAAAGCGCTGCCAATAGCCGTTGGACGTAGTTTTTGTACGCATTTTTAGATCATGGAATTCTTTGTCCACAAATTTGTGGTACTGATTAAAGAATGAAATTGCCTTTTCATTCAAGATGACCTGCGACGTCTTAGCCGCCTGTTCGATCGCCTGTTCGATTTGCTGACAGCGGAGACGGCTTAACGGATCGGTCAGTTTTACATAGTAGTCCCTGACGAATTCATAAGAAACATGGTACGGATACTTTTTTGCCTCACCGTTGCTTTCTCTGTACTTATCGGGACAGAAAATGAGTATAATAAATTCGTCGAAATCTTGTCCGACCTGCTTTTGCCCTCTGATTTCATATCTTTCAAGCTGACGGGGCTGTGCAGGCGCGCTGATTTTGTCTTCAATCAACAATCCAATTCGTTTTGCTCCATCGGAAATTGTCACAGTAATATCGGATTCTCCGTCCTCATCCTGCCGAGACAGTTCGACCTTCACAACTTGCATACCGGCAGAAGGAAGCCCTGCTTTTTCCAAAACATAAGGGAGAAACGCCGGATCGGCAGCAAACGTCTCCGCAAACAAGACATCCATGTCCCTTTCGCGAATAGAAGCAAAATCACATTGAACCATAGGAACCTCCGACAAATATCACTTGATAGACACATCATAAACGTGTTAGAAACGCTTGTCAATTGTTCACGACGGACCCGTCCCAAATTTGTCCGAGCATAGGCGTTATTATAGATTTATCATGAAAACGGATTCAATTACAGGAGGAGATCACCATGCAATGCGTAAGCTAAATGAACGCGAACATAGATTGCTTGACCTTGCAAAAGAAAAAATGAAGTATAAGGACCAAATACTTTTCATCGTTTTTGCAGCGATCAAGTATGCGTTTGTCGAGGATTTGATCTTTATTCCTTGAAGACAAGCCGGACGCCACATCGGAAGACGTCATCGACTATGTGCTTGAAATGACATATGAATGTCAGATCGAAGCCGAGAAAAACAGTAATTCGTGAAACGTGTTTATTAAAGGCAGAAGGCAAACGATGAAATCCGGTATTAGATGATGAACGAAAAAGAAAGCAACATCCATAACAGCAGAAAACGCCTCGCGGACCTTGTGCGAGGACAGATAGATAAGGATTTGGCGTTTGCACTTTGCATCGGCTGTGAAGTGTATGGCGTGATCGACGAAGCGATAGAATATCTCGAAGCCCGTCCGACCTTTACGGAAGAAGACTTTGTAGAATTTGTGTATGCGGTCATTCCCGAAGAAGATCGATTAGATTAAGATTAAGGAGGTACAGAAATGGAACCTATGGAAGAATTAACGGAGCTTTTGAAGAATGTCAGCGATTCATATTATGATTTTGTGATAGGAATATGTCGATATGTCAGAAATGTCGACAACGGTGTTCAAATGATGATTGATTTTATAAAGGAACACCCGGACGCAAAGAGCGATGATATCATCGATGCATTGGAAACGTTCGAAATGTTATGACGCAATATGCTGCATGAGAAAGGGAATCATATGATCGACGGAAAGAAAACAAACGAAGACCTGACGCTGCAGGAGCAGCGTCTTGCGGACCTCTTGTTTGATGTGAAGGATGATGAAGCGTTTGTCAATTCTCTTATGACATGGTGCTATGAGGATAATCTTATAGAAGAAGCCGCCGATTTTATTGAAGAAAATCCCGGATGTACAGAAAGCGATATTTTTGATTTTTTGGCAAGCTTCGTTGAAATGATATGCGTTGACGATAAAGCATCGGATGAAACAGCGGATGAGTTGAAAGACCTTTTGGAAAATGTCAGCGATTCATACTATGATTTTGTATTCGGTGTATGCCATGCGGTCAAATGCAGAGCGGACGGTGCACAGCTGATGATCGATTACATCAAAGCGCATCCGGAAGCAAAGAGCGACGACATCATAGACTGGATGGAAGAATACGGTATGTAGATTTGACCAATTCCCTTAACAATCTAGCGAATGAAGCAAAGATCGCATTATAACCGATCGTATCGAATAATCTGCTTGTGTTTTCTCTGCGCATAGCAAAGCGACTTGTAAGCACCGCCGAAGCTGTGCGTGACAAAGGCAATCACGACGTCGGATCGGTCGATCATGTATGCGTTTCGACGTGAAATAGCGTAGCGCTTCGGCACGTTTTCCAGCGGCGGATAGACCGTTTCGTCATAAGCGGAGGCGTCGAAAGACCGGTCAAGATACGGCAGCACCAATATGGAGCGGATCTCAAGATACCGCTCTTTTTGTTTTCGCACGGTAGCCGCGGCGAGCGCGTCGAACTGCCCGTACCCGCCGAGATAAAAGCAATCCGCGCCTTCGCGGATCAGTTCCTCGACGGTTTCAATCAGCCACGCGCCAACCGCCTCCGGATCGAAAACGTCCCTATGCCCGCAAAATGTAACGATCAAATGCGTTTCCTCACATTATTTAGATATATGGTATATCTATTTCGGATATTATAACACATCATAGACATAAAATAAACACACCATACAGCCGTTTGAAAGGAGATTGAACCATGGCCGTTAAGAGTGTGTCGATTCGGATTGAGGAGGAAATGCTGAAAAAGCTCGCCTATATCGCAGATTATGAAGGCCGTTCGGTGAACAGCCATATCCTTGTGCTCGTCCGCAACGCGATCAAGGAGTTTGAAAACGAGAATGGAAGCATCGACGGCGACATCCGCCCCGATAAGAATGTGAAGCCGTCAAGGCGGTAAAAGCAATGTTTATCGAAAGCCCGAGGCGCATGCTTCGGGCTTCGATCGTATCAATGTCTCGTTTTCTGCCTTCAATGTCCTGTTTGCTCGCGTCAATATCTCGTTTTCTGCCTCAATGTCCTGTATGCTCGCATCAATGTCTTGTTTTCTCTCAAGACGCATTCGTTTTCGTTCTGTTGTCTTGTTTAATAAAGAAATTATACCTTAACGGGTATAATTGTATCAATTTACCATTAAAATATACCCGATGTGGTATAAAACAGAAGAAAAGAGTTGACAATATACCCGATGAGGTATAAAATTAAAACATGAAAAATATCGGAGCATTTATCAAAGAAAACAGAAAAGCTGCAGGGCTGACGCAGGAAGAATTTGCTGTGCGCGCGGGGCTCGGACTGCGATTTGTCCGCGATCTGGAGCAAGGCAAAGAAACGGTACGGATGGACAAGGTCAATCAGGCGCTTGCCATGTTCGGCATGAAGGCGGTGCCGGGAAAGGCGGATGACGAATGAGTGCGTATCGAAAAGCGTCTGTCTATGTGCGAGACCGTTTTGCCGGGTTCCTTTCGGAAACGGACAGCGGGTATCGGTTCGCGTACGATGCGGAGTATCTGACCTTGCCCGACGCTCAAGCAATTTCTCTGACACTTCCACTGCGGGATGAACCGTATGAATCGAACGTGCTGTTTCCGTTCTTCGACGGATTGATTCCGGAGGGGTGGTTACTGCATATCGTGAGCAAAAACTGGAAGCTGGATCAGAACGACCGCTTCGGACTGCTATTGGTTGCCTGCAAGGATTGTATCGGCGCGGTGCGGATCGAGGAGGCGGAACAATGAAGTGTTTATGCTGCGGAAAACCGATTTTGCCGGAAGAAAGCAACTGCGGTTGGCATACGCGCTGTATTCGCAAGTTCTTCGGAACGGATACGCTGCCCGAATTGGATTTAAGCGAAGAAGCGCTTGCCTCGTATGTGACGGAATCGGTGTTTAAGGGCCTGACCGTGCCCGGCGTGCAGCGGAAGATGTCTCTGCATTTGGATCAGCAGGGTGCGCCGCGACTGACGCTGGTCAATTATCCGACCGGCTACATTCTGAAGCCGCAGACGCCCGAGTATCGCAATCTGCCGGAAGCCGAAGACCTTGCCATGCGAATGGCCGAAAAGGCAGGCGTCAGGACCGTGCCGCACGCGCTGCTTCGGATGAACGGACAGTTTGCGTACATCACAAAGCGCATCGATCGGAAGATCACCGGCAAACAGCGGGTTCGCGTGCAAAAGTACGCGATGGAGGACTTTTGCCAACTGGATGAAAGATTGACCGCAGATAAGTATCGCGGCTCCTATGAGCGCTGCGCGAAGATCGTTTCCCGATATTCCGTGCGGACGGGTCTGGATCTAAGTGAGCTGTTCCTGCGGCTGGTCGTTTCGTTTGTCACGGGCAATTCGGATATGCATCTCAAGAATTTCTCGCTGATCGAAACAGAACCGGGCAGCGGAATATTTGTACTGTCTTCGGCGTACGATCTGCTTCCGGTCAATCTGGTGCTGCCGGAGGATCGGGAAGAGTTTGCGCTGACGATGAACGGGAAGAAAGCGAACCTTCGACGAAACGACTTTCTGCATTTTGCGGAGCAGAGCGGCGTCGGAAGAACGGCAGCGGAAAAGATCATCAAAAAGGTACTCGCCGCCGAAAACGACTTCCTTTCTCTGTGCGACGATTCCTATCTGCCACAGGACATGAAAGACGCGCTGAAAGAACTGATTCGCTTGCGCTGTGAGCGGCTGAGATAGAGAGTAATAACCCCTTTTGCGTTTTCGCAAAGGGGGTTTCCTTTATGGAACGATTGGGGAGGCGATACAGATTATTTCTCGCTGTCCTGTAAATGGCATTGTGAAAAATCGCTGAATATGTTACAATTTTACTGTCGATCGAATATTGGCGATTGAGGAGGGCATCCGAGTGGCACGCAAATCAACAAAGGAAAACAAAACCGTTTACCAAATCCGCCGGGAAGAATTGGGTTTAAGCCGCGAAAAAGCGAGCGAACTTTTGGAGACGATTCCTCCAGAAAGAATAGAACGGATTGAAACCGGAAAGTTCACCGCATACCCTGATGAAATCCTTGTTATGGCAGAAAAGTATCAGGACCCCGGTTTATGCAATCATTACTGTGCGAATGAATGTGCAATCGGAAAACAATATGTACCGGAGGTAAAGATGCAGGATCTTTCCCAGATCGTACTGGGGATGCTTGCTTCCCTTAATACTGTGAAAAAGCAGCAGGAGCGTTTGATTGAAATAACGGCCGACGGGATAATTGAAGCAGACGAAGTGGGGGATTTTATCCGGATTCAGGATGAGTTGGAGAAGATCTCCATAACTGTTGAAGCATTGCAGCTTTGGGCTGAACAGAAACTGGCTTCCGGTGAAATTGATATAGAGGCGTACAACAAAGCGAAAAAGAAATAATGCGTCCTGCTAATACCATATAGAGACTTGAACAGCTCTGCATTCTTGCAATATTTGTAATAATACCCTACTGAAAACTGCACCACCTGTTATGTAACACGCACGTCCTGCGTGTTATTCTTTAGTTACAAAAAAGAAAGGAGTGATGCGAGTTGACTGTGAAAGCAAGGATCGTTACGATCAAGCTTATTGAGAAGATGAATCGCCTTCCCGGCTATGCCGAAAGAATTGGTTTATCAGCAAACGATCTCAAAACAGCAGACGATGGAAAGCAACAGACGATTCAGCAAAAGGTGTGGAAATAGACCTCATAGTTTTACACTTTGTGTAGTGTAATAAAAAGAGTCTATCATGTATCATATAACCATAGAAACACCGAGGGGTGAAATAAAAAGGAGGAGCAAAAATGAAAAACTTATTGGCAGGGATCTTACTTGTAGCGACAATTGCGTATGTGATCTGCCCCATCGACTTCATGCCTGGCATTGTTGTTGATGACTTGATCGTTGGTCTTCTCGGTATCGGTTCTTCAATCGGTTTAAAGGCATCGGCTGCGTAAGGCAGAGTAGAGAATGAGACACGAAGACATGTGAGTTTTACAGTAGAAATCTTAATAATAAACTAGGAGGTAATTTCAATGGCAAGACAAATTCGCGGCGACATTCAAATTGGTAACTTGGAAAAGAAACTGGGTATCCTTCCAGGTTCGTTCAGGAACCCAAATGGTCGTGACACAAGAAGCGACAAATTGCTGAAGACGCTTCGCAAAGAGTTTGAAAAAGCCAACAAAAGATGAAAACAAACCGATAAGGGGGAAAACAAAATGGGACGCAGAAAAAACAATCCCGAACTAGTAGAATATCTTAAAGCCTTTGGAGCAACAATGGACACGAAGGAATTCACAGAATTGTATAATTCTCTGAGCAGTAGCGATATGGATAGACTAGATAAAGAGGTAAGAGAAGAATTTGAATCTGATGATTGGGACTTCGATGATGAAGATGATGAGGACGATGAGTAGATAGTATATCCGCTAAACAAGATATTTAACATAAAGCAGAAAGCTTTTGCAGCAATATCGGTAACAATTACCTGATAACAGATAATTACAACAAAAGCCCGAAGCGTGAGTGCGCTTCGGGCTTTGTGCTGTCTTTCTGCGGCTATTCGCCGTAGACGATCTCGCGGAGGGCGAGTTCTTCTGCGCGGGCGCGGAGGTTGTTCATGCGGCGGATCCATTCCATCTGGTTTTCGGCTTTCAGTCGCTCGGTGATGCCCTCAAGCGGCGCCATTTTGGAAACCGTGGCTTCGATCTGTTCCCTTGCCGTGCGGTCGATCTTCAGAAGATGCTCGGTCAGTTTGCCGGAGAGGACGAGGACGGTCAGCGTGCCGTCGCGCCGCTGCTCCAGGAAACGCTTCCGCATCCTGCCGTACTTGCCGATGGAGACGTCGGGAGCGGGATCGAGAACCAGATTCGGGATCTGAATGCTGCCGACCGTGGTATATGAGACGTTCATTTTGATACCTCCTTTAATGAATTCGATGGACTTCGCGCGGGGGCTGCTTTCGCCGGACGGAAGTATGCGTTCCGAGCAGGATCGGAAGGTGAATCTTTGCATACTCCAGCACGTCCCTCGCCGCTACCATCAAAAAACGACCACCCATCCGGGTGGTCATTTTTTGATACATCTTTAGACAGTTGAGCGAAGCGAAACAGAAATCCACCCGCTATGCGGGTGTGAGACAAAAGGTTCTACACAAAAAGCCTCACTTCCGATAGAATGAGGGTGTCCAAGCTCTCAAA